>Ga0172372_10002450_pt1 | contig 28126 bp, 14 predicted proteins | sample LakKiv5m_2_FD_114544 | JGI IMG/M metagenome (GOLD analysis project Ga0172372, IMG submission 114544) | Freshwater microbial communities from Kabuno Bay, South-Kivu, Congo - kab_092012_9.5m | ecosystem: Environmental > Aquatic > Freshwater > Lake | place: Democratic Republic of the Congo...
CCTCTCCGATCGTAGCAGTCGACGTCAGGAGGCTGGGTTCAACCACTGCCTCGTCACCTCGTCAGCTACCTCTCCGATCGTAGCAGTCGACGTCAGGAGGCTGGGTTCAACCACTGCCTCGTCGGCGACGGCGGCCTTCATGAACCTCCCATGGCCCATCACCCGGCGCCGTTCCCCTCCACAGTTCCCATCACATTCCGGGTTTGGCTTCCGGACCACAGGCACTACCGTCCACGCCGTCCGATCCAAAGCATGAGCACGATGGCCAGCGCACCCGTTCCCGCGAGCACGACGTCCAACCTCCCTCCGGGGGTGACCTTTCACCGTCTCGACAACGGCCTTGAAATCATCCTGCGCGAAGACCGCTCCGCGCCCGTCGTCAGCGCCCAGGCGTGGTGCCGCGCCGGCTCCATCGACGAAGGCCAATGGCTGGGTGCCGGCCTCTCGCATGTCCTCGAGCACATGCTGTTCAAGGGCACCACCACCCGCGGCGCCGGACGCATCGACCAGGAGGTCCAGTCCGCCGGCGGGTACATGAACGCCTACACCTCGTTCGACCGTACCGTCTACTGGATCAACGTCCCCAACACCGGCGCCCGCATCGCCATCGACATCCTCTGCGACATCTTCCAGCACGCCTCCCTTCCCGCGGACGAACTCACCAAGGAACTCGATGTCATCCGCCGTGAGATGGACATGGGCAACGACGACCCCGGCCGTCGTTCCTCCCGCCGCCTGTTCGAGTGCGCCTACAGCCGCAGCCCGTACCGGTTTCCGGTGATCGGCCTTCCCGACCTCTTCAACCGCGTCACGCGGGACCATCTCACGGCCTACTACGCGGAGAAGTACGCCCCCAACAACTGCTTCATCGTCGTTGTTGGAGACATCCGCCCGGCCGAGGTCCTGGAGCAGATCCGCACCGCCTTCGCGGATGCCAAGGCCCGCCCCGTGCCGGCGTCCGTCCTCCTCCAGGAACCCCGCCAAACCTCGCCTCGGGAGGTCATGGACGAGTCCACCGTCGAACTCGGCCATTACCACATGGCGTGGCACACCCCCGATCTGCGGCATCCGGATACCGCGGCCCTGGATGTCCTGGCCACGCTCCTGGGGTCCGGACGCAGCAGCCGCCTGTATCAGGCGGTGCGCGAGCGCGCGGCCCTCGTGCATTCCGTGAGCGCGTGGATCTACGCCCCCGGCTTGGCTGGATTGTTTGGGGTCAGCGGAGTCTGCGATGGAGACAAATTCGCCGCGGCCAGGGACGAGATCCTTGCCGAGATCGAGCGCATGAAGGTGGAATCTGTCTCCGGTGCCGAACTGGCCAAGGCGGTCAAGCAGTTCACCGCCGCCACCCTCGCCACCCGCAAGACCATGGAGGGCCAGGCGCAGGATCTCGGCGGCAACTGGATGGCCGCCCACGATCTCCAGTTCAGCGAACGTTACCTGGCCAATGTCCGGCGCCTCACGCCCGATGACCTCCGGCGCGTCGCCAACGAGTACCTGACCGAGTCCAACCGCACCACCTACGCCCTCCTTCCCACGGGAACCGCCCCGCGCGCGGAGATCACCGTGGATTCCGGAGCCGACCATCCCGTCCGGAAATTCGATCTGCCAAACGGCCTGCGGTTGCTGGTGAAGGAAGATCACCGCCTCCCGTTCGTGGATTTCCGCATGGCTTTCTCCGGCGGACTGCTCGCCGAGACGCAGACCACCAGCGGACTCACCTCCATGGTATCCCGCCTGCTCCTGAAGGGCACCCGCCGCCGCTCCGCCATCGAGCTCGCCACGGAGATCGAGAGCCTCGGCGGCTCCCTCGAACCCTACGGCGGCAACCACAGCTTCGGCGCGAGCGCCGAGGTGCTGAGCGGCGATTTCGCCCAGGGTCTCGATCTGCTCGCCGACGTAATCCTCCATCCCGCGTGGCCCGCCGAAGCCATCGAACGGGAACGGGAAGTCCAGCTCGCCAGCCTTCGCGGCCAGCGCGACCAACTCCTCCAGTGCGCCTTCAAGGGACTCCGCCGTGGACTGTTCGGTGATAACGGTTACGGACTCGACGCCTTGGGCACGGAGTCCAACGTCCGTCGATTTGTCGTCCAGGACATCGACTCCTTCTATCGCCAACTGGCCGTTCCCAACAACGCCGTCCTCTCCATCTTCGGCGACGTCCACGCAGACGCCGTGCGCGCGGAGGTGGAGCACGCCTTCCGCGATTGGCAACCCGGTTCCGTCTTCGGTCATCAGTCGACGCAACCCATCCTCCACACCGCCCGCATCGAAGAATCCCGCGAGAAGGAACAGGCCGTCATCGCCCTCGGATTCCCCGGCTCGACCTTCGACGCCGCCGATCGTCCCGCCCTCGAACTGCTCCAGGAAGCCTGCTCCGACATGGGCTCCCGCCTCTTCATGCGGATCCGCGACGAACTCGGCCTCGCCTATTACGTCGGGGCATCGAACTTCCTCGGACGCACCCCGGGATATTTCGCCTTCTATTGCGGCACCGCTCCCGACGAAGTGGATCGGGTCGAGCAGGAACTCCGCGCCCAGGCCAATGCCCTCCGCACCGAAGGCCTCAGCGACGAGGAACTCCTCCGCGCCAAGGCGAAACTGGTCGGACAAAAGAAGATCGCCCGCCAGGACCTCGGCCACCTCGCCCTGTCCGCTGCCCTCGACGAACTCTACGGCCTGGGCTACGCCCACGGCGACAAGGACGACGAGCGTTATGAGTCCGTGACCGCCGAGGACATCCGGGCCGCCGCCCAACGCTATCTCAAGCCCGATTCCGCCGTCGTCTCCATCATCCGAGGGCGGCCCTCGTCCAAGACTTCATAGGACGGATCAGACGGATCCGTCCGATCCGTCCGATCCGCCCCCCATCACTGCGGCCAAGGGATCCCGGGGATATTCCTCACGATCCCGTAGGCCACCGCCAATCCCCCCACCGCACCCAAGACCCACGGCCGCGCCATCGGGTTGGGGAGCTTCACGCTGAACATTCCCGCGACCCACGCCAGGGTCGTCCACGCGACCAACGGCGCGATGCAGACCCAGAGGGGATTCAGGATCCACGCGAGGCCGATCTCGCCGCGCAGCATGGCGTGCGTCGCCCGGAGAACCCCACAACCGGGGCACTTCAGGCCGGTCACCGAATAGGTCCAGCACCGGGGATAGAAGACCTGCCCGGCCGGTTGGTAGCGCCAGAGAACGACGGCGATTCCCGCGAGGACCGCCAGCACCACCCAGCGCAACCATCGGACCGCCCCGGCATGGGACACCGGGACGATCACAGGCGGCGGTGCGGGCGAACCCACGGCACTCATCAGGCCAAGGCCTTACTGGAACTCCGCCTGGATCTCGGGCTTGTTCAACAGCACGAGAGCCCAGATGCCAAATCCGAGACCGATCAGGCAGCAGCAACTGGTAAAGCAGGGAACCATCATCAGGATGGCCGCAGTGATGACCAATCCGCGCGACTGCATCCGGAGGAACTTGAGCCCTCCAAAGACCACCAACCCCGCCGCGGCGGCACTCACCAGGAGCATCAACCACTGGACGCCCCCCGGCATGCCACTCTGCATGTTGTTGATCTGAACCAGCCAGTCGGGCGAGTTCGGCGGCAACTCCTGGCGCCCTCCTGAAACCAACTGCATCACTGCGCTCATCAGCACCAGGACACACATCAAGCCGCCGAAGACGATCATGCAGATCGCCGCGGGCTTCACCTGGACCAGCGCTGCCTCACGCGACGGAGAGAATCCGGGCGTACTCGAGGAACCGACGGACGATCCGGTGGGGAAGCCGCTGGGAGCGACGGGCACTGCCGGCACGACCGACACCGCCAGATCCCCCGAAAACTCGGACATCTGCCCCAGGTTCTGCCAGACCTCCTCGCCATCGCGACAGATCTGGGACTCGCCATTCAACCGACGTTCACGGATCCACTGACGCACCGTCTCGGCATCAATGGGTCCATACACGTTCTGATCCGCACCTCTGACTCGATACATGCAGCCTCCGAAGTTCGTTAAGGGTTCACCAACAAATCATCCATGGGACTCAACGCTCAGGCCTTCGATTCCCCGGCCTCGGCGTCGCGATACCGGTAGGCCATCGCGACGAACACAAATACGACCGCCACACCGAAGGTCATCAAGGCGTACGTCAGGAACCGGCCCGCCGTCACCGACTCGGACGCGGCCTGCCCTTCCGCCGCCTTGGACCCGAACTTGGTGATCATGGCCACCAGGAAGTTGCCCGCCGCCACCGTCAGCAGCCAGAAACTCACGATCGTGCTCTTCATGCTCTTCGCCGCCTGCGTGTACGCAAACTCCAGTCCGGTCGTGGACACCAGCACCTCGGCCGTCGTGAGGATCGTGTACGGAATCGCCTGCCACAGCACGCTCAGTTTCTCCCCGGCACTGACCCGCTGCTGGATCCACGCCACCACGACGTAGGATAACCCAGCGACGAACATCCCCACCCCGATGCGCCGCAGCGGGGTCACTTTCGTGATCCGTCCAAACGCCGGGTACAACACCAAGGTGACCAGCGGAACCAGCAGCATTACCAGCAACGGGTTCAACGACTGCATCTCCTCACCCCCCACGGTGTACTTCCATCCAAAGCCGGGCACCGTGACCTCGACGGCGGTCATCTCCTTGGCCTGCAGGACCCACGTGGAGGAGTGCTGGTCGAACATCGCCCAGAACGGCGGGATCAAGGCGAACACCGAAAGCACCGGAGCCACGGAGGCCGCCGCCTTCACTTCACCCGGTGAGAAGCGCGCCCCAGCCAGCGCCCCCTCCCAGAAACCACGCCCCGGCTGACGGTTCCGCAGGGCTTCGAACAGCACTGTGAAGAATCCGGCAGACCGCGTCTCCCGCGCCGGCGCCACCTTCCGGTATTGGCTGCTGCCCAGGTAGAAGATGAGCGTGGCCAAGCCCATCAGGATGCCGGGAATGCCAAACGCCCACGAATACCCCCAGTTCCGGGCTACCCACGGGATGGTCAGGAATGAGAAGAAGGACCCGAAGTTGATCGAGAAATAGAATGCCGCGTACGCACGCTCATAGAGTTTCGAACTGGCGTCCACGAACTGGTCACCCATGAAGGCCGACACACACGGTTTGATCCCGCCCGCACCAAATGCGATCAGCGTCAACCCGGCTCCGAGCATCCACATCCGCCCTTCCGCCGCCGCCCGGTTGCTCACCTCCCACGCATTCTTTGCCGTCTCCGTCAGTTCCACCAACGGGGCCGGTGCGGCAACCATCGGATACAGCACATCGGCCAGGGCCAGCACGCCATGCCCCAGGCAGTAAAGCAGCGAGATCCACAGGATGGTCTTGTAGCGACCCCAGATCTTGTCGGAGATCCACGCCCCCAGCAGCGGCGTGAAATAGTTCAGCATGATGAACAGGTGGATCCACTCGGTCGCCTTGTCCGCGGACTGGCCCAACCCACCCTTCATCATCTCGCCGGTGATGTACCCGGCGAGGATCCCCTTCATGCCGTAGAAACTGAACCTCTCACAGGCCTCGTTGCCGATGATGAACGCGACCTGCGGAGGGAACTTCCCATCCGCCCCTTTTCCTGGATTCGCTACCGGGTTGGCTGCCACCCCGCGATCAAAACCCCAAGGACCCAAGAACGGCAAAGGGTTTCATCCGCCATCGCGGATGAAACCCTTTGATCCGAACGGCACCCCTTCCTTATCGCAGGAACGCTTCGTGCAACCCGCCGTCGACCGTGATGACCTGACCGGTGGTCTTGCTGAGCCGGTTCGTCACCAACAGGAAGTAGGCTTCCGCCTGGTCCGCCGGGGTGATCGGGGCCTTCGTCAGCGTCCGATCCGCATAGAACTGCGCCAACTTCTTCACGAGGGATTCCGTCGCCTCGTCATCCGTGTACGGAATGTTGTACTTGGCCAACGACCCGATCACGCGGTCCCGGGGGAACATCGCGCTGCCCTGCACCACCGTCGCGGGAGCGACGCCGTTCACCCGTACCAGCGGCGAGAGTTCGATCGCCAGTTCGCGCACGAGATGGTTCGCCGCCGCCTTCGAGGTGTCGTAGGCCACGGATCCCTTCTTCGCGACCACGGCGTTCGCGCTGGTCGTCAGCACCAGGTTGCCGCGCAATCCCTGCTGCTTCCACGTCTTCGCCGCCTCGTCACCCACGAGGTAGCTGCCGGTCACGTTGATGCGGAACGTGAGGTCCCAACGGTCGTCCGGGATGTGGCCGCTCGTGTCGCTCGGGACGAAGATCCCCGCCGTCACGCAGATGGAATCGAACCCGCCATACGCCAAAGCCACCTTGTCCAGCATCGCCCGGATGCTCGCGCGGTTCGTGATGTCCGCCGCCAGACCAATCGCCGGCCCGCATCCCGACAGGCCCGTGCCCGCCACGCCGATGCCCTGACCCAGCTTGTCCGTGATCTCCTTCGCCGTGGCTTCCGCCGCCGCCGCATTCAGGTCGACGCACACGATGTGCGCACCCTCCCGCGACAATCGCAGTGCCGTCTCGCGGCCGATACCGGAACCCGCGCCGATCACCACGATCACCTGACGGGCCAGTTCCTTCTCGGGCGGCATCCGGCGCAGCTTCGCTTCCTCCAACAACCAATACTCGATGTCGAAGGCTTCCTGCTGCGGCAACGCGATGTACCGGTCGATCGCTTCCGCACCGCGCATCACCTCGACGGCGCAGTTGTAGAACTCGGCCGTCACGCGGGACTCCGACTTGTCCTTGCCCCAGGCGACCATGCCGATCGACGGGATCAGGACCACGGTCGGGTTGGGATCGCGCATCGCGGGTGAATCCGATCGACGGCAGCGCTCGTAATAGGAGGCGTAATCCTTGCGGTACTGCTCGATCCCCGCCTTGAGCGACTTCTGCAACGAAGCCACGAAACCGTCGATCGCCGCATCGGAGAAGTCGGTCAACTCGGACTCCAGCGCGACATGGAGCGGCTTGATCTTGGTCCGCAGGAAATGGTCCGGGCACGACGTGCCCAACTCCGCCAGACGCGAGGCGTCCTTGGAGTTCACGAAGCGCAGGATCTTCGCGTCGTCCTGCACCGTGGCGATGAATCGCTTCTGCTGGCTGACCTGTCCCCGCAGCCACGGCAACAGCCGGCTGAGGACCTTCTGACGAACCTCCTCGGGAAGGCTCGCGACCGCTGCACCGCCGAACGCCGTGGCGTCCCCGCCCTTCCGTGCGTACGCCGCCTCGATGTACTCCGAGGCCTGCTCGATGTACTGGAGCGTGCGCTGATAGCAGACGGCATCGTCGTCATCCCACGAGATGAATCCGTGCTGGCCCATCATGATGGCCTTCGCCGTCGGATCCTTCCGGCAGATCTCCTGCATCGCCAACCCCAGTTCGAACCCAGGCCGCATCCACGGCACATAGGCCATCGCTCCACCAAAGACTTCCTTCGTGAGTTCCTCGCACCGGGCACTCGCAGCAATCGCGATCACCGCGTTCGGGTGCATGTGGTCGACATGCTTTCCAGGGATGAACGAATGCAACGGGGTGTCGATCGAGGTCGCGCGCGGATTGAGGTTGAAGGTCGCGTGCGTGTACATCCCCACCATGTCGTCTTCGGCGGGCGACTTCAGGCCCTTGTCCGCACGGGCCGCGTAGGTCCGCTGCAGCCCCACGACCTTCGATTGGTACAACGAGGAGAAGTTCTCGCGTGTGCTGGTGCGCAGGTCGCCGCCCGATCCCTTCACCCACAACACCTCGACCGATTCGCCGGTCAGGGGATCCTTCTCCATGAGCTTCGAAGAGGTATTCCCGCCGCCGGTGTTGGTCACACGTTGGTCGGAACCCAGCTGGTTCGATCGGTAGACCAGTCGCGCGACCGGATCCAGCTTCGCCGCCACCGCATCCTGCCACCCGAAGAGAACGTGTTTGAAACTCGTGTTGCCCATGTTCGATCCAATGTTTCCTGAAAAAGAGGGAACGCCCGCCGCCACCGCCCAAAGGACCGTGCACCGCTGCGGGAACACCTACTTCGCCACCCCCCCTCCAACCCCGCAACCGCAAAGTCATCCACCGGAGATCCCGAATCCAGGATCAGGAATCCGGCCACAGGCCACCCTGCCCCGCAAACTTCCCCCTTGCCCCCCACCTCCCACGGCCCGATGGTCAGCGGGTCAGTAACGGTTCGGGGGCGTACTGGTTTCGACCTGGGAATCCCGTCCGGGACGGCATGCCGAGGATGGTTCGTTGGCCTCGTAAAACACCGGACCAAAACATAACTGCTAACGAAGAGTTGGCTCTCGCGGCCTAAAGTGCCGTGACGTTCCGCCCGTGACACCCGCTGACGGGACGGAACGCCTTTAGCGGGTGGGGTCCCCATTCGGAGTTCGCGCGTCTGGGGCCGACAGTTCCATGCGAGCTGGGTCCTGCAGATGGCCGTCCACCCCTGACTGCAGGATTGAGATATCCCGGTGGGCTAAGCATGTAGTCGGTCCGGGCTGCCTTGCCAGGGACGGGGGTTCAACTCCCCCCGCCTCCACCATTCGCTGCAAAAGTGTGTCGCCTTCACTCGCGAACACCAACGCGGCTTGGGCATTCCTTTCCGGTGTCCCATCCTGATCCCAGAACCGCAGTGGGCCTGCGTTGGGCTCTCGCCACATTCCTACGGGGAGCAAGTCGCCACGGAAAATCCATGAAGGCGGATGAAAGCTGAATTGGAAGCCAGAGGCCAAAGCACCGCTTGGGCGGGTTCCATCGGAAGTCGGAAGAATGGCGGAGAGGGGGGGATTCGAACCCCCGTTACGGCTTTTGACCGTAAACCGGTTTAGCAAACCAGCGCCTTCAGCCACTCGGCCACCTCTCCACCGGCGCGGAGCTCAAAGAAAACCACGTCCCCACGTCCAGGGTCAAGAGGCGGAAACTCCAATGTTCGGGCAGGCCAACCCGCGCCCCGCAACGGACAACCCCACGCTGGCACCCGCCCCCATCCCGCCACACTCTCCAGACAGCCAATCACTTGTCCGTCACGTTCCCCTCCATGGAAAAGCTTCCAGATCCCTTTCGCGAAAAGCGCGAGTCCCGCGGTGTCCTCCAGACCGAATCCCGCGGCGAGCCCATCGCCATGATCCTCCGTCACGAGGACGTCCGACGCGCCGCCAAGGATTGGAAGACCTTCAGCTCGGACGCCCCCTTCCGGGTCCCCATCCCCGCCGAGGAAGACGTCCGAAGCATGCGCCAGTTGCCCATCGAGACCAACCCACCCGAACACACCGAATACCGCAAGATCGCCGAACCGTTCTTCCGTCGGGCCAAGGACCCGGAGGTCATCGCCGCCGTCGAGAACTTGATCGACGGCCTGCTGGACGAGGCCCTGTCACCTGACGGGATCGAGATCGTCCGTGAGTTTGCGTTGCCGCTCCAGTCACGCGCCCTGACGTACCTGCTGAACATGCCGTTGGCCGAGGCCGAGACCTGGACCGGCTGGGGCACCCACGTGTTCCGGGATGGCGGTGACGGAAGAAAGAAGGGCGCGGCCCTCGAAGAGTACCTCCAGGCCCAGTTGGACCGGGCCGCGGCCCAACCGGGACCCGACTTCTTCTCGGCTTTGACCCAGGCGACCTATCAGGGACGCCCGTTGACCCGCGATGAAATGATGGGCTTCGCCAATCTGACCTTCGCGGGCGGACGCGACACGGTCATCCACACGGTGTCATCGGTGTTTGCGTATCTGGGACGCCGCGCTGAGGCCCTCGAGTACCTCCGGGCCGATCCGCGCCGTGTCGTGAATGCCGGCGAGGAATTCTTCCGCAGCTTCACCCCACTGACGCACATCGGGCGCGTCTGCCCCGTGACCAAGGACGTCCACGGCATCACGGTGGAAGCGGGAGCCCGGGCCTCGCTGTGCTGGGCATCTGCGAACATGGACCCGGCGGCGTTCGAGGCCCCCACGGAAGTGCGACTGGATCGAAAGCCCAATCCACACCTCGCGTTCGGGAGCGGCGTGCACCTCTGCATGGGGGCCCCGCACGCCCGGCTCATCGTGCGGTCGCTCCTCCAACGCCTGGCAACGCGCATGGCCCGCATCGAGATCCTCGAAGCCCGCGAGAAGGTAGAGACCGAGGTGGGTTACCAACGGACGATCGGCTACGAGTCCCTGCGGGTCCGGTTGCATCCGGTGGGGAGTTGAAGGGCAGCCGGGAAGGCAGTTTCGGAGCGGCGCGGGCAGGTTGAAAGATTCGGTCAGGGCGTGCGGATGGATGGGTGAGTGGCCAAGGGCACGGACGCGGGCTTGTCCCGCGGTTCAAGGTTGAGAATGGCTCAGGAGCTGCTATGTCACCTTGGTCTCACCCCACTATTCCGCATCATGAATGTCCGCACGCTGTTCCCTGGTGCCCTTCGACGATGGCGTTCTCCCCGCTGGTTCCTGCCGGGCTTGATGATCGGGCTGCTTGCGCTGAACGGAAGCGCCGCCGACTGCCCCCCAACGCGAAGCACACGTTTTGACGGCTCGCCCGGAAGCGGGCTGGAGTTCAAGCACCGCGCCAGTTTCGACGCTTCGGTTCCGATGACGATCGAGGCGTGGGTCTTCCGAAACAATGCGGCCAATTGCGAGACGATCCTTTCGCACTCCTATACGCAGTCCTGGTGGTTCGGCTTTTGTGATAAACTGAGGTTCTACCGGAGCGGTGGCGCATTCGCGGATGCCGACCAGACGGTACCCGCAGGTCAGTGGTGCCATGTCGCAGCCTCTTACGATGGCAAGGCGGTCAGTTTCTATATCAATGGCCAACCGGCTGGAACGCGTGCACTCACCCACAACGGCGCGGACTTCACCGGGCCGGTGATCGTCGGTGGTGATCCGGAAGGTTACGTGTTCAGCGGGGCTTTCGATGAGATCCGGCTGTGGTCGACGGCACGGACGGGTGCGGAGATCGCAGCCGGGATGGAGTCCGAACTCCGGAACCTTCCGAATCTGGCGGCGGTCTGGGACACAGGCGGACGGCACGAACTCGTCAGCAATGATTCCCTGCCCTTGGGACCCAAGAACATCGAGCAAGCCGCCGGCGTGCTTCCGCGCCATCTGCTGGTTCCCCGTGCGACGGTTCCAATCGCCTTCGACGGCACCCCGGCACTCGACACCGAGTATGCGGGAGCCGAGCAGGTTGCAATCCGGAGGCACAGCCAGTCCTTGGCGCCGGACGTGACGGCGCACCTGGTCTATCGCGATGCTGCCGTCGATCGCGCGCTCTACATCGGCATCACCGGACTGGCGGAACCCACCGGGACGGGACGCGCGGCATCGTACGTCGCGGTGCAGTTGGACGCGCAACGCGCCAGCCGCGAACTGGCAGGAACGTTCGACCTCCAGCTTCGGGCCTATCTGGATGGCTCCCTGCGGACCTTTGTCGGCGATGGCAAAGGAGGGTTTGTCGAAGCTCCGAATCTGGCCAACCTCTGGGAAGCGCGCTTCAGCCAGGCCTGCGCTGGCAACGGCCCGCCCTGTCTCGAAATCCGCATTCCTGAGAACACCCTGGGATCGCTGATCACAACCGATGGAATCGCCATCGCCCACGTCGGCCTGTTGAAGCCCGACGATGTAGCGTCCGGTCCGATTGGCGTCGCCCTTCCATCGCCAAAGACGTGGGCTCCGGTCACTTATTGCGAGGCCCTGGGCGGCCCGACCGTGGTTTCCCTCTCCGGCATCATTACCCGCTCCGGAGAGCCCATGGCGAATGTTGCCGTCGCCTTGGACGGCCCGAGCAAGCGACTGACGCTGACCGACAACAAGGGGCAGTACGTGTTTGGCGGCCTGATTCCCGGAAGTTATCGCGTTGTGCCGCATCTTGATGGTTTTGGATTCCAACCCGCCATCGGCGAAGCCAAGGGGTTGAACGCGAATCGGACGCTGTCCTTTACCGGGTTCTCCACGCAGGGCCCCAAACCCCTGGTCAGCGCCGACAAGCCCTCCGGCACGCGACTCGAACTCGATCGCCGGGTCTATCCCGTCGGCGATGGGATTCACGGCGCGCTGACCGTTGTCCACATCAGCACCGCCACGGAGTTGCACGCCCTCGTCGCGTCCACGCAGACCGGTGACGTGGAACTGATGACGCTCAAACGGGACCCTCTTTCTCCGCGCAGCTTCCGCAGCCAGTCCCCGGTGGTCACCACGGACGGCGCCTCCAACCCGCACGATGGCGTCCTCTCCGTGAAACCCGGGGACCGGGTTGCCGCCCTGTTCTACATCCAGGAAGACCCTTCCCATCCGGCTACCGAAGAGGAATCCGTGGGTGACTTTGCCCTGATCCGGAACCCGGAGTTCGCCGGCTCGCCGGTGGTTCTCAATCCCGAGATCGCACTCACGCCGGACGAACTCCAACCGCCCGAAGGAGCGAAGCGTCTGGGAACACTGATCGCCCGGGGCGGATGGCCACTCCAGATCCCGATTGATGAGCTCGTGTTCTTTCCCCGCGACGGCGATGACCTCAAGCGGTTCCTGGACGCCACCGGCGGCCAGGTCCTCGCCACCCAGGGCGACATCCAATCCGGCGAATCCCCGAGCTATCTCGTGCGGGTGGCCCCGCCCAAGGCCGACCTGCCGTCCCTGCGTCAGATCCGTGACCTGATGGAGCAGAAGGACGAAGTCGTCGCCTCCAACAGCGAAGTCCTCGATCTCTGGTCGACGATCCTCGACCTGCGACTCCGGGGCTACATCGTGGCCTCGAACCCGCGACTTCAGTTCCACGACGTTCCGGGTCCGCTTCCCGTCGAGCCCGACGAGGCTGCGGGAACCCGGACGCTCCTGAACAGCGGACCGCTCAACGTTCCCCAGCTATGGGCGTTCCTCGCCCTCTGGGATCGCGACGAGGTGCGGATCCCGACGGGGATTCTTGATGTCGGCTTCGCGCCGAGCCCTGATCTGAGGACTCCGTTGGTGGAATGCGACATGGAAGCCGTGGGTCCGGGGGGCATGGTCTGCGGTCCCGGGCGCGCGTTCGGATTCCAGCGCGTTGGAAACAGCCTGTTCGGAAGCCGCACATGGCACGGAACCGGCGTGGCCACGACGCTGGCCGGAAAACTGAACAACCGCTGGAGCCCGGGGGATGGCCGCATCGGCGGCCGCGCGGGAGTCGCCGGCCAGATCGCCCAGCCCATGCTCTACCAGTATGGCCTTGGCTCGTACGTCTTTGAATTCGGTGCCGGCATGCAGAAGGCGGCGGCCGATGGTGCCTCGGTGATCAACGTCAGCGGCGGATACCCATGCCGCATCGTGGACAACCTTGGCATCGGTTTCAACATCTGTTCGCCCGGCGGACGCGCGGCGCTTTGCGCCACTGCAACGGCCATTCTGGCCACGGCGTCAGCCGCCATCTGCGCTACGGCAGGAGCAACCGCCGCCATTCCGATCGTCGGCCCCATCATCGCCATCCCCCTGTTCGTCGCCTGCGGTGTGGCGACCGCCGCCACAGTGGCGGCCAGCACAGCCTGCTTCGCCACACTCCTCCTGGGCGATCCCCGCGATCCCATGATCTCCGGCGTCCAATTCGCCACCGAACGGGGAGTGCCGATCGTGGTGTCCGCCGGAAACCGGCTGTCCAGTGAAGTCCTTCCGCCGGTCGTCCGGGACCTCATCAACTTCAATGAGGTCCGCATCGAGGAATGGCAGGTGTTCCCAGCGATGATCGAACCCTGCATCGTCGCAGGTGCCACGTCGGACAACTGGCCGTTCGCCAACCAGCATTTCACCGGCAACCGCGTGAACATCTGGGCCCCCATCCTCACCGCCTACTATCGGCCCGCTCCCGAGGACCGGATCACGCCCGCGAATGAATGGGTCCTCGATGCCGTCGGCGGCACCTCCGCTGCGGCGCCCTATGCGGCGGGCACCATTGCCGCCATGCAGGCCGTGAACCCCTCGCTCAACCCACGCACTCCCGGCCTGACCGCCACCCAGCGTCGTGGAATCCCCGCACGGATCCGGGGCATCCTGACGAACAGCGCCTGGACCACGGCCGAACTCGCCTCCATGGCCCCCGCGGACCAGGTCGCCGCGGTCAATGCGGGTGCTCCGCTTCGCCGCCATCTCATCAACCCGCTCCGCGCCGTACGCACGGCCGCCGCCGGAGTCATCCCGGACTTTGCTCCCCTGGGGTACGACACGCGGATGAATTTCAACGAGACCACCCCGGCGGAAGCCGCCGATGACCGCGACAACGCACGCCCGCTGGCGATCGGTGCCGTGGAGACCGGAACCCTGATCAACATCCTCGGCGAGGATGGTGCCCCGGACCGGGCGGACGTCGACTGGTGGCGCATCAACCTGCCGTCCTCGCCCGGTGGGCTCCATAGCGCCCGCATCCGACTCACCTACCCGCGCGGATTCGGTGACCTCACCCTCGATGGACTCTCGCCCACGAATGTCGAAACCATCGGAGCCGAGACCCGCATCACCTTCGTGACCCCCGCCGTGTTCGCCAACTCCGACCTCCGCTTCGCGGTCCGTGGTGTCGGCCGGGCCGACAATGTCTACAAGCTCACCTTCCTCGACACCACGTACGCCGGGGCGGCACCTCCGACCGATCGCTACGACCGCAACAGTTTGGACAACCCCTCACGCCCCAACAACAACGTGGCTGAACGGGCGACCCCGGTGGGAACCGGTACGGCCAACCCCTGGGTGGCAGCAGCCTCCTCCTCAATCCTCGACTCCTCGAGTGAGATCGTGCTGCGCGAGCTGACGCTTCACTCGGGAGAAGATGTGGACTGGTTCCGCATCGAGAACTTCCCGGAAATGGAAGGCTGCCAGCCCAGCCTGCAGATCGAGTTCGGGGCCGGCATGCAATGCACCGTCTGGGGACGCACACGCCGTTCCGCCTCCGAGGTGATCGCACGCTCGACGGTGTCGCCGCTTACGATTCCCTATTCCACGCTTCCGCTCCCGCCCATCCGAGTGGAGTTCTCGAACGTCAACCCACTCCGGCCGGTTGCCTACACCGCTCGCTTCGTGTATCGCACGATGCCACCGGACATCTGCGCACTCGCCGACCTCCAACGCGAACGTGGGGCTTCCTCCGGACGCGACATATTCGGTGGCGGACGGTTCCCCTTCCCCTGCCCTGCGCCGGATTCGCTCATCATCAACGCCGGTGATTTCCTCGAGCTTCCTGGCCGCCGCGGCGACAACTTCGGCCGCGTCCTGACCCCGGAATGGAACCTGTTCGAATGGCGAGGCGGAGGTGACTTCGCGGCCAGGTTTGACCTCCCGGCGAATGCGTCGCTGCGGGTCCGACTGCTCAACCTCGACGGCGAGGTCCTCGCCGAAACCGCGACACCGGAACTGCTGGGCCAGCAGTCCGGACCTCCTGATGCGTTCACGGGTGCCCGCACGATTTCCCTGCGTCAGCCCGCTCTCGCGCCGGGCACCTATATCCTGGAGTACAGCGAGGGAACCCTGGGAATCCTCATCGGATTGAACCTGCCCCGGAACGCGATCCGTGACGGTTCCCCGGGGATCGAGGACCTCGCCGGTGGCCCCATGGCGCAACCTCCCGCATTGTTGGCGCAACCGGGGAACGATCCCTTCAAGGAAATGCTCTTCCTGAGCTGGCCCGGCACCGAACAACTGCCACGCCTCGAGGAAACGGATGTCCTTCGCGAAGGCATGCATTGGTTCACCTCACGGGTGCCAGTCCGCGCCGGGAAGGACGGCTTTCACGCCTCGATTCCGCCCGGGGAAGACACCCGGTTCTTCCGGTTGCGTCCGGACCCGGAACGTTGCCTCGACTTCGGAACCTTCGAGGCCGGACTCCATCCCAACCCATGGACCATCGGTGGTTACCAATTCGACAGCGATGCCGCGCCCGGCGGCAGCGCTCGCCCGAACGTGCTCGTACGTTCGCTGGAAGGCACTCTGGGCGTGGACGTCGACACCTTCCTCACGATGGGTCTCCCGGTGCCGGCACATGCCGTCGACATCGAGTTCGTCTCCCAATCCGGTTGGGTGGAATTCACCGCGTACGATGCCGCCGGAATCCCACTGGCCACGGAACGCGTCCTCGGCACGACTCCAGCGCGTCGTCGCGTGATCCTGCGCTCGGCCACAACCGACATCGCGTGGCTCAGCGTCGAATCCCCAAACGCGCTCACCGTGATCGCCAAGCTGTGCTGCGAATTCACCGACCTCCTCAGGGCCGGCGGACTGGGTGACGAGTGCCTGGACTTCCGGCTCGAAACCCCGCGAAGCGTCACGAACCCGCTGGAAACCGACGGACTCAAGTTCCAATCCTGGCTCCGGTCGGATTCCGTCCCGGTGCCTGACTCGGCCACGCGCATCGAGGATGTCGGGGGACATGTAGGGTACCATGTCCAGTACCGCACCGAGATCGAACTGATGCGGCCTTGCACCACGGTGGCCATCGACTTCCTCCAACGCTCCGGTCTGGTGGAGTTCGAGGCCGTCGACGCGGACGGAGTCACGGTCGACCGACGCACGTTTGTCGGAGTCACAGGAGCTCCGCAATCCGTCCATCTCGGCAGGGCCGGCGCGTTGATCCGACGGGTTGTCGTCATCGCTCCCAACGACCTGACGACACTCCTCCGGGTCTGCTGCGAGGGCAGCTCGGCGGTGGCCGGAACCGGCGCTGACTGCGTGAACTACCGCGTCGGCCCGGGGGCCAAACCCAACCCGTGGCTTGCCGGCAGTACGCTCGTGACCCGTCGCCTGCCTTCGGGAGCGTTCGCGCCGACGGTTCAGATCATTGCGCGCAACGGGGAAGAGGGCGTCGAGTTCGGTGGTGGAGAAACGGACTTCCTCCTGCCAACCGCCGTTCCCGCAGTGACCCTCAAGGTCGCCATGGACGGAGATCGCCTCGAAATCCAGGCGCTCGACACCGGCTTCCGGATCGTGGACAGCCAGATCCTACCCGGGCCGGGGCCGCGCATCGACGAACTCACCCTGCGTGGCTCTGGTATCGTACGGGTCCGCCTCAAGTCGCCTGGCGCGAAAGGGGTGGTGGCGGAAATCTGCCAGCCGTAAGGAGAGCGGGAATCCACCTCGTCCCGTCCTCAATCCCCATGGCCGTCACGCATCTCCTGCCAGGATCGGCCGCGCATGGATTCCGCCGTCGACATGATCTCCTGCCGGTCGGGCCTGACACGCCGGGCCGCTGCCACCACCCGCCGTACCTTCTCCGGATCTTTCGCCGCTTTCCGTGTTTCCCCCAGCACGACCCCTGCCACCAATCCCTCCCACGGGGTGTCCAACCGCCCCTCATCCTGGATCAGCGCCGACCTGAATCGTCCCCGAAAGACGTGGCCCCTCCTTCGATGCGCCCAGTTGGATCGAACGGAATAGCTGGTCTGCAGCCACCGAAGCGTCTCGTTGACGTCCGTCCGCCGACAACGCAACAGCCGATGGTAGTGATTGTCCATCAACACGAACGCATGCACCTCGGCGCGTGATCTCGATTGCATGGATTCGGCCTAGAACCCTGACGTCCCCGGCGGAGCATTCGTGGGAACCGGACGTCGCAGGACGCGGATCTCGGGCTTGTTCGTCATCCACTTCCGTCCCTCCGGGGATTCCCGGAACACGGCGTACTGCGCCTGGTTTCGGACCACCTCACGCGGATCCACGGGCAGGTTGTCGGCCACGTCCGTGAGCAACCGGGCCACCGCCGCGTGATCCTTGGCCTGCAACGCGATTCCCAACAACACGTCATGGCCCGTCGCGAGGGTCGGTTCGACCCGGACTGCCTCCAGGGCCAGTTGTCGCCCGGTTTCAACCTCTCCCGCCCGCGCCAATTGCGCTCCACGTAACGCCCGGAGGTGCACATCGCCGCCAACGAACGCCTCGATCCGACCGATCGCAGCCGCGGATTTCGCATGTTCTCCGCGGGCGGCCAAACGCTCAAAGGTGATCATGTCGAGGCCGGGGTCTCCGGGGAAAAGACGCCCCCACGCGTCCGAAGCCAACCCGAACTGCAGGGGCTCCGCCGCCTGCGAAGCCACCAACTGCCCGTGAAGGATCGAGCGATCCTGTCGCAAGGGCTCCGGCAGTGAGCGGTACAATTCCACGAATTCCGCGAACTTCTTCTGCTGCATCAACCCGACCATCCGCTCGACTGTCGCCGCGTTGCGGACCAATTCGGCCGCGCTTCCGGTCAACTGGGACGCCAGGGCCGGCCCGCGCTTCCCCTCACTCAGGAGGTACAGCCACCGCACGGTCGAACTCGTCCACTCGCCATTGGTCATCACGTACAGGTCCGTGACCGCGACCGAACCGCCCGCGCGTGGCTCCAGGACGTAGCGATGATAGTTCACGCTCCCATCCGGCAGGATCATCCGGAACACCACCCCACCCACGGCATTGGTGCGCACCACACCCAGGAATCGGGCGCCCGAAAAGCCCTTCAGGACGAATTGAAGGCTCGCGGTGGCCCCGGCGGCATACTGCGTGACGAACTCCTGCTTCGCAGCCGCATCCCCGGGAAGGCTCGCCAACGCCTTCCTCGCCATCGCCTCGATGTCGAAGCGACCGGTGATCGCGGTCACCTCGCCTTTCCGCAGGTGGCCCTCCCATTCACTGCCCACCCGCTCCGCCATCTCGATCGGCATGGCCACCGCGGGCGGTAGTGGCGACTGCGCCATTGTCGCCGAGGCCACCCAAACCAGCACCGAAGCCCATCCGACCCGGACTGCCCGCATCCACGTTTTCCGCTCGCTCATGAAATCAGGCGCAGTGTGAACGGATACCGGTACGAACCGCCAGACCAAGCCTGCATGGAAGCGATGATCACCAGCACCAGATGCGCCACGCCCAGGATCGCCATGGCCGCTACGCCGAGATAAATGCCGATGCCGCACGTCGCGATTCCGAGGATCACCGAGCCCACTCCCACCCCCACGGACGCCAGGAATACCGTGAGTTGGAAGTTCAGCGACTCCTTGCCGTGCTGTTCCACCGACGGATGCTTGTCCTTCATCACCCACCACACGATCAACGGTCCCAGGAAGAAGCCCAGACCGGTGATGTATCCGGAGAGGGCGATCAGATGGCACAGCATGTTCCACATCTGCGTTTCGTTCGATTGCGGCGACATCATCGGGGCATTGCCAGGATTTGATTCCATGGCGGTCGATCATCCGCAGAATTCCCGCGCCGAGAACCGGAATTTCACCCCCTGGATCCCAGCCCGATCGCCTGGCCACATATTCATCCGGAACAGGGAGGCGAGGTCCTCGTCGCCCCACCAAAGCCCTTCCCCAAGGCCATGAGGACATCGCCGCCCCGAATTCCTGCGCATCGCGAAAGATATCCAGGATCCACGGATCCACACCTCAGGGTGCGGTCAATCGATAGAACCGATCGCCTTCCCCGAGCGTCCCCGTCCACTCCTCAATCCCGGTTGTCCCCCGTGCGGGGACGTCCACGAGGACCCGATCCGCCCCGCCGATGCCCTCGCGCACCAGCACCCGGACGCCCCGTCCTGGAACGCGGTTCCATGAAAGCTTCAACCCATTGCCGACACCTGGCGTCGCGGTCATGCGCAAGACCGAGGCCGCGGACTTCGGATTCGTTCCGGCCAGAAACTCTCCACGGTTGGTGACCCCGTCCCCGTCCCGGTCGTCCCAACCCATGTCCGTTGCGGCCTCACCGACGATCAATCCATGAAACCGTTCCCACACGTCTGGCAATCCATCCAGGTCGGTGTCTCCACCGGGTCCCGCGTCAGACGCCATGTCCGGAGTGCCGGGCGACCCCCCGATTCCCGCGCTCAGCGTCCACACCGTTGCCTCCAGTTCGGATTCGTTCCTCGGCACCAGCGTCCATCCCCCCCCATCGGCGAGGGGTTCCACCGCGTCATCATACTGGATCGTGTCCACAACCTCACCGACGGGCCCGAGCAGTTCCACCCGATCACCGGAATTCGCCAGGCGCCCGGTAAACTGTCCCGCCACCAACACGCCGGCAGGTACCGTTCCAAATGCCGCGAGATCGGAGACCACCACACAGCGCCGACGCGACTCCAAAACCTTCAAGGCATTTGTGCCGCCAAACACAAACTGGACACCCCCAGCCAACTGCCAGCCTTCGAGGGACACGGCCGTGTCCGACGGATTGAAGATCTCCAGGTACTCCGCGGCATCGTCGTCCTGCGGATGGTATTGGATCTCCGTGAACCGCAGCGCCGGTCGTTGGACCACCAGCACCGAGGTCGCCGGGCCGCCCCAACGGCTGTTCGGTGTCCCGGACCGCGCCGTGGTGGAATAGAGACGTGCGATGACCCGGACGTTGCGATCGAAACTCAGCGGTGTGGCCGCACTGTACTGCTGGGCCAACGGCGAGATCCCGCCCCCGGAGAGCCTCGGATCCGTGCCGTTCGTCGTGTAGTAGGCCACCAGATTCGCGTTGGTGGGCAGGAGGAATCGCAGCCGCACCAGTCCAGAGGCCGCATCCAGCTCGGGAGCGGCCGGCCGGATGCGCGGCACGAAGCGTGTGTCCATATAGTCCACCCGGTTCGACAGCCACGTTTTGCCATACGTGATCTCGGTCGTATAACTGCCACCCCGATAGGTCATGCCCCACTTCGTGCGTTCGCGCGGTTGGGCCTGACGCAACTGTGCCGTCAACCCGTCCAGTCGCAGGAACAGGTTCGTCGTCGACAGCAATCCCAATCGCAACTCCTGGTAGCGGTCGATCCAACGTTGGGTGAAGTCCGGATCCGAGAACAACCGCGGCCACCAGTAGGCCGTGAAGAAGTTGGCGCCCCAGGTCCGCGGGTTGCTGTCACGACCATCGGTCGATCCCAGCGCCCGATCGAAGTCCCACAACGGACCAAAGGTCAGCTTTCCATTGCGCGGCTTGTACAGGTAGGTGCTGAGCACCAACGCATCCACATTGAAGGCCATCGTGTTCAGGATGTGGAAATCAATGCTGGGATCGACGTCCAGATATCGGGCATAGCCCACCGTCGGGTTGCGGTAGTTCGCCCCGTTCAGGGCTGCGGCAAACTGGCTGAAGAATTGGCTCACGTACTGTCGCTGCGCCAGTCGGTCGGCCCGCTCGATCTCTGGCTCCTTGGGCTCCACGTACATCATCTGGGTTCCGTTGGCCGAGAAACCGGTGTCGCCCGGATCCGGCCGATCGACCTTGAACAGGTATCCGCCGGTGACTTCCGGAGGCAGCGTGTGCTCCGGTTCCAGCTTGTCCACGTCGACGCGGTTCCTGTCCCGCTTCACCTTTTCTTCCAGCACGTACACGCCCGCGTACGACGTGCTCGCCACGGCTCCGAGTCCACTCTGCACGAGGTACACCTCCACGAACCGGCACCGCGAAGAATAATATCCCAGGTCATTCGCGAGCCCATGCATGAAGGGATTGTGGGTCATGATCGGGTCAAAGACGTTCGGCGCGTAGAGAACCCAGTCCGGATCCTCCGGCATCCCCAGCCAGCCCACCGCCCGATCCATGTCAAACTCATCCCGGAACTCCACCTTGAGGCTCAACTTGGCCAGTCCTTCGGTACTCGACCCTCGCGACGCCAGAAAGGCCCGCGCCGACAGCGTCGGCGGGTTTGTCAATGCAGTGACTCCATTTGTCGGCTCGAACAGCTGTACGGTTCCAAAGACACCCGCTGTGCTTGGCCGCCCGCGTGAATAATTATGCAGCATCAGGACAGGCAGGTCCGACCGGAACTGCGCCACCGCCGCCGACAGCGGCGTATAGGTCGCGCTCTGGGGAGGTCCAGGAAGTCGGCCCGGCGAGAACGCACGCGCCCGGAGATGGACGGCCGAGGTAAAGGTCAATGGCCCGGCGTAAACGGTCGAAGTCGGCCCGGGCAGGACGTTGTTCGTCGTGAACCGGATCACCGCGTTCGTGTCCAGGGCGGCCAGTGAAAGGGCCACCGTGACCGAACCCATGTAGGTCCCGGAGGGACGGCTCATTTCCACACCTGGGGCGAACGTTCCCCCCGAGGCGCTGTTCGCCGCACCGGGCGTTGGCTTCTCGAAATAGCCCGCCACCGACGGTGCCCCGTTGGCTCGTCCGTAGGAGACGTCCGTTGACTGCGCCGGATACCGCGGCGTGAACTGCGAAACCCACTGTCCTTTCGCATCCGATAAACCCAGGAACTCCCCGCCCGCATCCAGCTTGAAGTTCGTGTGCAATCGGCCTGGCACGTTCGTCCGGTTCTTCTCCGAGGCATACACCAGAAGGAAACCGCGTCCGGGAAGCACCACGTCAGGAAACCGCCACTTCCACGGCTGATTGCGGTCGTCACTCAAGCCCCAGCCCTGCAACCGCACCTCCTGCAACGTCGGATTGTGCAACTCGATCCAGTCCACGTCGTCGCCATTCTCGTCCCGCAGCGTCCGATCGTTATCCGCCATGAACTCCGAAATCATCACCGCATCGGGCGCGACACCATTCGTCACCGTATAGGTCCAGGATCCCCCCGCGAACGCATTCCCCGGAACGGCGCGATCGGTGATCCCCGCCCCCGATTTCCACTCCACGCGGACCTCCCCCTCTCCCAATGCCGGCAAGGTGAAGGCGTATTGGTCCGGCCCCAACGGCACCACATCCACCGCCGCGACTCCATTGACCAGGAGATCCCCCGCGTCCACGCCGCGCACCGGTTCGTCAAACAAGACTTCGATCTCGGTCAATGCCCCCACCGCGCTGCCCGGTTCGGGGAGCACCCGCTCCGCAACCGGCCCCGCGAGGTCCGGGTCGCCCTCGAACGAGGCTGCCCATCGCAGTGGCGTCGCGGCCCCCTCAGGCAGCACCATCACGGCGATCACGTTCGTGCCGGCACGGAGCGAGGTCAGGTTGGAACGTCGATACCCGCGGCTCGCCGACCGGACCGTCGACGTCCCTGGCAGGGGTCTCTGATCCGGTGTGTCCACCCCGTCAGCGACTCCCATGCGGAGCACTTCCTCGCCGTTGAGCCAGACCACCGCCCCCCCGGCGAGGGAGGCCTTCAACCGATACGTCGAGTACTGATCCGGAGCCGGCACCACGAAACTCGCCCGGGCAATCAATCCGCCCACGCCCTGCGGCACCACTGTCCCGTTGGTCCCGGCTGGACGCTGCAACGGTGTCACCCCGTAGGACCAACCCAACGTCGTCCCCTCGTATTCCGGCTCGCGCCAACTTCCCGGCAGGACGGGCTCCGGATCCGACTCGGTCAATTGCCAGTGCCAAGCCGAACCGTCGGGCAGCAGCACCGCCGCAGGGCACGACACCGCCCCCAACAGAAGCAGCAGGATCCAATGCCGGAAAACGCTCATGGAAGTGCGTCCAACGTAACAGGCTCCTCACCAGAATGAAATGCCTCGTTCCGTTGAAGGCCGCGTGACCCCACGCGGCGCATCCTCATCCCCGCCGGGTGAAGACACCCGGCCTTCAGCCAAGCCCTGGAATGATCACCCGGCCGACATTCTTCCAACTTCAAACTCCGCCCATTTGACGACCTCCCCACTCCGCAGCCATCGTCCGCCCATGAAACTGACATGGAAGGATTCCGAGGAGATCGCCTGGGCGCTGATGGACAAGTTCCCGGATCAGGATCCCCTGCGGTTGAGCTTTCCCAAGCTCCACAAGATGGTCTGCGAACTGGAGGACTTCGAAGACAAGCCGGAGTCCTCCAACGAGAAGATCCTCGAGAACATCCAGATGGCCTGGTACGAGGAACGCCAGTAACTCCTCGGGCACCTCGCCTTCAAGGCACCCGCAACCGGAACACCCGGGAATTGCCCAGGGCGGGCAGGACCAATCGCTGGCCCGTCGGCGTTCCCACGGGTGTTGCCGTAACAGGGCTCCACGGACCGGCCACGCCTTCGGCCTGCTCCAGACTCCACGCCGTCCCGACCTCAGGCCATCGCAGTTCGACGGTGCCGTCGGCGAGCAGGGCGACATCCAATTCCGGCCGGACGGGCAGCACCGACAGCTTCACCTCGTTGTTCAGGGCATCCGGATCCAATGTATCCGACCCGGCCAAGCCAACGACCTGGATCCTGGATGCCCCCCCGACCCGAACCTTCACGGACACCAGGACCGTGCCGTTCACGGGTACTGAACCGAATGAGAAGCTGACGGTCGTTCCAAACAGGTCGAAGACGCCCTGGCTGGTCGTCGCCTCCAGGACCGTTGTTCCCGGAATTGAAACCGTGAGTGCTGCGTTGCCCGCGTTCAACGGCCCCAGGTTTTGTACCGCGAAGGAAAACTCCGCCTCGCCACCAACGAAGGGATCCAACGGCTGCACCTGACCGGTCACCTTCAGGTCTGCGTCCACGCCCACGAGGAAGTTCGCCGGAGATTGAACGCTGCCGCTCGTGGTCAGCACCAGCACCCGACCACTGGTCGCACCAGCGGGCACCACCGTGAGGATGTTGGTCTCGCCCCACACCGTGAAGTTGGGCACCGACACCCCATTGAACCGCACACCCGTCGTGCCCGAGAGATTATCCCCCACGATGCGCACCGAGGTTCCCGGCGAGCCCGAGGACGGCAACATGCCGATGACGACCGGGGCAGTCGACTGGACCGTAAACAATCGCCCACCGCTGGATTCCCCGCCCGGGTTCGTCACCAGCACCGGCCCACTGACGGCACCCAAGGGCACCGTTGCCGAGATCGTGGTCGGTGATTCCACCGTGAACAGCGCGTCCACCCCGCCCGCAAACCGCACCCGGGAGACGTTGCTGAAGTTCAAACCGGTGAGGGTGATCGTCGCACCGGGCTTCGCCTGTGCCGGAGTGATCTCATTCACCGACGGCACCCCGAAGAAGGGAGTGGCGGTTGTGTTGGTCCCATTCGCCGTGGTGAGCGTGATCGGCGCAACAGGCGTCCCGGAGGGGACCACGGCGGTGACCTGCGTCGGCGACACATTCGTCAACCGCGCCACCGGCACGTTTCCAAACCACACCCCCGTCGTACCGCTCAACCCATCGCCGTTCAATGTCACCACACTCCCGGCGGCACCGCCCAATGGCGTGAACCCCGTGATCCGCGGCAGCAGGATCAAGGCGGTCGGCATCAGGAATGTCCCACCCGGCGTCGTCACCGAAAGCGTCACCGACTGCGTCAAGTTCGGCACCACCGCCGTCACGTTGGTAGGCGTCACCTCGCTCGGCACCACCGGAATACCCCCGAAGGAAACAACCGTCGTCCCCAACAGACTCGTCCCCCGCAATGTCACCGTGTCGCCGACCTTCGCCCGCGCCGGTTGCATGGATTGCACGATCGGCTGGAGATAGAACGCCCCCGACGTCGTCGCATCGCCGGCCGGATTCACGACGACCAAGGGGCCTGAAACCGCCGTGGCCGGCACCTTTACCTGCATGGTCGCCGTGGCCACCAACTCCGATGTCGCCTGGACGTACCCTCCCGCGCTCGACGGGAAATAGACAACCGAACTGAATGCAGGGTCAGATGGATCCACGAAGTTATCCCCGTCGATCCGCACCGTGTTGCCCGGCACGCCGCGGATGGCATCCGCCGGCGAGGTCGGCACCGGAAAACTGCGCTGGTAGCTGGAGATCCGGGGCGAGACCTGGAAGTTGAAGCTCGTGGAAAAGAAGTCCCCGAAGGAATCCGACAACGAAAGCGGCCCGATGGTGGCCCCCGGGGGCACGACCGCTACCAGCCGGTGTGCATTCCCCGTGAAGGTCGCGGTCGCCAGCCCAAACCGGACCTGTCGAACTGCCGTCAACCCGCTGCCATCGATGGCAACCCAGTCTCCCGGTCTCACCCGCTTGAGGTTCACGCCGGACGCCGGCGGATTGATGCGGCCGACTCCGGTAACGGACTGCGCGGTGGCCGAAAAGGAAAACAAGGCTCCCAGCAGGATCGGGAGCCACCATCCGCGCGCGGCGCGGGACTCTTGTCGGTTCATGAACGGTGCATTCTCAAGTGGGCGCGCCCAATCAAGCGGTCGAGCTGCCCCCTGTCAAAAGTGGTTTTGGCCCTACTCCACCGCCGTCCCCGCGCTCCCGCGACGACGCGCCACCGGACGCCCGAACGCCTGCTCGAGGAAGCGCGCGATGAACTGCACCTCGGCCCGGCCCGCCACCGTGTGCTCCTTGTCGAACTCCTGCCATGACAGGTCAAAACCCGCGGTCTTCAAGGCGGCCGCCTGAGGCCGGACATGCTCGATCCCCAACAACGGATCGAAGGTTCCATGGGTCATCAGCACCGGCACCTGTCGCGCATGCGTCGGGGCTTCGGCGGCCAGCCGCGTCGGCTCGTGCACCCACCCACTGATCGCCACCAGACCCGCCAGCGGCAGGCGGAACCGCAACCCCGCCTCCAGCGTCATCAGGCACCCCTGCGAGAACCCCAGCAACGCGATGTCTCCCGGCGCCCGGCCGGCCGCCAACTCCGATTCCAGCAACTCCCACAGCAAACTCCGGGATCGCTCGATCGCTGCGCCGTCCACCGGCGGCAACGACCCGTCGACCCGGCCGTCCATCGGGAATCGGATCCCGAACCAGCTGCGTCCACTGAAATACTCGTCCGGTGCGTTGACCAGATGGTAGCTCAACCACGGCAGCTGGAGCTCGCCCGGAAGCCATTCCCAGCCTTCCGACGAATCGCCCAACCCGTGCAAGACTACCAACAGTGGCTTGGTCCCTGACTCCTGCGCCTGAACGCGTGTGCCCGTCAACATTTCCGCGATCCTGCCCTGCCCCGGGCCGCGCGTCACTCCAGCACTGCAAGCTCCCGGTTGGCCTTGCGCAGGCTCTGGCTCAGGCTTCTCCCAAGGTTCTCCAGCAGCTGGATGCAGATCCGGGGAGCCGACCTCTGCAACTCCTCGAACCTCTCCAGACTCAGCACTTCGCACTCGACCTCCGTGTCGGCGAGGATGGTCGCCGAGCGCGGCGCGCGGTCGATCACGGCCATTTCCCCAAAGGTCATCGACGGCGAGAAGGTTGCCAACCGGCGCGTCCCGCCCCCTGTCACCGGCACCACCACGCTCACCGTACCCCGGGCGAGGAAATAGAGTTCCTCCGCGCGTTCCCCCACCGAGATGATCGTGTCGCCCGGCCCGTAATCCCGCCGCACAAGGCAAGACGCCAAGGCCTGGATCTCGTCCGGCGCCAGCCCTGCACAAAGTTCAAAATCAGCGACGGCCACCCGGTGGTCGATCCGCCGCCCGGGCAGCAATTCCGACAGCAACCGGTTCTCGCAGGCTTCCAACGCCAGATCGTTGTCCTCGTAGTTGCGGAACAGGTCATCGCACCGGCGCCCCAGCTTCGCCTTGAAGTACCGGCGCAGGAGCGAATGCCGGTCCGAATGGGTGAAGATCGTCCGCTTCCCTCCCTCGCCCAGCTTGCACACCAGATTCCAGAACAGCCGGCACGCCCCCTCGTTCAGCGTCAGCACCCGGCGCAGGTCCACCACCAACTGCTGGATCTCGCCAAAGCGCTGGATGATGTCTTCCACCACCACCTCGGTCGTCGAGAACGTGAGGTGCCCCTGCAACTGATAGACGCGGATGGTCGATCCCGAGGTTCGCAACGCCGAAACCTCCTCCGCCGTCCGGACCCGACTCGAATTCAGATCAGCACCGGTGAACTGCCGCCGGATCGTCGACTTTCCTGCGGCGGGTCGGTTGAACAGATGCAGGTCCCAGTGCCGCGACAACTCATCGCACGCGAGGATGCCCCGGACGCTGTTCCCCCGCGCATCCAACCTGGCGAATAGACCCCGATACCGATCTGCCCAGGCAACACCGCGATCACCCCGCCCGCCACACCGCTCTTGGCCGGGATTCCCACCCGATAGATCCAATCACCCGCCGAGTTGTACATGCCGCAGGAGGCCATGACGCTCAGCACATTTTCCACGTACTCCCCGCGCAGCGCCACCTTGCCCGTCACCGGGTTCAGGCCGCGGTTCGCCAGCGTCGCCGCCATGATCCCAAGGTCCCGACACGTCACGGACACCGAACACTGCTTGAAGTAAAGGTCGACCGCCTCCATCGGGTCGCCCTCCAGCACATTGTAGTTCCGGAGCATGTGCCCGATCGCACGGTTCCGGTGCCCCGTCTCGCTCTCCGACCGGTACACCGCCTCGTCGAGTTCCAGCGGTCGGCCGGCGTACGTCGACAGCATCTCGATCACGCGCTTCAAGCGCCCC
>Ga0172372_10002451_pt1 | contig 28118 bp, 26 predicted proteins | sample LakKiv5m_2_FD_114544 | JGI IMG/M metagenome (GOLD analysis project Ga0172372, IMG submission 114544) | Freshwater microbial communities from Kabuno Bay, South-Kivu, Congo - kab_092012_9.5m | ecosystem: Environmental > Aquatic > Freshwater > Lake | place: Democratic Republic of the Congo...
ACTGCGCCTGATCCAACTCAGGGTGCTGCACTTCGGTGTAGTCCCTGTGCAGTGGGACTGAGGTCTCAAGGTGTGAACCCCCAGGAGCGCAATCTCCTGGGGGTTCCGCCGTTACCGGGTGCTGGCCGCCGGGTTCTGTAAATGCGCACCACTCGCGCATCCCTTGGCCCCCGCCCGATCGTTACAAGTACGTGCCGTGTCCGGTTGCCGGTGCGATCTCGGCGGAGATTACTGGGGTACCGGTGAGTGCGTACAGTTCGGCCAAGGTGGTGTGTTCTTGCTCGATATGCAACGAGACGTTCTTCTCACGCAACCACGCCTCGGCTGCCTGTCTCGCAAACGGCGCGAACTCGATGTTCGCCAGGCATCGCCCGGGTCGGGAAACCGCTGGGTGCACGAGCCCCATGCGCTCGTTTGTGGTGAGCAGGAACATGGTGCGTAGACCCTGCCCGAGGAGACCGTCGGTGAGGTTGAGTAGGCGTCCCAGGGCCTGACCGGTGCGATCCTTGGCGTCTGCACGGATCAACTCATCGACATCCTCGACAACGATGAGCTGCCAACGCGCACCAGGCTCCTCACCACCCGCGTCCTCGTCGTTTGCGAGTTCGGCCAGTAGGCGACTGTGGTGTCGGCCACCCCCGTCGAGGGCGACTTCGAGTAAGTACTCCGGGATTGCGAACAAGGATTCAGGGTCCACGACGTACCGCGTGGTGCACCAACCATTCCAAGCCCGCGCCAGTGAGCGCACCGCCGTCGTTTTCCCGGTACCGGGCGCACCATGGAACATGAGCAATCTGCCGTTCGTCGCCAGTTCGGGATCGTATTCGTGCAACGAATGCAGTGCGTCGCGGGTGGCCCCGGGGTAGTTGCCTGCGACTGTCCCCCACTCGGGGCTCTCAATCATGCGAATCTTGGAGCGCACACCGGAGGCGTACCAGTTGAACCGCACCGGGACCAAGTTCGGGTTCGGTTCTGTGCCCACTTCGGCGAACGTTGCCGAGAGGGCACGCAGTGTCTCAGTTGCCGTTTCGCGCGATTCGGCCGCGACTGCGATACGTACTTCGGTTTCGTTCCCCGAAAGGTACAGGTACTTTCCACCTTCTTTATGGGTGAAGAACGAGGAGCGCAGTACTTGGTCTTGCTGGTGCGAAGCCGTGGCGCACTCTTCGACGAACCCGAGTGCTTCGATCTCTCCGCCGGCCGGCACCCGCCCCAACCTGGCTTTCGCCACGTACGGGCACCGCCCCTCGGCTTGAACCAAGGTGAGTTTCGCCGCCGGCACGTCGACGAAATCGCCGAACGCCTCGACGAGCGGCATGACATAGCGATCAAGGGACATGCTGGACATTGTGCACTCCCCTCCCGTGGGTGCATTCCCCTTCGCGTTGCCAGACCATCTTCGGCCACGACGGTGGGTGGTATGCGTACGACTATGCTGGCGCTCGCCTTGCTGCTGCCCGCCTCTCCGCTTGCTGCGTTCGACGACGGTGGGTTCACCCCCGGCGCAGCGTTCGACGCCACCACCGCCGCTGGTCTCGTGGGTTCGTCGTACTCCCTCGCCGACCTGGACGCCACGACGGGGATGTTCCTCGGCGATGTCACATCTACCGCGCAACAGCACGCACTCGTCGCCGAACTCTTCGATGCCAACGCCTTCGCGTTTGACGTGGAGCGTCTCGCCGAATCTTCCCGCGCCGAAGCCGACCAACGTCGCCGCCTTGAGCAAGACCGTATTGCTGACGCCGCCCGGGCCCGCGCCGCCCGCACCCAGACCGAGGTCGCCCCGGATGGGTGCCCCACGAACGTGCCACCGCGCACGTTGCGCGGTGGTGCCGAGGACGTCGGCGCGTACGAACTCTGCGTCGCCTCCGTCGCCACTGCAGCGACCGGCGCCGCGGCGGAAGCGGTGAAATTCACGTTCCAAAACCTCGGGGTGCCGTACTCGCGCAACGACCGCATGGGTGCCAACGCGTTTGACTGCTCATCGTTTGTCATGCGCGCCTACGACGCCGCCGGCGTCGACGTGCTCGCCAAAGGCTGGGCTCCCACCACACACACGCTCGCCCCGTACAAGGGGTACAGCTCATACCCATGGCTCACCACCGTGTCGTATGACGAGGCGCAGCCGGGGGATCTCCTGCTGCGCCCGCCCTCTGAGGCCCGCACCGACGGCGGCGGTCACGTCGCAATGCTCCTGGCTGACGGTTTCATGGTGCATACCTCTTCGTTTGGCGACGTATCACACGTTACTGAGGCGTACGAGAAGGACGAACTCTTCAATGTACGCCGTGTCATCCCCTAATCCTCCTCTACGCTGGCCTGATCGGTTGCGTATCGACGGTTTGTCATGTTGACGACCTCTCCCTGTCGCGAACGGTAACGCCCATGCGCCCCAATCTGCGGCTCCTTGCCATCCTCGCCGCCTTCGTCGCACTATTCACCGCACTAGTGATTCTCTATGCCACCCGCGGCGGCGGTGATACCCGGGGCGAGCCGTCCTTTGATCCAACCGCATGGTTCACCCCGCAATGGGAAGAACTTCTCGGTGGGGATGCGTCTATGGTACAAGCACCGGTTCTTGACGCCGTGGCACTCGCACAAGCCACCGACCTTGCCCCCCGCGACGTGCCGGCTGTGTCGGCGTTGATGAGCGATCTTGCGCTCGCCGCCGCGAGCGGATCGGGCCGCGAGCAGTTCGGTGCGTACTTTGCCCGCAACCATCGCCGAATCGGCCAAGCAACGATACCCGGTGGGGAGTTCTGCCGTGATGTGTCCGTGCTCGCAGTTTCAAGTTTCACGCTGCCGATCGCGCCCACGGGGAGCTTTGTCAAATCCCTCGTGGCGTGGACGGGGAACTGCCCGTACCCGCCACCGTCGCTCTTCGGTGGGAACGCCGCCCCGCTGTACGTCAATTTTCTCTACGCTGCCCGCACCGAGGTACTACCGTACGAAGTGCCGCAGCTCCCGTACGGAGATTGGGCGCCGCTGCACCCAGTCGAGATCCCCGGCACTCGCATGTTTGCCGGCGCGTCGACTTCGCTCCCAGATGCGTGGGAGGTCCGCGACCTCGCCGCATGTACGCTCCCCGGTGTCGCGGTCCGCCTCGAAGTGGCGACGGCCTTCGAGGCGCTCTGTCAAGAGGCGAATGGTCTGCCGCTGCTCGCCGTCGAGGGACTTCGCTCCCCGGAGGACCAACGGGAGCGGTTCTTGCGTGCAGTCGAGTCGTACGGATCCGAGCGCGCCGCCCGGGCCCGCGTCGCATACAGCGACGGTGAGCTCTGTGAGTCGATGCACTGCGCCGGCGAGGCGATCGATATCGCGCCCGAAGAGGGCGTGCTTCGATGGTTGCAGGCCGAGGTAGCCTGTCTGGGCCCATCCGGGGTTTCTCCCGCACCGTGCGGCCCCGGCTCGCGACCGGTCACGCGTCTTGAGCGGTACGGATTCGTCGCCCCGCACGCGAACCAACCATACCACCTCGAGTTCGCCATCGGGACCTTGGATGCCGACGCAGACCTTTACGGGGACTGCACCCCCGGCGGCGTCCCGCTACCCGAGCGGATCGTGGCCGTCTTCACCTGTCGTATCATGGAGTCCGGTCTCGGCTACGAGACCCCCGCGACCGTGATAGACGAGGCGCTTGCCGTTGCCCAGTGTACGTCCAACCTCGACCCAGGGTTCGTCATTCACGGCGGAAAATACACCGAACAACCACACCCGCTCACCGGCGATGTCGACTCGCGCACCGGCATATTCGGCCTCTCCGCCGATGTCGCCGCGCGCTGGATCCCCTCGCCGTACACTGCCTCCATGGCCACGGCAAACATCGATGCCGCCGCCCGAATTTACCTTGACGAGCGCTCATGGGGCCGCTGGGGATGGGCCCCGTTCGCGTGTGCCGCCGCCGACGACGGTTTCATCACCGATTCGGTGTTGGTTGGTTGATCGCGTTTTAGGTTTTTGGGTTACTGCGCTGCGTCGAGACCGAAGGGATCGTCGATATCAAAGCGACTCGGCTCGTGCAGGACGGTTTTATCCATGTCCGGTCGCCGGTCGCGCAGCAATGCGTCAACTGCGGCCTCTCCCCCGTCGTGTTCAGCGATCACCCGCTCGGCATCCTCGCGACTGATCCCCTCCAAGAGCCTCTCCCGGCTGCGCGCCGAAAGTTTAAGCGTGTCGAGCGCGCCTTGGCGCGGCTTGGCCTTCTTCGCCTTACCCGTCCGCCATGCCGGTCGTGGGAAACGCACGATCATCGCACCGCGGAACGTGTAATGGTACAAAGCCATCTGACCCTTGGGAAGCGTCGCGATTCGTTCGGCGAGACCACTGGGCAGTCGGCCGTACACCCCCGATGCGAGCTCGCCGTCGGTGGTGATACCCAGGGCGCGGGTGGCGGCATTGTCGCGCACGAGTTCGTCGATCTTGCTCATCTTCTGGCACGCACCCCACAGCGAGATACCCGCGTACCTTCCCTGTGTCGAGACGCGCTGGAGTATTTTGCGTACCGCCCGTAGTTCACCACCCTGGGCCGGCGCGAACGCGTTCAGCTCGTCGGCGAACACCACAAGGTGGTCCACGCCGATATACCCGTTCTCGGCCTGACGCATGATGCGATCCATGGTCCTCGCAATCACGATTGACTGGACGTCTGGTTGCAGTCCGGCGATGTCCACGACCACGATCTTGCCGTGCGTGAAGGCGTCGACGGGGATGTCCATGCTGGCCTTCGCCGTTCCTCGCGCCAAAAGGCCGCCGCAGCGCGGGACGAGTCCCATGATCATACGACGAATTCGGCGCATAGTGGCCGTGTGGTGAGACCGCCAGCCGTTGTTGTCGTTTCGTTCGGCCGCTTCTTCGAAGCGGGCGTCGAACCAGGAATCGAGTTTGTCGAAGGTGTCGATGCGCATGGCCGGGTTCGAGGTGCGTATGTGCAACTCACCGAACTCGGCGAAGAAACTTGAGACCTTCTCATCGTCGTACACGCCGACGATGTGGTGCATGTACTGCCACATGGAGACGAGATCCCATTGCAGCACCGACACGTCATCTCGCCGCGACCCGGTCTTCTCCCCACCCGGCAATGAAGGTGCCCACACTTCCACGTCCTCAAAAGGCGTCGCCGGGATACCCAGCGCCTCGTACATTGCCATGTCCTCGTCGGAGAGTTCGTACCCGGCCGCGGGTGGTTGGTCGAGGTACACCAAGTCGTCGCCTTTCACGTTGAAGATGAGCGCACCCACTGATTCGTTCTCGCTTCCTGACGCAATCGCCGCGCGGAGCAAGACGCCCGCATAACTTGTCTTGGCCGCCTGGCCGGAAAGGCCGTTCACGATCAAGTGCGCCGATTCGGGGCCGAGTAATGCCTTGCCGTCCATGCAAACCTTCGCCCAGTTGCCGTCCGCGAGGGGCAGTACCCCCGCCGCTATCGGCCATTCGATCCGATCGATACCGGTCGCGGTGAGCAGTTCGGCTGCGTCCGCCGGGCGAACCACGCCCGCCGTCGCCGGCCGCATCGCAGGGCTGGCGTACACCTGAACGGTGGCGAGCATCACTTCGGGGATGGCGGCGATGTAGTTGGTGTCGTAACGCGCCCCCAACTCGTCGCGTACGGGGTCGTTCCCAAGTCCAATGGTATGCAAGTCGACGACCACCCCCACGAAGCAGCCTTCAAGGGTGTCGGCCGCGACGGGGGTACCGATCGCAACCCCGCGTCCATGTTCGGGATCGACGATGAATTGGAAAAAACCCACCCCGGTTCCCGACGAGGGGAGGTAGATGGTTCCAAGCGGTCTGGTTGTAGGATTGGTCATGGTGGTGCCTCAAGGAAAACCGTGCCCGCCTCCGCTGGCGCGGCACACCCAACCCCCGTTCTTTTTCGCCCTCCCCCGCGCACTGTGGTAGGTATCTAACGAAATGGGCATCAGGCTCGTTTCCCAAGCTAAGGAGAATAACACCGTGAATAATTTCAAAACGGTCGTGGACGTGAACATGTGGATAAGCCTCTTTGAGGAACTCCGCATGATGCCAGCGGCTTACCACCGCGATGCGTTGGTCATCAAGGCCAACCGTCAGGCGCGTACAGAGAACCTCCGAGTGATGTCGGAGGTTGCTGAAGGCCGGTGGGGCCAAGTGATCGCCACGCAGCACGTCTGGGAAATGCTCCAGGCAAAACTGCGTGAGCCTCGCTTCGGTGCGTCGGAGCAAGAAGTCCAGTACTTCTTGGAGTTCTTCTACCAGATCATTCGCGCCACCGGTGGTACGATTACCGTCCGGAAGCGTGAACTGAACCTGGCAGAGCTCAACAGCTTCCAAAAGATGCTGTATCTGCCCGACCTTGAGGACACCATTTTGGTCGTCTCGGCGTTCAACGTTGGTGCAACCACCGTTTTGACACACGACAACCATTTGGCCTCATGTGCCTTCCGCCTGGATGAATTCAATCAGAGCACGGCGCCAACCGCACCAAAGCCTGAGATCATCTGGAAGGACGTGTACACCCGTCAGCAACGGATGGCCAACGGAGAGTTCTTGAGGATGCGCAGAATTCGCTTCCACCAGAACGCCTACGCCCAGATCGTTGTGGACCACCGCGACCGCCGCGAGTTTCTCGCTCAGCCGAAGCACGTGCAAACGCGCCTGAAAGCAGAGTGGGCTCGCCGTCCGGAAAACGTCCTCTGACGCCACCCTATCACACCACACCACAGCACACCACAGCAATCGACGTGCCCGGCACCACAACCACCCTTCAACAAGGTGGAGGTGCCGGGCCCGTTCGTTACCGGGCTGTGGCTATCTGATTGGGTCGTGTATGCACCTCGTATGACTTTAGTCTCTGCGGCTCAACTTACTTGACAGGAATACCATGAAGAAGACGGTTGCTGGTACCGCCCCAACCAGGCGGCCCGGCCTTCGGCCGACAATCTCATAGGAGTCAACACAAATGTTCAACCCCAGTGCAATGCTTGATACGTTTTTCGCCGATCTGCGGTCCACCAGGCCGTTAATCCGCGCTGCCGGCATACTCGACGCCTCCCCGGCGATGGATGTGTACCGTCGCGACAACCTAATCATCGCCCACGTCGACCTCCCGGGCGTCCCCGCCGAGGACGTGTCGCTCGAAGTGGAGAACGGATGGGTGATCCTCACCGCTGCGCGCACCTACAGCCCAGAGCCGGGAGATTCGGTGTACCTCACGGAGCGCCCGTTTGGTAAATTCGAACGCCGCTTCAAGGTCGCTTCTGGAGTCTCCGCGCAGGACATCACCGCCACGTTCACCGACGGCGTCTTGACGATCTCAATCAACGTCCCCACCGAGTCAACCCGTTCTTCGATCCAGATCAATACCGGAAAGGAAAGCTGAATCGTGCCGACCGCTTCCGCCGTGTACGTCATATCAATCGCTGCAACGTTGGTCGGGTCGCACCCCCAGACGCTCAGGACATATGAGCGCCTTGGCTTGGTGAACCCGGCCCGCACCAGCGGCGGCGTCCGGTTGTACAGCGAGCAGGACATTGCGATCTTGCACCGAGTTGCCTCCATGAGCGCGGCCGGCATCTCGTTGCCTGGGATCGTGCGCATATTCGAACTGGAGGCCGAGGTGCGCGCCTTACGCGCCGAGTTGCAACGGATCTCTCCCCCGCGTTCGCCCCGCCGCAAGATGGGGACTACATCGTAAACGGGCGCGGCCGGCGGGCCCGCAAGAATTCTTCCACGGCCCGCACGGAACCCAGGTGGCGATCCCACCGCGGATCGCCGCTGCTCCCGCTCTGTACCTCGGCGAGGCATACCGCCGCCATCGGTTCGAGATGGTTCGGGTCAAAACTCTCCAATCGGATGAGGCCGAGGTTCCATGCCCCGTCGCTCTTCTCGACTAGTTGGAGATAGCACGAGTACCGCAGGGTGCTTCCCGTTCCGATCGTGAAACGCGGCGAACGCCATCCGTGCCGGAGATCCCAAATCACGCGCTCGTCGGAGAGGTAGCGACTGCGCGTCGTTTTGACGATACCCACGAGCCGTTCCGCCCGGGGCCTGGCGAGCAGCGACCCGTCGACGGCTATCAATCCTTTCCCGCCCCTTGCGAGCAAATCGTCTATTACTGCGCGTTCGGCGCTGTCCCTGGCCTTCCCTACCGCTTGCGCTGCCAAGATCTCCATCTCGGGGGGAGTGTCTCCACCGAGGAGTTCGATGGGAATGTTCGAGCCGAGTCCATCGACCCAGTCCTTGTCCACCTCGCCACATTGAAGCCTGAGCCGTTCGACTAACGCCACCGCGTTCGCTCCGCGTTCCAACGCTCCCGCCGCGACGTAGTATATGGCCACCGGCCGCCGCTCCCTGTGGGTCAGATGCATGTGCGCTTGGATTCCGTCCACGAAACCGGCCACGTCGGCGAGTACGCCCCGGTCAATCTGCAGCGGGTGGGCATCAATCAACTCCACCGCCTCCTCGCTCTCCTTGCGCTCTACCGCGGCCACGTCCCCCACACGCCCGCCCACGCGCCCCACGGCCTTGAACAGACTGCGAAGATCGTACTGCGGTGTTGGTTCGGTCGTCATGCAAAATACGGTGCCCCGCTGGCGCACAACGACACTCTCGTCGCAAAGACCTCTCCTAATTCCTGGCCCAGGGAGGGGCCTTCGTAAGCGAGGGGTCGGCCGGGGGCAACTGCTCAGCGGAGAAAGAGGAGGTAGAGGGCGACGACAACACCGGTTATGACGGCGTACTGCCACGTGGCAAACGTTTTGACCGGCTCCGGTTCGCTCCGCCGGCCGTTCCGTCGCGTCGAGCCGGTGAGCGAGGAGGGTGCATATAAAAGTTCGTCGTCCACCCGCTGCATGTGCACGACCGCTCCCGGGTCGAACGCCTGGGGGTTGTTTGAGAGATCGTGCGGTGTCGGGGTAGCCAGGCCGTAGCTTGGGGGCGTGTCGCGTACCAGCTCTCCGCCGAGCGTCCGACGCAACCATGCACCGCTCTCGGGGTCGATCGCCCACAAGATGCCGTCATCATCCCGCGCTTGCAGGGCCAGGATCTCCATGCGGGCCTCCGCAGCATCGATTTGCCCGCGACTCCAGCGCAGAAAAATCTCGTCGTAGGCTGCGGCGAGTTTGGCGAGGTTCGGGTGCAGTGGCTGGGTCATGGTCGTGGATGGGGGTTGCTCGTTACAGTGTCGCCCCCGCACCGCACCAGCCGCACAGGTTAGCGCAAGATAAGCGCAGCGAGTACCGCCCCGACGAAGCCGACGATGGAGGCGATGAAAGCGGAACGAATGGCACTCTCACGGCTGGATAGGTACTTGAATAAGGATCGTATACCGCCGCCGTGTTTGATGCGGTGCATGTCGCGCGCCTCACCGAGGATGACTGCGGGGAGTGAGAACGGGAGTGGGGACCATATGAGCAGCAGCGCGAGTACGGCGTACGGGTACGCCGAACCGGGAAGGTAGACGCCGCCTGCCATGGCACGCATCAAACAAACGCTCGCCACCGGGGCGGTACCAAGAAACACGGCCAAGGCCGTTTGGGGGGTTTTGACTACAGTATCGTGCATATCGAACCCTCCTTGGGGGAGGTGGGAACGGCGCTACGCACATCCGGGGCTGCTCAGAAGCGAGGGCTCGCCTCCCAGTAAATCAAGGTCCCCGACCCGTCTGCGTCCCACTCCAGACGGTACCGGAGCTGGCTGCCAGGTCGGGTATAGACACGCCAAGAGTCAGAGCCCTTACTGGCCGTGTACCGGTATTTTTGCAAGTTCATCAAAATGATCCGCTCCGTCTCCCCCATCGCGGTGGGGACTTCGGTACGCATCGCGACCTTCGGGCATACACCCAGGAAGCAGTACGGGGAGAGGTTTCGTTCCACCCCGCCCTGGGTTATATCGTTCGTCAAAATCTCCTCGATCCGGTTTTGCATCATTTTGTGCGAGCCTACGGTCCGTGAGCTGATTACCGCCGCTCCCGCCACGAGCCCTGCGCAGAGGACGGCGATGATGAAACTGCGCAACGGCATGTCAGTTACCGTCCATGGCCCGACACACTTGGCAATCCGCCTAAGGTCGACCGAGTTTATCCGCGACCTTGACGAGTTGCGCGAGCGACCCGTTCCATTTCGGGAGGAGTTCGAGCAGGTACTCCCAGCGCCGCGGATCGGCCCCCAGTGCGTGGTAGGCATGCCCCCTGGCGTACGTGCCCAAAGTACCGCCGGCAGCCAAGACCGCGCCCGCTGCGGGTGCGTGGAGGGCCAGGTGCTGCAAATCTCCGCGCTCTGCGACGTACCGGTACGAACCGATATCTTCGATGAGTACCTTCACTCGCTCCGCCTCCCAGTGCTTGACGATCGTCTCTGCCACGGCGGCGCCGCGCTCACCGTGTAGCACCGAACTACTCGACGTCTTGCGCAACCAACGAATCGTCACGGAGTTCTCCCCGCGCCGTACGACGTCGCACAGCGCCCACGTACTCATACCGGCGGCACTCTCGAGCGTGTCCGAGACGTCGTAGAGTCGCGTCTCTGCGGGTAGCGCGCGCAGGATGATGTCGCGTTGAGCAGGCTCCGTCGCCGCCACCACGAGCGACGCATGCTGGCGGGAGAGTGCGGACCCGGAAGCGAGTAGTTCTTCCGTACTTAACGCGCCACGCACGGCGAGCAACGCCGTGATATCATCCACGATGGCCAGTCCTTTGTACACACCCTTGCGCCAAGCCTTAGCGAGAGGTTCGGTCAAGTGTAGGCAGTCTCCCGCCCACAAAGTTTGCATGATGGTCTCGTTGCTCCGCCGCGTACTGGGTTGGCTGAGCGCTTCGATGATGTCGTCCGCAGAGAATCGATGCAGCGTGCCCGCTGCCCCTGCTCCTATGATCGAGCGTTTCGCCGTTCCTTCGACGCGGTCGAGGTCGAGCACTCCCTCAAATACGAGCAGCACCGCGGCGGCAAGCCAGATATGGATTATGGAGTTGCGGAGCAGACGTATCTGGTCCGCGTTCACCTGAGTGTTCGGCTTCTTGCTGCGGTCGCGAGCAAGGGAGTCTTCCGGCTCTGAGAGCAGTAGATGGAGTACCGTGTACCGCTCGACATCCCCCAGGCGCACCAAGAGGTCTCGTACGACCGTGCGCGTGTGCCAATGGGGAACGCCGAGCACTAGTTCAAAGAGGCGCTCCGGCGAACGCACCGCCCCATCCGGTTCGGCCAGCGATAGCGGGACGCCATACATGGACGATACGTCCCTTGCCCGTTCCCGTCGGTCTCGTTGTAGCACCCGATGGACGGCCTCAAGACCGCCGATTCGTTCGACTTCGGCGATGACCTGCTCAAGGTCCCGCGCCCGGACTTTGCGGATCGTAGCCGGCCTGGCGATCAACCGCTTGGCCACCGCGTCATAGTTGCTCGATGCGATAGGGCGGAGGGCGTCTGCTGTCGTGTTGGACGCCCCGGCGATGAGCAGTTTCTCAATCAAGCCACGATCGGTCATGGCAGAGATGGTGACCGCGCCGTACGCGGCGACATTCTCGCTCAGGCCTGCGGTTCGCGGAAACGGTACTCGCGGGGCGTGGCATCGATGCCGGCGATTTTTTTGCCGGCATCGCGCAGGCGATCAATCGTGCCCAAACTCACCTCGCCGAGCAAGATTTCGTACACCGCCAGTTCAAGTTCTTCGGCGCCAAGTTCCTTACGGAAGGCGTCGACGAGCGCATTCTCGGTCACAATCGATCGGTACTCTGCGTTGAAGCGTTCCTGCAGGTGCTCTGGCGCATGCACATGAAATAGCAACCGACCGGTGGCCTGGTTCAATGCTTCGAGGTCGATCTCCACCGAGAGGTCTCCCGCCCCGACGGGCGTGTATTCGGGAGTGAACATTTGGAGCGGTACGTTGAATATTGCGCGCTCCTCGTCACGCCGCGGCGCCATGCGTGCCGCCCACTTCGCCGGCGGCGCCGGCACCCGCATCGCTTCTATGCCAGCGATCTGGCGGAACTCGGCGAGCCCGGACATGGAGTTGAGCACCATCGCCGCCGCTCGCCCGACGCTTTCAGGTGTCCGTGGTTTGCCGATGTGGCCGATGAAGTTCACTGCGACGTTGCGCTGCACCTTGGGCGAGCGCAGGTAGATCCGCATCTCCAATGCTCGGATGGGGAGGTCAAACGTCGGGTCGTCCCCTTTATCGTCCCCAGTCCCGTATCCTGGAACGATCTCGAGGCGGCACACGGAGTTTTCGTCGCGCGTGATGTGATACCGGTGCAGCAGTGTCTCAGTCTCGGAGAGCTCTACTTCCGCCCACACGTCAAGCGATTCTAGTTCGATCTGGGAGAGTCCTTTTTGCATCTTGGTCACCGGACCGCGGGGGATTTTGATTGGCTTGGCCGCGAACTCGGCGGCATTTTTGCGGCTCACATGCAACAAGGAGAAGTACACGGTCTCAGCTTCGACACGCATAACGCACGTCGCTTGGGGCTTGGCGTACGGCATTTGCTTGCCGATGTACGCCGTCGCGTCACAGAACAGGACGGGGCCTTGTTCAATCGGTACCCGGACGTAGAATTTCTCTTTCACCGGTCTCGCGCTGGGTTTTGGTGTCGCTGCCATGTGTGGTCCATCCTTGAGGTGAGTTATCCGCCCTCGCAGCAGTGTCGGCCCGCTGGGTGCGGGAAGCGTTCCCTGGCGCCGCAGATGGTCGGGTGGGTACCTTTTCGGTGTATCATCGGCGTATCAATCGGCAAATCTGAGCATGGGGACCGGGGAGTGCACGCGTTTTCCGGCCTTGTACGGCAGTTCATATGTATCCCGCGGTACCGGGCGAGATCAGCGCAATACTGGTGGCGAAACAGCGTTGATATAGCTGCGCAAGGACTCCACCATGGCTCGGCTCGCCTGAGCCAAGGCCAGATCGAGGGGGTACGGCTCGCCTTTGTACGTCAGTTCGAACGTCTCATACGTCCATGTACCCACCACCACACCGTCATTGCCGTCTACGGCCGCGAGGTCTGCACCGCTTGCGACAAGGGCCGCGAAATCGTCGGTGAGTTCCATCGGTTCAACGACCCCATCCTCCCCGCTCAAGGAAAGGTAGATGTGGCCGCTGCTGGAGAAGTCTTCTGGACGAAAATGTGTCATGCGATCTACGGTGCGCGCGTCCTCCCCGGTGGCAATCTCCCACTCTTGACTCAATCGCGCAAAGCGGACCACAGGACGATGACGGGGAGCACGGCTCCTGCGATGGTAAGCACTTGGGACCAGAACTCCAAGCCCCCGACCCCGGCCACGTTGGCGAGTTTGGTTGCCGCCTCCCCGTACCGCTCGACGTCTCCGTCAATGGCGGCTCGTATCTGGACGGTGGCAAGCAAAGCCGCTATGGCGCTCGCCACGAAGCTGAGCGCCGAGCCGACGACAAAGGCAAAGATCACACCGATGACGAGCAGTGCACCTGCCGCAACGACGCTCTGGGGCATGTCGAGTACCAAGAACGCGGCGATGGCCGCCACGACCGCGATGGCGGCACCGATTCTGCGCAACACGACCCCGCTCCGCGCCGCCCCGAGAAGGATACCTGCCATGATGCCCGGCATCAGAGCAACCGCGATGGTGCGCGCGACGACGACTGTAGTACCCTCCGGGTTGATCCCCGATATTCGCACGATCGCGTCGACTCCGTCATAACCGAATGCCACCGTGGCATCCGCTATAGAATTAGCCAGCACATCGAAGGCGGGAAGTTTGCCAACTCCAATGGCCACCCCAGCCGCGATACCGAGCAAGACGAGGAGCATGTACTAAACTGTCGCCGCCGCTCCCCATGCGACAATGCCCGGTTCTTTGGTGTACTGGGGCCACAATGGTGGGGTGGGTGCGCGCCCTCTTCACCGTCCTGCTGGTCCTCACCGGTATCCCACGCAACGACCCCGCAGACCAGCGGATCGTCCGCCCGGCGTCTTCGGGTTTGGTGGCGGTCGTCACGTACGCCGGTACGTTGCACGTAGTTCCACTCGACGGCAGTACTTTGGTACCACCCGGGACGGTGCTCGCCGTCTCGGCAAACCCGCGCGCGCGTATCGCCGACTCCTTCCCGTTCGCCCCATCCAACGACCCACGGTCGCACGAGCAATGGGGTCTGCGCGCCGTCGGCGCCAAAGCCGCATGGGAACGATCCACCGGCAAAGAGATCGTGGTCGCGGTGCTCGACACGGGTGTCGCGCCACATGCGGATCTCCCAGGGCTTCTACCAGGGAGAAGTTTCACAGGCGACACCAACCCCGACCCCAATGGACACGGTACCCACGTGGCTGGTATCATTGCCGCTGCCATGGGGAACGGGTTGGGTATCGCCGGTCTCGCTCCTGCGGTACGTCTCTTACCCGTCCAAGTGCTCGACGCGGAGGGTTCAGGCGACCATGCCGATATCGCTGCAGGGATCATCTGGGCCACCGATAGCGGGGCGGATGTAATCAACCTCTCCCTTGGTGGGGAGGAATCGTCCGATGCGCTCTCCGCCGCGGTACAGTACGCGATCGACAAAGGCGTCATCGTTGTCGCCGCGGCCGGGAACAGCGGGAGTGGCTCGAATGCGCCCATGTATCCCGCCGCGTATGATCCAGTACTCGCCGTCGCCGCGGCCGGGCCCGACGGTACTGCCGCAATGTTCTCCAATTCGGGGCCGTACGTGGACCTGGCCGCCCCCGGTTTTGCAATCCTCTCCACCGTCCCTGACGGGTACGACTATCTATCGGGGACCTCGCAAGCGGCTCCGTTTGTCTCCGCCGCCGCCGCGCTCTTGCTGGCCGCGGGCCGCGCACCAGCCGAGGTGTCGGCCCTACTCACCAAAAGTGCACGTGACGTACTCCCGGCGGGACGCGATCCGTACACGGGCTCAGGTATGCTCGACGCCGCCGCGGCCTTGGGCGCACCACCGACGGGTGCCACCCCCGTACCATCCCTCCCAGAACGACTCCCCGATCTTCCAACAATACCGGAATTACCCACCTTGCGTCCCCCGTCACTCGACGTGCCATCTATGGCACCCCTGGTCAGTATCATCACCCCGGAGCGTTTGCGGTACGGGTCGGTGTTCGAAGTCGCGATACTCGTCGCGAACTGTCAAAAGTGCACCCTCCACGTTGACGCCCCGCGCAACCAGACCCAGAAAATTAACGCCCCGGAACGTTCTGGTGTCGTAAAAGTCCGCCTCCGCGCCACAGTTTCTGGTGCCGTTCGGGTGGCCACCGTCGAAGGTGAGACGCTCGCCTCCGCTAAGTTCGTCGTCGAGTCAAGTATCGAGATGTCCAAGCCTGTCCCCACTCGAGGTGGTGTTACGATACGCGGTATCGTACGACCCGGGCGGACCACCGTCTCGCTCGAACGTATGGAGCAAGGGACCTGGCGCTCACTCGCATCGCGTCAGTCTGCGGATGGTTCGTTCGTTTTTCAAGTACGCCGCTCAAAACCCGGTGTGTACCGGCTCGTCACCGACGATGGGGCCGTCTCCAGACCGTTCGTCGCATGAACCGCATGGGGACGGCTTCTCGTGCGCTCCCGCACCGCTCCGGACGGTCATGTCTATGCCGTTGACCTCCCCCACCAGTTCCATTAACGGCGAGACTGGTTCGGTTGCTGCTCGGTACCGTCCGCATCGTTTCGCTGATGTGGTGGGGCAACGCCATGCCAAGATCCCGCTGCAGCGTGCCATCGCGGCGGGTAAACTTCCCCAGCAGTTGCTCTTCTCTGGGGGCTCGGGCCTTGGTAAGACCACGCTCGCTCGTATCTGCGCCGCCGCTTTGCTCTGCCAGGGATCTGCTGAGGATCGCCCCGCTGGCGATTGTTGCGGCGTGTGCGACAACTGCACCGACATCGTCCTCGGCCAACATCCTGACGTGATCGAGATCGACGCCGCGAGCAACGGCCGCGTGGACGAGATCCGCGAACTCGCCGCCCGCGCGCATTTTGCCCCCATGCGCGGTCTGTGGCGTATCTACATCATCGACGAGGCGCACGGCCTATCTGCCGCCGGCGGCCAGGCGTTCTTGAAACTGCTCGAAGAGCCGCCCTCTCACGTAATATTCATGCTCGCCACGACCGACCCAGAGAAGATGCTGCACACGAACCGTTCCCGCTGTACCGAGTTCGAACTCGTCCCACCATCGCGCGAGGAACTCGTCGCCAACGTCGTGCGCGTGTCAAATGCCGAGGGCGTGCCACTCGATCCAGCCGCTGGTCTCGAAGTGGTCAACTCCTCCCCCGCCGAGCTGGGACTGCGTGGCACATTGATGTCGCTTGAAAAAGTTCTTCCGGCCTTGCGCGCCCATGAACCAGTATCGATATCTGAACTGTTGGGAAAGCCCTCACGCGCAGCATTGGACGAACTCTGCTCCGCCCTCGCCACGCGCGACACGGCGTTGGCGGTCTCGCGATTCGTAACCCTACGGGCCCGTTTTCCCGTACCGCAACTTCTCGCTGCGATAGCTGACTTGATGCACGACGCCTTGGTCGATGCGGTGGTGCGCGGCACAAAGGACGTAACACCGTACCTCGCCGCCGCCGATGCGCTGATTCACGCCCGCCGCGATGGCTCAGACCTCGCCGCGGTCGCGGCGATACTGCGCGCGTCTGGCCTACCGCTCCGTTGCTTGCCGGCTGCGTTCGCTACTACCGATTCAACCCCCACGACCAACGCTCCGCTCCCTGCTGTACCTACACCACCTACTGCAACAACGCCAACTACCCCGGTACCACCGTCAATCACGACTCCAACCTCACCGATCCTTGTAGTAGATCCGGCATCCGTACCCGTATCTGCACCCGTATCTGCACCGGTATCTGCACCAACCGCCCCAACCGGAGGCTCCCCGAAACAAAAAAATGCGGTCGAGTCGCCGTACGCGATTGACCCATGGTCCTCAGTGAGCACTCCGTCCCCAACTGTCCCCGAGGTCTCCCCTGAGGCGGCTTTCGGCGAGCTGCTCGGCGCTCTTGCGGCACAGAGAACGGCGAATGCGCGCTTACTACAAGCATCGCTGCGGGGGCTGAAAGTATCGTCCGCTTCCGGTATTTTGACGATCGAGTGCACCCCACCCGCCCGTCGGATTGTCGCTACACACGAGCACCTGCTTCACGAGGCCGCCGCCACGTGCAGCCTTGAGGTCCGGGTCCTTCCCGAGTAGGGACCGCCCTGACCCGCGCGGGCCGACCCTGTGGTACCTGTCTGGAGGTATCACACGATGGCTGTATCAAACACACCTGAAGAAAATAAACCCGAGACGTCCAATCACAAAGCGGGTAAGCCCAGCGCAGGTAACTCTGGCACAAGCAAGGCCGGGGCCGCCAAGAAGGGGCCAAAACGCGCCCGTCGTCCCCGCCGCGACGAGGGGTACCAAGTATGCATCCATGTAGGCCCTAAACCAGAAGGTATCTCCCCCACCGCTCGTTTCGTCGAGATATCCCCGGCCGAGCCTTCGCCACAAGCCGTGCTTGATGCGTTCGCCTCCGCGCCCATCGCACCGGGCGACCTGCGCGCTGAGACCGTGTGCTCGCTCGAGACCGATCGTACGACTGCGATACTCGTCTACGCTGCGTTGCTGGGTTATGCGCAGCGCCGGGTCGACGTCGTCACCAGCGGTCGTATCATTGACGCCGGTCGCATCGACTCGATCGCGCGCTCGATCCCTGACACTGGCAAACCCGATCCGGTCCCGTCCCAGGTGCAAGTTGGTGTCGTCGCCAACCCGGAGGTCCCCAGTGTCATGTTCTCGTCCCAACTCTCCCCCACCGATGCGGCTTCGATTCGCTACGCCCGCCGCGTACGTATCGCCCCCGCCGAAGATCTCTCCGCCGCACTTACGCAACTGCTCGTCGTGTGTGGCCTGCGCGCCCGCGATCAGGTTGACCGTTTCCCGTACCTAGTGGTCGGTGATGAACCAGCTGCACCCACCGAGACTCCACTTCTGGTGCCCGGGTTCTGTTTGGACACGCTGCGCGCAGAAGTGCTCGAGATCCGTCGCCGCCACCGAAGCGGTGACCGTAAATGTATAGTTCCCGCAGTCGACGACGCCGTGCGCCGCCCGCTCCTTGAGGCCGCCAGCGCCGTCCCCATCGAGACCGCGTTACGGCTCTTGGGTGGGCGCCAGAACCCCGATACCGGCTTGTGGCATTGTCCGCGTCCGCAGCGCCACAACAACGGCGATGCCAACGCCTCGATGCGCGCAACGAAGGGACTCGTTCGTTGCTACCGCTGCGACGGAGAACGAGTTGATGCCCTCCGCCTCACGATAGACGTGCTCGGCCTCTCACCGGACGATGCCGCCGAGTGGCTCACGATCGCCGCGGCGAAGGCCGCTGAGCAAGATCTTGAGCAGTTGTTCGCCGCCCCGTCCGCAAACTGAGCGGCGAAGGTCTCGTCAAACTAGGTTATTAACCGGGTTATTCGTCCGCACCAGTCGGGACCGAGCTTGCCACGGCTGCCCCTTTGGACAACGTTGCATACACACCGTCCACCAAACGGTCGCGCAACTCAGCATCCGCCGCGAGTCGCGCCTTCACGGTCTCTTTGCCCACACCGATCTTTTCGCCAGTGGCTACCTCGGTGTACGACGCGCCTGCCCGGGTCACGAGACTGAGTTGTTCGGCCACGTCCAAGAGCGAACTCTCTCCCTGGATGCCTTCGCCGAAAATCAAGTCGTACTCGGCGACTCGATGTGGCGGCCCGACTTTGTTTTTCTTGACGGTGGCGACGCAGGTCTGCCCGACGACGACCTTGTTTCGCTCAATTTTCTTGGAAGCAGCCGATCGGACCTCGACGCGAACCGATGCGTAGAATTTGATCGCTTTTCCTCCTGTGGAAATTTCCGGCGTGCCGTACGCTCCGAGGTTGGCGCGCACTTGGTTGATCAAGACGAGCATGGTGTCTGTTTCGCTACACGGCCCGACGATCCGCCGCATGAATTTGGACATCAGACGCGCGTGCAAGCCCATCTGCTGGTCGCCAATCTCGCCGTCGATCTCCGCTTGCGGGGTGAGGGCTGCCACGGAGTCGACGATCACCATGTCAAAACCGCGCGAGTCGACCATCTTCTCCACCATCGCGATGGCGTCCTCTCCCGAGGACGGCTGGTAGATTACCATGAGTGATGGATCAACGCCCATGTCGACTGCATGTTGGCGATTGAGGGCGTGTTCGGCATCGACGAATCCGACCGTCCCGCTGCGCTTTTGGCACTCGGCCGCGACGGAGAGTGCAAGGCTTGTCTTACCGCTCATCTCCGGTCCGTAGAGTTCAATGACGCGGCCACGCGGGAAGCCGCCGACACCAAGCGCGACGTCCAGGCTGATGGCACCGCTGGGAATCGACTCAACGTCACCGCCCGCGCTCTGACCGAGCAGCGTAACTTCGCCGGGTCGGTCCTTGGCCATTTCTTGCAAGAAGGCCTCGAACTGGGCGCTTCTGGCGAACTCGTTGCTGGATTTGGTCTTGCTGGGCATGGTTGGTGCTCCTCCTGTGTTGCAAAGAACGGTGCTCGCCCCGGCACCCAGCGCACACGCCGCCGGTGTGGATCAGGTCTCGGTTTCGTCGCCCGCGTCGGGAGGTGAAGGTGGGAGTTCGGGAAGTTCTTCGACCACCAAGATGGTGGAGTCCACCGAGTACGTCTGTACCTCGTCGACGACTTCCACGTATTTGTCGAACATCTCTTCGATCGACATTTTCCGCTTGGCGGTTGGTGCGGCCTCCCGGCGTTCTTCCTCGGCGCGCGCCCGCTCGGCATCCTCGCGCAAGCGTCGCGCCCGCCGCTGCTCCCAGTCCTCCACCGCCCAGCCGGAGGCTTGGCCCGTGTGATCAACCAACGTACCTGTTCCTGCCGGTACGGGCGCGCTCGCCCACTGTATACCTTCTTGCTGGTTGCGGCGGTACCATTTTCCAGTCGTTGCCCCGATCGTCCACTGATAACCGTCGGTGTCGATCACGCGCAGGTCGCGTAGGGCCAGGCCGTACGAGCGGGCATCAAGCCTTCCGCTGTCGTACGCGTCGCGCAGTGCCCCAAAACGTGCATACAGTTCGGCAAACGCTCCCTCGAGCGTCACATCCTCGTCAAGTTCAGAGCGCAGCGTCCCGAGGAAAGCGTCGCGCGCCGTCGATTCGTCTACCTCAATTCCGGATTGATTTTTGCGCGCGAAAATCGCCATAGGTACCCACAGTGTCGCCCCCCGGCGCCGGGTCAACGTGCTGTCGCTGCGTGTATGAATCGCAAAGGTGCCTCGATTTCTCAGCGACAGGGGGAGGCCGCCACACGCAAGAAACGCTCCCAAGTGTCGGTCGCGGCATAGGTACTACCCATGGTGGAAGCATACCCTCCCAGCCCCGTCTCGCGCGAGGATGTCGCGCGTGCACAGTGTGCCCTGTGCGAGACCAAGAGTACAACCAGGCGACACAGCTCCGTCTCGCATTCGCGCCCACACCGCCTGACTCGCTACGTATCGATGTCGCGGGTTTGATGTTGCTCGTCGAGGGGAACCGGCCCGACTCGGAATTGTTTACATATCTCAAGGAACAAGGATTGCAGCCTGATTTCCGTCCCGGTCTTGGCGTCTCCATCCCGGCCCGCTTCTTGGCCCGCCTTGCGAGTCTGGGTGTCAATGTCTCGGCCTCTGCGACCTTGGAGCCGCTCTGGTTGCTCGTCTGTCACGCTCCGCCGCCCAACATACCGGCCACCGTCGAATCTTCGGCTCACGGTTACACCATCTCATGGGAGACACCGGATGGCCACGCTTTTGATGAGCACATCGGCGCCGAACTCGCGCGTCTCTTGGGAATCATTGACGCCCCGATCGTCGCCACCGATGATGTGTGGCAAGCGATCGAACGCGACTTGCCAACCCTCGGCCTCTCCGGTTCTGCTGCGCTCTCCCCTGAAGGGTTCGTGACGATCTCCACGCTCAAACCACAAGTGCTCGAAGCGTCCAACCTCTCCGGTCTTTTTCGCCTCTCCCCGACGTCGTTCGGTGTCTGTCTGGCGTACGCGGACGAACTTGCCGACGAGCCCGGCCTGCGTTGGATCACTCCGCGTCCTTCGCGGAAAATTCCCGCCGTGCAGGTGCCCCCGCACCACGTCCTCGCACCGCACATCAAGGCCGCCCTTCCCCGCATCGTTGCCGATTTGGCTACGCTGGGTTCCAAGGCGGTGGTCTGGGAGTCCGGTTTGGGTCGTCGTGTACTGGTACTCGCGGCGCTGGAGATCTTGGATGCGTACCCTGCGACCGTGGTTTGCTCCCCTCAGGCGATCTGGCTGTGGCGTCGCCATGCCGAGATGCTGGGTCGCACCTGCGGGTTGTTGCACGAACACAACGACATCCACATCGTCACTTACCACGATCTTGCCTCCCGCCGCCTCGAGCCGCAGGCGCTGGTGTTCGACGGTTTGAACTCGGATGAGGCGGACGCAGCGTGGGACGCACTTGAACGGATGCAGCGCTACACCGATGCGTACAAGATCGCAGTCGAGGACGAGTGGCCCGAGGATCCAGAAGAGTCGCGTAGGCTGTTGCGAATCGTGCGGCCTGCCGAGTTCGCCACCTCGCTTTCGCTCGCCGAGCGCTACCCGGCCGATTCCGTGCGCAGACTGCACGAGCATGCCGAGGCGTATTTGGATCGTCGCGCGAAGGTCGATACGACCGACCTGCGAGTGTTCCGTCAGTCCTCCGTTCGTACCGTGGAACTGCATCAAGCGCAGCAAGTCGCGATCGCCGCTGCCGCGGGGCGGGCCGCCACCAGACCGTCGGCGGAGTTGTTCGCCGAGATCCTCGAGATTATCTCCGCCGGTCCGGCCACGACGCTGAGTCCGAAAGTCGCCGCCGCCGTGGAGTTGGCGCGTACAGCACATCGAGACGGGCAACGCATCGTGCTCGCCACCCGCCACCGCCGCACCGCGCAACTTCTCGTCGGGATGCTCCGGTCCGAGGGCGCTCAACCGTACCACCCAACCTCCCGGGAAACTACGCTCGTGTCGGTGCTGCATTTCGAGGACGACTTACCGGATCTCTCCGCATTCGCCCAGGTGGTACTACTCGACTATCCGTGGTCGTTCACGACGTTGGAGCGCGCGGTGCTCCCCGCCACCGTCTCGGAGGGGCCTGATGTGCTCATCTTGCACGCGGTGGGATCCGTGGATGACCGGCTCGCGCTCTTCGCGGCCCGTCGCGCCGAGGCGGCTTCGGTCGTATCCCCGCACGAACCACCCTCGGCGTTGGAGATGGTGCAGATGCTCACTCCGCGCTGGTGACCGTCGGCGCGCACATCGAATCGGCGGTTTGCTTTACCGCACCTACTTCGATCGAACCTTCCCCACCGACGAGCCAGGTCTTGGGAAAGTAAATCTCAAAACTCCAGCACGTACCCCCGCGTCCCATTTTCGCAACCTCGCCCACGACACCACCCTCACGCTCGCCAAGGAAACGACGAATGTATGTTGCGTCAACCGCGGAGAGGTTTGCCCCAAAATCTTTTCGCAACAAGAGCGCCGCCCCCCGCAATTCGTTCGGTACTGGGTCGTGTTTTTCCGTCCGCACACCCCAACCCACCCCGGCGCCGAGTAAGAGGACGGCCGCGATCATCACAAAGCCACGTCCACGCTTCAGTGCCCAGCGCACCTCGCCCATGCGATGGCCGAGCCGTTCGATCACGGCCGTCGCCTCGCGTACCATCCCCCCACGAGCAGGAGGAGGAAGGTGAATCCTATCCACCACACCCGATCGTTCGTGGCGTCCTCGCCGCGAACGATGAGCGTACCCGAGACCCACTTCTCGACCGGGTCGCGGTAACGCACCGTATCATCTTCGAGCACGCCACCGTTATGCTCATTAATCGTTCCTGGGAAGACGACCTTCACTTCCAAGAACGTGTTGGTGAGCATCGTTTTTTCGAGCGCATCGGCGTCCTCGGCGCCGCCAGTTGCGGTGCGTATCGCTTGCCGTAGCTGGACGGGTGCGACGGTGTCGATTTGTATCTCGGTGGTCGCACCCACTCGCTCCACTCGCACCGCGCCGACCCCGGTGAGTGCGCTACTTGCCGTCATCTCCGCCGCGGTAGGTCGAAGGATGTAGCGTTTGCCAGGTTCGACGACCTCGACTTCTCTGACGAGCGTCTCAAGTTGCGTCTCAAGTGCGCCGCGGCTTTGCGCATCTTCTTTCAAAACGCCGACGACGTCTCCCTCAAATTCCACGAGCACCCGCACATCTGCACCGCCCTCGACTGGTACGATTTCAGTGACCACGGAACTCTGGCACCCGGTGAGGAACACGGCGGCGAGTACTGCGGCGAGGGTTCGTGCATGCATGTGTAGGGACCGTGCTCAGACGGAGGGCGTGGTCAACGGGGTGTTGTTTAACGGAGGGGTGCTGCTTAGTGGAGTCGGGAATCCATTTGCGCGCAGCGGAACGTGATCTCGCGGCTCAATGTCTGGAGGTACATTGTCGTCGCCTCCTTTGCTGCCGTGGCGCTGGCGAGCAAGATGCCCACGATTGCAGCACGCTCATCCAATTCTCGCACCACGGGGTCTTCCTCGGCCGCATCGTTGATCTGTGCGCTCGTCGTCTTCGTCGCCGGCTCCTCTTCAGCATTGCGTCGCAACCGCGCCCTCGCCGCCGCCCGTGCGGCCCTGGACTTCAACCCCAGGTACTTCTCCTGGCCTTGCAAGATGCCAAGAAGTTCTACGATGCGCCCGTATTCGCTCGCCCAGTACGACTGCTCGTCGCTCAATTGTGGTGCTGAGAGCTTGGAGAGGTTGGTTTGGAACTTCTTGCGCACCACCGAAGAGCGGTGGATCTGCTCAGTGACCAAGCCAATGCGTTCGGCGAGTTCGGCAATTCCTTCACCCAGTGGGGTGCGTTCCAAGACCTGGTGTACACTGCGGAGGTCGGCGAGGTTTAAATCATCCATGGAGAGGATTGTACCACCCCCGCACGGCCGCGCACACCCCGCGTCCGGTGTGAACCTTCATCCAGACGCTCCCATCCGTACGCTCCCACCTATACGGTCCTGTCAGTACGTTCAGGTCTCGTCGGCATAGTTCACCAACTGTTGATACGATCCATGCGGGAGCCGTAACCGATCGATGGTGGCGCGTTCTATCTGGCGGATACGTTCGGGAGAGACGTTGTACATCTCCGATATCTTGGCGTACGTCCACATCTCCCCATCGATGAACCCGTACCGGTGCAGGATGATGTCGCGCTCGCGTGGATCCAGGTCGCGCAGCGCTTCGTGGACGGCTTGCTGCATCTCGGTCTGTTCGAGCCGCGAGCCCACCGCAGGCTGGTCGTCCCCGATGATGTCAGCGAGCGTACCCTCCCCATCCCCCACTGGTGCATCGAACGAACCCTCGGTCTGTGTCGCTGCGAGCACGTCGTCGAGTTTGGCGATCGCCCCGAGCATGCCTTGTTTGCGCAAACGTTCGAGCATCGCCTCATTGCGCGCGGCCTTGGGCCATTTTTTCTGCTCGGCTGTGAGGCGATCGGCAGCCCACTCCATACACACCCGCATCAGGTCTTTTTGCATCTCCTCGAGCGTCGGAGCCCGCCCGAGTTCCTCGCTCAACTTGGCAAAACGTACGGTGTAGATGCGTTTCACTCTCGTCCAACTCGGTGGGCATTTCACCATGTGCTGGCGAGAGAGCGCGGCCAGCACCCGATCACGTACCACTTTTGCAAGGTATGTCGGGAAGGTTGGGCCTTTGCTTGTATCGTACACACCGGCCGCCTCCATGAGCGCCACGTTCGTCTCACCGATGAGATCGGGTAAGATACGGCTCGCCTTCTCCTTCCCGTACCGCTCCTCCGCTTTTTCGCGCGCGATGAGGTATAGTAGACGAAAATTCGCGCCGGTGAGCATCTCCATCGCTTGTGTACCGCGACGCACATCGGCTCGCAAGGCTCGCTCTTTTGCGCCAGAGAGTCTCCCACCCTTCTCTAATGTCGCCTGGGCGACTAGACCATTTTGGAACTGCACCACCAATTCGTTTTGTTCGTCGGCACCCAATTGGGGGTAGCGCTCCATTTGGCGTTGCCAAGCACTCAGCACCGAGAGCTGGTCCAGCGCGGCTCCCCTTCGCGCTGCTTTCGCCACGTATGCGGCAGCCTCGATCTCCCCCTCGTCGCGGGGGGTGCTGGGGATGTTTGATTCGCGCGCCACGTCGGTGACGGTGCAACTTTGCACCCCTCTTGCACCGATCCAACATCCCAGCTCCCGTGTCGGCGTCCCCGCTTGCCCCCCGCCCCCGCCCGCCTACGGTACTACCCGGTCCAGCGCACCTCGCGCAACATGGGGCCACGGCAGCACAAAAAACCATCCAGGAAGGAGTGTTCATGCTCGCCACTGCGTCAACGTCGTCAGGACTTGTGTCTACACTCGCTTGGGTCATACCGATCGGAGGGATCCTGGTATGGATTTTCATACTACCATCCACCCGCGCACTACTGCGCGGCCGCCTGGAGCGCAAAACCGCCCCCGGTACGGATCTCGTTTCAGCCAGCGCACCAGAACCGGCTCCGTCTACTCGGTCCCGGCTCGAGGATCCGGAAATCCGCAGGTTCGATCGCGAAAAAGTGCGGGAGAAGTTTCTCCCGCCCCGCTAACGACACCGCCCGATCCAAGAAACCTATCACCGGCCCAGCGCACTGACTCAACCAACTGACACACCGACAACCAAACCGATATTCGGCGGCATCCCTTCTACTGCGACATGTTTCGCAAAAGAAGAGGTGCCGCCGAATTTTTGTCCCCGCCCGGGGGTATTATCGGTGGCACGCAAATTTCTTACCACCCTCTTGCATTTCGTGTTCTCGCTTGGACGGTGCTACCTCATGCAAACTGCACCTGCACCCACCACCAAATCCGGTTTCGCCCGCCTGCGCGGCCTCACCGTGTTCGAACTGCTCGCCGTCGTCATGTGCATCGGCGTGCTCTCTCTCATCGGCATCCTCACGTACCAACAGGCGCGTGTTGCTGCTGACATTGCCCGCGCCCGCACCGATCTCGAGCAGGTTGTGCGTAACGCGCAAGTGCTCGCCCGCCAAGAGGGCCTGTACCAGGTGCACGTGCAGCACTTGGAGCAAGCTGCCGCAGAAATGACGAACACGTCCGGTGCAGCGGGCGGGACGTCTTCTGGTGTGTTTGCCGCTACTGAAGAGGAAATGATCTTCATCCCTGACTATCCAGCCGGTGGTCAAGGCGCCGATGATGTCCTTGGGGTGGATTACGGTCCGTCGCTTACGTACGGTTATGTATCGTACAGGGCCTCAGGCACCCTCCTCGGTCTGGCCGCCCGCACCGAGTCTGGTAGTTGCGTCTTCACATTCGTCGACGGTGTCGAATTATATGAAACCTGGACGGTGGAAGCAGACATCGGCGCTGATTGCCGCGGTGGCAACGCCCTCGCCGGTCGTCAGGATCCAAACTCCTACACATACCAAGACCCGCTCAGCTACGGTTCCCCTGCCAAGATTGATGGCGTAACCTTCGTCAGCGCCACGTCGACGACGGCTTCCATCTCGTGGACCGCGTCCAATGCGACCGACCTTCTTGGTTACAAGGTGTACGTCAACGGTTCGCTCGCCTCGGGCGCCACCCCGCTCACCGGCACGAGTTACACCATCACGGGTCTCTCGCCGAACTCGCTCTACGTCGTTCGTGTCTCCGCAATCGACACTGATGCACTCGAAGGCGCCCAGTCCAACCCGCTCAACGCGATCACCGTCCCGGCAACGCCGACAGGACTCGCCGCCTCGGCCGTCTCTGACACCGAGATCACCGTCTCGTGGGACGCCCAGGCGTACAGCACGTTCCGTGTATACGTGAACGCTAACCTCGTGTATACCGGTACGGCCACGTCGTACTCGTTTGCTGCCGCCGATCCGGCCACGACGTACGCGTTCCAGATCGATGCGTACAACACCTCTGGCGCCTCCCCGATCTCTGCTGCGGTGAACGCCACCACCTACCCTGAGGGGATCGCCGGTTTTGCGTACTCGGCCGCCACCTCATCTCAGTCTGAGATCGGCCTTACATGGACCCCCGCCACCGGCGTGATCACCGGGTACAAGATTTACCGCGACTCGACCACCGTCGTGCTCGCCACGATCGCCGACCCGTCCGCTGGCAGCTACGTGGACTCTGGTCGCGCCGCTGGCGCAAACCACACGTACCGTATCCGTTCGTACAACGCAACCGGTGATGGTGCGCTCTCGTCCGGCATCGTCGGCTACGCCGTTCCGGCCGACCCGGATGCTCCGTCTTCGGCCTCGCACACCACGTCCGGACTCGTCCTGTCGTGGGATGCCGTCTCTGGTACGTCCTCGTACCAGATCTACCGCAACGCGGCCCTCATCGCCACACAAGTTGGCACCTCGTACACCGACAGCGGTCTCACTGCTGGTGTGAATTACAGCTACCAGGTGAAGGCGTGCAACGCCGCTGGATGCTCAGGCGCCTCCCCCGCCCACGGTGGTATCACCAGGCCGGCCTCGGTCTCGGACTTCGCCGTCGATGCCGACAGTTCTGCCGTGAACCTCTCGTGGACTGCGTCCACCTCCCCGGTCCTCTCGGGCTACAGGGTGTATTACAAGACCTCGGCCGCCGGTTCATACACGCTCGCAACGACGATCTCTGGGGCCTCGAGTTACCAAGTCGCAAGCCTCACCCCTGGCGTGATGTACAACTTCAAGGTTGCTGCGTACAACGCCTCTGGCGAGACCGATTCGACCGTTCAGTCTACCGCCCCGTACACGGTGCCCTCCCAGATCACCGCCCCGTCCCTCGCAAACATCACGCTGACCTCGGTTGACGTCTCGTGGACCGCCCCGTTTGACGGCGGCTCCGCCATCACCGGCTACAGCGTGTACCGCAACGATTCGATGATCGCAAACGTCGCCGCCGGCACCACGTCGTACGCCGACACCGGACTCACCGCCGGTACGGCCTACAGCTACCAGGTGCTCGCCACCAACGTCGCTGGTTCCTCCCCGATCTCCGCTGCCACCGCAGCCCCGACCCTCCCGGCCGCAGCCACCGCGGTTGCCGCCGCCCCGGGCAACCAACAGATCACGATCTCATGGACCGACTCGGTCTCCCCGGTCGTCTCTGGCTACAGGGTATACTACCGCGCC
>Ga0172372_10002452_pt1 | contig 28114 bp, 24 predicted proteins | sample LakKiv5m_2_FD_114544 | JGI IMG/M metagenome (GOLD analysis project Ga0172372, IMG submission 114544) | Freshwater microbial communities from Kabuno Bay, South-Kivu, Congo - kab_092012_9.5m | ecosystem: Environmental > Aquatic > Freshwater > Lake | place: Democratic Republic of the Congo...
CGATCCCGTCGCCGTCGAAGTCGCCGGCGCACGGCGGGCCCGGGTGCTTCTGCGAGGAGCCGTAGTCCACCGAGTAGATCTCGGTGCCGTCGTCCTCGAAGAGCGACCACATCTGGCCGGCGAAACCGACCTCGGCCTCGTCGTCCGAGTCGGCCTGGAGGATGACCGGCCACATCCCGTAGTTCCCCCGCTCACCGGAGTCCCACAGCAGGCTCCCGTCCGAGTCGTAGGCCTGCCCGCACCAGAGGACCTCCTGGTCGTTGTCGGCCTGGTCGATGTCGGCCACGGCGGCGATGGTGTAGGGGCAATTGGTCCGGTCCGCGGTCATCTCCCAGAGGGTGACGCCGTTGGAGCCGTCCATGACGATGTTGTTGTTGATGACCTCCGGCTGGCCGTCCATGTCCAGGTCGGCCACGGTGATCATGTAGTAGCCGAGCGCCGTCGCCATCTCGGACGAGGTCCAGATGTTGGAGCCGTCCGCGCCGCTGAGCGCGATGGTGTAGCCGGAGGTGCTGGCCCCGATGACGTCGGGCAGGCCGTCGGCGTCGACGTCGGCCACCGCCAGGTTGCCGCGGCTGGACCCCGGCACGGCCCACTTCTCGGTGCCGCTGGCACCGTCGATGGCCACGATCACGTCGGAGCTGCCGTACATGGACACCACGACCTCGGGGGTGTCGTCCTCGTCCACCGTCCCGTCCCCGTTGTCGTCGTCCAGGTTGCCGATGACCGGCTGCACCCAGGCCTGGGAGCTCGCGTAGCTCGAGCCGGAGAACTGCCACTGGACCTGCACGCCCCAGGGGTCGTCGGTGACCTCCACGGTGGAGGTGCCGCCCCCTCCGGCGCACTCGTCGGTGATGGTGACCGAGCCGGGGGTGCCCAGGTCCAGGGCGGGGCAGGTCTCGTCCAGGCAGTCGGCCCGGCCGTTGCCGTTCTTGTCGGGGAACTCCTCGTCCACCGCGCCGTCGCCGTCGTCGTCGATGCCGTTGCACTCCTCGTCCGGCGGGGGCGGGACCGATTCGGTCTCGGTGTCGACCGTGTCGGTCGTCCCCGAGTCGAACGGCGCGGGCTCCTTGTCCTTCGAGTTGAGCTGGTTGTCCACGCCGCACGCGGCGAGGAGGGAGACGAGGAGGAGGCGCATTCGGACCCTCGGAGGCGCCGACACGGTAGCACCATGTCAAGGCGCTGTCAGCGATGTCCTGCGGGCGTTGGGATACACCCGGGGCGTGTGGCTCCTCGCGTTCGCCCTCGCCGACGATGTGCCCGGCGCACACGCGCGAGAAGGGGAGAGCGTCGGCGGCGCTACGGTGACCCGCGTGGACGTGCACCCCGAGTACCACCGGATCTGGCTCCAGGGGGCGGGGGGCGGGACCGCTCCGGTGGAGCTCACCACCGGTCAGGGTGGGCTGTGCGACGTGGCCGGGGTGACGGTGTACCCGAGGCCGGAGCTGGGCGACGGAGGCGCGGTGGATCTGACCGCGGCCGGCCTGGAGCTCTGCCGCCGGCTGGCGGAGCGACCGCTCACGCTGCGGGAGCGGGGCGGCTTCGTCCCGACCGCGTCGCCGGAGCTCGGGGTGCCCCCCACCGTGCCCCGGGAGGTGCCCGAGGTACGCCCGAACCCGCTCCACGTGGTGGTGCTCGCCTTCCTCGGGCTCGGCCTCGCGCTCGTGGTGCGGGCCCGCCGCGCGGTGGACGGGGCCATGCTCGCGGTGACCGCGCTCGCGTTGGGGGTGCGCCTCCTCCTCCCGGGGGGAACCTGGAACGGCGCCGGAGCGGCGTGGGAGAAGTTCGTCCTGGCCTGGGGCGCCGACGAGGGGAGCCCCTACGGCGAAGGCTGGCCGGCGCTCATGGGCCCGGCGCTGGCCTGGTGGGGGCGGGATCCAGAGACGCTCTGGGCCCTGAACCGGCTCTGGTCGGCGGCGGCCGCCCCCCTGGTCCTCGCCGTCGGCCGCACCTGGCTGGACCGCCGGGCCGCCCTCGCCGCCGCGCTCCTGGCCGCCTGCTGGCCGGTGCACCTGCGGCTGGCCGCGACCGAGGAGATGAGCGTGGTGCTCACCACGCTCGAGCTGGCCGCGGTGGCGGCGGTGGCCCGCCGACCCGACGGGCTGGCGGGGGCGTTCGCGGTCGTCGCCACCACGCTCGCGGTCCACACCCGCCCCGAGGCCCTCCCCTTCGCGCTCCTCGTGGCGGTGTGGGGTGGACGGTGGGTGGCGCTCGGGGTCCTCGGCGGGGCGGTCTGGCGGCTGGCCCAACTGCACGGCGAGCAGGGCGTGCTGCGGGCCGGCGCCTTCGCGGAGCCCTCCTTCTGGCTCGGGCTCCTCCCGCACGTGGACCCCGCCGCCAACGTGGCGGCCGCCAGCCTCTACGGCCACGGCCACCTCGCCCCCGCCGCGCTCTGGCCGCTCGCCCTGGTGGGGCTCCTCGCCGCGCCCCCCCGCGTACGCGGGGCGCTGCTCCTCTGGTGGGCGCTGGTGGAGCTGCCGGTCGCCCAGAAGGCCTCTCCGCTGGCGGACCTCGTCCGCCTCCAGCTGCCGGCCCAGGCCCCGTGGCTCCTGCTCGTGGGGATGGGCGCCGCCCGCCTGGGCGGGAGCCGGGTCTGGCTGGGCGCGCCCGCGGCGGTGGCCGCGCTCTGGTGGGCGCTCCAACCGGGCTGGCTCCGCTGGGCCACCCACGCCGAGGCGGCGCTGCTCCTTCAGGTGGTGCCGAAGCTCCCCGAGGGCACCGTCGTGCTCAGCGCCGACATCGGGAGCCGGGAGGGGAAGCTCCGTCGCGCCATGGAGGTCCTGGGTCCGGCCCGGTGGATCCCCGCGACGGCGCTCGGCCCGGAGCTGCACCCCGACGTGTGGTGGCGCGGGGTGTCGGGAGGCCCGCCCCCCGACTGCGAGCTCACCGAGCGGGTGGTGGTGCCCATCCCGGTGACCGCGGACGAGGACCTGTCGATCGCACCGGGCCAGGTGATGGGCTTCTGGACCGTGGGGCCCTGCGCGTGGTCGCGTTGACGCCGCGACGCCGGCCGGCTCCGGCTACCTGACCCGCTCCCGCAGGGTGTCGGGGTCGCCCTGGTCCCCCACCGCCTCCACCGGGCAGCTCTCGAGCGCCGCGCGGAACAGGTCGGCGAGCTCGGGCAGATAGGCCTGCACGTAGGCTTTCCGATCCTCGTCGCGCCAGAACACCTCCGGGCTGATGTCGGTGCAGGTGTCACAGGCGATGCAGGCGGTGTCGACGAACCACGGACCGTCGGCGTTCCGGGCGTTGCGTTGGGCAGGGTCGGCCATGGACGGCCTATGTAGCGCGCGGAGGCGGCGCGGGGGCGCCGGCGCCCTCACCCGACCTGCGACGCCCGTGCACGACCTCGGCGCTCGCGCCCACCGTCCCGCCCCCTTCGCGGCGAAGCCCGTGATCGTCCGGCTGCTCGTCGCTGCGCATCCCGCGTCGGGCCAGCACCCGCGCCACCAGCTCGGGCTCGGGCTCGCGGCGCAGCACCGCCCGGATCACCTCCACCGGATCCCCCGGGACGGGGAAGAGCTCGGCCGCGTCGTAGTGGTAGCCCATGGAGTACAGGCCGGCGCACACCGGATCGAGCGCGCAGGCGTCGCACGCGGCGGACTTGCCGTGGAGGAACTGCCGCTGGAGCACGAAGCCCTTCCGGTCGAGGAAGCGGATGCAGCGCTCCTCCTCCTTGACGATCTTCCTCGTCTCCGTGGACGCCCAGGCGAAGGCGGGCATCACGCAGAGCGGCACCCGCTCGGCGCGGAAGCTCCGCCCGGAGGCGTGGAGGAACTCCATCGCGCGCGCCAGCGAGACCTCGAACTCGGCGAGGCGCGGGATCACGTCCGGGTTCTTCTCGGCCCGGTTCATGTTCGGGTCCATGTTGTTCCACACGAAGTGGCGCACGTGCGGGTGCTCGCGGACCACGGCCCGCACCGTCTCGTCGAGGTGATCCGAGTTGTAGGCGTTGATGACGGTGTTGATGTCCGTCGTGATCTGCAGCCCCTCGTCCTGGAAGCTGGCCACGTGGCGCAGCGCCTGGTCCAGCATGGCCCACGCCCCCGGGGTCTGGGTGAGGAAGTCGTGGACGTGCGGGCGGGAGGAGTGGAGCGAGAGGTGGACGTGGACGAGCCCGGCCTCCACGAGCTCGCGGAAGTAGCCGCGGTCGGCGAGGCGCTGGCCGTTGGAGATCATGCGGACGTGGAGCCCGCGACCGCGCGCGTAGGCGACGGCCTCGAGCAGCAGAGGGGCGATGGTGGGCTCCCCCCCGGTGAGGATGATGCCGTCGTAGGCCCGCGCCACCAGGTCGTCCACGTGGAAGCGGAGCTCCTCCTCGGTCAGGTCCACGCCGCTCGGCGGGTTCGAGCAGAACTTGCAGTGCTGCCGACAGTCGCGGGTGAGCTGGAGGTAGCCCAGGTTGGCCATGCCTCAGCATACGCGACCGAGACCCTCGGCACGAAAAAAAGGACCTGAACAGGTGTTGCGCCCTCACGGGCGCCGGGTCACACTCGACGCGGAGCCCGACCCGAATGAGCAAGTACCTCGGCCACTTCGTCCACCGCGAGCTGATGACGTCCGATGTCGACGCGGCCCGCGCCTTCTACACCGCCCTCCTGGGCTGGAGCTGGGAAGCCGTGCCCATGGACGGCATGACCTACTGGCTCTGCAAGGCCGGCGAGCACTCGGTGGGTGGGCTCATGTCGCTCATGGGCTCCCCCATGCCGGCCTGGAGCACCTACCTGGCCGTGCCCGACGTGGACGCCGGCGTGGCGGCCTTCCTGGCCAACGGGGGGGCCCAGTACGTGGCCCCCATGGACATCCCCGGCGTCGGGCGCTGGGCGTGCGTGGCGGATCCCCAGGGTGCGGTCCTGATGCTCTTCACCGGCGACGGATCGGAGGAGCCGCCGCTCCCCGAGCGGCCGCCGATGGGCACCGTGTGCTGGGAGACGCTGAACACCACGGACGTGGAGGCGGCCATCGCCTTCTACACCCGGGTCACCCCGCTCACCCGGGGGGACTTCGGAGGGATGCCCGTGCTGAAGGCGGCGGACGGCGCCGCGGTCGCGGACGTGGAGAACGTCGCCCCCGGGGTCCCGCCCCACTGGCTCCTGCACTTCGCGGTGGCGGACCTCGCGGCCAGCCGGGCCCGGGTGCAGCAGCTGGGCGGCTCGGTCATGGTGCCGGAGATCCCCATCCCCGGCGTCGGCACCATCGCGATCGTGGCCGATCCGCAGGGCGCGGCCTTCTCGCTCTTCCAGAGCGCGTAGCGCCCGCGCGGTCAGCGCCCGGGGACGCCGATCACATCCGCGGGGCGGTGATCGAGTCCTCGGTGAGCCGCAGGCAGTACTCGCTGCCGTCGGGGCAGGTCTCGCACGACGCCCCGAACGCACCGGCCAGGTCGCAGATCGCGGCCGGGTCGGTCGAGTCGATGAGGACGCCGAGCGGAGCGGTGTCGAGCAGCCCCGAGATCACCACGTCGTCGAGCTGGCTCGCGTCGGAGGCGAAGGTGCCCTCGAAGGTGGTGTCATAGAGCGTGGAGTACACGCCCGAGACGCTGAAGCCAAGGTCCGCCGGGCCACACTCGAAGGCGTCCGCGGCGAAGCCGCCCCAGATGGGCGTGGGAACGAGCTCGCCGGTGCTGTCGGTCACCGTGAACACGATGGTGTGGGCACGGATGTCCGTGACCTCGGCGTACAACAGGAACTCGATGTAGCCCTGGAGCACGGCGCCGAGCCCGGCGGGCTCGGTGATGCGCCCGCTGGCCAGGTCCACCTCGTACGAGTACCCCTCGCGGGAGTCCTTCACGTCGGTGTCGTCGTTGGGATCGGTGTCGGTGTCCGCGTCGGCGTCCGCGTCCGCGTCGGCGTCCGCATCGGCGTCGGCGTCGGTGTCCGAGTCGGCGTCCGCATCCGCGTCCGCGTCCGCGTCGGTGTCCGCGTCACCGTCGTCGATGCCGGCGCTGGTGTCCTCGCCCAGCTCCACGCCGTCCTTCCCGCCACAGGCCGCCAGGGTCAGACCGAAGATCCACACGCGCATCGACACCTCCGCATCCACCGTACCACGGGCGCATCGCGTCCGGGGGCGCGCAGAAGCTCCGCCCGGCCGCGCGTTAGTACGCGGCGATGTGGTTCCTCCTCCTCGCCTGCGAGGGCGACCCCGTCGGCTCCGACGACCCGAAGGGGCAGCCCGAGACCGACACCGACGCCGATGCGGACGCGGACGCGGACGCCGACGCGGACACCGGCACCGACACCGACGGGCCCCCGGACCCGCTGGGCTTCGCGGCCGTCGCGTCGGAGGCGGAGATCGAGGCCACCATCCTCGCCCTCCAGCAGCTCGGGACCCGGTACACCTACAGCGACGGCGACGACGCGGCCCGCGACTACCTCGTGGACCGCCTCGAGGCCCTCGGCCTGGACGTGAGCACCCAGCCCTTCGAGGCGGGACGCGGCGCCACCGCCTGGAACGTGATCGGCCGGCAGCACGGGGTGGTGGATCCCGAGGCCGTGTGGGTCTTCCAGGCGCACTACGACTCCACCTCGGAGAGCCCCGAGACCGACGCCCCGGGCGCGGACGACAACGCCTCCGGCGTCGCGGCGGTGCTGGAAGCCGCCCGCGCGCTCCAGGGGCAGCGCCTCTCCTACACCGCCTGGTACGTGTTCACCGCGGCCGAGGAGCAGGGCGCGATCGGGGCGCAGGCGCTGATCGACGAGCTCGTCGCCCCCGAGGGCGTGGACGTGCGCGGGGTGCTGGCCCCGGACATGATGGCCTACTGGCCGCTCCGGGACGCCGACGGCTTCGACATCCTGGGCGACGAAGCCAGCGAGCCCATGGTGGAGCAGGTCGCGGAGGTCGCCGACGCCCTGGGGGTGGCCTACAAGAAGTGGGTCAACCACGAGTACTGCTACGGGGACGACCACACCTGGTGGCAGGAGGCCGGCTACCCCGCGGTCTCCCCGATGGACTGCGTGGAGGCCCACAACCTGGGGCGCGCCTCGGGTGAGGACACCCCTCACTACCACCGGACCACCGACACGCTGGACACCCTCTACCTGCCCTTCACCACCCGGGTGGTGGGGGTGACCAACGCGGCCATGGCCACGTGGACGGTGCCGCTGGGCGCGGAGGAGTAGGCCGGAGACGACGCGGCCCGCCGACCGCGCGGAGCGGAGGGCGGGCCGGGAGAGTGGTGGCTTGGGCCAGAGTTGAACTGGCGACACCGCGGGTATGAACCGCGTGCTCTGACCAACTGAGCTACCAAGCCGAGCGCCGCGGCTGCTAACGAGGGACGCCGGGCGGGGCAAGCGATAACCGGCGCTGTGCCCCGCGCCCGCGCCCTCACCGTCGGCCTCGTCCTCGCGAGCCTCCCGGTCCTCGGCGCCGAGGTGTGGACCCGCCGCAACGAACGCGACATCGACTGGGTTCCGCACCAGCCGGGTCGCGCGTACGCCACGCCGGCCGGGCAGCACGGGGCGAACGCCCGCGGCTTCCACGAGCGGGCGCCGGGGCCCAAGCCCGCCGGCACCCGGCGCGTGGCGGTGGTGGGGGACTCGGTCACCTGGGGCGCCGGGCTGGCGCTCGAGGAGACGCTCACCCGCGTCGCCGAGGCGGACCTCGGGCCCGGCTGGGAGGTGCTGAACTACGCGACCTACGGGTACGACACCTGCCAGTCCGCCGCCACGCTGCGGCACGTGGCGATGGCGGACGACCCCGACCTCGTCGTGTATGCGGCGTACCCGAACGACCTGGTCCCCACCGAGCTCATCTACGTCGGCCCCGAGCGCGCGCCGGTGTGGGTGGGCGCCGATCCCTGGCCCTTGCACCGGTGGTCGGCGCTCGTGCGGCGGGTCGAAGGCGTGGTTCGGGCCCGCGGCCACGCGGAGCGCGCCGACCCCGCCCACCTCGGCCGGTGCGTGGCGGACCTGGTGGCCGCCGCGGGCGACCGCCCCCTCGCCGGCCTGGTGCTGCTCCCGCACGTCCTCGCCGCTCCGCCCGAGCGCTGCGACGTCCTGGCGGGCGAGCCCGGCTGGTGCGCCGCCCAGCTCGCCGCCGCCGACCAGATCCAGCTCACCCTCGCCGAAGCCCACATCCCGAACGCGAGCACGCTGCCGGACCTCCGGCACGCCGGCGGCGACGGCTTCTTCCCCGCCCACGCCCCCACCGACCGCGACCACCCCGACGCCGCCGGCGCCCGCGTGTTCGGGCACGCGCTCGCGGCGCTGATCCGCCACGCGACCCGCGGATGGACAGATTCTGACCGGGGCCCCGATTTCCCCGGTTGACTCTGCCGCCCCGATCAATAGGATGCGGCCTCCCCCGGAGGCCCCTTGCGTTCCTGGCTCAGCTCCCTGCTCCTCGCCGCCGGTCTGACCGCCTGCACCGGCGGCGCCGAAAAGCCCAAGGAGATCGTCGTCGGTCAGTACGGCTCGCTCACCGGCAGCCAGGCCACGTTCGGCATCTCCACCCGGAACGGCATCGAGCTCGCCACCGAGGAGCAGAACGCCAAGGGCGGCATCGGCGGAATCCTCATCCGCATGGTGGTCGAGGACGACCAGGGCAAGCCCGAGGAGGCGGCCACCGCGGTCAACAAGATCCTCTCCCGCGACCGGCCCGTTGCCGTGCTCGGGGAGGTGGCCTCGACCAACTCCCTCGCCGCCGCGCCCCTGCTCCAGGAGGCGGGGGTGCCGATGATCACCCCCTCCTCGACCAACCCCAAGGTCACCGAGGTCGGCGACTTCATCTTCCGCGTGTGCTTCATCGACCCCTTCCAGGGGACGGCGGTGGCGAAGTTCGCCTACAACAGCAAGGGCGCCCGGAACGTGGGCGTCCTAAAGGACGTGAAGAGCGACTACTCGACGGGGCTCTCCAAGTACTTCTCGGAGACCTTCACCCAGCTGGGCGGCACGATCGCCGGCGAAGAGGCCTACGCGCAGCAGGACCTGGACTTCAAGGCCCAGCTCACGAGCCTCATCGCCAAGAACCCGGACGCGCTCTTCATCCCCGGGTACTACACGGACGTGGGGCTCATCGCCGACCAGGCGCGCAAGCTCGGCTTCCAGGGCCCGCTCCTCGGCGGTGACGGGTGGGACTCGGGGGAGCTGGTGAAGATCGGCGGCGCCTCGATCATCGGCGGGTACTACACCAACCACTACGCGGTGGACGATCCGAACCCCGTCGTCCAGGACTTCATCAAGAAGTACGAGGCGAAGTACCAGGGCAAGCCCGACGGGCTCGCCGCCCTGGGCTACGACGCCGCCCGGGTGCTCTACGCGGCCATGGAGGAGGTGGGCAAGGACCCCAAGCTCCTCGCCGCGCTGGGCGACCGCTCCTCCGTCCCGGCCACCGAGGCGGACCGCAAGGCCGCCCGGGCGGCGCTCCGTGACGCGATCGCGGCCACCAAGGGCTTCCAGGGCGTGGCCGGGGTCATCACCATCGACGCGCAGCGCAACGCCCAGAAGCCGGCGGTCGTGGTCGAGGTGACCGCGGACGGCACCAAGTTCGTGGAGTCCATCGCTCCGTGACCGTGTTCCTCCAGCAGCTCCTCAACGGGCTGTCGCTCGGGGCGATCTACGCGTTGATCGCGCTCGGGTACACGATGGTGTACGGCACCCTCCAGCTCATCAACTTCGCCCACGGCGAGGTCTACATGATGGGTGCCTTCGCCGCGTTGTACCTGGCCCAGGCGACGGGGGTGGATCAGAACCCCACCCTGGCCGGCGTGCTGCTGGTGGCGCTGGGCGCCATGGCCTTCTGTGCGGTCCTGGGCGTCACCATCGAGCGGGTGGCGTACCGGCCGCTGCGCAAGGCGAGCCGGCTGAACCTCCTCATCACCGCCATCGGGGTGTCGCTCCTCCTCCAGAACGTGGCCCTGCTCGCGTTCGGGGCCTTGCAGAGCTTCCCCTCGCTCCTGCCCGAGCGTCAGTGGTCGCCGATCGAAGGGCTGGTGGTGCGGAGCAACGACCTGCTCACCCTGGGCGTCACCCTCGTCCTCATGGTCATCCTGACCTTCATCGTCGAGCGGACCCAGATGGGCCGGGCGATGCGGGCGGTCAGCCACTCGCGCGACACGGCCGCGCTCATGGGCATCCCGGTGAACCGGGTGGTGTCCTTCACCTTCGCGATCGGCTCCGTGCTGGCCGGCGCCGCCGCCTTCCTCATCGCGGTGGACAAGCACCTGATCCGCCCCGACATGGGGATGACGGGCGGCTTGAAGGCCTTCGTGGCCGCGGTGCTGGGCGGTATCGGCAGCATCCCCGGCGCGGTCGCGGGCGGCCTACTGCTGGGCCTCTCCGAGACCTTCGTGAGTGGCTACCTCGCCTCCACCTACCGCGACGCCATCGCCTTCCTCCTCCTCATCCTCATCCTGCTGTACCGGCCGGCGGGGCTGTTCGGGAGGAACACGGTGGAGAAGGTCTGATGGCCGCCGCCTGGAAGGGCTACCTCCTCCTCGCGCTCGCCATCGCGGCGGTGTGGGCGATCGAGCTCCTGGCGATCCCCTGGACCGATGCCTACCTCACCGACATCGTGGTCCGGGTGGGCATCAACCTCCTGGCGGTGATGGGGCTCGCGCTGGTGCTCGGGTTCACCGGGCAGTTCTCCCTCGGCCACGCAGGCTTCATGGCGGTGGGGGCGTACACCGCCGGCGCGCTCGCCTTCTACCTGTCCGTCCCCCCCATCCCCGCCATCCTGGTGGGCGGCGCGGCCGCCGCGCTGGCCGGCTTCGCCGTCGGCCTTCCCAGCCTCCGGCTGGTCGGCGACTACCTCGCGGTCGTCACCCTGGGCTTCAACGGCATCATCATCGTGGTGATCCAGAACGCCGAGTTCCTGGGCAGCGCCACCGGGCTGGTCGGCCTCCCCGTGGCGACGAACTTCGGCTGGACCTGGACCTTCGTGCTCCTCGGCGGGGTGTTCCTGCGCAACCTGCTCTCGAGCGCCCCCGGGCGGGTGTTCGAGGCAGTGCGCGACAACGAGATCGCCACCCGCTCGCTGGGCATCGACACCACGCGGGTCAAGGTCACGGCCTTCGCCCTCGGCGCCTTCTGGGCGGGCGTGGCGGGTGGGCTCCTGGCCTTCTACCGGGGGTCGATCTTCCCGAGCCAGTTCCAGTACGACCGCTCCATCGAGCTCCTCGCCATGGTCGTGCTCGGCGGGACCGGCTCGCTCTCCGGCCCGCTCATCGCCGGGACGGTGCTCTCCGCCCTGCCTGAGCTGCTCCGCCCCATCGCGGAGTACCGGATGGTGATCTACTCCCTCCTGCTGATCGGGATGATGATCCTCCGGCCCTCCGGCCTGCTGGGCAACCACGAGCTCACCGACGTCGTCCGGGCCGTGTTCCGCCGCCGTGCGGCCAGGAACGCGAGCTAGGAAAGCTCCACGCGCGGGCGCAGTCGATCCGCGACCCAGCGCTCCACGGGGAGCGCGTAATGGTCCCCCTCGGCCCGCCAGCGCGCGAGGCGCCGGACCACGGCCGCGCCCGGGAACTGGTGCCGCCCCCAGGCGTAGCGCTGGTAGAAGCGGAACCCCTCCACCCGAGCCACCCGCTCCGGCGGGACCCAGGGCGCCACGCCGCCCACGTAGTCGAAGGTGGACCAGCCACGCAGGGAGGTCGGGAAGGTCCAGGACGAGGCCACCTCCCGCGCCAGTTGGGTGCCCGGGTAGGGCCGGAAGAAGAAGAGCGTGACCTCGAAGTCGGGGGACATGCGGCGCAGGCGGCGCGCGAGCGTCAGCGCGCCCTCGAACGCGTCGTCCCCCTCCTCGGGGAAGCCGACGATGAAGTTCCACACCGCGCCGACGCCGTGGCGGAGGAGCTTCTCCGCGGTGCGCAGGACCTGCTCGACCCGCACGTCCTTGGCGATGGCGGCCAGGAGCTCATCCGTGCCGGCCTCCACCCCCACCGTGACCCGGAACAAGCCCGAGGCGCGACACCGGGCCAGCACCTCGTCGGGGAGCCGGTCGCCCTGGTCCGCCCGCAGCGTGGCCTGCCAGCGGGCCCGCACCCCCGACGCGAGGAGCCCCGAGGCGATCGCGTCGACCCGGGCGCGCTGGGTGAAGAAGGTCTCGTCCTGGAAGGAGAGCTCGTCCGGCGCGTAGCGCCGTGACCACTCGGTCAGCCGCGCCACGGTCAGGTCGGCGGGCACCCCGCTCCAGGCCCGCCCGTACACCTCGGGGTCGGCGCAGAAGGCACACCGGAACCGGCAGCCGATGGACGTGATCACGTCGAGCTGCCGACGGCCCTTCTCCTGGAAGTAGCGCTCCACCGGGATGAGCTCGTAGCGGTGGGGGGGGAGCTGGGCGAGGTCGGTGAGCGGCCGTGGGGGCCCCTCGACCGCCTCCCCCGCGGGCCCGCGCCACCAGGTGCCGGCCACCCCCGACGTCCCGCCCCCGACTGCGAGCTGCTCCACCAGCGCGGCGAAGCTCGTCTCCCCCTGCCCCACCACGACCACGTCGGCCGCCCCCTCCTCCACGCAGGCGCGCGGGAAGAGCGACGGGTGCCACCCGCCCCAGACCACGGGCACCTCGGGGCAGGCCGCGCGCAGCGCGGCGGAGGCGTCCATCGCGTCGGCGATCGGCGCGCCGGTGAGCACCCCCATCCCCACGCACACGGCACCGCGAGCGAGCTCGACGAGGCGGCGGTGCGGGTCCGCCTCGAGGCGACCGTCCACCAGCACCACGTCGTACCGTTCGGGGTCCAGGGCCGAGCCCACCGCCAGGCAGCCGAGGGGGAGCGTCCAGAACACCGCGCGCGGGTTGTAGAGGACGACGCGCCGTCGCATGCCTCTCCCTTAGCACCCGCCTGGGTTAGTCGCGCCGGATGCTCCTGGAGCTGCGAAAGACCGGGATCCGGTTCGGTGGGCTGAGGGCGGTCTCCGATCTGGACCTCGCCGTGCCCGAGGGGGGCCTGTACGGGCTCATCGGCCCCAACGGGGCCGGGAAGACCACGGTCTTCAACCTCATCACCGGCATCTACGCCCCCACCGAAGGGGACATCCACTTCGGCGGGCGCTCGATCGTGGGGATCGGCCCGGCACGCGTGGCCGCCGCCGGTATCGGCCGCACCTTCCAGAACATCCGCCTCTTCGCCGGGCTCACCGTGCTGGAGAACGTGAAGGTGGGCATGCACCGCCACCTGCGGGCGTCCCTGGCCGACTCGGTGCTGCGCCTCCCGCAGCACTGGGCCGACGACGCGCGGGCCACCGAGGAAGCGGGGCGCCTGCTGGAGACCTTCGGGCTCCTGCCCATGGCCGAGCTGGGGGCCGACAACCTGCCGTACGGCCTGCGCCGCCGGCTCGAGATCGCCCGGGCCCTGGCCACCCGACCCAAGCTCCTCCTGCTGGACGAGCCCGCCGCCGGCATGAACCCCTCCGAGGCCGAGGACCTGATGCACCTGATCGGCTGGGTGCGCGACACCTTCGGAGTGTCCGTGCTCCTGATCGAGCACCACATGGCCGTGGTGATGGGGATCTGCGAGCGGGTCACCGTGCTCGACCACGGCGCCCGCATCGCCGAGGGGACGCCCGCCGAGATCCGCCGCGACCCGCTGGTCATCGAGGCGTACCTGGGCACCGACGCGGGAGCACACGCGTGAACGCCATCGAGGTCCGGCGGCTGAACGTCTACTACGGGCAGATCCAGGCGCTCCGGGACGTGGACGTGGACGTGCCCCAGGGGGAGATCACCACCCTCCTCGGGGCGAACGGCGCCGGGAAGACCACGCTGCTGCGGACGCTCTCCGGGCTCATCACCCCCCGCTCGGGGTCCATCCGCTTCGACGGGGCGGAGATCGCCGGCACCGGGCCCCACCTCATCGTCGCCCGGGGCATCTCCCAGTCGCCCGAAGGTCGCCAGGTGTTCCCCAACCTCACGGTGCGGGAGAACCTCCAGCTCGGGGCCTACACGCGGAAGGACCGGCAGGGCATCGCGTCGGACCTCGATCGGGTGCTCGGCCTCTGGCCGCGGCTCGGGGAGCGGATCCAGCAGCCGGCGGGGACCCTCTCCGGTGGCGAGCAGCAGATGCTGGCCATCGGGCGGGCGATGATGGCCCGGCCCAAGGTGCTGCTCCTCGACGAGCCCTCCCTCGGGCTCGCCCCGGTCATCGTCGCCGGCATCTTCGAGACCATCCGGGCCATCCACCGCGAGGGCACGACGGTGCTGCTGGTCGAGCAGAACGCGCACCTGGCGCTCAAGATCGCGACCACCGGCTACGTCCTCGAGACGGGCTCGATCCTGAAGCGGGCCCCGGCAGCGGAGCTGCTCGAGGACGACGCCATCCGCGCCGCCTACCTGGGGGGCTGACCCGCCGTCCGGGCGGCCGGTCGTCGCGAGGCGCGCCGAGGCCTGCCGAGCGTCGGGGGACGTGCTACGCCGTGATCGCCAGACCGGTGGCTCACACTCGAGGGAGGCCCATGCACTCGCTGCTCCTGTTGGCGCTGCTCACCGCGGCCCGCGCGGACGAAACCGAATTCGACGCCGGCCTGTACGGTGGCGGCTTCCTCTCCTTCAACAACGACGGCGCCCCCACCTCCCCGACCTGGGGAGCCCACGGCACCGTCCAGTGGGGCGGCCACTGGGGGGCGGAGCTCGCGCTCGGTCGGCTCGTCGGCCCGTTCGACACGCCCGACAGCGACCCCAAGGCGGTGGGCGGCGCGTTCGACCCCCGCGTCGAAGCCCAGTACTACTTCATGGACATGTCCCACCGCTTCCGCCCCTTCGTGGGCGTGGGCCTCGGGGTGTACACCCAGAACGAACGGTTCTCCCCGCTGGTGGACCTCGGGCCCAGCCTGGAGGTGAACCTCCTCCCCATCCTCGACCTGCGGGCCGACGCGCGCTTCCGCATGATCACGGGGGCCCCGGACCTCGACATGGGCGCCGCGCCGGGGCTTCTCCTCGTGGGCGGACTCCAGATCCACAACCCCCGCGTGCGGGACGCCGACGGGGACGGCCTGAAGGACAACGTGGACGCCTGCCCCGACCAGGCGGAGGACGCCGACGAGTTCGCCGACACCGACGGCTGCCCCGACCCGGACAACGACAACGACGGACTCGCCGACGCGGCCGATCGCTGCCCGTCCGAGGCCGAGGACGTGGACACCTTCCAGGACGACGACGGCTGCCCCGACCCCGACAACGACGCCGACGGGGTGCTCGACGCGTCCGACCAGTGCCCGGCCCAGCCCGAGGACAAGGACGGCTTCAAGGACGAGGACGGCTGTCCCGACCCCGACAACGACAACGACGGCGTCCCGGACACCTCGGACAAGTGCGTGAACGAGGCCGAGGTCATGAACGGCTACCGCGACAAGGACGGCTGCCCCGACGAGGTGCCCGCCGAGGTCCTGAAGTTCTCCGGGAAGATCGAGGGCATCAACTTCGAGACCGGCAAGGCCACCATCAAGTCCAACAGCTTCAAGGTGCTGGATTCCGCGGTCGCCGTGCTCAAGCAGTTCGAGGACGTGAAGCTCGAGGTGCAGGGCCACACCGACGACGTGGGCGACGACGCGAAGAACCTGAAGCTCTCGCAGGATCGCGCCCAGGCGGTGGTGGACTACCTGGTGTCCAAGGGCGTCGCGGCCGAGCGGCTCACCGCCAAGGGCTACGGGGAGACCAAGCCCGTCGCCCCGAACGACTCGAGCGCCAACCGGGCCCAGAACCGGCGCGTGGAGTTCGTGCTCGTCCAGTAGACGGCGCGCTCGCGCCGGGGCTCTCGCGTGCCGCGGGGCCGGGTCCATCCCGGTCCCGCGAGCCTGCGGGCCAACAATGTAGTAGCCTACTGCGCGATGCTGACCGCAAACCTCTGGCTGGAGAGGGGTGACACCCGGAGCGTGGTGGCCCGCCTGGAGCGCAAGCCACTGACGCTCGGGCGCGCGCCCGTGAACGACGTGGTCTTCCCCGACGAGGACGTCTCCTGGCAGCACGCCAGCGTCTGGACGGAGCGGGGCGCGGTCTGGGTCCGCGACCTCGGCAGCCGGAACGGGACCGAGGTCAACGGGGAGCGCATCACCGCTCCGCGCGCGCTCGCCGACGGCGACCTCCTCTCGCTCGCGGGAGTCCGCCTCCGGGTGGAGATCCCGCTCCCGCCCCACGTGTTCCTCGACGCCGTGGTGGAGGACGTGGACCTCGGTGTCCGGTACCCCTTCCGCATGGACCGCTTCGTGTTCGGCAGCGGTCCGACCGCGGATCTTCCCGTCCAGGGTCCGCTGGTGGCGGCGACGCTCCTCACCCCGGGAGGAGACGAGTGCTGGCTCGGGGTGGACGGCGAGGACCGGTTGCTCGCCTCCGGTGAGGTCTTCGAGGTGGCGGGTCGCCGCTTCCGGGTGGTCGCCGTGGAATCGGGTCGGGCCCCCACCGTGGACCGCGCGCGGAGCCGCTACCCCTACCGCCTCGAGGTCACCCTCTCGGGCCCGCGCGGCCCGGCGGCCGTCCTCCACGACCCCACCACCGATCGGCGTCACGCGGTGGAGGCGGACAATCGAGCGGTGCTCCTCTTCATCCTCGGACGCCAGGTGCAGTCCGACGCCGACGGCGGAGTGGACCCCGCCGAGTGCGGTTGGATCGGCGACGACGAGGCCACCACCGGGGTCTGGGGGCGCGCCCAGGCCTCCCGCGACGTGAACGGCCTGCACGTGCTGGTCCACCGGGTGCGCCGCGAGCTGGCCGAGGCCGGCTTCGATCCCTGGTTCATCGAGAAGCGGCGCCGGTGCATCCGGGCCCGGGTGGCCAGCGTCACGGTGCGCTAGCGCTGCATGGTGCCCCCGCTCGCGATCGGTGCCCGCCTGGCGGACCGCTTCCGCCTGGACGCCGTGGTCGGCCGGGGCGGGACCGCGACGGTGTACCGGGCCTGGGACGAGCGTCTCGGTGTGGTCCGGGCGGTGAAGGTGCTCGATCCTGGCGCGCTCGGGGGGCGGGAGGCGCTGCGTCGCCGGCTCCACGACGAGGCGCGGGCGATGGCGCGGCTGTCCCATCCCAACGTGCTCGAGATCCGCGACGTGGGCGTGGACGGCGAGCACGACTTCGTGGTGATGGACTACGCCGAGGCCGGGAGCGTGGCGGCCCGCATCGAGCGGGAGGGGCCGCTGCCGCCGATCGAGGCGCTGTCGGTGGCGCGCCAGGTGCTGGGCGCGCTCGCCCTCGCGCATGCGGCGGGCGTGGTGCACCGGGACGTGAAGGCGCAGAACCTCCTCCTCGGCAAGGACGGCGAGGTGATGCTCGCCGACTTCGGCATCGCGCTGTTCTCGGCCGACGAGAGCACGCGGGCCACCCGCACCGGCGTGGCCATGGGCTCGATGGCCACCATGGCCCCGGAGCAGCGGCTCGACGCGCGCAACGTGAACGCCACCGCGGACATCTACGCCGTGGGAGCGACCCTGTACGCGCTCATCACCGCCGAGAGCCCGATCGACCTCTTCATGGCCGGCGAGGCCTCGCCGCGGCTGTCCGCGCTGCCGGCGCCGGTCCGCGAGGTGGTGGTGCGCGCCACCCGGTACGAGCCGGAGCGCCGGTACGCGAGCGCCGCGGAGATGGACGAGGCCGTCGCCGAGGCGATGCGCAAGCTCGGGGCACCGGGTGTCCTGCCCCGGGGGCTGCCGCCCCCGGCGGGTTCGGTGCGGCTCCCTCCCGCGTCCACGCTCGGCGAGCGGACCGACGCGCCCTCCACCACGTTCGGCCCGGGCGCGTCCGAGACCTGGGTCCGTCCCGATCCGGCCCCCGCGCCGGCCGTCGAGGGCCCTCCGGGCCGGATCCAACCCCGCCTGCTGGCGTTGTGGCTGGCGCTCGGCGTGGGGGTGCTCGTCGCCCTGGGGCTCTGGGTACGGGGCTCCGAAACCGTGTCGCCGGCGGCGCCTACCCCCCCGGAGCCGGACGTCGCGGCCGCTCTCCCCGCCCCGGCGGCGGCGCCGCCCTCGGGGGAAGCCCCGGCCCCCGCCGCGCCGCCCCCGGCGGCCGTGGAGGGGCCCACCGCGCGCCCCACCGCCCCGGCGGTCACCGCCGCCTCGTCCCCTCCGGCGGCGTCGCCGGTGGAGCCAGCGGCGGAGGACGCGCCGGTCGCGGACGGCGTGCGGGGTCGCTGGACGGTGTCCTTCGGCGGGGTGGCCGGCACCCTCCGTCTGCGTGGCCGGGACGATGCGATCGAGGGGGACGTCGAGACGCGGCGGGGTGGTCGCAGCGCCCGCTTCGCCGTTAAGGGCGAGTACGATTCCGGCGCCCGTCGCCTTCTCCTCACCGACGACGACGCCCAGGATCCCGGAGTGTACGAGTTGCAGTTCGAGCCCGCCATGGACCGGTTCGCTGGGAGCGTGGTGCTGCAGTCCGGCCGCCGTGTCGTCGCCCAGGGGTGGCGGTGAGTCCGGCACTCCTCGCGCTCGCGTTCGCGGCTCCCGCCGAGCTCGGCGCGTCGGCGCTCGCGGAGTTCACCGGGAACGAGGGCCCGGATCCCGGAGGGTACGGCGGGCAGTTGGCGATCACGAGCCCGCTCTCGAGCTGGGTGGCGCTCGACGGGCGGGTCCAGATCCTCGGGAGCGCCGAGGGGGCGCAGCTGACCTTCTTCCCGGAGGTCCGCGTCCGGGTCACCGGGGGTCCCGCGGACGCCGGCTCGCTCGGCCTCACGGCGGGCCTGGGGGCTCGTTTCCCTTCCGAAGTGGTGCCCCGCGGGACGCTCGGCGCCGTGGCCGACGTGCCCCTCAACGAGCGCTTCCGGATCCGCCCCGAGGTGCGCTACGTGTTCTCCTCCATCGCGCAGCCCGGCGCCGGGCAGTTCGCGCTGGGGGTGGTGTGGCGGGAGCGCGAGCCCGAGGTGCCGGTCCCGGTGGTGGTGACTCCGGAGCCGCCCCCGCCCCCGGTCGGGCTCACCCCCTCGGACGCGCGGATCTGGGTTCCGCATCCGGTGTGCCGGTGGGTGGCTGCGTCCGAGCTGCCGAGCCTGCTCGAGCAGCTCCGGCCGGAGGACCGTGTACGCGTCGCGGCCAGCGGGCATCTCCCCCTGGTGACCGACGCCGCCAACGTGGCCGGGACGGTGCTGGCCCCCGTCCCCCCCCAGGGCTCCGTGGTCGTCGTGGCCGAGCCGGGGGACCTCGTGGCCGTCGGCGGCCACGAAGTGCGGGTGTCCTCGGACGGCGTGGTGGTGTTGACCGTCCCTGAGGGCCTGGTGAGCGGTTCCGTCTCCGGTGGTGGGCGGCTCGCCCCCGTGGAGGTGGCCGTGGGCGACGGGCACGTGGTCTGGGTGACGGTCCCCGAGCCCACCTCCTTCCGCGTCGAGTTCGAGCGCGCCTCGGCCGAGCTGGACGCCGCAGCCGTGGCGACCCTGCAGGAGATGGCGCAACGGGCGGGGGGCTGGATGTTCCTCGTGCAGGGGTCGGCGTCCCCCGATGGCAACCCGACCCTGAACCAGGGGTACGCCACCGCGCGCGCCGAGGCCGTGGCGGCGGTCCTCCGGTCGGCGGGCGTCGCCCCCGAGCGGGTGGTGGTCCGCGGGCCGGTGGTCTCGGCGGTGGACGAACCCGGGGCGCGGTACGCGCTCGTCACTCCGCTCCCCTCCGGAGGGCCCTGATGATCCTCTGGTTGGCCACCGCCTTCGCGGCGGGGACGGTGCTGGTGCGCTCCGGCGACACCGTGGAGAGCCTCGCGGGGAACGACCCCCTCCAGGCGGCGGCCATCCGTCGCCTCAACGCCGTGGGCGACGACGAGCCGGTGATCCCAGGGAACTCGCTCGGCTACCGGGTGGAGCTCGCCATCACCCCGGACTTCTCCGAGCTCGTGGTGGTGGAGGACGTGAGCGGGACCGTCTGGGCCCCGGAGCTCCTCATGGTGCCCTTTCGGGTCGAGGGCCTGTGGTGGCGGGTCGCCACCTACGACCGGTTCGGGTTCCTGGGCATCCCCTCGGATCAGCGGGCGCTGCGCTTCCCGGCCGGCGTCGGGCCCTGACGACAACGGCCCCGCCGGGATGCCGACGGGGCCGTGTCCACCCTGGGAGGGGGCTCGCTACTTGATCTGGTTCGCGACCCGCTTGAGCTCGCGGATGCTCTTGATCTCGAACAGCTTGCCCTTGACCGCGAAGGTCGCGAGCTTCTGGGCCTGCCGGACGTACTCGCCGTACTGGTAGGCCTTGCCCCAGAGGAAGTCGTACTTGCGCTGGTTGAAGACGCGCACGAAGCGGTCGTTGGCCAGGAACTGCACGAACTCCTTGGGGAGGTTGTTGAACAGGGTGAGGAAGAACAGGAAGTTGAGGTAGTTCCCGTTCGGGGTGTGGAAGCCCTTCCGGTAGATCTGGTTGAGCTCGTCCACCACGAAGCCGTCTTCGATCGACTTGTGGTAGAACTCGGTGCCCGGGTAGGGGATCAGCGAGGAAGGAAGCAGGTTGTACGGGGGCGGGAGGGTCCACAGCAGGCGGAGCCCCTTCATCACGTCCTCGGTGGTCTCCCACGGGTTGTCGAGGATCATGTGGTAGTCGGGGATCTGCGTGTAGTCCTTGTACTTGGAGATGATGTTCACGGCCTTGAGCAGCTGCTCGTTGGTCATGCCGCGCTTGTACATCTTCATGGTCTCGGTGGACCCGGTCTGGATGCCCAGCTCGGTGAAGCACAGGCCCGCGTCGATGAGGGCCTTGTACTTGTCCTCGTTGATGGTGGTCGGCGAGCACTGGGCCCGGAAGGGGAGCCCGATCTCGCGCTGCCAGTGCTCGGAGAACTTCTGGATCTCCTCGGTGGAGGTCGAGAAGAAGACGTCGTCCTGGAAGTGGACGATGCCGATGTCCGGCCACTGCCGCATGACGAGCTTGATCTCGCCGATCATGTGCTCGACCGAGCGCCGGCGCAGGTAGCTCTGGCCCTTGTAGAGGTCGTGGTTGAAGGCCACGCCGCAGTAGCTGCACTTGTGCGGGCAGCCGCGGGTGATCATGGTCTTGTACGCGGGCCGCAGCTCACCCTGGCGGTCCGGGTAGGTGGGCATGATCTGCCGGTAGTAGGTCCAGTCCAGGCGGACGAGGTGCTGCTTGGCCTGGTCGTAGGTCCAGTCGTCCTCGAAGGTGAACTCCTGGTAGGGCAGCGAGTCCAGGTCCTGGATGAGGGGGCGGTGCGGGTTGCCGACCACCTTGCCGTTCGGCTTCCGGATCCAGCAGTTCCGGATGTCCGTGAAGTCCTTGCCGTCCTCCATGCGCTCGACGAGCTCGAGGAGGGTGTGCTCCCCTTCGCCCACGCACACGATGTCCACGAAGTCGAGGCCCTGCTGGGGCATCGTGGTCGGGTGGAAGCCGCCCCAGGCGATGGGCTTCTTCGGGTAGGCCTTCTGCACCGCCCGCGTGGCCTGCACGGCGACGTCGAACATCGCGGTGAGGAAGCTGACGCCGATGACGTCCGCGTCCTTCACGAGCTCGATCAGGTCGTCGACCATGGTCTGCTCCATCTGGATGATGTGCGACCAGGTGTTCGAGCGCCACGAGGACTTGAACCGGTTCCCGTAGGTGTCCGCCGGGAGGAAGATCTGACGGACCTGGTGTCCGTGCATCTTGAGGTACCCGGTGAGGGTACGGATGCACGGGGAGTAGTGGTCCATCGGGGTGGGGCTGATGAGGGCGACCTTCATCGCGGAGTGCCTCCGGGTACGGTGGAGCGAGAGTAGCAGGAGGGGGGGGCGGTCGCCACGACCGGGGCCGGCCGCGACGGTGAGGCGGGCCACCGGACGATGTGATGCTCACCGGCAGCGTCAGGGGTGGGCTTCGAGCTCATACAGCCCCAGCCATTCGGACCCCACCCGCTCCCGCTTGAGGCATCGATGCGGGCCGAGGAGCTCGCGCACCTCCGCGTGGCGGGGGCCGGCCTCGGACAGCGCGACCAGGACCCGCCGGGCGTGGCGCGGTCCCTCCTCCACGTAGCGCCGGACCGCCCGCAGATCGTCGCCGGCGTAGAAGGCGAGCCCGAAGGTGCCCCGGGGCTCGCCGGGCCAGAAGGGCACGTTGTACACGACGCCGTCCCAGGGGCCGGGGGCGGCGGCGAAGAGGTCCGACTCCACCACCTCGACGGGCAGCTCGCGCAGGGCGGCGTTGGCGCGGGTGGTCCGCACGCAGCGGGGGTCCACGTCCGCGGCCGTGACCCGGACCCCGCGTCCGGCGAGGGCCAGGGCGACGACGCCGCTTCCGCAGCCCATGTCGAGCCATCGCTCTCCGGGGCGGGCCTCGGCGGCGGCCGCGGCGGCGAGCCAGGCGCCCACCCGGGTGGCCACGGGGTCCAGGACGCCGGGCAGGAGGAGCAGGGGCCCGTCCGGGGTGCTCCGCACGTAGGGCTCGCGGGCGCGCCGCTCCAGGAGCGCGGCGCCGAGACGGTTGCGGAGCCGGGTCAGCACGCCTAGCCCGGGGGGATGGGGATGCGCGGGCCCGGGGCGTCCCCCTCCTGGACCACGTCCCCCGCGGCGTGCCACACCCGGTCGCCGAGCACGAAGCCCTGCAGCGTGGGCGGGCGCCCAGCGCGGAGCAGCGCCGCCACCGGGCCGCCCAGCTCACCGGCGGCCGGCGCCCCGTCGGGTTCGAAGCGGAAGTCCCCGCCCGCCGCCACCATCCGCCAGCTGCCGGCGGCGGTGGAGACGCGGTCCCCCTCGATGCGAACCCCGCCCTGGGCCATGGCCCGGAGCGCGTCCTCGCTGTCGCGGTCCACCGTGGGAGGGAGGCCCGGCGAGCCGCGCCGCAGGGCGGGGCCCAGCTCCAGCACCCCCAGCGCGGCCGCCACGCCCAGGTAGGCGACGCCGGCGACGACGCAGGCGAGGACGACGTGCAGGTGGTCGCGCACCACCCAGGCGACGACCCCGAGCACCGCGGAGGCGACCGCGAGGCGGAGGTGGGCGCCGAGGAGCCCGCGTCCGTGCACCCGGCCGCGCAGCCCGGCCATGAGCTGCGCACACTGCGCGGTGACCAGGATGGCGTGCGAGAGCGGCAGGGCCTCGGCGCCCATGCCGAGCACGCGGGTGAGCAGAAGGATCACCGGGATCTTCGCGACCATCGCCCAGATGGAGTTCCACATCGGGGTCCGGGCGTCGCCGAGCGCGTAGTACACCGGGACCGCGATGCGGTGCACGCAGATGCCGAAGACCGCCCACGCGTACATCTGGAGCATGAGCGCGGTGCCCGCGGTGTCCTCCGGGGTGAAGGCCCCCCGCTCGAAGAGCAGGGCGACGATGGGGTCCGCGAGGACCCCGAGCGCCACGGCGGAGGGCAGGACCAGGAAGGCGTTCAGGCGGAAGGCGCGGTTGAGCGTGTCGCCCAGCTGGCGCTCCTCGGTCCGCGCCACGTGCACCGCCACGGCCGCCAGCGCCGTCGTGGCCACCGAGCCGGCGAAGACCGCCAGGGGGATCTGCACCAGCCGGAAGCTCTTCATCAGGTAGGTGACGGGCCCGTCGCCGAAGGTGCTGGCCCAGTTCGACTCGACCAGGAAGTTGAACTGGACGGTGCCGATGCCGATCAGCGCCGGCCCGAGGAACCCGAACATGCGCCGGAGCGCGGGGTGGCCCCCCAGGTTGGGCCGGATCCGGAACCCGTCGCGTAGCAGCGGAGGCACGGTGAGGGCGACCTGCACGAAGCCCGAAAGCGTGGTGACGGCGGCGAGGGTGAAGATGGCGGGCAGGCCGGTGGCCCGCTCGATCGCGGGTCCGGCCAGGCAGCCCGCGATGATGAGCAGGTTGAAGATGTTCTGGGCGAGCGCCGGTCCGAAGAAGCGGCCCCGCACGTTGAGCAGCGCCGCGACGAAGCCCGCGAGCGAGATCCCGGCCAGGAAGGGCGACATCCACCGGGTCAGCCCGACGGTGAGCTCGAACTTGTCCACGTCCGTCGCGAACCCGGAGGCCACGAGCTTCACGAACAGGGGCGCGCCGAAGAAGAACAGGAGGAGCGTGGAGCCCAGCACGAGCAGCAGCACGCCTAGGAAGGCGTTCGCGAGGCGCCAGATCCCGTCCAAGCCGTCCTTGCGCTCGGCGTCGGCCAGGGCCGGGACCAGGATGTTCTGGAGCGAGCCCTCAGCCAGCAGCTCCCGCAGGATCTGCGGGACGCGGAACGCCGCGTAGTAGGCGTCGGTGACCTTGCCGGCGCCGAACACGGCGGACATGACCACCTCGCTCACCATCCCGGTGATGCGTCCGAGCAGGTTCGCCACTCCCACGAGCGTGGTGTCGCGCGTGCGCATGCGGCCTCCGCCGCCCCTTTGGCCCGTCCCGGGTGGTCACGCAACGGATCGGAGGCTCGCCGGGTCGCAATTCCGCGTATAGGGGGCGGCCGATGTCTTCGAACGGGATGCCCAGTATCGATCTGGGCGGGAACTGGACCCCCCTGGTGCGGAACACGCTGGTGTTCCTCTTCGTGGTCTACGTGGTCCAGCTCGTGGTCGGGGAGCCCTTCCTCCGGGTGTTCGCCTGGCGCCCCATCGGAGACGGCTTCTTCCCGTGGCAGGTGCTCACGAGCTTCGCGCTCGGGGTCGAGCCCATCGGCACGGTGCTGTACTGGCTCACCCTCTACTTCCTCCTCCCTCCGCTCGACGCGATGCTGGACCGTCGGGGGCTGGCCTTCGCCACCCTGTGGAGCTGGTTCTTCGCGGTGATGGCCACCTTCGCGGCGTTGGCGCTGGGCCTCCCCGACGTGGGCTTCCTCGGCGCGGCGCCGATCCTCCTCGCGTACACGGCGCTCTTCGGCTTCCTCGCGCCGGAGATGCGCTTCCTCCTCTTCTTCGTCGTGCCGGTGAAGGCGAAGTGGCTCGGCTGGGGCGGCGGGCTCCTCGCGTTCCTCTTCTTCCTCTTCTCCCCCACCAACACGACCGCGCTCTCCTTCTTCGCGTGGGTGGGCGCGTGGCTCTGGGTGGGGTGGCGGAACGGGGTGTTCCGCCGCATGCGCCTGCGCGCCGAGCGCCGCCGCATCGAGAAGCGCCTCGCCCGGTTCGAGGTGATCGACGGCGGCCGGGACGAGAAGGACTGGATCAACTGAGGGCAGGCGCGCGCGCCCGCACCCCCCGGGCGGGTCGACGCGCTACGCTCCCGGCTCGCCGGAGGTCGTGTGGGTCGCTTGAAGGATCGGGTCGTGGTGATCACGGGGGCCAGCCGGGGGGTGGGGGCGGCCTGCGCCGTGGCGTGCGCCCGCGAGGGGGCGAAGGTGGTGCTGGCCGCCAAGACGGTGGACCCGGACCCGCGCCTGCCCGGCACGCTGCACGACACCGCCCGGCAGGTCGAGGAGGCGGGTGGGGAGGCGCTGGTCCACGCCTTCGACGCCCGCGACGCCGAGGCCTGTGAGGGGGTGATCCGGGCCACGCTGGCCCGCTGGGGCCGGGTGGACGTGCTCATCAACAACGCGGGCGCGATCTTCTGGGCGCCGGTGGCGGACTGGCCCCAGAAGCGCTTCGACCTGGTGTTCGCGGTGAACGTCCGGGCGAGCCACGCGCTGGCGCGGGCGGCCATCCCGGCCATGCGCGCCCAGGGCTGGGGGCACATCCTGATGATGTCGCCCCCCATCAACCCCGCCGCCTCCCCGGGGAAGGCCCCGTACCTCGTGTCCAAGATCGGGATGACGATGGTCGCGATGGCGATCGACGCCGAGGAGAAGGCGCACGGCATCGCGGCGCACGCGCTCTGGCCGGTCACCGCGATCAAGACCGCCGCGACCGTGAACCTGGGCATGGGGGACGACGCCGAGTGGCGCACCCCGGACATCCTCGCCGACGCGACCCTCGCGCTGATCACGCGCGACCCGCGAGCGTGCAGCTTCCGCGCCTGGCTCGACGAAGAGGTGCTCCGCGAGGAGGGCGCCACCGAGTTCGACCGGTACCGCTGCCTCCCCGGCCACGAGCCGGGGCCGCTCTCGATCGAGCTCGTGGACCCGGGTTGGTCCGCCCGCCACGGCCGCTGAGGGGGTGGGTTGGTCCTCCGCCTGAGCCGCGCCGCCCTCGGCTTCGCGATCGCGCTGGTCCTGTCGATCCGGCACTGGCCGGACCAGCTCGACGACCTCTACATCTCCGTGGGCTACGCCCACCAGTGGCTCACCACGGGTGAGCTGACCTGGACCTCGGGGGAGCGGGTCGAGGGCTACTCGAACTTCCTCTGGGTGGTCCTGCTCGCCGCCGCGGAGGGGGTGGGCGCGGACCCCGGCCTGGTGGCCCAGGTCGCCTCGCTCGCGAGCGGGCTCGCCTTCCTGGTCCTGCTGTCGTGGCTCCTGCCCGAGACGCTCCTGGCCAGCGCGGTGGTGGTGGCGGCGGGGGCCTGGGCGCCCCTCGGCTACTGGATGATGATGGGGATGGAGACGGTCTTCGCCGGCCTGCTCCTCGCGTCGGGCTGGGCCGCGGTGGCCACCCGACGGGTGCCGCTGGGCCTCGCGCTCCTCGGCCTCGCGGCGCTGACCCGCCCCGAGGCGATCGGCCACCTCGCGCTCGCCGCGGTCGTGGGCCGCCGTTGGAGGCCGGCCCTGCTGGCGGCCGCGGCGCTGGGGGTGTACCACCTGCTCCGCCACGCGTGGTTCGGCGCCTGGGTGGCCGCCCCCACGCTCGTGAAGGTGGGTGCGCCCGGGCCGTGGACGGAGGGCCTCGCCCAGTCCGGGGCCGAGCTCGTCACCGCGACGGGGGTGCTCACCCTGGCCGGGCTGGCGGGCGGCCGGGTGTGGGCGCTCGCCCCGCTCCTCCTCCAGGTCGTCGTGCTCACCCGCGCCTCGGGCGACTGGATGGGCCACGCGCGCCTCCTCGTGCCCGGGCTCATGGCCACGCTCGCGCTCGCGGCCGCCGCGCCCGCCGTGCGCGCGGTGCCGCGCTGGGCCGTCGCCGCGGGGGTCCTCCTGACCGTGCTGAGCTCGGCGATCGAGCCCCTCTGGGTGGGGAAGGTGGACCTGAAGTGGCGGCGCTTGCCGACCGGCACGGAGGTGCACCGGGCGCTCACCGGGGGGCTGAACACCCCGCTCGCCGCCGACGTGGAGTTCCTGGTCAACCAGCTCGCCGACCCCGCCGCGGTGTACAGCACCGACGTGGGCATGCCCGGGAACGTGCCCGGGCTGCGCGTGTACGACCCGGTGGGCCTCGTGGACCGGGCCTCGGCCGAGTGGAACTACTCGCACGACCCCGCGCTGCTGCCGGTCTTCCGGGCCCGGCTCGATCCGGTCAGCGGCGACGTGACCTGCATCCGGCACGCCGCCTGGGCGAAGGGCGGCGCCACCGAGCTCGACCCGGAGAGCGCGGTCACCTACTCGGTCGCCACCACCTACTGGGACCGGGGCCAGGCGGTGCGGATGTTCTGTCGTCCGGTCACGCCGCCGCCGCCGGGGACGGTGGTGGCGCGCTGGGCCCAGCTGGCGCGGCGCTTCCCGGCCCAACCCTGGCTCGCCTGGCATCACGGGCTCGCGCTCGCGGACGCGGGGCGCCTGGAGGAGGCGCTCGCCGCGGCCCGTCCCGCGGGGCGTCGCTGGAGCGGCTTCCCGCCGCTGCAGGACCTCCCCGACAGCCTCTCCTTCCCGCGTGGGCCGGTGCGCCTCGACTACCAGCCCTCGCGGGGCTTCGCGCTGTACGGCCCCGGCACCCTGGTGTCCCGCCCGCTGGCCCTGGGGGGACGGGTGGACCTGCTCGTCGTGCCCGAGAACCCGGGCGAGGCCGGGGTGGAGCTGGGGGTGGCCTGGGAGGGGTGCCCGGACGCAGAGACGCTGCGGATCGCCGAGGTGACCACGGTGCCGCTCTCTCCCCCGGCGTGCGCCACCGGCCGGGTCGCGGTGAGCTTCCTCAACGACGCCAGCGAGGGCGGCAAGGACCGGAACGTCTACCTGCGGGTACGCGACCGGTGAGAGCCGGGGACCGGCAGGCGTCCCCCCTCCGGCAACTCAGCCCCCGGTTTCCCGCAGGGCGACGACCGTGGTTCCCAGGAGGATGAGGTCGCCGTAGGCGGCGGGGCGAGCGGCGAGCACCCGCTGCACGTGACCGTTGCGCTCGAGGAGCACCGTCGCGCAGGTCTCGTGGAGGGGCAACACCGTGAAGCTGCCGGGCTCGACCTGGAGCCCGGTCTGACGCCGGCCGGTGAGCACCTTGTCCAGGGTGAAGCCCTTCTCGCGGGCCCGGGCGGCCCGGGGCCCCGGGCACCACTGGATGTTGTCCTGGTTGTTCCGGTCCGGGAGGAGGAGCCCCGGGTGAGCCGGCTCGCGCCCGAGCTCCAC
>Ga0172372_10002453_pt1 | contig 28100 bp, 30 predicted proteins | sample LakKiv5m_2_FD_114544 | JGI IMG/M metagenome (GOLD analysis project Ga0172372, IMG submission 114544) | Freshwater microbial communities from Kabuno Bay, South-Kivu, Congo - kab_092012_9.5m | ecosystem: Environmental > Aquatic > Freshwater > Lake | place: Democratic Republic of the Congo...
TCCCAGGATGACCACCGGGAACATGTAGAGGAGATCGTTAGGCCAGGCAGGCTCACCGTAATAGTTGTGCCCCATGCCCTTGGCGAGCTTGGCGCGAAGCTTGGGGTCGGTAAGGTCGGGCTTCTTAAGAATGTGCATGGCGGTGATGCCTGTGGGGAAAGGCTAGATGCAATGAAGTGAAAGACGTGGCTGATGGGGTCAGAGTTTCACAAAGAGCTATCTCAGAACCAAAAGCTCACAACGGACCAGAGATGCCCTGCTTGCGGATCATCAGGAAGTGCATGAGCATGAACACCGCCAGGAGCCAAGGCATCACGAAGGTGTGCAGGCTGTAGAAGCGGGTGAGGGTGGCCTGACCAACGCTCTCACCACCACGCAGCAACTCGACCATGAAATCGCCAACTACGGGCACGGCTGCAGGGACCCCCGAAACGATCTTCACAGCCCAGTAACCGACCTGGTCCCAAGGGAGGGAATACCCGGTGACCCCGAAACTCACGGTGATCACAGCCATGGTCACGCCCGTGACCCAGGTGAGCTCACGGGGACGCTTGAAGCCCCCCGTCAGGTAGACGCGGAAGACGTGGAGGATGAGCATCAGCACCATCATCGAGGCGCTCCAGCGGTGGATCGAACGGATCAACCAGCCAAAGCTGACGTCGGTCATCAGGTACTGGACCGAGGTGTAGGCCTCGGCCACGGTCGGCTTGTAGTAGAAGGTCATGGCAAACCCGGTCGCAAACTGGATCAGGAAGCAGACCAGGGTGATGCCACCCAGGCAATAAAAAATATTGACGTGCGGTGGCACGTATTTGGCCGAGATGTCGTCGGCGATGGCCTGGATCTCAAGACGCTCCTCAAACCAGTCGTAGACAGGATTGGAGCCCCCGGGACTCCCTGCAGGAGTGTTGGCCATGCAGCTGGGTGGAATGGTTGCGAGAGTCTACGCACTGCGTCGTTCAGGCCGTGAGCCTTCGCCCTTCTGCCACACCCTGCCGCTGGTGGAAACGGCGCCACCCCAGCGCGCTGCTTCGTGGCGCCCTGGCGCTGACCATGGCCCTGGTGCTGCTGCTGGGCCCGGGCTTACCGGCCGCCATGGCACTCAGCGATACCCAGCAGCTCGTGGTGGAGGCCTGGCGGCTGGTCAACCAGAGCTACGTCGACCCCGATCGGTTTGAGCAGGTGCACTGGAAACGTCTGCGGCAGAAGGCTCTCGAGCGACCGATCAACCAGTCGAGCGACGCCTATGCCGCCATCGAAGCGATGCTGGCACCCCTGGGGGATCCCTACACACGGCTGCTGAGGCCGGCCGAATACGGCGATCTGCAGTCCAACACCCATGGCACGGTGACGGGGGTGGGCCTGCAGCTAGGGCTCCGCAGCCCCGACCAACAGGTCGTGGTAATCGCGCCCCTCGACGGATCGCCCGCGGCCGAAGCTGGGCTCAGCTCGGGCATGACGGTGCTCGCGGTCGATGGCCACCCCAGCGCCGAGCTGGGCCTCGAAGGCACCGCCAGCCGGCTGCGGGGGGCCAGCGGCAGCGAGGTGCTGGTGCAGCTGGTCGAGCCCGGTGGTGGCAGCCGCGAGGTGCGGCTGGAGCGCCGGCAGGTTGATCTGCGGCCTGTGCGCAGCAAACGCCTGCGCAGCGGCAACCACACCCTGGGCTATCTGCGCATCACCCAGTTCGCCGAAACGGTGCCCGAGCAGGTGCGCCAGGCCCTGGAAGAGCTCGGTGACAAGGACATTGAGGGGCTGATTCTCGATCTGCGCAACAACTCGGGCGGGCTGGTCAGTGCCGGGCTGGCCGTGGCCGACCAGCTGCTGGCCGGAGAGCCGATCGTCGAGACCGCCGGCCGCGACGGCATCGGCTCACCGGTGGTGGCAGGGCCGATCCGTCTGTATGACGGCCCAATGCTGACCCTGGTGAATGGCGGCACCGCCAGTGCCAGTGAAATTGTGGCCGGGGCCCTGCAGGACGACGGCCGCAGTGCCCTGCTGGGCAGCCAGACCTTCGGCAAGGGGCTGATCCAGAGCCTGATCCCCCTAGGCGACGGCAGCGGCCTGGCGGTCACCGTGGCCCGCTATCTGACCCCGAGAGGCCACGACATCCAGAACCAGGGAATCCGGCCCGATGGGTTGCTCAGCGGCGAGGAACCCCTCAACCCCGGCGGCGACAACGACAGCTGGCTCGAGCAGGCCGAGCGGCAGCTGGTGCAGCAGCTCGAGCACAGCTGATGGCCAGCCGCACCTACCACGACCCGCTGCATGGGGCTATCCGGCTGGAGAGATCCGAGCCAGCCGAGGCCCTCGCGGTGGCGTTGATCGACACCATTCCGTTTCAGCGCTTGCGCCGAATTCGGCAGCTGGGGCCTGCCTTTCTCACGTTTCATGGGGCCGAATCGAGCCGCTTCACCCACTCACTGGGGGTGCTGCACCTGGCGCGGCTGGCCCTGGGCCAGCTCGAGCGGCAGCAACGTGAGCTGACCGAACAGCGGTCGCTTCTGTATGCCGCCGCCCTGCTGCACGACGTTGGCCACGGCCCCCTGAGCCACAGCGGCGAAGAAATGTATGGCCTGCACCACGAGGCCTGGTCGGCCCGCCTGATCCGCCAGCACCCCGAACTGCACGAGCTGCTTGAACGCCACCGGCCGGGGCTGGCCGAGGCGGTGGCGGAGCTGCTGGAGTCGGGCCAGTGCGAACAGGCGGCGATCGCCGCCCTGGTGAGCAGCCAGCTCGACTGCGACCGGCTCGACTATCTCCTGCGCGACAGCTACAGCACCGGCGCCAGCTACGGCCAGCTCGACCTGCAACGGATCCTGGCGGCCCTGACCCTGGCTCCCGATGGCGGCCTGGCGGTACAGCCCAAGGGGCTGATGGCAGTCGAGCACTACTTGGTGGTGCGCAACCTGATGTACCGCAGCGTCTACAACCACCGGCTCAACGTGGTGTGCAACTGGTTGCTCAACCAGACCATCGCCAGCGCCCGGCGTCTCGGACCCAGCGCCGCGTTTGCCGATGGGGTGATGACCCGCTGGCTTTGGCAAAGCGACAGCATGGATCTGGAGACGTTTCTGGCCAACGACGACCTGCGCACGGGCTATCACCTGCAGCGCTGGGCAGAGGAGGGCCCCGCCGAGCTGGCCGAGCCCTGCCGGCGGCTGCTGGGGCGGCGGCTACTGAAGGCCACCGACGTCAGCGGCCTGCCACGGGAGCAACGCCTGGAACTGCTGGCCTTGGCCAGCAGGCTGAGCGAGGCTATCGGGTTGGTTAGCGAGCGCTGCTGCGGCCTGCAGCAGCGCCAGAGCCGCGGCTACCACGCCTACAAGGGTGGTCTGCGGCTCTGGGACGGCCAGCAACTGCAGGCCCTCGAGCAGCGTTCACCACTGGTGCAGAGCCTCTGCGCACCCAGCGAGCTGGCCTGGCTGATCCATCCGGCCGAGGTGAGCACACCGCTGCGCTTGGCCCTGCGCGAACGGCTGGAAGCCCAGGACAGGGCTGGGTAACCTGGCGCCATGGCGACCGCCGAACTGGCCCTGCGTGACGGGCCGCACCAGCCACGCCCCCTGGCCCAGGTGCGGGCCCTGCTGAGCAATGCCCGGCTGCAGCAGACCCTGCCCGAGGCCGCGAGCCTGACCCTGTGCTGCGGCAGCTGGACGATCGGCGTGCAGGAGCTGGGCGCGATCAGGGATCTGCTGGCCCGCCAGGGCCTGCGGCTGCAACGGCTGCAGAGCCACCAACCGGCCACCCGGGTGGCGGCGGCCAGCTTGGCAATCACCTGGGAGTGCCCAACCTGCGACGCAGACCCAGCCCCGACGGCAGCCGCCGACACCGGGCCGACGCCGCTGCGCATCCATCAGGGCACGCTGCGCTCGGGCGACCACCTCGAAACCGACGGCCCGTTGCTGGTACTGGGCGATGTGAACCCGGGGGCCCGGGTCCAAGCGGGCGGCCACGTGCTGGTGTGGGGCACCCTGCGGGGGGTGGCCCACGCCGGCTGCCGCGGCGACCGCCTGGCCCGCATCACCGCCCTGCAGCTGCGGCCGGTGCAGCTGCGCATCGCCGAGGCGGTGGCCCGGGGGCCCGAGGATCTGCCGGTGGCCGGCGTTGCCGAACAGGCCCAGCTGGTGGACGGCATGATCGTCATCAACCCGGCCACAGCCCAATGGCCCCTGGGCTGAGGGTGAGCCTCAACGGTTGATCAGACCAACGGCGCCCAGCGCGCCCGCGATCGCCATAAACCACAACGGCGAGATGCGGGTGCGCAGCATGAGAACACAAACCAGCAGCGACACGATCACCCCCGGGACGCTGAGCTCACCGGTGCGGGTGACGTCGGCGGTCCGCACGATCTTGAGGCCGACGGCAAACAAAATGCCGAGGGTGATCGGCCCCATGCCCCGCTCGAAGGCCATGCGCCAGGGCGAATGCTGCAGATGGCGCCAGCTCAGACAGGCCATTACCATCACCAGGGTCGATGGCAGCAGAATCGCCAGCTCGGCCCCATAGCCGCTGAGCAGGGCCCAGAACGGACCCTCTCGCCATCCGGCGCCCAGCCCCAGCAGGCCGACAATCATCGAGCTGGGACCGGGAGCGGCCTCGGCCAGGGCATAGAGGTCGGCGAACTGGCTACCCGTGAGCCAGCAGAACTTCTCGACGCTGAGGTGGTGGTACTCGGCCAGCAGAGTATTGCCGCCCCCGAGCGAAAACAACGACAGCGATAGAAATTCCCAGATCACCCGGGCCAGGTTGCCCAGATCGCCCACATGCACGGCCCTGCAGGCGGCCGTGAGCAGCAGCACCGGGCTCATGGCTCCACCGGATGACGCGGCCAGTACCAGGCCATGGCGATCGGCCCGCTGACCAGCACCACGGGCACCAGTCGCAGATGGCCAAAGGCCAGAGCGACAAACACCAGGGCCGCCAGACCCAGTGCCACCGGATCCTTGCGGTATTCACCCAGAATCTTGAAACCCATCGAGAGGGCCATGCCGGCGGCGGCGGCCACCACCCCGGCCAGCACGTGATCGACCGCCGGAAGCGTGTGCACACTGAAATACAGGAGGCCCAGCGCCATCAGCAGGGTGAAGGGCACCAGCAACATGCCGGCAAGGGCCGCCAGGGCGCCGGGGAGCCCCCGGAAGTTGGCACCGATGTAGACGGCCATGTTGATCTGATTGGGGCCTGGGAACAGCCGCGCCACGGTGAGGCCAGTCAGAAATTCCTCATCGTTCATCCAGCGTTTCTGTTCGACGACGATGCGCTGGCTCCACGCCGAGAGGCCCCCGCCAAAGGCAGACAACGCCACCTGCAACATGCCCATAAATAGCTGGTGAAGCCCTGGTGCCGGGGCCAGCGGCGCAGGCGCTGGCTCAGTCATGCACGAAATGGGGGTCGGGTGGCAGCTCACCCTCTTCGTGGGAGCTGGGATCGAGCGGATCGGGGGCACTGTATTTCTTGGCCTCCTTCCAATCGGCCGAGAAGGTGGAGACCAGACGCTTGACCACATCGGGGGCGTCGGACTCGATGCCCAGCTCACGGCGCACATCAAAGGCACTGCGGTCGATGTTCATCGAACCGGTCTGGGCGTAGGCACCGTCGACAAGGATCAGCTTGCAGTGCAGCTTGAGATGCTTCTGTCGCTTCACCTTGACACCGAAGCGCTCCATGATGCGCAGTGACGAAAAAGTGTCATAGATATCCCAATCTGAGATGCCGTGCTTGCCCCCGCACAGCAGTCGCACCTTCACGCCGCGTTCGCGGGCGGCGATGATGCGCTCGAGCATCACCGCATCGACGAATTTCGGGTGCTGGATCCAGAGGGTGCTCTGGGCCAGATCCATGATCCGGGCCATCTGACCGCGGCTGTGGGCACTGCTCCAGACAAGCCCCACGTGCAGATCAGGGGCAAAGAATTGGCGACTCCAGTCGGCTTCGAAGCCGGCAATGACCTGATCGATCACCGGTTGCGCGCGGCAGAGGATGCCGTAGTCGCGGGTCTGGGTGAAGTACTTATCAGCAAGATTAAAAGTGGCGATCAGAGCAGCGCTCTGGTCGATCACCATCGACTTCTCGTGGGTGACCGGGAAGGCCTCGGAGGTCCAGGCCACCTCAATACCCCATCCCTGCAGCAGGGCATAGGCGTCATCGTTCCAGCGGTCACCGCCCGAGGTGTGGGGATTGAGCATCACCCGCACCCGCACCCCGCGCTGGTGGGCCCGCAAGAGGGCCTGCTCGATGGCCTCGCTCTGCAGCTTGAACTGCTTGAGGCGCAGCTCGACGGTGGCCTGATCAATCAGGGCGACCACGGCAGCGGCGCCGTCATCGGGCATCACCAGCAACTCCTGGTGCTGATGCTGGTGGCTGGGCGCAGCTGGTGAATCCTCGAGCACGGGTGTGGACGCCACCTTCACTGATCCGGTTGCAAATAGTTTTAACCCCAGAACGAGATTTCGCCTTAACCTCAAACCGCCTGAACACCAACCGTGGCCGCCGAGACCCGCTACATCCTGATCTGCTCTGGCAAGGGAGGCGTTGGCAAGACCACCCTGACCGCCAACCTAGGTATCGCCCTGGCCAAGCAGGGGGTGCGCACCGCCGTGTTGGATGCCGACTTCGGCCTGCGCAACCTCGACCTGCTGCTGGGACTCGAGAACCGCATCGTCTACACCGCCCAGGAGGTGCTCGCCCAGACCTGTCGGCTGGAGCAGGCCCTGGTCAAGCACAAACAGCAACCGAATCTGGCGCTGCTGCCGGCCGGCAACCCGCGCATGCTCGAGTGGCTCACGCCCGATGACATGAAGACGATCGCGGCGATGCTGGGCGATCTGTTTGACGTGGTCCTGATCGATTGCCCCGCCGGCATCGAAGACGGCTTCAAGAATGCCGTCGCCGCGGCCCGCGAGGCGATCGTGATCACCACCCCCGAGGTGTCGGCCGTGCGCGACGCCGACCGGGTGATCGGTCTGCTCAACACCGAGGGCATCAGTCCGATTCAGCTGGTATTGAACCGCGTTCGGCCCAAGATGATGGCCAACCAGGAGATGCTGGCCGTGAGTGATGTCACCGACATCCTGGCGCTGCCGCTGCTGGGTCTGGTGGTTGAGGACGAACAGGTGATCGTCTCCACCAACCGCGGTGAACCGCTCACCCTTAACGGCGCCAACTCACCGGCCGCGCAGGCCTACACCAACGTGGCCCGGCGGCTGCGGGGTGACGACGTGCCGATCGTCGATCCGAGCCAGGAGCGCCAGGGCCTCAGGGCCAAGATCAGCCGCCTGATGAACACCAAGATTTTCTGATGTCCCTGACCCTGCGCGACGCCATCAACCGGCTGCTGGGGCGCCAGCCCGCCAGCGCCAGCACCGCCAAGCAGCGGCTGCAGCTGGTGCTCGCCCACGACCGCAGCGACCTCAACCCCGAGCTGCTTCAGCAGATGCGACGAGAGATTCTCGAAGTGGTGAGCCGCTATGTGGAGCTCGACCTCGACGAGGGCGACGTGAGCCTGGCCACCGAAGACCGGGTCACCGCGTTAGTGGCCAACCTGCCGATCAAACGCGCCCGCGATGTGGTGCTGCCCGCCCCGGCTGCCGGGGCCTAACTGCCCACAAGCACCCTGAGCCTGGGCCGTGGGAACCCTGGGAGGTTCTGTGCTTTTGGGTCCCCATGGCCTGCATCACCCGGTTGATGACGATCAGCCCTGCCGAGCAGCGGGTGCTGGCGCTACTGCTGCAGGGCGGCAGCAACCGCTGGATCGCCGCCCAGTTGCGCCTGAGCCCGCGCACGGTTGAGAGCCACATCGGCGCCATGCTCGAGAAAAGTGGCTGCCGCAACCGCAGCCAGCTGCTGCTGTGGGGGCTGGGCAGCCATTCGGAATTCATCAGGTGAGTCATGAGAATCCGGCGGCTTGACCGTGACTGATTGGCCCATCTTTTGGCGGCTGATCAGCTGGATCAGGCTGACCCAGCGGCCGCTGGGCACAACGCGCAGCTGGCCGGCGGTGATCGCTTCGGCTGCGGCGACATAGATGGCCGCCAGGTAGGCACCGACGCTGCGCCCATCACCCCTGGCCCTGACCGCATGGGCTGACCGCTGTCACCCACGGCCATGAACAACAGGATTGTGTCGAGTTTGGCCCTCACTTCAGGCTCGGGCGAAGCAGATGCCGATGCGATGGGCGCCGACACCTCCATTAGCAAGGCACTACCAGAGAGAATCGCGACAACCGTCCGCAACCAAGGAGTCGCCGTCGACGAACCGGGGGGTGGGGCTGATTTCTGCCCCTGTGCCGGTAAAGTCGTGTGGTGCCGGCTTAGCTCAGCGGTAGAGCAGCGCTTTTGTAAAGCGAAGGCCATCGGTTCAAATCCGTTAGCCGGCTTCGTGGTGGGCTGAACATTCACGTCAGAGGCGTTGAAGGGCCAGGACAGAATTCGCTGCGCCCTTGTAGGTGATGCCATGTCATCACCTACAAGGTGTCAAGGTCTGGGCAAACGGGCAGATCGGGCCCTCGCCGCTCCAGACCAGAAACGCCAAGGCACACGCAGGCGCGATTGAAGCCGATGCTGCTCAGCAGCATGGCCTCTGTGGACAGCCACGATTCCGCTGCCTATGGTTGAAGAAATAACCATTGCAATCATGCCATCAGGCTGCCAAATCGAGAAGCTGGAAACCACGTACTTCGAGAATCCGGTTGATTTTCGTCACGAGGTCATTTACTTCATCATCATTGATCGCTTTTTCGATGGCCACAGCGATCAAGATCAGCGCGGAGAAGGCTCTGAGCTGGAAGACAGCAAAGGACTTTACGACAGAACCCGCCAGGATTGGGGTAAGTACTGGGGCGGTAATCTACAGGGAGTGATCAACAAGATTGACTATCTAAAGCAACTCGGTGTCACAGCCCTCTGGCTCTCACCGCTGTTTGAGCAGGTCAGCGATCTGCAGTTCAGCAGAGCACCAATGCACGGCTATTGGACGCGTGATTTCAAGCGCATCAATCCGCGTTTTCTCAAGGTCGGAGAGTCCAACAGCATCTCCGAATCAGAGACCCTCAAAGCGCTGGTAGACGCCTGCCACAACGCCGGCATCAAGGTCGTGCTCGACATCGTCTGCAACCACAGCTCACCCGACATCAACGGCTGCAAAGGAGTGGTCCTCGACGACGGCACGCACCTCGCCGACTACCACCGCGACGACAAGGATTTTTACTACCACAACGGCGAGATCACCGACTGGGAGGACGAGTACCAGCTGATTCATTGCGAAATGATGGGTCTGGCCACATTCAACGAGAAAAATATTGAGTACCGCAATTACATCAAGGCCGCCATCAAAGACTGGCTCGATGCGGGCATCGATGCGCTCAGAGTCGACACGCTGAAGCACATGCCGATCTGGTTCTGGCAGGAATTCAGCACAGAGATGAAGAACCACAAGCCGGGTCTCTTCATGTTTGGCGAATACGGCTTCAGCAAGCCCTGGGAGCAGCGATCGGTCGAGTATGCCAACAACATCGGAATGTCTATTCTTGATTTTGGCCTCTGCGATGGGATCCGCTTCTGCATGTCAGGCAAAGAGCCTGGTGGCTTCTACCAGGTCGAGAAGGTTCTGGCCTATGACCGCGTCTACCACCGCGCCAATGAACTGGTGACGTTCATTGACAACCACGACATGCCGCGCTTCCTGTCGATCGTTTCCGACAAGCGCCTGCTCGACCTCGCCCTGGTACTTCTGCTCACCCTGCGAGGAGTTCCCTGCCTCTTCTATGGCACCGAGCAATACCTTTGCAACAACACTGACGGAGGCCAAGATCCCTACAACCGGCCCATGATGGAGAGCTGGGACAACGCATCCCACCCCTTCGAGCTGGTGCAAACATTGTTACGCCTGCGCGAGAACAACCAGGCGCTCGCCTACGGCTCCCACAACACCGCCTGGGTCAACGAAGACTTCTACCTCTACACCAGAAACTACCGAGACAGCGCGGTGATGGTGATGGTCAACAAGAGTGAGCACGAGCATGTCGTGAATGCCCAGCACATTCGCATGCCCGATGGCGACCATGTCTGCCATCTCACAGGCCGCACGGTCAGCCTCAGCAACGGCCATCTGCAGGGGTTCGGTATACCGGCCAAAACGGCCATGGTGATCAGCGTTGCTGGCCAGCCGGTGCAGGGCCAGGTGGTGGCGGTGTTTCAGCTCAATGGCTTCGAAACTCAACCAGGCCAGTCTGTGGCGATCGTGGGCTCGTGCGATGAGCTGGGCAACTGGCATCACGACCAGGCCTACGGCATGGAGTATGTGAACCAGAACACTTGGATTGCTTCGGTTGCCTTCGATCACGATGCAGCACGGTTGGTGAACTTCAAATTCCTGGTGAAACAGCAGGGCGCAGAGCCGATCATCGAATACGTGATCAACCGCAAACTGCTGCTTCCTCAACAAGGAACGATCGCCGTTGACTGCTTCTGGAACGCCGCGGCCTGATGAGCACCGGGGCCCTCGCGCTGCCACCCCGGTGGGTAAGCCAGGCCGTTGTCTACCAAATCTTTCCTGATCGCTTTCGCCGGGGAGCCTGTGCATCGGTCGATCCCCTGGGCTCCCATCGCGTTGAACCCTGGGGGTCGCCACCCAGCGCCAGGGGCTTCCAGGGTGGTGATCTGCATGGGGTCATCGACGCCCTGGATCACCTGCAGGATCTGGGGGTGACGTGCCTGTCTCTGAACCCGATCTTCAGCTCGGCCGCCAACCACCGCTACCACACCTACGACTACTTGCAGGTGGACCCGCTGTTGGGCGGCAACAGTGCCTTTGACGCCCTGGTGAGCGCCATGAAGCGCCGGGGCATGCGGTTGGTGCTCGATGGCGTGTTCAACCACTGCGGGCGCGGGTTCTGGGCCTTTCATCACCTGCTAGAAAACGGGGCCAGTTCTCCCTATGCCGACTGGTTCGCCGTCGACAATTGGCCACTGAACCCCTACCCCAGGCCTTCGGCACGGGGAGCCGCCCGCCGGACCGGGTACCACTGCTGGTGGAACGACGCCGCCCTGCCGAAGTTCAACCACGCCAACCCTGCGGTGCGCGACTACCTGCTGGCGGTGGGCGAGCACTGGCTGCAACGGGGCATCGACGGCTGGCGGCTCGACGTGGCCGATGAGGTGCCAACCGACTTCTGGGTCCAGTTCCGGCGGCGTGTCAGGCAGACCAACCCAGAGGCCTGGATCATCGGGGAAGTCTGGGGCGATGCCCGCCCCTGGCTGCAGGGCGATCAGTTTGACGGGGTGATGAACTACCGCTTCGGCTGGAGCACACTGGGCTGGGTTGCCGATGGCCAGCTGAAACCGGGCCATGATCGCCGTTCGATGCCCTACGGCAACTTCGATGGCGGCAGCTACACGCAGGTGCTGCAGGAGACCCTGGGCTGGTACCGCGACGCTGTGAATCTGGCCCAGCTCAACCTGCTCGACAGCCACGATGTGCCGCGGGCGCTGCACATGCTGCAGGGTGATGTGAAGGCCCTGCAGCTGGCGCTCGTGCTGCTGTTTTGCCTGCCGGGCACGCCCTGCCTCTATTACGGCACCGAAGTGGGGTTGCACGGCGGTGAAGAGCCCGGCTGCCGCGAGGCCTTTCCCTGGGATGGACCCGCGGGCTGGCAGGCCGACCTGCGGGCGTTCATCGCCAGCCTGGCGGCGCTGCGACACGCCCACAGGGCGTTGTGCAGCGGCACGCTGCAGCTGGCAGTGCTACCAGGCAGCGAGGGCGATCAGGGACTGCTGCTGCAGCGCCAGGGCCACGGCACGGCGATCGACGCCTCGATCACAGCCGTGATCAACCGCAACCGCCGCGCGCCACTGCGGCTTGATCACCCCTGGCTGAGGCAGAGCCTGCCTGGCGAAGCCCCCTGGGCGGTGGTGTGGCCGGCCGAACACCGGGCTGGGCCGATGCCGCAGCAGCTCGCGCCCCAGTCGGCCGTGGTGTTGCAGCGGCGACCAGCTCAGCCATAGCGCCCCCTGAGAAATAGATCGACCTCGGCAGCACGGCGGCGCACCAGACCCGGCAGCACGCGGCCGTCGCCCCTGCTCCAGCGGGGCAGTTCTGCAGCGATCACCTGCTGGGGAACTTCGCCCGCTAGCAACCTGCGGCGCAGACTTGAACGCTGCAGGGCACCCACGCCCACGTTGTAGGTGAAGCTGATCAGGGCCGCCTGCTGCTCGGCGCTGTAGCTGCGGGCCGGCGGAATCGCCGCCATTAGCGCGGGGGCATAGCGGTCGGCCACCGCATCAGCCAGCAACCGCTCCGCCTGCTCGCGGCTGATGCGATCACCCAGTTGCACCTGCTGGCCGTCGGCATAGCGAATCGTGCCATAACCGATCGTTGCGATGCCCACCGGATCGAGATAGGCCTCGAGGGATAGCCCCTCAAAGGTCCGGATCAGCGGCAGGGCATGGTCCTGCCAGCCGGGCTGCAGGCCGTGGGCCTGGGCCCTTGGCCAGGCCACGAAAGGGTCCGCCCCACCCAGGGCCGCGGGGTCCATGCTGGGCAGGGCATGGCCACTGCCAAAGGCCCCGGCCAGCAGCGCCAGCGCCAGGGGTACCGAGCCGCGACCACCGGCACAATCATCAAGCCAATCGTCGTCGAGATCCTGACGGTCGTCGGGATCATCAATCAGAGCGAAGAAGCGATCACCGGCACCACGACTGACGCATTCAGCCAGTAGCTGGGCGTAGTGCTCGTCGTCGGTGATGCGATCGATCAGGCGGTTGAGAAACGCCAGTGAGGGATCCTGGTCTTGGACGCGTTGGGTGGTTCCGCTGAGCATGGGCGAGTCAAAAGATGCTTCTCCTGGCCTAAACGACGACACCGATCAAACCCCGTTAAATCTCACAAAGTCTTCAGGCTCTGATCAGATCTGAGCCAGCGATGCTGCGGCCCGATTGCTATAGCGCCAGGCCGTGGCCAAATGCAGCACCGATGAATACCTTCAAGAACAAGAAGGCAGCACACGAGGCGCTCTTGCCTTGACCGATTCTCCAGCAAAATCCGAGACCTGCGAGCGGGCCTTCGACCGCTTCACGGTGTTTGAAGCCGCGGCCCTCGAGCACTGGCAACACGGCAGCGACGCCACACGGCCGGTCGTATTTCTGCCGCTGCCGCTGCGATGGACAACCGCCAGCGCCGCAGCAGTCACCCTGCTGGCAGTGGCATGGGCGCTGCTGGCGCGCATCCCGCTGCAGGTGCATGGCACCGCCACGATCATTCCTGACCAGGGCATCAACACCCTGGTGGCGGCTGGCCATGGCCGCCTTCTGTATCAGGTCAGCGGTGTAGGGCCCACGACTCTCAACCTGCAGCAACGTCAGAACAACCAACTGCTGGAGCGGTTCTGGCTCCAGTCCACCCAGCCCCAGGGCTCGCCGGCCGACACACACCACCAACTGGCCCAACTCGGCGTCGCCGCACTAACCGCAGCGGGCGGCCAACAACTGCTTCTGCCTGAGGATCTGCCAAGCCCCCAGCCCGTTGATCGGCATCAGCCTGCCGAAGTGGTGCACTACCCGGCGGGCAAAATGCTGGCCCGGGTTATGGACACCCAGGCCCTGCAGGACCTCAAGGCCGGTCTGCTGAACCAGCGCCAGCGACGCCTCGCAGGCGATCGACGCGACAGGATCGACCAGCTGATCAGCAGCCTCAACCGGACCGCCGTGTTTGCCCCCGAGGGCGGGTTTTACCTGCTGGCCAAGTTCTTCAGGAACGGCAGCCTGGTGAGTAAGGGTGATGAGCTATTGAGCTACACCAGCCAACCACCGGCCCTGCCCCGGGTGGTGCCGGTATTTCTCGACGCAGCGTCGGCCCAGCAGGTCCAGCAGGGCATGGAGGTGCTGCTGACGCCCAGGGGACTGTCACGCGCCCAGCACGGCGGCATCCCCGGCAGGGTGGTCGAGGTCTCCATGCTCCCGCTGCTGGGCGATGCCGTCGTTGGCGCCGCCGGCAGCCGTGCACTCGCCACAACGATCGCCCGGACGGTGCCTGCGCCCTACCTGGCCTGGGTAGAGCTGCAGCAGGCCGCGCCCCGGCTCTGCAGGCAGGCGATGTCGCGCCGTTGTTACCGCTGGAGCACGGGCCGCCTGCCGCCCCTGCCAGTAAAGCTGGGCAGCCTGGCCGATGTGCAGATCACCACAGGGCAGCAACGACCGGTCAGCCTGGTGTTGCCAGCGCTGAGCCGGAGCCTGGGGCTGGCACCCATGCGGCCATGAGACGGGCGCGCGGCCTCTCCCGCCGCAGGGTGATCAGCCCCACCGTGCTCCAGTACGAAGCGGTGGAATGCGGCGCCGCCAGCCTCAAGATCGTGCTGGGTTATCTGGGCCGGGTGCTGCCGCTGAGCGACCTGCGTGAACGCTGCGGCATCAGCCGCGATGGTGTCACCGCCCTGCAGCTCAAGGCTGCAGCCGAAAGCCTTGGGCTGACCGTGAACGCCTACCGCTGCAGTGCCGAGCATCTGCGGCGTGCGGGTCAGTTTCCCTGCATCCTCTTCTGGACGTTCAACCACTTTCTGGTGCTTGAAGGCTTTGCCCATGGCAAGGTCTGGTTAAGCGATCCGGCGGCAGGACGGCGCTGGATCAGCTGGCGGCAGTTCCAGACCGGATTCACCGGCGTGGTGCTCGAACTGCATCCAGGCGAGGGGTTCAGCCCGGGCGGACGTGAACCTGGCCTGTATCACCGGGTCCCAGCCCTGCTGGCGCCGTATCGCTCGGTGTTGCCCTGGATCGTGCTGGCCGCGGTGGCGGCTGCCCTGCCCGAACTATTTGTCGCGGGGGCAACGGGCCAGCTGATCGATGCGGTGCTGCAGGACGGCCGCCAGACCCTGGGGATCCCACTGCTCTGGATCAGCAGCCTCGCGGTCGCGGTGCTGGTCACCCTGCTGCAGGTGCAGAACCTGCTGCTGCGCCGCCTGGGCCAGCAGTTGCACCATCGCCTCAGCGGCCTGCTGTTCATCAGCCTGTTCAGCCTTCCCTATCGAGCGGTGCTGCAGCGCCTGCGGGGCGAGTTGGCGACCCGAATGCTGTTGCCCTTTGCCGTGGTGCAGCTGGGCATCGGCGGTGTGGTGACCGTGCTGCTGACCCTGGTCTCGGGCCTGGTGGCACTGCTGGTCGGCCTGTTCATCGCCCCATGGCTGGCCCTGACAACGCTCACGATCGCTGGCTGCAGCACAGCCTTGACGCTCTGGATCAGGAGCCGCCGCTGCGACGCCAACACCCGGCTGGCGCTGGTGCAGGCCAGAAGCATCGGCGTTGGCATCGATGTGGTGCAACGCATCGAAGATCTCAAGGCCAATGGATTCGAAACGACGGCCTTCAGGCAGTGGTCGGCAGGCTTCATCGACGGCCTGAGCGACCTGCAGCAACAGGGCCTGGCCTCGGCCCTGGGCGGACTGATCGGCAGCAACGCGGGGTTTGTGCTGCGCTGCAGCGTGATCCTGGTTGGTGGCCTGCTGATCCTGCAGGGGCAACTGACCCTGGGGGAGCTGACCGCCTTCCAGTTCCTGATGGGGCTGATCCAGGCCCCGCTGCAGCAGCTCAGCCAGCTGACCAGCCAGCTGCAACAGCTTGACGGCCAACTGGGACGGCTCAACGATGTGATTGATGCCGAACCCGACCCGACCGTGCGCAGCCTGCAACTGGCACAGCCAGGGGAGCCCGAACGGCGCCTGGCGGGTGGGGTGGAGCTGCGCGATCTGGGCTTCCGGTTCAGCTGCACCACACCGCCGCTGTTCGGCGGGCTCGATCTGACCCTGAAGCCTGGTCAGCACCTGGCGATCGTGGGCCCCAGCGGCTCGGGCAAATCAACCCTGCTGCGACTGCTGGCGGGCCTGATGCAGCCCAGCCGGGGCACGGTGCTCTACGACGGCCAACCCTGGCTGGCGTGGGATGACCCCACCCTGCGCGCCTCCATCGCCCTGGTCTGCCAGGAGGTGTTCGTGTTCGAGGCGAGCCTGGAGGACAACCTGACGTTATGGGATCCCAGCTACGGCCCGGGGCAGGTCCTCAACGCACTGGATCAGGTCGGATTGCTGCAGGAGCTCGGCGGCGCCGGCGCCCTGGGGCTTCAGCTCGGCAAAGCCGGGGTCAATTTGAGCGGTGGCCAGCGGCAACGCATCGAGATCGCCCGGGCGCTGCTGCGCCGCCCCAGCCTGCTCTTGCTCGATGAAGGCACCAGCGCCCTTGATGGCGAGGGCGAACGCCAGATCCTGGGTGTGCTCAAACAGACGCCGCGAACCCTGATCACCGTGGCGCACCGCATGCGGGCAGCCCAGATCAGCGACCAGGTGGTGGTGCTCGACCGGGGGCAGCCGGTGCAGCAGGGCAGCCCCCAGCAACTGGCCACCCGCAATGGTCCCTACCGCCGCCTGCTTGAGGCCGAGGGCCTGATCGAGGCCGAGCGCAGCAACGCCCAGGAGCCGGTCGGCCCATGACGACCGCCCATGCCCGCCAGCAGGCCCTGCTGCGGGGCATGGCCGCCCTGCAGCAGCAGCAACTGGAGCCCCCCGGCAACCCACCCGTCAACGCAGACCGGGCTTGCCGGGTACTGGAATACGCCATGGCAAGGCTTGCCGACCCCCGGCGCATCACACCGGGGGGCAGCAGCGTTGCCGAGCTGCTGGAGCACAACGCGATCAGCAACCGCGAGGTGCGCACGCCCCACGACCTGGGCTGCCTCAGCGGAGCCATGTTGATCGTGGTCAGGCAGGCCGATGGCCAGCCCCTAGCGCTGCATCGCCAGGGCGGCCGCATGCTGACCTTTGATGGCCGAAGCGACCACCCCCAGCCGCTCGACCGGCAGGCGGTGTTTCAGCCGATCGCCTACGAGCTGTATGCCGCGTTCCCATGGCCACTGCGGTCATGGACCCAACTCCTCGGCTTTGCCCTGGGCCGCGATCTGACGCCCCTGCTCACGGTGCTGGTGAGCGCCATGGTTGTGGCGGTGCTCACATTGAGCATTCCGCTACTGACCAGCTTCGTGGTGGGCACGGTGCTGCCGCGGGGTGCCCACCAGCTGCTCGTCGAAACCGCCCTGATGGTGCTGCTGATCCTGGTGTGCAGTGTCATCGCCCAGGCATTCAGCGACCTGGCCAGCCTGCGCCTGCAATCCCTGTTGAGCCTGCGGCTCGAAGCGGCGATGTGGAGCCACCTGATGCGGCTGCCCCTGCACGTGTTCGAGAGCACGGGCAGCGCGCAGCTGATCGCTCGGGTTGGCGCCATCAGCCAGATGCGCCAACTGCTGAGCCAAGGAGTGCTGTCAACGGGCCTGGGCCTGTTGTTTTCGCTCAGCAACCTGATGCTGATGCTAGTGCTGCAGACGAAGCTGGCCCTGGTGGCTGCCGCGTTCAGCATCGTGGGCGCCCTTGGCATGGGTCTGCTGGTTGTGCGCAGCTGCCAACTTGAGGCGCCGCTGCTGCAGGGCCAAAGCCGAGCCACCGAATTGGCGCTGCAGGCGGTGAGCGGCCTGCCCCAGATCCGGGTGAGCGGCGGTGAGCCCCATGTGTTTGAACGCTGGGTCGGTGTCGTGCTCGCCCTGAGCGATCTGCAACGGCGCAGCGAAAGCGTCACCCAGTCGCTCACACTGCTGGCACGGCTGCTGGCTCCCGTGGGGCAGGTCGTGGTGTTCATCACCATGCTCGGCCTGCTGCACCAGAGCGACGCCGCCCAGGCCCAGGTGGGGTCCAACCAGCTGGTGGCGACCTTGGTTGCCTTTGAGGCGGCCTACCTCGCCTTCAACAGCCAGCTCGCGGCCCTGGTCGTGCAGGCAGCCGGCAGCGTCGCCCGGCTTCAGGCGCTCTGGCAAAGCTGCAGGGAATTGATCGCAGCGGCGCCCGAGGCCAGCCGGCAGAAGGGTGCGCGCTGCCTTGACCTTCAGGGCAAGGTCAGCGTTCAGAATCTGCAGGTGCGGTTGCCCGCGTCCGCCGAGCCCCTGCTGGTCAACCTCAACCTGACCATTGCTGCAGGCAGCTACACGGCGATCACCGGAGCCTCGGGATGCGGCAAGTCCACACTGCTGCGCTGCCTGCTGGGGCTGATGGAACCCGAGGCGGGGGTGATCAGCATCGATGGCATCGACCTGCGCGAGCTGGCCCTGGGCCCCTACCGGCGTCAGCTGGGGGTGGTGCTGCAGAACGCGCCCCTGGCAAGCGGTTCCATTGCCGAACTGGTGCGCGCCGGCAGGCCCTACGGCCGCGATGCGATCTGGGCCGCCCTCGATCAGGCGGCGATCGCCAGCGATGTCGCACGCATGCCGATGCAGCTGGAAACGATCCTTGGCGAGGGGGGCAACGGCATCTCGGGTGGCCAGCGTCAGCGGCTGGCCCTGGCCCGTGCCCTGCTGGGCCAGCCCCGGGTGTTACTGCTGGATGAGGCCACCAGCGCGCTTGACGCCCCCACCCAGGCCAGTGTGAGCCAGACCCTGGCCCGTTTGCCGATGACCCGCATTGCGATCGCCCACCGCCTGGCCACACTTCAATCTGCCGATCAGATCGCCGTCATCGAACACGGCAGCATCAGCGAACTGGGAAGCTTTGAGACGCTGATCCGACGCCCCGGCGGCTATCTGCAACGCAGCCTTGCGGCACAGGCATCGCAAGGCTGCGGCAAGGGCTCAGCGGCCAACCGCTGAGGCAGCGCAGGCCGATCAGCGTTTCCATGCCCCACCCCCGTTGCCGATGCCTGGACTGCAGAACTTGGCCCAGGCCATGGCCAGCGGCGTGGCCACCCTGCTGATCCTGCTGGCCGGGGCCTCGGCACTGCCCGGACCGCCCCTTAGGGCTCCCGCGCTGGCTGACCCGCCAGCAGCCAGATGAGACCGGCCAGCAACAGCCAGGGCAGCAGGTGCCACTCCACCAGCGGCGCCAGGGCCGCCGTGAGCGGGGTGAACAGCCAGTAGGCCACGGTCAAGCCCAGAGACACCACCACGATCAAAGCGGCCATGGGCTGGTGCCGTGCGTGCTGCCCCAGTAGAGCAGCCATGCCGCCGCCGCGCCATTACAACCGCACACTGCCCTGCCGCAACAGACGCCAGCCCTCGGGCTCCCAAGCGACCACCGTGCTGGCCACCCCTGCCGGCACTGGCCAGGGTTGATAGCCCAGCATCGGCACCTGCTGGGCGCTGAAGCAGGCGGCAGCCTGGGCAGCGGTGGTGGCCGCGGGCTCACCCGAGCGGTTGGCGCTGGTGGTGGCCAGGGGGCCGCTCAAGCGCAACAGTGCCTGGGCCATGGGGCAGGCGGGCACCCGCAGCCCGAGGCTGCGACCACCAGGATTGAGCTGTTCGACCAGGGGACCGGCAGCGGGCAGCACCAGGGTCAGGGCTCCGGGCCAGTGGGCTGCGGCCAGCTGCAGCCATTCGGGCTCCCAGGCGATGGCGACCCGCTGCTGCAACTGGGCCAGGTCGGCCCCCATCAGAATCAGGGGCCTGTCAGGTGGACGCTGCTTGAGACGCCAGATCTGGGCGGCGTGCTCTGGCAGCGCCGCCAGGGCCACCACGGTGTCCGTCGGAAACAGGGCCGCAGCCCCCGCCTGCAGGCGGGCGGCGAGGGCGGTGGGTTCAAGCGCGGGGGCTATCACGTCAACCTCTGGGGGGCACGGGCGCTGGCGAAGCGCCAGACCCCCTCAAGGTCGCGGTGGCGATCAAGCTGCCTAAGGCCCGCAGCAGCCAGCAGATCGTGCACCGCGGCGCTCTGGTCGTGGTGGTGCTCCAGCAGCAGCAGACCACCCGGGGCCAGGGCTGCGGCGGCGCCCGCAGCGATCGCACGGATCGCCGCCAGACCGTCGTCGCCGCCATCGAGGGCGAGCACCGGCTCGTGCTCACGCACCCCAGGTTCCAGCGCAGCCCACACCGCTGTGGGGATATAGGGGGGATTGGACACAACCAGGGCCAGCTGGCTCCACCAGGGCACAAGGGGTTGCCACCAGCTACCCGCCAGCAGCTGAACCTGGCCAGCCGCCACAGGACCCTCAAGATTGCCGGCCGCCACAGCGCGGGCTGCAGACGAGAGTTCGACCGCCAGACCGCGGCTGCCGGGCCAGGCGCGCGCAAGGGCCAGCGCCACCGCGCCGCTGCCCGTGCCCAGCTCGGCCCACAGTGCCGGCGGCGTGGGGCTGAGCGCCAGGGCCAGCTCGACCAGCACTTCGGTTTCGGCCCGCGGAATCAAGGCCCCCGGGCCTACCTGCAGGGTCAGATCGCGCCAGGGGCAGAGACCCAGCAGGTGCTGCAGGGGGACCTGCTCGTTCAGGTGGCGCCACCACAGCATCTCGAGCTCGTCGAGGGGGCGCCGCAGCAGCACCGCCTGCTGCGGCCGCAGGTGCAGCAGCTGCAGCTGCTGCCAGCTGATGCCGCCGCCCAGATCGAGCAACCAGTCGAGGCTCGGCTGCAGCACGACGGGCTCGCGGCGATGGCCAGCCAGCTGGCGGCGGCGCCAGGCCAGCAGCTCCCTGCCTGCGACCCCATGGGCGCAGGTGGCTGCAGGAATGGCGTTGTCGTCGGGGGGACTCAGCTGGCCGGGGGCCCCAGGGGCTTTAAAAGGAAACCCAGTCTGGAGCAGGGTCAACAGACCGGCCGCCAGTGCAGCCCCGGCTCAGCCCGCAGCAGCCCAGCCAGCTCAAGCGCCAGCAGGCGGGGCATGAGCTGGCCTGCGGCCTGCCCCAGGTGCAGGCTCAACTGCTCGAGCGACGCGCCGCTGCCCACCGCCGCCAGCAGGGACTGATCGGTGGTGGTGGCACCACCCTGGGCCGAACCGAGGGCCGGCGCCGCCATGGCTGGCGGCTGTGCCAGCGGGCCCGGCCCAAGGGCGCTGATCAGATCAACGGCATCGAGCAGGGGCGCCGCACCCCGCAGCAACCAGCGGTTGCTGCCGGCTGCCGAACGTTTGGCGGCATCGCCTGGCACCACCCAGAGCTTGAGACTGTTCTGCCAGGCCAGCCGCGTCGCATGCAGCGCACCGCTGGGCTCGGGGCATTCGACCAGCACAAGCGCACGGGCCAGGGCCACCTGGAGGCGGTTGCGGGCGGCGAAATGGCCTGCACAAACCCCACCAGCCGGCGGCTGCTCACTGAGCAACAGGCCGCGTTCGGCCACCTGCTGCTGCAGCCGCACGTGATGGCTGGGGTAGACCCGATCCAGCGGCGTACCGAGCACCCCGATGGGCCTGCCGCCAGCGCGCAGGCAACCCTGATGGGCGGCTGCATCGATGCCTTCGGCCAGACCGCTGACCACAGGCCAACCCGCCTGGGCAAGAACCCGCCCGATCGCCTCGGCCATCGCCAGCCCATGGGGCGAAGGGCGCCGGGTACCCACCACAGCAACCGCACGCCCCTGCCGTAGCGGCGACCACAGCTGACCGCGGCCGCGCCAGTACACATGCAGGGGAGGCCGGGCCAGCGCCCTGACCGCAGCCGGCAAGGCCGCATCACCCGGCACCAACACCCCAGAACGACACATGGACGCCAGAGGTTCGGCACCGGCACGACGGCGGCAGCGTTCGATCGCCGCCAGTCGCACCGGCCCGATACCGGGCACTGCCGCCAGCGCCTGACTGGACGCGGCCCAGGCCGCAGCCAGACTGCCGAACAGGCCCCAGAGCTGGCAGAGGGCCTCAAACCCCAGCCCCGGAACCCGGCTCCACACCAGCCACCACAACCGCTCCTCAGACGACCACGCCGACCCGGCCGTCAGCGGATCGCGCCAGGGACGCTCGACCACGCGCATCAGTACAGATGTACCAATCTTAGCCGACACCCCTGGCCAGGGCCGCCACCGCTGCGTCGAGGTCAGCCGGCAGGCGGCGCAGCAGGCGGCGTTGCTCGGGGCCCGCCGACAGGTCCACCAGCACCAGCTCGACACGGGCTTCAGCCGCCGGCACCCCTGCCGCCGTTACAAAACGGCTAAGCCAGGGCAGCCTGACCCCCTGACGCGGCAGGACCGCACTCTCCACCCGGACCCGATCGCCATGCAGCAATGCCTGGTGATAGCCAATCGCCAGCGACACCACCGGCAGCTCGAGCCCGCGCGCCGAGAGATCGCTGTAATCGAGCCCCACCTGGGCCAGGGCCTCGACCCGGGCCTCTTCGAGCCAGGCCAGATAGGCCCCATGCCACATGACGCCGGCATGGTCGGTGTGCTGGGGCAGCACGCGTCGTTGCAGCACCCAGGGATAGCCAGCCGCAACGGCTTGAATAACCATGATTGTCAAACGGCCAGCACAGCCTCTCAGGCGCCATAGGCTGCCATTGCGCCCCATCTGCTGCTGTGTTTCGCAACCTGCTCATCGCCGATTCTGGCCAGGGCCATGTCGAGGAAATGGTGCGCATGCTGCGGGCCATCCCGCCAGCCGCCCAGGCACGGGTCAACCTGCTGCATGTGATTGGAGAACAGGGCAGCGCCGAAGTCGACGACCACCGCAACCGCGCTGAAGGCCTGATCAACGATGCAATCAAACGCATGGGCCTTGACGGTGTTGCGGTCAACACCCTGATTTGCCAAGGCGACACCAAGACCACCGTGCTCAAGGTGGCCGATGACCTCGATGCGGACCTCATCATCATGGGCTCCCGCGGCATGAACAGACTGCAGGCGATCCTCAGCAACAGCACCAGCCAGTACGTGTTTCAGTTGTCGACCCGGCCGATGCTGCTGGTGCGCGATGACCTTTACATCCGCGCCATCAATCGCGTGATGGTCACCGTGGATGGCACCGGGGTGGGCGATGACGCCCTGCGACTGGCCTGCGAACTGGTCGCCAGCATTCCTGGCGGCACGCTCACGGGCGTGCACGTGACCCGTCAGGACATCGCCCCGAGCCGCGGCGGCAAAAGCCCGGCCGACGAAGCGCTCGACAAGGCCGTGCAACGGGCCCGCAGCTTCGGGGTCACCATGAAGCCGCTGCACAAGGTGGGCGATATCGCTCGCACCGTCTGTGCGGCAGCTGAGGAAACCCGAGCGGACCTGCTAGTGATCGCCTCCCAGGACAGGCGTCCGGTGGTAGCCAAGAGCCTGGTTGACATCGACCGACTGCTGGGCAGCTCGGTCAGCGATTTCATCCGGGTGCATGCACCGGCTCCGGTGCTGCTGGTGCGTGAACCGGAACGGCGTTGATCGAACCAGGTTTCAGCCGCCCTGACGGCTGCTGGTCTGGATGTAGAGAATGATCAGAAACACAGCCGGAACCAACACAAACAGCAGGCTGGCAACAAAGCCGAGGTCGTTGGTTTCCATGGCGAGGGTGGAAGTTCTGGGAGGGTATCACCGCCCAACGGGCGCGATTCAGGAGGCTTCATCGGTCGTTGCGGTTGGCGCGGCAGCCGGCTCAGCGGCGGCAGCGGGATCCTCAGCCGGCTCTGGCTGGGTCTCGACGACCGGCCAGGAGGTGGGTCCCAGGGGAAGGGGTTCGGTCTGCGCCGCAGCCAGCAACGCCTCCCGATCCGCCAGCCCGACCTGGGGCCTGGTGATCACCAGCAGGGACTGATTCACCAGTGCCTGACAGGCCAACCGCCAGCCCTGGGAGCGGCGGCGCAGCTTCTGATCCTCGACGGCGGTGCGGGGGCTCAGGGCCACCTGGGACGGGCCTTCGGGCACCTCCACAAAACAGGTGATGCACTGCCCGCAGCCACCGCAGTTGCCCAGGGTGCCTTTCAGTCCATACAACTGAATTCCCTCGCGCAGGGCCACCTCGCGCAGGTTCTCGCCGGGATAGCACTCCACATCACGCCCCTCGCGCACGAATCGGATCACGGGCATGACAGGGGCGGCGAATGCGGCCATTCTGCGCCCGGCCGCGCACAGCGCTGGTTGCGGTCTGTGACCAGCGCCGCGCCAGGGAGGCCGCGACCCTTACGATCGCCCCACCCACACCTAGCGTCTCCCCATGGGATTGCCCTGGTACAGGGTGCACACGGTCGTCATCAACGACCCCGGCCGGTTGTTGGCCGTGCACCTCATGCACACCGCATTGGTGGCCGGCTGGGCCGGCTCCATGGCGCTCTATGAGCTCGCCATCTTTGATCCCTCTGACCCTGTGCTCAACCCGATGTGGCGCCAGGGCATGTTCGTCATGCCCTTCATGGCCCGCCTGGGTGTCACCGGCAGCTGGGGCGGCTGGAGCATCACCGGCGAAACCGGTGTCGACCCTGGCTTCTGGAGCTTTGAAGGGGTCGCTGCGGCCCACATCATCTTCAGTGGCCTGCTTTTCCTGGCCGCCATTTGGCACTGGACTTACTGGGATCTCGAGATCTGGCAGGACCCCCGCACCGGCGAGCCAGCTCTGGACCTGCCCAAGATCTTCGGCATTCACCTGCTGCTCGCGGGCCTCGGCTGCTTCGGCTTCGGGGCCTTCCACCTGACAGGCGTGTTCGGGCCGGGCATGTGGGTGAGTGATGCCTACGGCATCACGGGCCATCTTGAGCCGGTGCAACCCTCGTGGGGCCCTGAAGGCTTCAATCCATTCAACCCAGGTGGCATCGTTGCCCACCACATCGCCGCTGGCATCGTCGGCATCATTGCCGGCATTTTCCACATCACATCCCGGCCACCCGAGCGCCTCTACAAAGCTCTGCGGATGGGCAACATCGAGACCGTGCTCGCCTCGGCCATCGCCGCTGTGTTTTTTGCTGCCTTCATAGTGGCAGGCACCATGTGGTATGGGGCTGCGGCCACTCCGGTCGAGCTATTCGGCCCCACTCGCTACCAGTGGGACCAGGGCTATTTCAAGACAGAAATCAATCGCCGCGTGCAGACAGCCCTTGATCAGGGGGCTACCAAGGAGCAGGCCTGGGCCTCAATACCTGAGAAACTGGCTTTCTATGACTACGTGGGCAACAGCCCCGCCAAGGGTGGTCTGTTCCGCGTCGGACCCATGGTCAACGGCGATGGCCTCCCAAAGGGGTGGCTCGGCCACATCTCCTTCACCGACAAGGACGGACGCGAACTCGAAGTGCGGCGCCTGCCGAACTTCTTCGAAAACTTCCCGGTCGTGCTGCAGGACCAAGATGGCATCGTCAGGGCTGACATTCCCTTCCGTAGGGCTGAAGCCAAGTACGCCTTTGAGCAGACTGGCGTCAAGGCCACCGTTTATGGCGGTGCGCTGGCTGGTCAGACCTTCACTGACCCTGCCGATGTGAAGCGACTGGCCCGGAAGGCCCAGCTGGGAGAAGCTTTCGAATTCGACCGTGAGACCTACCACTCTGATGGCGTGTTCCGCAGTTCCCCCCGCGGCTGGTTCACCTTCGGTCACGCCACGTTTGCCCTGCTGTTCTTCTTCGGTCACATCTGGCACGGTGCTCGCACCCTTTACCGCGATGTGTTCGCCGGCATCGATCCGGATCTCGGAGAACAGGTTGAATTCGGTCTCTTCCAGAAGCTGGGTGACCGTTCGACCCGTCGCCTGCCGGAGGGTTTCGTGCCCCCCGCCGGCTCCACCCTCAGCTGATCCACAGGAGCATCCATGGAGAGCTTTGCCTACATCCTGATTCTGGCTCTGGCCATTTCCACCCTGTTCTTCGCGATCGCCTTCCGCGATCCCCCGAAGATCGGCAAGTGAATCCCTGAAGCACTCAGATGTTCAGCCTCCGCCTCGGCGGGGGCTTTTTTGTTTCTCAAAAACCTCCCCACCCCTTCTCAACGAAGAATCATCTGTTTACATTTGATTCAGGTCGCCCGGTTACCAGGGGATGCAATGTCCGTCCTGCCAGCACACCGACAGCCGGGTTCTTGAATCCCGGGCTGCCGACAGTGGCCGCAGCGTGCGGCGCCGCAGGGAATGCCTGAACTGCGACTTTCGTTTCACCACCTACGAGCGGGTTGAAACCGTGCCGATCACGGTGATCAAACGCAACGGCAACCGCGAAACCTTCAACCCTGGGAAATTGCTCCACGGCCTGCTGAGGGCGTGCGAGAAAACCGGCCTGGAACCCGCCAAGCTCGAAACCGTGGTCGAGGAGATCGAACTGCAACTGCAGCAGCGCAACAGCCGTGAAGTCAGCAGCAACGAGATCGGCGAATTGGTGCTCGAACGCCTCAGCGGCATGAGCGAGGTGGCCTACGTGCGCTTTGCCTCGGTGTACCGGCAATTCCAGGGCATCAGCGACTTCGTCGCCACCCTCGAGGGACTGGGCCGCAAGAAGGTGCACAAGGCGCCCCGCCCTGAAGCCCTGGCAACGGTGGGCTGACGGCCCGTTGGTAGATTGAGCGGTTCGTGGTGATCTGCTGGCGGCAGGTTGCCCGGTTCCCTCGCACTGCCTCTGGCAGACCGCCAGATCCCCATGACCGTGTCCCCTTCCGAGATCAGCACCACCGAGGCCGACCTTGACCTGGCTGCTGAAGAGGCAGCCGATCTCGACCTCGCCGCACTGGAAGAGGTTCCTTCGGCAGACATCTCAAGCAGCCGCGGCGCCGGCCGCAGCAACGATGACGTGGGCTTCACCCTCGATGAGTTCGCCTCGCTGCTGAGCAAATACGACTACAACTTCAAGCCCGGTGACGTGGTGAACGGCACCGTGTTTGCCATGGAGCCCAAGGGCGCGATGATCGACATCGGCGCCAAGACCGCCGCCTTCATGCCCCTGCAGGAGGTCTCGATCAACCGGGTCGAAGGCCTCAGCGATGTACTCGCCCCGGGGGAGGTGCGCGAGTTCTTCATCATGAGTGAGGAGAACGAAGACGGGCAGCTCGCCCTCTCGATCCGTCGCATTGAGTACCAGCGGGCCTGGGAGCGGGTGCGTCAGCTGCAAAAGGAAGACGCCACCATCTACAGCGAGGTGTTTGCCACCAACCGCGGTGGCGCCCTTGTGCGGGTCGAAGGCCTGCGGGGCTTCATTCCCGGCAGCCACATCAGCACCCGCAAGGCCAAAGAGGAGCTGGTCGCTGACTTCCTGCCCCTCAAGTTTCTGGAAGTCGACGAAGAGCGCAACCGCCTGGTGCTCAGCCATCGCCGCGCCCTTGTGGAGCGCAAGATGAATCGTCTCGAGGTGGGTGAAGTGGTGATCGGCACGGTGCGCGGCATTAAGCCCTACGGCGCCTTCATCGATATCGGTGGGGTCAGCGGCCTGCTGCACATTTCAGAGATCAGCCACGAACACATCGAAACGCCGCACACCGTGCTCAACGTCAATGACCAGATGAAGGTCATGATCATTGACCTCGATGCCGAGCGTGGCCGCATTTCCCTGTCGACCAAAGCCCTCGAACCCGAACCCGGCGACATGCTCACCGACCCCCAGAAGGTGTTCGACAAAGCCGAGGAGATGGCCGCCCGCTACAAGCAGATGCTGCTCGAGCAGGCCGAAGACCACGAGAGCATGGGTGTCACCGTCGACTGATCTCGACCATGGCCTGGCTCGCACTGCGGGGACAGCTCCTGACCGATGAACGGGGCATCCCCTCGGAGATCGACGCCGTGTTGTTCGACAAGGACGGCACCCTGTCGATCAGCGAACCGATGCTCAAGACCCTGGCAGAAGCCAGGGTCTTTCACTGTGTGGCCCTGGCTGTCGAGCGACACCCGACCTTGTTGCACGGCAGCGGCAGCGGCACCGGCGGGCTAACCCGAGCCAGCGAATTGGAGAACCTGCTACGCCGCGCCTATGGCCTGAGCGATGCAGGGATTCATCCGGCGGGAACCACAGCGGTGGGCTCCCGCAACCACAACCTGATCTCGACCGCCACCGTGCTCAGCCAGATGGGCTTGGGCTGGCCCGAAGCCCTGGAGCTGGGGCAGGCGATCTTTGCCGCCACCGACAACCTGCATGGCCAGGGCAGCCCGCAGCGCCCTGAGGCAACCGACGGTCTTGGTGAGCTGGTGGCCCAGCTGACGTCAGCCGGGGTGCTATGCGCCGTGATCTCCAACGATGAAGTGGCTGGAATTGAAGCGTTCCTAAGCAGCCAACAGCTGGAACAGCACTTCTGCGGGCTTTGGAGTGCGGAACACACTCCACACAAACCCGACCCCGCGGCGGTTCGCGGCCTGTGCGCAGAGCTGGGGGTGTCGCCCAGGCGCTGCGCCCTCATCGGCGATGCCAACAGCGATCTGCGCATGGCCCGTGCCGCCGGTGTGGCCGTGGTTCTCGGCTACA
>Ga0172372_10002455_pt1 | contig 28097 bp, 34 predicted proteins | sample LakKiv5m_2_FD_114544 | JGI IMG/M metagenome (GOLD analysis project Ga0172372, IMG submission 114544) | Freshwater microbial communities from Kabuno Bay, South-Kivu, Congo - kab_092012_9.5m | ecosystem: Environmental > Aquatic > Freshwater > Lake | place: Democratic Republic of the Congo...
ACGGAACAGAGTTGCCATCTGGAAACGAATCGGTGAGTTTTGCGGTTCAGACCAATAACCTTGACTACCAGCTCAATGCCAACTGCAAGAATGGAACGATCAATGCGCAGCAGCCCAGTACTCATGAGGAAGCTGAGCTATTGAATGCGGCCTGCCAGGTGGCCTTCGGACCGGTTTAAGCTGCGACTGGTTCGCCGCAGTGGTGGCCAGCGAACTCAAACACCTGCTGCAGGTGTATTGGTTTGATGCCCCCGGCGAGGCCGAGAGAGCATCAGTGGCTTCCTGAAGCGGTGGTGATGGCCATGCGGGCAGTCTCGACTACCAGTCGGCAGCAGAATGGGTTCATGGCCACCGCTACTGCAGTACCGATTGAGCAGCGGCTTGCTGCCATGGTCGCTGGCATCTGCCGGCTGATCACCGCCCAAGAGGCCTGGTTGGTCTAGCTCGACTTGTCGGTCGACATAGTGCTGCACCCCATCAGTGAAGCCAGCCGCCGCGCCCAAAAGCCTGGCTCTTTTGTGCACGAGGCCTGCAGCCACGGTGTGCTGCTCGATGGCCAGCCCTGAAGCCACGCGGCTGCTGCGGATCGCACGCCGCGATCTGAAGATGGCCAGGCGGCTTCTTGATCCCGATGTGGAGGAGGCCAGTTGGGGGCTGGGTAGCCCAGCAATGCCTAGAGAAAACGCTCAAGGCCTGGTTGCACGAGCAGAGGAGGGGTCGCTAGGGGCCCTGAACCAGCCTGAGTTTCTGGCGTACCTGTTAGGCACGTTAAGCAATGCACGTTGCGGTGAACAGCCAGAAATGGCAATCGTTGAAATCAATGGAGCCAAGCGGACTCGAACCGCTGACCCCCTGCATGCCATGCAGGTGCTCTACCAGCTGAGCTATGGCCCCAAGGGTACGCATGGCGGCCTGAACGCTGGTCGTTCTGCCTGGCCCCGACGGGGGCGTGCCTGGCGTGGTGTGAGCTTACAACGCCGCGAACCAGTTACACCTGGCGCCAGACCGCCACGAGCTTGCCCTGCACCGCCACCTGCTCGGCCGGCAGCACCAGGGGCTCGTAGGCCGGGTTGGCGGCTTCGAGGGTGACGGTGCCGCCCTGGCGGTGAAAGTGTTTGAGGGTGGTTCCGCTCCCGGGCACCTGGGCGCTCACGATCGTGCCGTTGCGCAGCCGGCCCGGGTCGTTGACCGGCTCCATGAGCACCACGTCGCCGTCGGCGATGTGGGCATCCACCATCGAGTCGCCATTGACGGTGAGGGCAAACAGCCCGCGGGTCTGCAGCACCGGCTCCAGGTCGAGCCGTTCGCTCACGTCGTCAAAGGTCTCGACCAGGCCACCGGCGGCAACGGCCCCCAGCACGGGGATGCCGGCGGCGATGTCGCCCAGCAGCTGCAGGGTGCGGGCCTGCCCTTCCTGCCAGGTGATCCAGCCCTTGTGCTGCAGGTGCTTCAATCGGCTCTGGATCGGCGCCGGCGAGCGCAGGCCCATGCCCTCCATCATCTGGCGGATCGAGGGGCTGTGGCGGTGTGCGGCGATGTAGTCGGCCAACCAGTCGTAGAGCTCCCGCTGGGCGCTGGTCAGAGGCTCGGTGGGGCCGTTGGGCATGGAACTGGTCTGTGGCTGATACAGATGTACCGTCCCGTGGGCGTTTTGTCGAGGTGTTGACTACGGTTCAGGGGGTTGTTGCTGCCATTGCCCATGGCACTGTCCACCGCCTGCGCGCCCGAGGTGCTGCAGCAGATCCGCCAGTCACTCAAGAGCCGCTGCCCCGCCGAGCTGGCGGGGTTGTTACCCAGTGAACTCCAGTCTCTGGCCGAGCTCATCTGTGCCCTCAGTGAACCCGACGGCGCGTTTCGCGCCAGTTTTGAGCGGCTCGCCAGCCGTGCCGAGTTGGTCGCCCTGGCTGCCACCCGCGGTATTCCCCTGCAGCCGTCGCTGCTGGAGCGGTTTGAACGCCTCGCACGCGCTGGGTCGGGCGAGGCTCAGCCGCTTTCGGATCGCCAGCTGCAGGCGGTATCGGCAGGAGCCGTCGCCGATCCGGCCTTGCTGGGGCTGAGGGGCCAGTTGCCGGGGTTGCTGGCGTTGTCGCGGTTCTAGGCCTGGCCGTTCAGCATGGGAGGCGCTGCGGTCTTGCCATGCTGTTGAACCCGTTCTGCCCCTTCACCACCGTCCGGATTCTGGCCCTGCGCGCCACGGTGCTGCTGCTGCTCACCCTGTTGATCAAGGCCAAGGTGCGCATCACAGCGTTCTCGGCCCTGGGCTTCCTGCTGCTCACCCTGCAGACGTTGCTGTTTCTGGCGCTGGCGGGCGGGGCTGTGGTGCTCTACGCCACGCAGCAGCGAGGTTCAGCGTCTGCGGTCTGAGCGATCGGCTCTGCCAGCTCCCTTGACGAGGGGGCTGAACCCAGCGCCTACTTGTCTTCCAACAGGCTCTGCGATCAGCAGCTCCACCAAGGCCAAGGCCAAGGCCAAGGCAAAGGCAAAGCCTTAACAACCCTCGCGCTGGCGGTTGGCAGCTCGCTGGGTTGCATCGTTCCGCAAGGCATCGTCAGGGAGCCGAATCCCCACCAGATTCCATTGGTCTTGACTCAGCCCAGCAGCGCCGCCAGCAGGGCCTGCTGGGCGTGCAGGCGGTTTTCGGCCTGATCGAAGATGCGGCTTGAGGGGCCTTCCATGGCACCGGGACTGATCTCCAGGCCCCTGTAGGCAGGCAGGCAGTGCAGCACGATGGCGCGGCTGTCGGCTGCGGCGATCAGCTCCTCATTGAGGCACCAACCGGCAAAGGCCTGCTCGCGCTCGCTCTTTTCATTCTCCTGCCCCATTGAGGCCCACACATCGGTGTAGAGCCCGTGGGCGCCGCGCACCGCTGCCACCGGTTCATGGTGCACGGTGACACTGCAGCCCTGCCCGCCGGCCAGCTGCTGGGCCTGCTGCAGCACCGCGCCCTCGGGGGCGTAGCCCGCGGGGCAGCCGATGCGCACGTTGACCCCCAGCAGGGCGCCGGTGAGCATCAGCGAATGGGCCACATTGTTGCCGTCACCCAGGTAGGTGAGGGTGAGGCCCCTGAGGCAGGCGGGGTCACTGCCGCCGAAGGCTTCGGCCAGGGTCTGGTAGTCGGCCAGGGCCTGGCAGGGGTGCTCGAGGTCGGTGAGGGCGTTGATCACCGGGATGGAAGCCCAGTGGGCGTACTCAGCGAGCTCGTTCTGGCCAAAGGTGCGGATCGCCAGAGCGTCGACGTAGCGGCTCAGCACCCGCGCCGTGTCGGCCACCGGCTCGCCGCGGCCCACCTGGCTCACCTGGGGGTTGAGGTCGATGGTCTGTCCACCCAGCCGTGCCATCGCCACCGTGAAGCTCACCCGGGTGCGGGTTGACGCCTTGGAAAAGATCAGTCCCAGCACTTTGCCGTCGAGGGCAATGCGGGTGCGCCCGGCCTTGAGATCGGCGGCCAACTGCAGCAGCCCTGCCGTTTCGTCAGCGCTCAGATCGGCCGACGACAGCAGGTCGCGTCCGCGCAGTTGGCGCAGGCAAGCGGGCAGCGCCGACGCGGCAGCGGCTGGGGAGGCGGCGCCAGACATCGGCCGGTCTCAAAGAACCCTTATCCGGGATCGGGGGCCCTGATGTCAAGGGCTGGAGCCATGGTGGGCTCAGTCGAGGAGTCCCAGGCTTTCGACCAGCAGCTGGTTGTCGGGGGTTTCGGCGCCGCTGACCGTGAAGCCCAGTTGCTGAAGCAGCACCGCGGCTGATTGACGCGGCAGGTCCACCAGGCAGCACCACTCAGGCCAGGGCCCTGGCCTCCTCGGGCATGACGCTTTCAGAGAGCAGGGTCTTCAGGTCGTCGCCCTCGATCACCTCCTTGTCGAGAATCTCCTGGGAGATGCGCTCGAGCAGGTCGCGGTTGTGGCGCAGGATCGCGACGGCGCGGTCATGGGCGCGGTCGACCAGACTGCGCACCTCGCGGTCGATCGCCTGGGCAGTGGTGTCACTGACGGCGCGGCGCGGGTTGTTGGCACCGCCCAGAAAGCGGCTGCCCCCCTGTTTGTCGTAGGCCAGGGGCCCCAGGGTCTCACTCATGCCATAGGTGCCCACCATCTGCTCGGCGATGTCGGTGGCGCGCTGCAGATCATTGGCGGCGCCGGTGGTGACGGCCCCGAACACCACCTCTTCGGCGCTGCGCCCGCCCAGCAGGGTGGCGATCTGGCCTTCAAGGTCCTCCTTGGAATTGAGGAACCGCTCCTCGGTGGGAAGCTGCAGGGTGTAGCCCAGGGCGCTCATGCCCCGGGGCACGATCGAGATTTTGGCCACCTTGCTGCCGCCGGGCATGAGGTGACCCACGATCGCGTGGCCCACTTCGTGGAAAGCCACCACCTTCTTTTCATCGGGTTGCAGCACCCGGCTCTTTTTCTCAAGGCCGGCGACAACCCGCTCGATCGCCTCGTTGAGGTCGCCCTGCTCCACGCTGGTTCGCCTGACCCGGGCGGCCAACAGCGCCGCCTCGTTGACGAGGTTGGCCAGGTCCGCTCCGGCAAACCCCGCGGTGGCCTGGGCGATGCGGTCGAGATCGACGCCAGGGGCGAGTTTCACCTTTCTGGCGTAGATGTCGAGAATCGTGCGCCGCCCGCTCAGGTCAGGGCGGTCGACCAGCACCTGGCGGTCGAAGCGGCCCGGGCGCAGCAGGGCGGCATCGAGGGTTTCGGGCTGGTTGGTGGCTGCCAGCACGATCACCGGCTTGTCCTTGCCGGTGAAACCATCCATTTCAGTGAGCAGCTGGTTGAGGGTCTGCTCGCGCTCGTCGTTGCCGCCGACCACCCCCATGGAGCCTGCACGGCTCTTGCCGATGGCATCGAGTTCGTCGATGAAGATGATGCAAGGGGCCTTCTTCTTGGCCTCTTCAAACAGGTCACGCACCCTGGCGGCGCCGGCTCCCACAAACAGTTCGACGAATTCCGAACCGCTGATGATGAAGAAGGGCACGCTCGCTTCACCGGCCACAGCCTTGGAGAGCAGCGTCTTGCCCGTGCCGGGAGGACCCACCAGCAGCACGCCCTTGGGAATGCGGGCGCCGATGGCGGTGTAGCGCTCGGGAGATTTGAGGAAATCAACGATCTCGGTGAGCTCGGCCTTGGCTTCGTCGACGCCGGCCACATCGGCGAAGGTGACGCGCGATTCCTCATCGGGCACGTAAACCTTGGCCTTGCTCTTGGTGAAGCTCAGGGCTCCCTGGGCGCCGCCCATGCCACTGCGCCGGGCGAAGAACTGCAGCACCACGATGAAGATCAGCGGCGGTACCACCCAGCTCAGGGCCGTGGTGATGAAGCTTGGTTTGCGCGGCGGTGCGGCGGCGAACTCGACCCCGTGGGATTCGAGCCGCTGGGGCAGGTCCATGTCGAAGATCGGGGTGGTCGACAGCACCGTCGGTGACCCTTCGGCTGGAGCCTGCTTGAGCTCGTAGCGGATCTGGTCGCTGGTGATGTAGGCCCTCAGAACGTTGTTGTCATTGACCTGGTCAATGAACAGCGAGTAGGGCACCCGGGGCACCTGATTGGCTGGATTCGGCAGGAAGTTGCTGAGCAGCAGCAGCACACCGAAGCCGATCAGGATCAGATTGACGATGCCGACGCGCCGGTTGGGCTGGTTCTCGTCCTGACGAATGGCCATGGCCTGTGCCCCCTGCGGACTGCGGGCCCCAAGCTAGGTCGGGCCCCGGGGCCCCTGTCCTGGCTCCGGGGTGGGTAACCGAACGTCACCAGCCCCTGTGCGGTTGCTCAAGCCCTGGGATCCGGCAGGGTGGCAGGTGCAGGGGTTAGACCGGGCCCAATTGACCCTGCCGCTGTGAGCCTGGAGCAACTCGATGCGTTTGTGGTGGCGGCCCGCCGCGATCCCGCCCTGCAGGCCCAGTTGGAGCAGCCGCTTGAGCTGGCCGCGTTTCTAGCCCTGGCCCGCGGCGCGGGCTATGCCGTCGATCAGACCGATGTGATCGCCGCGCAGGCGCGTGCCGAGCAGGCCCTCAGCGATCAGGAGCTGCAGCGACGGGCGGGCGAGGAGGCCCGCAAGCTGCGCCATTTCATTCAGGCCTGATGGTCGCCATGCCCGAGCGGGTGGCCGATTACCCCAGGCCGCCGGCCCTGCGCGCCAGCCGTGATCCGGTGCGGATCATCGCCATGGATCAGATGCTGTGCGACACCGCTGCAGCCCGCCACGGGCCACAGCTTCTGTGACTGGAAGGGCGTGGCCCGCTACTTCGATGTGGTGGTGCCGGCGGTGGCGAGCGGGTGCGCCCCCAACCCGGTGGCTTCTACGGGGGCTGGATCACCTCCCGGGTGGTGGGCCCGTTCAAGGGCGACCCGGTCCATCAAGAGTTGATCTGAGCCCCTGCAGCGGGTCGGCCAGAGCAGCGCCATGGCGCTCGATCACCGCGCCGATCAGCAGCAGCACCTCTTGTTGCTTGGCGTAGAAGCGCTCGACATCCCCGGGGACGAACCCCTCGAGCCGCAGGTCAAGGCTGCCGGCTCCCAGTCCGACCACGTGCACGCGGCGGGGTTGGTCGTCGGCCAGGTCGGGCATGGCGTGCAGGGTGGCCTGCAGCTCGGCCGCAATCGCTGCTGCCACAGCGTGATCCTGCGGCCGCAGGGGGATGGGCACCAGCAACTTGCGCAGCTGACGCCGGCTGACATTGAGGATGGCGAAACTGGCAAAGATGGAGTTGGGGATGTAGAGCGGCTGCTGGTCGCTGGTCAGCAGCTGGCTGTAATAACCGCCGATGGCCTGCACCGTTCCTTTGAGGCCCTTGTCGGGCAGGGCGATCTCGTCGCCGACGGCAAAGGGGCGGTGCACGTAGAGCATGAGCCCGCTCAGCAGGTTCTCCACCAGGGTGCGGGCCCCGAAGCCGATCGCGGCGGCGCCGACGCCGCTGGCGGTTAGCAGCAGCGCCGGTGACACCCCCAGCTGCCGCATCACCTCGAGGCTGCCGACCACCACCACCACGGCGGTGATCAGCTTGCCCACCAGGTCGAGCAAAAAAGCCCGCTCGCGGTTGCTGCGATCGGGCAGCAGCCGGGGATTTCCCAGTGCGTGCCGCAGCACCACGTCTTTGCAGCGCAGCAGGGTCCATACCACCCCGGCCACCACCAGCGCTTTGGGCAGCTGCCAGGCGCCGCTAGGCACCCTGTGGCCGGCGTAGGCCAGCAGCTTCAGGAGCCACCAGATCAGACCGGCAAGCAGCAGGCTGGAGCTGAGGCTCGGGCGGGCCCGCAGCAGGAGCTGGCGGCTCAGGCCATCGCTGCGGCAGCGCCCGGCCAGCAGGGCCAGGCCCACCCAGGCCAGCAGGGCGGCCAAAAAGAACGGAGGCAGTGGCCACTGGTTGGGCAAAAGGGTTGCCAGTGCTGGGCTGTGCAGGGCGTCCATCATCGCGGCGCGTTCAGGCTCCACAGCAGGTCGGGGCCCAGCTGCAGCAGCCGTTGGGTCTGCCAGCTGTGCACCTGATTCAGGCTCTGCAGGCCCAGCTCCCCCAGGGGTGTGCGGGCCGGGCTGCCCCCCAGCAGCTTTGGGGCGATCACTGCCGCCACCTGTTGCACGCAGCCGTCGCGCAGGGCCGCCGCAGCCAGGTCGGGGCCGCATTCCCACAGCACCTGGTTGCAGCCGCGCTGGGCCAGGGCTTCGAGCAGGGCGCTCGGGCTGCAGTGGGACAGCTCCAGCCGCTCCAAGCCGGGGTTGTTGCTGCACAGGTCCTGCAGCTGGGCTTTGGCTGCCGCGGGCGCCTCGGGTCCGTGGGCCACCAGGGTGGCCGCTGCGGTGGTGTCCCAGAGCTGGGCGCGGTCGGGCAGCTGCAGGCTGCGGCTCAGCACCACCCGCAGCGGCTCAGGTGCGCGCTGGCCGCGGCTGGTGAGCCGGGGGTCGTCGGCGCGCAGGGTGCCGCCGCCCACGATCACGGCATCGCACTGGCTGCGCAGCTGGTGCACCCAGGCGCGGGCCGGTGGGTCGCTGATCCACTGGCTGGCGCCGTTGGGCAGGGCCGTGCGGCCATCGAGGCTCATCGCCCACTTGAGGATGGCCAGGGGCCGTCCTGTGGTGAGGCGATGCACAAACGCACGGTTCAATTCCATGGCCTCGACTTCGCAGACGCCATGGAGCACCTTGATGCCGGCGGCCCGCAGCTGGGCGATGCCGCCGCCGGCCACCTGGGGGTTGGGGTCGACCATGGCCACCACCACCTGCGCGAGACCGGCGGCGATCACGGCCCCACTGCAGGGGGGCGTGCGGCCGTGGTGGCAGCAGGGCTCCAGCGTCACGATCAGGGTGCCGCCGCGGGCCCGCTCCCCTGCTTGGGCCAGGGCATGCACCTCGGCATGGGGGGTGCCGGCGCGGGCGTGGTAGCCCTCACCCACCAGGGTGCCGGCGTGGTCGAGCACCACAGCCCCCACCAGGGGGTTAGGGCTGGTGCGCCCGGCCCCCAGGGCCGCCAGCGCCAAGGCACGCCGCATCCAGGGCCGCCACTGCGCCGCCTCAGGATTTGAAACAGGGGGTGGCACTGAGGAGATGGCCGCCATCGCTTGGGTTCAGCTGACCTGCACCAGGCTGCGCCACTCGGCCACCACAAAGGGCGGAACCGGAAGCTCCACGAACACCCCGCGCAGGGCCAGCCGTAGGGGGCGGTCTTTGCGCAGCTCAGTGATCAGCGGTTGGAGGTCAAACTCGGCCGCCGCATCGCGGCTGTCGGTTGCCAGCCTGGGGTTGGCGGTGGTGATGTCGGCCAGGTCCCAGTGGCGGCGTCCCGCAGTGACCTCCAGGGGGGTCGGATGATCAAGGCGCACCTTGCCCGGATAGCCCACGATGCGCAGGGTCAGCGGCGCTTGGGGCCCGGGCGGACCCGAGCGGTAGGCCACCACCTGCCAGCTCTGGTAGTCGAGATCGCGCAGGCTCTCGAGGCTTCGCACCACCTCGCTGCCGTTCTCGTCGAGGTGGGTGTGCAGCTGGGCCTGGGCTGCCGCGGGGGCCCCCATGGCGAGCAGTACAACCATCGCCAGGCTCAGCACGATGCGCCAGATTCTGCTCATCGCTCGGCCTCCAGCAGCAGCTGGGTGCCCGATGGGATCGGCTGCCAGTCGGTGTGGGTGGCCCACAGCGCCCAGATCGCCATCGCCCGCAGGTAGTGGCAGGCCCGAAAGGTGCCGGCGGCGGTGATCGCCTCCGGGGTGCGGAACTGCAGACCGCCGCTGTAGATCTGGTTGACCACGGCGCCGGTGATCGCCAGGGCGGTGCTGGTGTCGCCCATCAGGCGGTAGTAAGCGGCCAGGCCAAAGTTGATCCCGGTCCAGACCTCCAGCGGGTGGGTGCCGTCGGGATCGAGGGGTGTGCCGTCGCGGCGCAGGCCGTTGGCCACGCCGAGCCGGCCGCCCTCAAAGCGCTCGAAGCAGGCTTCCTTGATGGCGTTCAGGGCCGAGCGGGCCCGCTCCTCAGCCACCACCGGTGGCAGGCCCAGCAGGCGCGCATAGAAGTCGCCGCACAGTTGGTCAGCCATGACCACCGGCGTGCCGCTACCGGCGTCGATGTTGTAGTACTCCCCGTTCCAGAGCAGGGGGTCGAAGTTGGCGCGGCTCTGGCCCAGCCAATCGCCGAACTCCCGTTGCTGGGCGCTGGTGTCGACGCCCAGCTCCAGTTGCAGCCGCTGGGCCATGGCCAGCGCCGCTTCGAGCGCGGCGATCCAGAGCGCCCCGCAGTAGGCGCTCACCCCCAGCAGCGGCCAGTCGTCGAAGGTCTGGTCGGGGGCGCCACCGTTGTCGGGCAGGCCATCGCCATTGGTGTCGAAGGCTTTGAGGTATCGCAGCGCTTCGACGGCCGCCGGCCAGCAGTCGGCCAGAAAGCGCACGTCCTCGCCGCCGGGGGCCAGCCTGAAGGTGCGCCACACCTGCAGCACGAAGTCGCTGGCCAGGTCCTTCCAGAGGTTGCAGTCCTGGTAGGCGGTGTAGTTGCTGGCGTCCCAGGGACGCTCGTTGGGGGCCCCGAGGTCATGGGGGGTGGCGCCACCGACCTTGCGGGCCGCTTCGACCCGGCCCTTGCCCTGGGTGAAGTACCAACCGATCGGCCGGGGCGTGGGGTCGGCCGCCGGGATCGCCCGGGCAAAGCTGCGCAGCACCGACTTGTCGAGCTCGGGCCACAGCTGCAGCAGGGCAAACGAGCCATAGAGCCGCACATCGAGGCTCTCGTACCAGGCGTAGTCGAGACACTCGAGCACGCCAAAGCGGCCCACCGGGTCGGCCGGGCTGGCCGCCGTCCAGAGGCTGCCGCCGCTGGCCAGGTCGTAGAGCTCGTTGAGCAGGGCCATGCGCAGCTGCTCGGGCAGGTCGCTGCGATGCAGCACCGGCCGCTGCCAGGTCTCGATCGCGGTGCGCCAGCTGCGCCAGTGGTCCAGCGCCTCGCTGGCCATGGCGGCGGCGTTGCTGCCGCTGCTACCGAAGAAGTCGGTGTAGCGGCGCAGGGCCTCGGTGCCGCGGGCAAAGGCGGTGACCGGCAGGTCCCAGCTGATCACCATCGGAATCTCAGCGGTGGCGCCAGGCTCCAGCCGCAGACGCACCGCCAGGGCGGCGCTGCTGGCTTCACCGGCCCGGCTGCGGCGGTCGTTGTTGCTGTCGGGGATGGTGCCGTCTGTGGCGAAGCTCTGCCACAGCTCGGCGCCGCTGCCGCTGGGGTCCCAGCGGCTGCAGCGCAGGATCTCGGCGCCGATGCCGGCCGCCGCCAGGGTGGTCGCATCGGGCACCGCCAGACACCACTGCCCCTCCCCTTCTTTGAGGGGTGTCGAGCGGTCGCCCTCCAGCAGCAGCCCCTTGACGCCGCCGTGGTCATACCAGCGGTTGCGCTGGCCCTCACACCGGCCGATCGCCGGGATGTAGCTGTACTCGGGGCTGCCGTCGTCGCGGAAGCGAACCTCGGCCGAGGCGTCGGTGTTGGTGAACCAGCCCACCGTGTTGCGCCAGCTCAACAGCAGCGACAACTCCAGCGGTCTGCTGGTGGGGTTGTGCAGCGTCCAGACGAACACCGCGAGCGGGTAGCTGGTGCGCTGGTAGTCGCCCGGGATGATCGGGCTGAAGGCTTCGCAGCTCACCCGGGCAGCAAAAACGCCGCTGTAGCTGGTGCGGCTGACGGGGTAGCGCGCTTCGTAACGGCCGGTACTGCGCTCATCTGTGCTGGCCGGATACCAGCTCCAGGCGCTCAGGGGCTCGCCGGCTTCGGGCCTGGAGGCATCGCACTGGGGTTTGACCGCCAGGGCATGGGCCCTGCGGTTGGTGCCGTCGTGTTCAAACAGGGCGAACTGGCAGTCGGGCAGGGTGCCGAACCAGTGTTCGCCGCCATCGAGGTGCCAGAGATTGACGTTGCCGTCGGGGCCGCGGCCGATGCAGCCCGCACCGAAGCCCCCGAGGGGCATGCCGTGGTTGGGGCCGTCGTCGAGGTTGCTGGCGTAGCGCACCGTGTAGGGCTGCTGCCAGCCCAGGCCGAAGGGACGGCTCCAGGCGCAGTCCAGGGGTGCCGTCAGGCTGGTGTCACCACCGCCCCGGCGGTCTCCCTTGAGCAACCCGAGGAGCTTCGAAAGGCCGAGGCGCGCCATGGAATCCGGGTCGAGGTGAGTCTGCGTTCGCGACAGCTTGTCAGACCCGGCGCTGTGGCGCCTCGAGGCCGCCGGCCTCCTGGTCGATCCAGCTGGCCGGGTTCTGATGCGGCCGTGCCTCGTCGCCATCCAGCAGCTCCAGATCGCTTCGTTGGGTGATCAACGCCAGTACCAGCCCATGGATGCGGCAGCGGCGTTCGGCCATGGCGCGATGCAGCAGATTGAGGGCACGTCAATTGTCGGGGAGGTGCATTGCGAGCCCGATCCCTGCCCAGTGTTTCGCCGCTGATGCCGATCGTTGTGCTCGGTACCGATGCCGCGGGGGTCGATGGTCTGCCGGCGGCCCTGCAGGATCAACTCATGGCTGCCGATCTGGTGGCCCTGCCGCAACGGCTGCTGGCCCTTCAGGCGCAGTGGTTTGAGCGGCGTGACCTGCATCCAGAACTGGTCAGCAGTGATCAGCCTGCTGCCCTGATCGAGCGGATCGAAGCCGCGCGCCAGGCCGATCAGCGCATTGTGGTGCTGGCCAGTGGTGATCCCCTCTGGTTCGGGATCGGTCGCCTGCTGCTTGAGCGCTTTGGCGCCGGGGCATTGTGTTTTCAGCCCGCACCCAGCTCGCTGCAGCTGGCTTTTGCACGCATCTGCCGCCCCTGGCAGGACGCCCAGTGGATCAGCCTGCATGGCCGTGAGCCGGAGCCGTTGGCGGCGCGCCTGCAGCAGCGCCCAACCGCCTTGGCGGTGCTCACCGACCCCCAGCGCGGCGGTGCTGCTGCGGTGCGGCAGATCCTGCGCGCCTCCGGCATGGAGACGGCCTATGGCTTTTGGTTGTGTGAGCGGCTGGGCCATCCCGATGAACGGGTCCAGCAGCTGGCGCCCCAACAGACGCTGCCGGCCGATCTGGATCCCCTGCACCTGGTGGTGCTGATCGCCCACGAGCCGCCCGTCTCAGCGCTGGGCGAGTTGCCGTTGTTTGGCATTGCCGATGGCCTCTGGCTGCAGCACGGCGACCGGCCCGGGCTGATGACCAAACGCGAAGTGCGCATCCAGCTGCTGGCCGAGCTGTGCTTGCCGCCCACCGGCGTGCTCTGGGACGTCGGTGCCGGTGTCGGCAGTGTCGGCATCGAGGCGCTGCGGCTGCGGCCCCAGCTGCAGCTCTGGGCTCTGGAGCAGCGCGGCGGCGGTGCGGCACTGATCCGCCGCAATGCCGAGCGCTTCGGGGTTGCAGCAGCACTGGCCGCTGGCGGGGTGATCGAGGGCCGTGCCCCTGAGGCTCTGACCACGCTGCCGGATCCCGATCGGGTGCTGCTCGGTGGCGGCGGTTGTGATCGCGCTGCCATCGCTGCAGCGGCCTGCGGGCGGCTGCGCCCTGGTGGGGTGATCGTGATTCCACTGGCCACACTGGAGGCGCTGGCAGAGCTGCGGCCGGTGCTTGAGCGCGCAGGGTTGCAGCTGAGCGTCACCCAGATCCAGGCCTGGCGCGGGGCTCCTTTGGCCGATGGCACCCGCCTGGCGCCCTTGAACCCGGTGCTGGTGCTCAGCGCGCAGAAGCCGGCAGCGGCGTGATATGCACGGCGGTGCCCACGGTGATGCCCAGCCGTGCCGCCTCGCCGGCGGCGAGCTCGATCACAGCATCACCGGGCTGATCGGGCCCGTACGACCTGCAGGGCAGTCGCGCGCAGGGGGTGGCGTTCGCCTCGATCGCGATCACGCGCCCATCGTTGATGAACAGCATGTCGAGGGGAGAGGGTGTCTGGTGCATCCAGAACCGCATCAGGATGTCTGTGCTGAAGGGGAACCACATGCCCCGTAGCGGCGGCAGTGGCGCGCGATGCTGCAGGCCCTGGAACTGTTCGTGGGGTTCATCGGCTATCTCCAGGAGAATGCAGGTCTGCGGTTGCAGGCACCATTGCGCCTCCAGCGGCAACTGTTGGGCTCTGTTGGGGCTTGCCCCAGCAGGCTTGAGGCCAAAGGCACCTGCTGCCAGCAGGGCAGCGGCGAGGCTGAGGCGAAGCAGTGGTTTCATCTCAGGGACTCTGGGGAATTCCATCGCACAAGCAGTAGCCATGGCCGCGCACGGTGTGGATCAGCCGCCGCTCGCCGCCGGCCTCCAGCTTCTGCCGCAGGTAGCGCACGTACACCTCGATCACGTTGCTGGCGGCGCCCTGTTGGTCGTTCCAGATGCTGCCCAGGATGCTCTCCCGGCTCAGCGCCTGGCCGGCCCGCTCGACCAGGAACAGCAGCAACTGGTATTCGCGCGCTGTCAGGGCAACGCTGCGCCCACCGCGGCGCACCTGGCGTTTGGCCATGTTGATCGTCAGATCGGCCACCTGCAGTTGCGGCTCGCTGAGGCGCGACCCCTGCTGCAGGCCGAGATGCAGCCGCAGCCGCATCAACAGGTCGCTGGGCCCCAGTCCCGACAGCCAGAAGTCATCGGCGCCGCTGGCCAGGCAGCGGCTGCGGCCCTCGACACTGTCCTGGCCCAGGTCAAGCAGGATGGCCGCACCCCCCAGCCATTGGCGCAGGCCGGGGATGCGGGCCGCGGCGCCGGCCGCCACCACCGCCACCTGGGGGGTGATCGCTGGCGGGCCTTCAGTCGCCGCCGAGTCGAGCAGGGGCGCATACCCCGAAGCTTCGAGCCGCGAGGCCAGCGCCTCGGCCTGGGGGCCCACCAGCAGCACGGCAGGAGCCTGCATCAGCCCGGTTTGGCCACATGGGGGAGGCCCCAGCCGAGCTTGTTGCGCAGCACCTGGAAGAACTCGTGGTCGGCCAGACGAACGAAGCGCACCGGGTGGTCGCTGCGGCGTATCAGCACCCGGTCTTCGGGCCAGATGTAGCAACCGGCGCTGCCATCGACCACCATCATCAGCCGCTCGGGCGTGGCTGGAAACACCGTCACCGGCTCCCGGTCGCTGAACACCAGGGCCCGGGAGGCCAGCGAATGGGGGGCGATCGGGGTCAGCTGCAGCACCGGGCAGTCGGGCGTGATCACCGGGCCACCGGCGCTCAGGGCGTAGGCCGTCGATCCCGTGGGGGTCGCCAGGATCACCCCGTCGGCGGCGATGTCGACCGGAGCATGCCGCCCGATCGCAATCTCGAAATGGCACATGCTGGTGAGGGGCTCGCGATGCAGGGCCATCTCGTTGAGGCAGAGCACCTCCCAGCGGCGCTGCTCACCACGCATGACGCTGACGATCAGCATCGTGCGCTCTTCGATGCTCCAGTCGCCGGCCAGCAGCTGGTCGAGCACCGCATCGAGCTGGTCGAGGTAGGCCTCGGCCAGAAAGCCCAGGTGCCCGGTGTTGATCGTCAGGATCGGCACCCCGATCGGTGCGGTCATGCGGGCCGCCGACAGCACCGTGCCGTCGCCGCCCAGCACGATCGCCAGGCCCAGGTCGGCCGCAAAGCTGCCCGGCACGCAGGCCCTGTACCCCTGGGTGCGCAGGTGCTGGTCAGGGTTGGCGAAGCCCACCATGCCGCCCGAGCTGCTGACCCGCACGACGCCACGGCCTGCCGCACTGAAGCGCGCTTCGATGGCATCGGCCGTGGCCATGGCCAGGTCCTTGCCGTCGTTGACGATCAGTCCGACGCGGGGCACCGACCGGCAGCAGGGGGCCAGTTGAGTTTATGGCGGCAGGCCGGCCCTCAGAACTGCTCGAGAAAGCGCAGGTCGCTGCTGAACAGCCGGCGGATGTCGTCGATGCCGTGGCGCACCATGCAGAACCGTTCGACCCCGAGGCCCGCGGCAAAGCCGCTCAAGCGTTCTGGATCGAGGCCCAGCCCCTCGAGCACGGCCGGATCGACCATGCCGCAGCCCATCACCTCAAGCCAGCGGCCGCGCCACTGCACATCGACCTCGGCACTGGGTTCGGTGAAGGGGAAATAGCTGGCCCTGAAGCGCACCGGCAGGTCGCCGAAGAAGGCCTTCAGAAAGGCCATCACGGTGCCGCGCAGATGGCTGAAGTCGAGCCCCTCATCAAGGGCCAGCACCTCGACCTGGTGAAACACCGGCGAGTGGGTGGCATCCACGGCGTCCCGGCGGTAGACGCGACCGGGAGCCACGATGCGCACGGGTGGTGCCTGGTTCTCCAAATAGCGGATCTGCACCGGCGAGGTGTGGGTGCGCAGCAGCCGCCCATCACCCAGATAGAAGGTGTCCTGCATGTCCCGCGCCGGGTGATGGGGCGGGATGTTGAGCGCGGTGAAGTTGTAGTGGTCGGTCTCGATCTCGGGGCCCTCGGCGACGCGGTACCCCAGCCCCGCAAAGATGTCGACGATCTCTTCGATCGTGCTGATCAGGGGGTGGCGGTGCCCCGGTGGGGTGTAGCTGCAGGGGGCTGTCACATCGATCGTCTCGGCGGCGATCTGCTCGGCCAGGGCCGCGGCCTGGACGGCCGCGAGACGCGCACCCAGCAGGCTCTGCACCTGTTCCTTGAGCACGTTGGCCCGTTGACCCACCTGGGGACGCTCCTCGGCCGAGAGTTTGCCCATCGCCCCCAGAACCCCCGAGAGCCGGCCCTTCTTGCCCAGCAGGGCGATGCGCAGCTCCTCCAGTTCGGCGGCGGTGGCAGCGGTTTCAATGCTGCGGGCCGCTTCGGCTTCAAGGCTCTCGAGCTGCGTGCTGAGCTCGGTCAGGGTGATCGGGGCGCCCACGGAGACCGTTGCTTGGTGGCTGGACTGTAGGCAGAGGGTTCTGGGTACCCTGCGGTCAACGGTTCTGCCTGGATGGCCCCGCTCAGGATCCTGATCAGCAACGACGACGGGGTCTTCGCCGACGGCATCCGCGCCCTGGCGGCCGAGGCGGCGGCCCGGGGACATCGGGTGAGCGTGGTCTGCCCCGATCAGGAGCGTTCTGCCACCGGCCATGGGCTGACCCTGCAGACGCCGATCCGCGCCGAGCGGGCCGATGCGCTGTTCGCGCCTGGGGTTGAGGCCTGGGCCTGCAGCGGCACCCCGAGCGACTGCGTCAAGCTGGCCCTGTTTTCCTTGCTCGAGGCGTGGCCCGACCTGGTGCTCTCAGGGATCAACCACGGCCCCAACCTGGGCACCGACACCCTGTACTCGGGCACGGTGAGTGCCGCCATGGAGGGCACGATCGAAGGGCTGCCAGCCCTGGCCGTCAGCAGTGCCGATTTTCAGTGGCGTCAGTTTGGGCCGGCGGCCGCCATCGCCCTTGATGTGGCCGAGCGGATGCTGCAGCTGGGCTGGCCCGCCAGCACCCTGCTCAACCTCAACGTGCCCCCCCTGCCGGCTGCGCAGATCGGTGAACTGCGCTGGTGCCGCAAGGCGGTGCGCCGCTACACCGACCAGTTTGTCAAGCGGGTCGATCCCCGCGGCCGCACCTACTACTGGCTCGCCGGAGAGGTGGCCAACGATCTGGAGGCCGAGGTCGCCGGGCCGGCAGCCTGGCCCACCGATGTGGCCCATGTGGCGGCCGGCGGTGTCTCCCTGACGCCGCTTCAGCCCGAGCTGTTCTGGCGGGGCGACTGCGACACCCTGCCTCAGCTGGGGCGGTAGATCCGCTGCAGCAGCCAGAGGCTGATCCAGAGCCCGATCAGGTGGGCGAACAGCACCTGGGTGTTGCCCAGCACCGAGAGCATCTCGATCGAGGTGATCGGCAGCCCCACCAGCCGTCCGGCGGCGCCGGGCGTCGCCTGGATCTGGGCACCGAAGAAGCCCGGCACCTGCTGTGAGGCCTGCACGAACAGGCTGCCGGCCAGCGACTGATAGCCCACCACCGCCAGGGTGATGCCCACCAGGTCGGCCAGCAGTCCCCGTTTGAGCATCTGGGCGGTTTCGCCCTTGCTGGGGCGCGCCGGCGAGTCGAGCGCCCGACCGCAGCGCACCACCATCCAGCTGTGCCACAGGGACCACAGCAACAGCAGAAACGAGAACGTCGTGAGTGAGATGCCGGGACCCAGCCCCAGGGCACGCGACGAGTTGGCGGCCAACCTGCCGCCGATGTTGTTGAAGGTCAACACCCCGACGACCACCACACCCAGGGCCACCTGAACCCAGAAACGCACCCAGCCAAGGCGCCGCATGGCGGCCGAGATCAGCTGCAGGTCAAGGCGATCGGCCATGGGGGGCGCGCCGGGGGCGCAGGGGAGGCAGGGCTGATTCCAAAGTTGCCATGGGAAGATCGCCCTGTCCCGCCGCCCGGGTGCGTTTCGTTGCGTTGCTGCTGCGCTGCTCTGAGTTGATCCCGCTGCGAACCCCTGCCGACGCCGAGCGTCCGACCGCCATCGCGTTGGGCAGTTTTGACGGGCTGCATCAGGGGCACCGCCAGGTGATTGCCGCCGTTACTGCCGCCGCGGCTGCCGATCCCACGCTGTGTCCCACCGTGGTGAGCTTCTGGCCCCATCCGCGCGAGGTGTTGCACGGTGAGGCGCGGCTACGGCTGGATTTGCCCGAAGACAAACTCGAGCTGCTCGAACCGCTTGGCATCGCCCAGCTGGTGCTGGTGCCCTTTGATCGGGCCCTGGCGGCGCTCACGCCCGAGGCCTTTGTGAATGAGGTGCTGCAGCAGCAACTCGGTGCCCGCTGCATCGCCGTGGGTGAAAACTTTCGCTTTGGCGTGGGGCGCAGCGGTTCGGCGGCCGACTTGCAGCGGTTGGCGGCCGCCCTCGGGGTGGCAGTCACCGTGGTGCCGATGCTCCACGATGCCGCGGGGCGTCATAGCAGCAGTCGCATCCGCCGGGCCCTGGCCGCGGGTGACCTGTCGCAGGCGGGTCGGCTGTTGCAGCGGCCCTACCGCTTCTGCGGCCGGGTGGTGCGCGGCCGTGGGTTGGGCCGGGGCCTGGGCTGGCCTACGGCCAATCTTGAGGTCGATGGCCGCAAGTTCCTGCCGCGCGAGGGCGTCTACGCCGCCCGGGTCTGGCTGCGGGACGGGGCGAGTAACCCCGCCGAGACCGCGATGACGGCGGTGATGAACCTGGGCCCCCAGCCCACGGTCGATCCGGCGGCCCCCTCGGCGGTGGAGGTTCATCTGCTCGACCGCGAGCTCGAGCTCGTCGGCCGTGAGCTCGTGGTCGAGCCGCTCGTCTTTCTGCGCGATCAGCAGCGGTTTGCCGATCTCCAGGCCCTCAGCGACCAGATCGGCCGCGACGCCCGGCAGGCCCGTGACCTAAGCCGCGGGATAGGCGTTGCCCAGTCCCCAGCTGATCAGCGCCGCGATGCCGCCGAGCAGCAGAATCCCTGATACCAGCACCAGCATCGGGTTGTCGCTGTCAGGGCTGATCGGTGCCATTGGAGCCAGTCTCAAAAACCATGCCTCCCACCCCTAGCAGTCCTGCGGTCGAACGGCTCCTCGACGCCAATCTCGACCGTGCCCGCGAGGGTCTGCGGGTGCTCGAGGACTGGGCGCGCTTTGCCCTTGACCGGGCCGATCTGGTGGCCCGCTGCAAGGACATGCGCCAGCGGCTGGGGCGGCTCCATGCCGACCGTTACAAGCTGGCCCGCCACACGGCCAGCGATCCGGCGGCCGGCATGGGTCATCCCGCCCAGCTCGCGCGTCAGGATCCCTCGCAGGTGGTGGGAGCCAATGCCTCGCGTGTGGCCGAAGCCCTGCGGGTGCTTGAGGAGTTTGGCCGCGGCGATACCCCGGCCCTGGCGGTCGAGGCGGCGGCCATCCGCTACCAGCTCTATGACCTCGAGGTGGAGCTGCTGCAGGCCGTACAGCTGGCCGCAGCGGGGGGTGAGGCCCGCCGCCGGTTGCTGGCCCGGTGTCATCTGTACCTGATCAGCGGGCCCATGGCTGGTCTGGAGGCCATGGTCGAGGCGGCCCTGCAGGGGGGTGTGCGCCTGCTGCAGTACCGGGCCAAGGCCGAGGCCGTGGCCGCCGATGGCACCCCCCTTGACGACGCGGCGCGGCTGCAGCAGGCCCGGGCGTTGCGCCAGCTGACGGCACGCTACGGGGCCCTGTTCATCGTCAATGACCGCATCGATCTGGCCCTGGCGGTCGGCGCCGATGGCGTCCATCTGGGACAGGGGGATCTGCCCCCCGCCCTGGCGCGGCGGCTGCTGGGTCCTGCGTGCCTGATCGGGCGCAGCACCCACCATCTGGCCCAGCTGCAGCAGGCGGTCGCCGACGGTTGTGACTACGTGGGCGTCGGGCCGGTGCATGCCACGCCCACCAAGCCCGGCCGCGAGCCGGTTGGGCTTGACTATGTGCGTCAGGCCGCCGGGGTCAGTCCGATTCCGTTCTTTGCCATCGGTGGCATCGATGCCACCAACCTGGACGCCGTGCGCGCTGCCGGTGCGGCCCGGGTGGCGGTGGTGCGGGCCATCAGCGCTGCCGCCGATCCCCGTCTGGCAGCCGGCACGCTGCTCAAGGCCCTGGAGCAGGAGTGTTGATGCCGGAGCCCGACACCATCGCCATCACGGTCAACGGCGAGGCGCGCCGCTGCCCAGCGGGCCTCGCCCTGCCGGACCTGCTTGAGACGCTGGGCTACCGGCCCCAGCTGGTGGTCGTCGAGATCAACGGCGTGATCGTGCCCCGGGCCGACTGGCCTGCGCTGGTGGTCGGGGAATCCGATGGGCTGGAGGTGGTCACCATTGTGGGGGGCGGTTCCTAGATTTCAGCCTTGATGCAGCCGAAGATCGTGCTCCCTTCGCCTCTGCCCGCCCGCTCCTGGCGCCGGCGACTGGCTGCGGCCCTGGTGCTGCCCTTTGCCCTGACGCTGTTGCTGACCGCGGCACCGTCCCCGGTGCAGGCGGCCAGCGGCGGCCGCATCGGTGGCGGTAGTTTCCGCTCCGCTCCCTCGATGCCCCGCAGCTACGGCGGCGGCGGCTATCGCGGTGGCTATGGGGGCGGCTATGGCGGCGGCGGTATCGGCTTTCCGTTCCTGATTCCCCTGTTCGGCTTTGGCGGAGGCGGCCTGTTCGGCTTCCTGATCCTGATGGCGGTCGTGGGTCTGCTGACCAATGCCCTGCGGGGCGGCGGTGGTGGAGGCCAGGCCCTGCCGGCGGGTATGCGCGGCGGCGACCTGGCCTACGGCCAGCAGGCCGATGGACCGGTCACGATCGCCCAGCTGCAGGTTGGCCTGCTCGCTTCGGCCCGCGATCTGCAGAGCGACCTGCGGCGGTTGGCGGCTTCGGCCGATACCGGCAGCAGCATTGGACTGCAGCAGGTTCTGCAGGAGACCACCCTTGCCCTGTTGCGCCACCCTGATCTTTGGGTCTATGCCTGTAGCGAAACGGGCGAGGTGCCCTTCGCCAGCGCCGAATCGACGTTCAACCGCCTCTCGATGGCCGAGCGCAGCAAGCTCGAACGCGAGGTCACCAGCAACGTCGGCGGCACTCGCCGCAGCGATGCCGTGGTGGCCGCCGGCGACAGCGACGCCACCAGCGACTTCATTGCGATCACCCTGCTGGTGGCCAGCCGCCGCCGGCTCAGGCTGGCGGGTGCCGGCAGCGGCGAGCAGCTGCGCCAGGCCCTGCAGCAGCTGGGCGCCGTTGGCAGTGAGGAGCTCCTGGCCCTCGAGGTGATCTGGCAGCCCGAGGGGGCCGGTGAGGTGCTCAGCACCGAGGAATTGATCACCGCCTACCCCCAGCTGCAGCATCTCTGAGTCGATCTCAGGAGACTTAGGGAGACAGGTTGCTGCCACCCTTGCCGCGGTGGGGAGGCCTTCGCAGACTGGCGTGTACGCAGCCTCGCCGCGATGGCTCCACGCCCGATCAGCTGGGTCAACACGACAGTGCTGCTGCAGGCTATTGAGCGCTACGAGCGGGGGCAATTGCCCCGTTCGATGCAGCTCTGGCTGCAGGCTCTGCTCGACCTCGAGGCGCCCGTCAAAGGTCCGCTACGTCCCCACGGCTGAGGCGCTGGGGCCATTGTTCAGGATCCGCAGCGCCGCCATCGCCGCGCCGTAGCCGTTGTCGATGTTGACCACGGTGAGCCCTGGCGCGCAGCTGGCGAGCATGCCGTGCAGGGCCGCCTGGCCGCCGGCACTGATGCCGTACCCCACCGACACCGGCACGCCGATCACCGGCTGTGGCAGCAATCCGGCCAGCACCGTGGGCAGCGCCCCTTCCATGCCAGCACAGGCGATCAACACCCGCGCGCCACGCAGCTGCTCGAGGCGCCCCAGCAACCGGTGCAGCCCGGCCACACCCACATCGAGCACCAGATCGGTTTCGATTCCATGGGCCTGCAGGCTTAGGCGTGCTTCGGCGGCCACCGGCAGATCGCTGCTGCCGGCGCCAAGGATCGCCACCGCGCCCAAGGCGCGATCGGCAACCGGCAGGGAGGCGCTCACCAGGCAGCGGGCGTCGGCGTCGTAGCGCACTGTCGCTTGGCTAAGTCGGGCCTGCACGGCGGCCGCTTTGTCGGCGCTGATGCGGGTGGCGAGGATCAGCTCATCGGCCACCGCCTGCGCCTCGAGGATCCGCACCAGCTGGTCGACGGTCTTGTGTTCGCCCCAGATCGCCTCGACCATGCCCAGGCGGCTGCGCCGCTCGAGATCGAGCTGGTGGTCTGCCGGGTTCATGGCTGCTCCCAGATCAACTCGACCAGGGTCGGGGTGATCCACAGACTGGCCTGTTGCCGGCTGCGGGCCAGCTCCTGCTCGAGCTGGACCTGGTCGTTGGCTGACCAGACACCGGCCGCGGCGAGCTGGGGGCTGTAGCTGCGCAGAAAATCCTGCAGCCACAGCGCTTTGGCCCCGGAAGTGGGTTCGCAGGCCTGCAGGCTGCGGGCCTCAAGCAACCGCAGCCCGCGACCCTCGAGCGCAGCCGGAAGGCGGCGGGCGATGTGGGGATCGCCGCCATTGGCCTGCCAGTGGGCGATGCAGCGCTGCACAAACCGCCCCACCGCCTCGCCCCCGGGTACCAGGGCAAACGTGTCCCACTGGATGTATTCGTGCAGCACCAGGCGCCCCCCGGGGCGCAGGGCCCGAACGATCAGATCGAACAGCGGCTGCGGATCATGCAGAAACATCGCCACCCAGCGGCACCAGATGCCGTCGCAGCAGTCAGGCTTCAGCAACGCACTGGCGGCCTCGGCGTGGAGATCACAGGCCAGGGTGGCCAGCTGCGGCAGGCTGCGGGCGCTGGCCTGCTCCCGCAGGTGAGCCAGGTAGGGCTCGGCGTTGTCGAGCGCCAGCACGCTGCCGCCGGGGCCCACCAGCTCGGCCAGATCAAGAGCCGCGAAGCCCGGCCCGCACCCCAGATCCAAAAGGTGTTGCCCGGGGCCGAAGCCAGCCCGCGCCCAGCTGGCCTGGGCGTCGTTGCGCCAGATCCGGTGTTGGCGATCCAGGCGTTCGAGCTCGTCTGTGCCGGTTCCCAGCACGTAGGGGACCGAGCTTGTCATTGCGGCAGCAGCTCCCCTTCAAAGATCAGCGGAAAGGGATTGCCCTGCTGGCTGCCGGTGAGCTGCTGGGCCAGCAGCTCAAAACGCTGCTGCACCCGGGCGACCTCGGTCTCGGGGATGGTTTGCCAGTCGGCTCGGCTGCGCCAGTGGATCAGCAGCGTGCCCTCTTCCCGCTTGGGGTCCCACAACAGTTGGCGATCGAGGAATCCCGGCTGGGCCTCGAGCCAGGGTTCCCAGCTGCCGCGCTCGGCGGCGATCCAGGCGTCGACGGCCTCGGCCGGCACCTTGATGCGCAGGTGCTCTACCAGCACCACGTCGTAGGCCCCGCCGGCAGTGTTGCTTCCGGTGTCGGCCGCGCTGGCCGTATCAGGGTGCCAGAGCCAGCTGCCCAGCAGCAGAGACAGCGCCAGCAGGCCGGTGATTATGGGCCGTAGGCGGGGCATGGCGCGCACCTCAGCTGCGGCTCAGCAGCGCCACCGCATGGCAGCTGATGCCCTCTTCGCGGCCTTCGGCACCCAGGTGTTCGTTGGTGGTGGCCTTGACCCCCACCTGGTCGGGTGCGATCCCAAGGCGCTCGGCAATGGCAGCGGCCATCGCACCGATATGGGGCTTGAGCTTGGGCCGCTCGGCCACGACCACGCTGTCGATGTTGACCACGCTCCAGCCGCGCTGCTGCACCAGGGCCTTGACCTGCTCGAGCAAGACCAGGCTGTCGGCCCCCTTCCACCGGGGGTCGTCGGGGGGGAAGTACTTGCCGATGTCACCCAATGACAGGGCCCCCAGCAGGGCATCCATGATCGCGTGCACCAGCACATCGGCATCGCTGTGGCCATCGAGCCCCAGGCCGGCGGGGTGCTCAAGGCGCTGGCCCCCCAGAATCAGCGGCCGGCCCGGCACCAGCCGGTGAATGTCGTAGCCGTTGCCGATGCGCAGCTGCATGGGGCGCAGGGATCATCGACCCAGACCCTATCGCTGCACTCCACCGCGCGGTTTATTGCTGTTCCCGCTGCTGCGCCTGCCAGCGGGCAAAGAGGTCGGGTCGCCGCTGTTGGGTGCGCTGCTGTTGCTGCTGGGACCGCCAGCGGGCGATGGCACCGTGGTCGCCGCTGCGCAGCACGGCCGGCACCTCCATGCCCATGAACGACGCCGGGCGTGTGTAATGGGGGTGCTCGAGCAGGCCGGCGCTATGGCTTTCGTCGTCGAGCGAGGCGGCGGTGCCCACCGTGCCCGGCAGCAACCGCACCACCCCGTTGATGATCACCGCGGCGGGCAGCTCGCCACCGGTGAGCACAAAGTCGCCGATCGACACCTCCTCATCGGCCAGGCTGCGGATGCGCTCGTCGAAACCCTCGTAGTGGCCGCACAGCAGCACCAGCTGTGCGTAGCCGGTTGCCCAGCGCCGCAGGTCGGCCTGTTGCAGTTGCCGGCCCTGGGGACTCATCAGCAGCACGCGGCGCTGCGGCAGCACCGGAATCGCTTCGACCGCGGCAAACATCGGCTGGGGCAACAGCACCATGCCCGCGCCCCCGCCATAGGGTTCATCGTCGACCTTGCGGTAGCTGCCTTCAGCAAAGTCGCGGGGGTTGTGGGTGTGCAGTTCGGCGATGCCAGCGGCGAACGCCCGGCCGATCACCCCCAGGCTCAGCAACGGCGCTAGCGAGTCGGGCGCCAGGCTCACCACATCGAGGCGCATCAGGCGGGCCGGCTGACGCGGCGGATCTCCGAGCTGAAGCTGGCCCGGCCCGGGGCTCCGTCGGCACGGCTCTCGACGGTTGAACGCAGCCGCAGGTTGGGTTTGGTGAACCAGATCTTTTCGCGTACCGTGCCACCCGGGCCGTCGAGCACCAGCTCCAGGCTGCCGTCGGGCCAGAGCGACCAGGTGCCTTCAGCTCCGGCAGCGGAGCTGAAGGCGCCATCGGCGCCAAACAACAGCCGGGAAGGCTGCTGCTGGGTGCCATCGCGCTTTGGGGTCACCTGCAGGCCACCGGGGCCGCCAATGGCATCCTCCACGTAGCTGACCACCAGTTCGCCCCGCTCGCTACGGTGCCATTCGTCGCCTTCGCCGCAGTCACCCAGGGTGAACTGGCTGCGCAGGCTCATCCACTCGCCGGCGCAGTAGCGCAGAAAGGCTTCGAGCGTCGCCGGCGGAAAGGCGCCTGGATCGGGTTGATCGGCAGGAGAGGTTGTCATGGCAGCGATTCTCTCAGTTTTCGCCACGCTCAGCTGTCGCCCCGGTAGCCCAGCTCGGCCAAACGGGCGGCGCTGCGGCGCCAGCCGGGCACCACCTTGACAAACAGCTCGAGGTAGACCGGTCCATTGATGAGCTTCTGCATCTGGGCCCGGGCCCCCGTGCCGATCTGCCGCAGCATCTGGCCGCCTTTGCCGATCAGGATGCCCTTCTGGCTGCTGCGCTCCACCAGCACCGTGGCCAGCACCGCCGTGCGCGGGCCGTCGTCGACGATGCGCTCGATCTGCACGGCCACCGAGTGGGGTACCTCTTCGCGGGTGTGGTTGAGCACCTGCTCGCGGATCAGCTCGGCCAGCAGCAGCTGTTCGGGTTGGTCGCTGACCGCATCGCTGGGGTAGAGGTGGGGGCCCTCGGGCAGCTGGGCGGCCAGGGCGCCCACCAGGGCGGCGGTGCCGTCGCCGCTCAGGGCGCTGACGCGGTGGAGGGGCCAGCCGGGCACTAGCTCCCGATAGCTGGCTTCCAGCACGTCGGCGGCGTCGGGCATCACCAGGTCGCTCTTGTTGAGGGCCACCTGCACCGGCACCTGGGTGCGGGCCAGCAATTCGACGATGAAGCCATCGCCGCGCCCTGCGGGTTGGCTGCCATCGACCAGCAGCAGCACCTGATCCACCTCACCGATGGCGGCCCGGGCGCTCTGCACCAGCCGCTCACCCAGCAGGTGGTGGGGTTTGTGGATCCCGGGCGTGTCCACCAGCACCAGCTGGGCCTCGGCGGTGGTGAGGATCGCCCGCAGGCGGTTGCGCGTGGTCTGGGCGATGGGCGAGGTGATCGCCACCTTGGTGCCTACCAGCTGGTTGAGCAGGGTCGATTTGCCCACGTTGGGGCGGCCCACCAGGGCCACAAAACCCGAGCGAAAGGACTGGCTGCCGGGTGCGCCCCCGCCGGCAGCCAGCAGCCGTGCCGATTCGGCCGGGTCAGGGATCGGCAGTTCGATCCCCTCGAGGCCGCCCAGTCCAGGGGATTCCTCGGGTTCAGGGGCCGGGTTCAGCGGCGGCGAGGTCTCAGGATCCATCCCCCTCACACTGCCAGCACGCCGGCAGGCTTTCCATAGCCTGGTGGGCAGCGTTGCGTTTCCCCATGACTGCTGTTGCCGAACCCACCTTCCAGCAGGCGATGGAAATCACCGCCCAGTGGCTGAACCTCTGGGAGAACGGCGAACTCAGCGACGAGGTGTTGGCCGATCGGGTGGCTGAGCTGGTGGCCAGCCGTGATGGGGCCCGGGGCTTTTTTGTGGTGAGCCTGGCCGGTGACTGCCCGCTGATGGACCGCCTGCCCGAGACGTTGCTGGTGCAGCTGCGGCTGGCCGGCGTGGGGGTGGTCGACCTGACGGCACGCAACCTGGCCATGAGCACGGCAATGGTTCTGCATCACCAGCGCGCCGGCGATGGGGCCCAGCAGGGTGCCTCGGAGCGGGTGCAGACCCGCTGCACCGAGCTGCTGCGCAGCCTTGATCCGGCCGCTGTCAAAGCGCGGCTCGAAACCCTGCTCGAGGCCACCCGTGGAGCCGGCGACGACGTGGCCTTCCTCGACCGCTGGGGCTATGACGCGGCGCAGCGTGCCGCGATCGCGGCGGCGCTCGAGGCCGTGGCCGAGGGCTGAGCATCAGGATGGGAGTCGCCGAGAGACCGAACCGTTGATGGGGCGATCGCTGCTTGCCAGGACCCTGGCCCGTCTGGTGGCGCCAGCGTTGGGGGTGTCGGTGCTGCTGTATCCCACCGCCGCAGGCGCCCTGGAGACCATCAGGCTGCGGCTGCCGCTGCTGGAGACCGATTTCGTCGTCCGGGTGTCTGAATTGCGCAGCCTCGGGAGCCTGCTGGCCGGCCACAGCGATCTTGCCGACCTGGACCGTGCCAGCGGCGGTGCGATCGGTCGCCGGCTGATCGATGTGATGCGCTCCAACCTGCCCCTGGAGCTGCACGCGGTGTTGCGCCAGGCCCAGGGCTCACCCCTGCTCGACCAGATTCTGTTGATGGTGGGGGCCTTTGGCGAGATCGATGCGCTCCCCGACCCCCTGGATCGGGCAGCTTTTCTGCAGGCCATGGAGCGCGCCGCTGCGGCCAACGGTGGCATCTCCCTGCTCGATGTGCTCGAGCAGCTGCCGGGCAAGGCGGTGACGCTCGAGCTGGCCCGGGTGGGCGATGCGCTGCAGCGGTTGCGCAACCAACGGCGTCTGGCCGATGTCGCGATGGCGGCCCAGCAGCCGGTCAGCAGCTCGGGGCGGTTTCTCAACCCCGGCCCCAGCTCAACCCAGCGGCGGGAGGTCACCATCGCCGTGGGCCACCGAACCCAGCCCCTCTCGGTGGTGATCCACGAACCCGGCGGCAGCGGCGGCAGGCAGCCCAACCGGCTCGTGGTGATTTCCCATGGGCTGTGGGATGACCCCGCCATCCCGGCAGTGATGCCAGCCAGCAGCGCGCCATGCTCTCGGGCCGGCAGCCACCACCGAGTCCGCTGGAACTGGCCCTGCGCCCCCGGGACGTATCGGCGGTGATCGATGCGGCCGCCCGCAACCAGCTGGGCCTGCGCCAGCCGGTCGACAGCCGGGCCGTGCTGGTGGCAGGCCATTCCTGGGGCGCCACAACAGCGCTCCAGCTGGCCGGGGCACGGCCCACCACCACCAGACTGCGCGCGCTGTGCGATGACGTTCGCCATCCCTCGCGCAACCTCAGCTGGGTGCTGCAGTGCAATTTTGTGGGCAGCGCTGATGCCGCCGCCCTCGCCGATCCGCGCGTGGTGGCTGCCGTGGCGGTCAGCCCGCCGATGCGTCTGTTGTTTGACCAGGTCTCGGCCCAGGCGATGGGCGCTCCGGTGCTGGTCGTCAGTGGCGGCAGCGACTGGGTGGTACCCCCCGGGCCCGAGGCCATGGAACCGGTGGCCAGCGCCTTGCGCAGCGGTGCTCAGGGGCATCGCCTGGTGCTGGTGCAGGGTGGCGATCACTTCAATCT
>Ga0172372_10002458_pt1 | contig 28086 bp, 19 predicted proteins | sample LakKiv5m_2_FD_114544 | JGI IMG/M metagenome (GOLD analysis project Ga0172372, IMG submission 114544) | Freshwater microbial communities from Kabuno Bay, South-Kivu, Congo - kab_092012_9.5m | ecosystem: Environmental > Aquatic > Freshwater > Lake | place: Democratic Republic of the Congo...
CCGTTCGGCTGCAAGGCTTACACGACGCCGCACCTCGACCGCATGGCGAAGGAAGGGCGCAAGTTCACGAACTTCCACGTCTCGCAGGCGGTTTGCTCCGCGTCGCGCACGGCGCTGCTCACGGGCTGTTACAACAACCGCGTGGGCATCAACGGCGCGCTCGGCCCCGGCTCGCGCATCGGCATCCACGCGAACGAAATGACGATGGCCGAGGTCTTCAAGCAGAAGGGCTACGCGACCGGCATGGCGGGCAAGTGGCATCTCGGCCACCACCCGCAGTTCCTCCCCACGCGGCACGGCTTCGACGAATACTTCGGCCTGCCCTACTCGAACGACATGTGGCCGCACCATCCCGAGGCGAAGAAGGGGACTTACCCGCCGCTGCCGCTGATCGAGGGCGAGAAGGTCATTGACGCCGAGGTCACGCCGGACGAGCAGCCGAACCTCACAACCTGGTATGCCGAACGCGCGGTGAAGTTCATCGAGCGGAACAAGGACCGGCCGTTTTTCTTCTACCTCGCGCACTCCATGCCGCACGTCCCGCTTTTCGTGAGCGACAAGTTCAAGGGCAAGTCCGGCGCGGGGCTTTACGGCGATGTGATTCAGGAGATTGACTGGTCCGTCGGCCAGGTGCTCGACGCGTTGAAGAAGCACAAGCTGGATGACAACACGCTGGTCGTCTTCACCAGCGACAACGGCCCGTGGCTGAGTTACGGCACGCACGCCGGCAGCGCGGGGCCGTTGCGCGAGGGCAAGGGCACCGCGTGGGAAGGCGGCACGCGCGTCCCGTGCCTCATGCGCTGGCCGGGCAAGCTCGCCGCCGGCACCACGAGCGACGCGATGCTCATGACCATTGACCTGCTGCCGACCTTCGCAAAGCTCATCGGCGCAAAGCTGCCCGCGCACAAGATTGACGGCCTCGATGTGTGGCCGCTGCTCGCCGGCACGCCCGGCGCGAAGAACCCGCATGAGTCCTACTGGAGCTACTACGCGCAGAACGAGCTGCAGGCCGTCTTCTCGCCCGATGGCAAATGGAAGCTCCAGCTCCCGCACGGCTTCCGCACGCTCGCCGGCCGGCCCGGTGGCAAGGACGGCATCCCGGCAAAATACGAGCCGGCGCGCGTCGCCGAGCCGCAGCTCTACGACTTGCAGGCCGACATCGGTGAGAAGACCGACGTAGCCTCGTCGCACCCGACCGTGGTGCAGCAGCTCCTCGCCCACGCGGAGAAGGCGCGCGCTGATCTCGGCGACTCGCTCACCCAACGCAAAGGCAGCGGAGTGCGCGAAGTCGGCCGGCTGGCCGACGCGAAGTGAGCACGGAGCGCGGGCGTCCCCGCCCGCTTTGCGCGTCCTTTGGACATCAAACCGGTTCGCCACGCCCTCTCTGCGCCCGTCCCGTGTCTGCGGTGCTGAACGGAATTTTGCACCGCAGAGCCGGGACGGATGCAGAGAAGAAGTATCCGGCGGGGCGCAACTTGGCACACGCACCAAGGCAGGTGAACCCCCTCTCCCTGCGACGCAGGAGCGGGGAGAGGGCTGGGGAGAGGGGAGCCTTGATAATAGAGCGGTAACGCCCCTCCTCTCCCCGGCCCTCTCCTCCATCCGATGGAGGAGAGGGAGCAGGTTTCCTCGTTCGGATGGTGCGGGTGTCAAGTAGCGCCCTATCCAGCGCAACCCGCTTTGCCGTGCTTGCCCGCCGCCGGTCACTGCGGTTAACTGACCGGCCATGAAACCGCTACGCTCGTTCGCCGCCTCCGGCCTCGCCCTGCTGCTCGGCCTGCTGCTCAACGCCACTGCCGCCGAGACCAAGCCCCTGCGCGTCCTCATGATCACCGGCGGCTGCTGCCACGACTACGAGCAGCAGAAGAAGATTCTTTCCGAAGGCATCTCCGCCCGCGCGAATGTCGCGTGGACCATCCTCCACGAGGGTGGCGACACGCGGACGCACCAAGTCAGCATTTACGCGAAGGACGACTGGGCGAAGGGCTTCGATGTCATCGTCCACAACGAATGCTTCGGCCAGGTGACGGATGTCGCGTTCGTCGAGCGCATCGCCAAGGCGCACGCGGACGGCGTGCCGGCGGTGATGCTGCACTGCTCCACGCACAGCTACCGCGCCGCCGCGACCGATGAGTGGCGCAAGGCCATCGGCCAGACCTCGATGAGCCACGAGAAGAACCGCGACCTGCTCGTGAAGAACCTCAAGCCGGAGCATCCGGTGATGAAGGGCTTTCCCGCCGAGTGGAAGAATCCCAAGGACGAACTCTACAAGAACGAGAAGCTCTGGCCCAACCTCGTCCCCCTCGCGCAGGCCTACGGCGAGGACACCAAGAAGGACCACGTCGTCATCTGGGTGAACCAGCACGGGAAGGGCAAGGTCTTCGGCACCACGCTGGGCCACGGCAACCACACGATGGCGGACCCGGTCTATCTCGACCTCGTCACGCGCGGCCTGCTCTGGAGTTGCGGCAAGCTCGGCGACGACGGCAAGCCCAAGCCCGGCTACGGACCCGCCACGCAGTGATGCGGACGGAGCGCCGGTGGGGCGAGGCTGCTGACGAGCCGGCTCGCGAGGACGCTCGCCCCACCGGGGCTGCGAGTTGCGTCCGCCCGCCACGTTGACACGCCTCCGCCCGCTTCCTACCGTGGCGCGGCATGAACGCTTTGAAAGACTCGCTGGTCGAGCTGATCCGCCGGACTTCCGCCGAGATTCCCGACGACGTGAACCGCGCGCTCGTCGCCGCGCTGGAGCACGAGAAGCGGGGCACCATCGCCGCCAGCGCGCTCAAGATCATCGAGCAGAACATCGAGCTGGCGAAGCGCAAGTCCCAGCCCATCTGCCAGGACACCGGCAGCGTGATCTTCTACGTCGAGTGCCCCGTGGGCTTCGACCAGATCGCCTGCGAGGAAGCCGCGCGCGAGGCCGTGAAGGAGGCGACGGCGAAAGGTTTTCTGCGGCAAAACTCGGTGGATTCCCTCACCGGCAAGAACGACGGCACCAACCTTGGCCCCGGCGCGCCGGCGGTTCACTTCCACCAGCACCGCTCACCGGAGATCGCCGTGCGGCTCGTGCTCAAGGGCGGCGGCTGCGAAAACGTCGGCGCGCAATACTCGCTGCCCGCCGAGAAGCTCCACGCCAACCGCGACCTCGACGGCTGCCGCCGCGTCATCCTCGACGCCGTGCTCCAGGCGCAGGGCAAGGGCTGCGGGCCGGGCATCCTCGGCGTGTGCATCGGCGGCGACCGCGCGACGGGCTACGAGTTCAGCAAGCAGCAGTTCCTCCGCCTGCTCGACGACCGCAACCCCAACCCGGAGCTGGACGCGCTGGAGCAGGAAATCCTGAAGACCGCGAACGACCTCGGCATCGGCCCGATGGGCTTCGGCGGCCGGACAACTTTGCTCGGCGTGAAGATCTGCGCCGCCAACCGCGTGCCCGCGTCGTTCTTCGTCAGTGTGAGCTACATGTGCTGGGCCTACCGCCGGCAGGGCGTGACGCTGGGCGCGGACGGAACGCTTGCGAAGTGGCTGTATTGAGGCCGGAAAAACGGGGAAGTTGGCAGCCGGTGAACAGGGAATGGTCGGGACGACAGGATTTGAACCTGCGACGTCTTGGTCCCAAACCAAGTGCTCTACCAGGCTGAGCTACGTCCCGAGCCGTTGCGGCGGATAGTTCATGCCCGTGAGGCGTGGCGCAACCTTCATTTCGTTTCGCGGCCGGGGCAAGTCGCGGGAACCTTTTCACTCCGGCGGCGTTCAATCCCTCGGTGAACTCCGCATTCGCAGAAAGACGGCTCGCCGCCCGGCGGGCGCGGTGGTATGGGTTGCCTGTGAACCGCCTCCTCCGCCTCGGCCTCGGCCTCGCGCTGCTGGCGCTGGCCTGCGCCGGCTCCCCGGCGCGGGCGGCGGACAAGCTGGTCTGGCGCGTGGGCAGCGAGCGGGTGGACGCGGATATTGACGGGTGGTCGCTCCCGCAACTGCTCGAGCAGCTCGCGGACGCGACCGGCTGGCAGGTCTTCGTCGAGCCGGGCGCGCAGCTCAAGCAGCCGGTGTCCGTCAAGTTCAGCAACCTTCCGCCGGGCGACGCGCTGGGGCGGATGCTGGGCGAACTCAGCTACGCCGTGCTGCCCCAGGCCAACGCGCCGGCCAGGCTCTTTGTCTTCCGCACGACCATCGGCGACGCCACGCAGCGCGTGCCCCGGCGCGAGCCGGCCAAGGCCAAGCCCATCGCCGACGAACTCGTCCTGCTGCGCAAGCCCGGCAGCAAGGCGGACGCGGACGAGCTGGCGAAACGGCTCGGTGCGAAGGTCACCGGGCGCGTGGATGAGTTCGGCGCGTTCCGGCTCAAGTTCGCGGACGCCGACGCGGCGCGGACGGCGCTCGACACGCTCAACGGCAACGCGGACTTCAACGTGGACCACAACTACGCCATCCCGCGCCCCGTCGTCACGGACCCGCTCTCAGCGAGTTCCCTGGCGGCGCTGGCGATCAAGCCCGATGCCAGCGCGCCGGCGGGGCAGTTGGTCGTGGGCCTGATTGACGCGGCGGTGCAGAAGGCCACGCCTTCGAGCGCCTTCCTCCTGCCCGGAGTTTCCGTCGCGGGCGAGGCGACCGCCGGCTCCGCCGCGCCCACGCACGGCACCTCGATGTTCGAGACGCTGCTGCGCGGGCTGGCCAGCACGCAGGACGCGGGCGCGGCCTCCGCCGTGCGCGTGCTGCCGGTGGACGTGTATGGCGACGCCGCCGCGACGAGCACCTTCAACGTCGCGCGCGGGATCGTCGAGGCGCTCAACGCGGGCGCGTCGGTCATCAACCTCAGCCTCGCCAGCGCGGGCGACAGCACGCTGCTGCACAATGTCATCAAGCAGGGCGCGGAGCGCGGCGTGCTGTTCATCGCGGCGGCGGGCAACGAGCCGACCACCGCGCCGAACTACCCGGCCGCGTATCCCGAGGTGGTCGCCGTCACCGCAGGGACGCGCAATGGCCAGCTCGCCAGCTATGCGAACCGCGGCGAGTTCGTGGACGTGGTCGCGCCGGGTTCGAGCATTATCCAGTTTGGCGGCAAGACCTACCTAGTGAGCGGCACGTCGGCGTCCACTGCGTATGTCTCCGGGCTGGCGGCGGGCATGAAATCCACCACCGGCGCGAGCGCGGCGGCCATTTCCGCGAAGCTCGTCGAGGTGCTGGGCGTGAAGAAGTGAGCATCGCAAGCCGATGAAATTCGCCGCTGACACCGTCAATCTGGACGCTTCTCATACGCTGGTGATGACTGATAGTTTTGAGGCATGAAGGCAACCAACCACGACTTGTTGCTGGCCGAGGTAACCGGCCGGCTGGTGGCCGAGTTCGCGCCCGAGCAGATCTGGCTGTTCGGCTCGCACGCCTGGGGCACCCCCCGCGCAGACAGTGACCTGGATTTGTTGGTGATCGTGCCGCACAGCGACGAACGGGCGACACGGAGAATGCAGCGGGCGCACCGTTGCCTCAGCGGGATGGCCCTCAGCAAGGATGTGTTCGTGCAGACTCGCGGCGAGTTCGACCGCGACAAGGCGCTGCCCTCCTCCCTGCAGCACCAAGTCATCACGCGGGGGCGAAAGTTGTATGGATGAGCCGCAGCTTCGCCTGACGCGCGAGTGGCTCACCAAGGCCGCTCACGACTTGCAGAACGCGCGCATCGTCAGCGCGGTGCCGGACGGCCCGCTCGACACGGCCATCTACCACTGCCAGCAGGCGGCGGAGAAGTCGCTGAAGGCCTGGCTGGTGTTCCGCAAGCAGCCGGTTGAGCGCACGCATGACCTGACCCGGCTGGTGATTCTGGCCGCCGGTGGCGACGCGCGTTTTCTGGACTGGGAAGAGGCGGCGAATGTGCTCACGCCTTACGCATCCGCGTTTCGCTATCCCGGTCTTACGGCTGACCCGCTCCCCTCCCGCACCGAGTTCGACGAGGCGTTCAGACTCGCCGAGGGACTCCATGTGTTCATCACGGACTTGCTGCCCAAGGAACCCGCTCCATGAAGCCCGACTACAAAGCCGCGCACGTCGCCGCCGAATTCGACCACCCGGCCCCGCTCATCACCTGCCGCTTCGATCCCACGGGCAAGTTCGTCTTCGCCACGGCCGAGGACCGCGCGATCCTGCGCTGGGAGCTGGCCGATCCGAAGAAGAAGGCCGTCTTCACCGCGCATGACTCCTACGTGTGGGCGCTGGCCTTGTCGAAGGACGGGCAGACGCTGGTCAGCGCGGGCGGCGACGACACGCTGATGTGGTGGCCCGCCACGGCGGAGAAGCCCGCGCCGCTGCGCAAGGTCACCGCGCACCGGGGCTGGATCCGCGCGCTCGCCGTCAGCCCGGACGGCCAGCTCCTCGCGAGCGGCGGCAACGACCGGCTCGTGAAGCTGTGGAACCTCGCCGACGGAAAAATGGTCCAGCAGTTCACCGGGCATGAACTCGACGTCTACAGCGTCCACTTCCATCCCGACGGCAAGTTTCTCCTGTCCGGCGACCTCATGGGCAAGGTGCAGCAATGGGACATCGCGACCGGCAAATCCGTCCGCGTGCTCGACGCGAAGGAACTGCACTCCTACAACGGCGGCCAGCAGGTTCACTTCGGCGGCGTGCGCGGGCTGGCGGTTTCGCCGGAGCGGAAGCACCTCGCCTGCGGCGGCCTGCACAAGGCCAGCAATCCGCTGGGCAACGTCCACGAGCCAATCGTGCAGCGCTACGACTGGGACTCGCACAAGCTGCTCAAGACCCACCTCGCCGACGGCCTGACCAACTCGACGGTGTGGAACTGCCTCTTCCACCCCGACGGCACGCTCATCGCCGGGTGCGGCGGCGGCAGCGGCGGGCACCTGCTCTTCTGGGGCAAGGACGATGAGAAGCCCGCGCCCGCCTTCAAGCTCCCCGACATGGCCCGCGAACTGGACCTGCACCCCGACGGCCTGCAAATCGCCACCGTCCATTACTCGCGGAAGCTGCGGCTCACCCGGCTCGCGCCCAAGCCCGCCGCGCCGGCGAAAAAGGCGTGAGCCTGAACTACGCAGTTGAAGCTCCGCGTTCGAGGGTTCATCGTCCTGCGGTCGCCAGTTGCTTCAGCCACACCTGAGCCATGTCAGACACCGCCCGCATCCCGCGTCCGTCCGTGCCGTCCGCCAAGGACACCGTCCGTCTGCCGCGCCCGGCCAAGGCCACCGGCAAGGACACCGTCCGCCTGCCGCGCCCGGCGGGGAGCAAGCCGCCCACGGCCGGCGCGACCTTGGAGGACTACCTGCAGCAGCAGAAGCCGCACGTCGAGCCGCCGCCGCAGTGAGCGGCATCTTTTTCTCGCGCCAGCCCCGGCGCACGATAACTAACGGCCATGAGCGTGAAGGAACTTGAAGCCCGGGTGCAGGCCTTGCCGCCGCGTGAACTGAAGCGTTTCGCCGACTGGTTCGACTCGTTCCGTCAGGACGCGACGACCGAGTTGTCCGCGGATCAGCAGGCCGAGCTGCTGCGTCGGCGCGATGATTTCCTCGCCGCCCCCTCGCTCACCGAGCCGTGGGAGGGCACGGCCGAGCGCGTCCGTCGGCATTTGCATGAGCGCCGTGCTACGAAAGCTCCGGCTTGCTGAACTGGCCCGGAGGGCCGGGGGGAACTTAGCCGGGGGCAACGCCCCCGGAATTGGCCGCGTGCGGACAGCACCCCGGAGGGGTGTGGGAGAAATGTCGGCCTGTTCCGCCGCCCCTGCGGGGCGGAATCCGGGAGGGGCACTCCACCGGGGGCGATGCCCCCGGCTAAGTTCCGCTGGCCCTCCGGGCCGGTGCGGAGACCGGAGACACTCGCTGACGACCGTGAGGAGCCTCGACAACCTGCATCCAGGCGAGGTCGTCATCTTCGCGGGCTTCCATTCCAGTCGGCAGCCGGAGCGGCTGGCTCGCCGACGCGACTGGCTGCGTTGACGACCATGCACGCCCTCGTCGAAGACTTCCTCTTCTCCCTGCGCCACGAGCGCGGGCAGGCGGAGCACACGCAGAAGACTTACCAGGGCTTGCTCGACAAGTTCATCGCCTGGGCCGCGACGCAAAAGCTGGCGAGCTGGCGCGACGTGCGCCTCGCGCATCTCACCGAGTTCCTCCAGCACGAGCGCGACCGCCGGCTGGCCGACGCGCCGGAGGAGTCCACCGCGAAGTTGAGCACCAGCAGCCTCTATCTCCAGATCGCCGCGCTGCGCGCCTTCTTCCGCTGGGCCGAGACGGAGAAGCACCTGCCCGCCAATCCGGCGGAAAATCTCTCGCTCCCGCGCCGCTGGAAGCGCATCCCCAAGTCGCTCACCAAGGCCGAGGTCGAGCAGGTCCTCAAGCCCCTCGCCACCAGCGGGCCGGCCGACCTCTGCGACCAGGCGATCCTCGAACTCGCCTACGCCAGCGGCCTGCGCCTCGCCGAGCTGCGCAACCTGCGGCTCGAACAGCTTCACCTCGAAGCCGGCTTCGTCACCGTCATCGGCAAGGGCAACAAGGAACGCGTCGTGCCGGTCGGGAAGTTTGCGGTGGCGGCGCTGGGCCGTTACCTCACCGTCGCGCGCCCGCAGCTCGTTCGGCCGAAGTCGCCCGCCGCCGTCTTTCTCACGCGGCGCGGCACGGCCTTCGCGCACGTCACCATGTGGTTGCGCATCACCCAGCGCGTGCGGCGCGCGGGGGTGGAGCGGCACGTCACGCCGCACATGCTGCGGCACAGCTTCGCCACGCACCTGCTGGAGCACGGCGCGGACTTGCGCGTGATCCAGGAGCTGCTCGGCCACTCCAGCATCAGCACCACGGAGATTTACACCCATGTGGCGGGGCCGCGCCTGCGCGAGGTCCACGCGCGGCATCACCCGCGCGCGAAGTGAGCGCCCGCCGAGTTTCGCGGGTTGACGCTTCGCGGCTCGCTCCTAAGATGACCGGACTTTCGCCGCACACATGAGCCAGAACCTTGTTCCGACCGCCGTTCATCCGCCTTCCGCCGAGGCCTCCGCCCGCGCGCACGTCAAGTCGCTCGACGAGTATCGCGCCCTTTACGAGCGCTCGATCAAGGATCCCGAGGGCTTCTGGACCGAGCAGGCGAACCGGCTCACCTGGATGCGCAAGTGGGACAAGCTCTCCGAGGTCAATTACCACGACCCGGTCAGCATCGAGTGGTTCATCGGCGGGAAGCTCAACGCCTGCTACAACTGCGTGGACCGCCACGTCGAGGCCGGGCACGGCGACGTGACCGCGATCATCTGGGAGGGCAGCAACCCCAACGAGTCCCGCCGCCTGTCCTACTGCGACCTCTACGAGCAGGTGCAGCGCGCCGCCAACGCGCTCAAGGCCCTCGGCGTCCAGCGCGGCGACCGCGTGTGCATCTACCTCCAGATGATTCCCGAGCTGGCCGTCGCGGTGCTGGCCTGCGCGCGCATCGGCGCGGTGCATTCGGTCGTGTTCGGCGCGTTCTCGGCGGACTCGCTCGTCACGCGCATCAACGACTCCGGCTGCAAGGTCATCATCACGCAGGACACCGGCGTGCGCGGCGTGAAGCACGACATCCCGATGAAGGCCAACGCCGACAAGGCCGCGCCCCGCATCCCGACCGTCGAGAAAATCCTCGTCGTCCGCCGCACCGGCACGCCCGTCGAGATGCAGCCGGGCCGCGATGTCTGGTGGCATGACGCCTTGGCCGCCGCTTCGCCCGAGTGCAAGCCCGAGGTCATGGACGCGGAAGACCCGCTCTTCATCCTCTACACCAGCGGTTCCACCGGGAAGCCCAAGGGCGTGCTGCACACCACCGGCGGTTATCTGACTTACGCGGCCTACACGCACCACTACGTCTTCGACTACCAGCCCGGCGACATCTATTGGTGCACGGCGGACGTGGGCTGGATCACCGGCCACACCTACATCCTCTACGGGCCGCTGGCGAACCGCGCGACGGCCGTGATGTTCGAGGGCGTGCCGAACTTCCCCGACTACGGGCGCTTCTGGCAGGTCGTGGCGAAGCACAAGGTCAACCTCTTCTACACCGCGCCCACGGCTCTGCGCGCGCTGATGAAGGAAGGCGACAAATGGCCCAATCAGCACGACCTGAGTTCACTTCGCCTGCTGGGCACGGTGGGCGAACCCATCAAGGAGCCGGAGTGGAACTGGTATTTCAAAGTCATCGGCAAGGAACGCGCGCCCATCGTGGACACCTGGTGGCAGACCGAGACCGGCGGCATCCTCATCACGCCGCTGCCCGGCGCGACGCCCACCAAGCCCGGCTCCGCCACGCTCCCGCTGCCCGGCGTGCAGCCCGCCATCGTGGACGACCAGGGCAACGAACTCCTCGGCAACGACGTGCGCGGCAACCTCTGCCTCAAGCCCGGCTGGCCCGGCCAGATGCGCACCGTCTTCGGCGACCACCAGCGGTTCGTGGACACCTACTTCAAGCGTTTCCCCGGCAAGTATTTCACCGGCGACGGCGCGTGGCGCGACCCCGACGGCTACTACTGGATCACCGGCCGCGTGGACGACATCCTCATCGTGTCCGGCCACAACATCGGCACGGCGGAGGTCGAGGGCGCGATTGGCGCGCACCCGTCCGTCGCTGAAGCCGCCGTGGTCGGCTACCCGCACGACATTAAGGGCCTGGCCATCTACGCCTACGTCACCCTCAAGACCGGCCAGACCGTCAGCGACGCGCTGCACAAGGAGATCAACCAGAAGGTCCGCGAAATCCTCGGCCCGCACGCGGTGCCGGAGAAGATCCAGTTCACCGAGGGCCTGCCCAAGACCCGCTCCGGCAAAATCATGCGCCGCATCCTGCGCAAGATCGCCGAGGACGAGACCGACAACCTCGGCGACATCAGCACCCTCGCCGACCCGTCGGTCGTGGAGTCGCTGGTGAAGGGGCGGGTGTAAGCCCTGCGTAGCAGCCGACGTGAGGAGGCTCCATCTGAATGCGGAATGCGGAATGCGGAGTGCGGAATGCGGAATGGGAAGTCAGAGCCTCCTCACGTCGGCTGCTACCGGATGGGGGTGGGCCGCTGAACACCTTCCGCTTGCCCCTCGTCGAACACGCGCTTCTGAAATGAACAAACCAACGCCCCGCCTCCGCGCCACCGGCTTTACGCTGATCGAACTTCTGGTGGTCATCGCCATCATCGCGATCCTGGCGGGGATGCTCCTGCCGGCGCTGTCCAAGGCCAAGGCCAAGGCGCACACCGCGCAATGCCTGAACAACCACAAGCAGATGGCCTTGGCGTTCCTGGTTTACGCCGGCGACCACGACGACCGCTACATCTCGGGAACCTACGCGGCCAACCAGCAGTTGCAGCTCAACAGCGACATCTGGTTCAAGCTGCTGCTCCCCTACGTGGGCAACAACACCAACGTCTATCGCTGCAAGGCCCACTTCGACAATGGGCAGAAATACACCTATCTCCCCTACGTGGTGGACTACGTGGTCAATGCCCACATCATCCGCCCTTCCGCCACGGCGCTGCGCACCTCCCAGGTCCAGACGCCGACCGACTTCATCGTGACCACGGAAGATTCTCGGTTGATGAACAACTACAACTGGCACGCGCGGGACTTCGACTGGACCCGCACGCACTACAACTATCAGAGCACCTATGGCGTCGGATTGACCCGGCACAGCGGCAGCGCGTTGTTCGGCATGGCGGACGGCCACTCGGAGCAGAACCGGATGCCCGCGCGCGACCCCGCCGCGCCCACGCCGGACATCGCCGACTACGGACCGATTGGTGACTCCAAGATTGGCCCGCCCCTCTGGCCGCGCACCAGTAACAACAAGGTGTTCGTCCGCATGGACTCCACGGCGGATCCCGTGGGCGGCAACGTCAATCTGGGTTTCTGAACGGCGCTTCTCCCCACGCCCGCCGCTCTCACTTCGCCTGCAAGCGGAACTCGCCGTTGTTCCCGTTGGAGGCGCGGTAGCTGCCGTTGAGCGACTTGCCGGCGACCGTGCCCGTCCATTGGTAGTCGAAGCCGTCCACCTTCGTCGTGCCGGCCAGCGCGGTGTTCGCGCCCTGCGGCGTGGGCCGCATCAGCGCGGTGTAGCTGATGGGCTTGCCCAGCGCGATGCCGGTGAAGCGCGCCAGCCACTGGCCGTTCTGCTCGCCGATGACCGTGCAGGTGAGCTGGCCGTTGGTGTTGTATTTGCGGTTGTTCCAGGTGCCGGACCAGGCCTGGTTCAAGGGCACCTTGCCTTTGGGCGCGTTCGCCGCGCCGGCCCGGCGGCCGGGGGTGATGAGGAGCACGAGGGCGAGCAGCCCGCCGAGCAGCAGGGTGGCGCGCTTCGCGGGGGAGGGGTTGGGATGGTTCATGGTGGGCGGAGGATGAGTTGTGTGTTCACGGGCCGCCGGCCTGCGCCGGCCGCCCGGCTTTTGCCCGAGTATAGCAGAAGTCGGAAACCGCCTTACGAACTTTTTCACCGGCTCAGGGCGCGGCCGGGGCCGTGAGCCATTCCCAGTTGAACCGCGCGAGCCGCAGGGTCTCGTAGGCGCGCTTTTCGCCGCCTTCGTAGAGGCAGAGCACCGTGCCGTCGGGCAGGCGCGCGAGGCTGGAGTAGGCGGACGGCCCCTCGTGCAGGCGCTTGGCGACGGGCCAGGTCCGGCCGTCGTCGGGGCTGCTGCGGACGGTCAGCCGCACGCGCGCACCGCTGGGCTTGCCGTCCTTCGGTTCGGGCGGAAAGGGATTGCTGAAAAGGAGGCGCTGCTCGTCATGGCGCAGCAGGCTGGCCTGGCACTTGGGGCAAGGCAGTTGTTTGTCGTGCGTAATCGCCGTCCAGGTCGCGCCGCCGTCCGTGCTGGTGGCGGTGCCGCGCAAGCCTTGCCACTCGCCCTGCATCCGCGTGTTGACGAGCAGCGAGCCGTCGGCGCGCTCGATGACCTGGCATTCGTTGCCGCCGGTCTGGATGGGCGCGCTGATCTGCCACGTCGCGCCGGCGTCGTCGCTGAACATCATGTGCGAGTTCCACTCGGGCTGCTTGCTGGCGAGCGCGCGCTTGTGGTCGGACGGGATGACGAGCCGGCCCTTGTGCGCGCCGCGCGTGAGTTGGATGCCGATCCCCGGCCCGGTGGCGACCCAGTCCCAGTCCGGCTTCATCGTGGTGGAACTGAGGTTGCGCGGGGTGGACCAGGTTTTCCCGTCGTCTCTGCTGGACATGATGAAGACGGCCTTGTTGTCGCGGTTGAACGGCAGCCAGATCGTGCCGGTCTTCGCGTCCACGACGGGGCATGGGTTGCCGATGGTGATTTTCGCCTCGCCGCCTTCCTCGTGGACGATGCGGTGCGGCGACCAGGTGCGCCCGCCGTCGGTGCTGCGCTTCATCAGCAGGTCCACATCACCGTGGTCGCCGGAGCCGGTCTTGCGGCCCTCGCAGAACGCGAGCACGGAACCCTGCGCGGTCACGAGCAGCGCGGGGATGCGGTAGGTGTGGTAGCCGTCCTGTCCGGCCGTCCAGAGCGCGGACTGCTCCAGGAAGGCGGTGGCAGCCGGCGCGGCGACAGCGAGCCAGAGCCAGACACCGGCGATGCTGGCGGAGGGTTTTTTCATGCGGCCAGATTTGGGTTCGCGTTCCCCGCTGTCAAGCAGCCCGCCCGCCGGGTTTGCCTCTGGATGAACTCCGGTCATATTCCGCGCCGCATGAGTCAAGCACCCGCCCTTGTCTGGCTGCGGCACGACCTGCGTCTCGCCGACCAGCCCGCGCTCCACGCGGCCCGGCAACGCGGCGGACCGGTCGTGCCGGTCTTCATCTGGGCACCTGACGAGGAGGGCGAATGGCCGCCGGGCGGCGCGAGCCGTTGGTGGCTGCACCAATCGCTCGACGCGCTCGATGGCGAGCTGAGGCGGCGAGGTTCGCGGCTGGTGCTCCGACGCGGTGACAGCCATCAAGAGTTGCTCGCGCTCGCCAAGGCAACGGGCGCTGACACGGTGGTTTGGAATCGTCGCTACGAACCGGCCATCGTCGCCCGCGACGCGCGCATCAAAGAGCAACTCCGCGCCGCCGGGCTGGCCGCCGAGAGCTTCAGCGGCGCGCTGCTGCATGAGCCATGGACGGTGCAAAACCAGAGCGGAAAGCCGTTCCAGGTCTTCACGCCGTTCTGGAAGCACTGCCTCGCCAAGCCCGATCCCGCCGCGCCGCTGCCGTTGCCGAAGTCGCTGCCCGCGCCGGTCAAATGGCCGGCATCGCTCGCGCTGGCCGAGCTGGAGTTGGAACCGCGCATTGACTGGGCGGCGGGCTTTCGCGCCGCATGGACGCCCGGTGAGGCTGGCGCGCAGACTGCGTTGAAGCGCTTCTGCTGCGAGGCCTTCAACGGCTACACGGCGAATCGCAACCGCCCCGACCTCGCCGGCACTTCGCGGCTTTCCCCGCACCTCCATTTCGGCGAACTCAGCCCGCGCCAGGTCTGGCACGCCCTGCGCGCGGCCGGCGTCGCGGACTGGCGCGGCTCGCAGTTCCTCGCCGAAGTCGGCTGGCGCGAGTTCGCGCACCACCTGCTTTTCCACTTTCCACACACCGTCACCGAGCCGCTGCGCGCGGAGTTCAAACGCTTCCCGTGGCGCGAGGATTCCGCCGCGCTCCGCGCGTGGCAGCGCGGCCGCACGGGCTATCCGTTCGTGGACGCCGGGATGCGCGAGCTGTGGACCACGGGCTGGATGCACAACCGCGTGCGCATGGTCGTGGCCAGCTTCCTCGTGAAGGACCTGCTGCTCCCGTGGCCGGCCGGCGCGCGGTGGTTCTGGGACACGCTGGTGGACGCCGACCTCGCGCAGAACACCCTCGGCTGGCAGTGGACCGCCGGCTGCGGCGCGGACGCCGCGCCTTACTTCCGCGTCTTCAACCCGGTCGGCCAGGGCGAGAAGTTTGATCCACAAGGTGACTACGTCCGCCGCTGGTGCCCCGAACTCGCGCGCCTGCCCGCCGAATGGATTCACCAACCGTGGGCCGCGCCGGCCGCCGTGCTGGCCCGGGCCGGCGTGCGGCTCGGAGAGAATTATCCGCAACCCATCGTCAGCCACGCCATCGCGCGCGAGGTGGCCCTCGAAGCCTACGCGCAGCTCAAGGCGGTGAAGTAGGCGGCGCTCGGCCTCATCGCACCGCCGGAAACACCAGCGACATCACCGCGTCCGGCCCGACCCAGCTCACGCAGCGGAACCCGGCGTGATGGAGGAAACTTCCAGCGAACTGCGCCCGGTCGTGGCCGGTGATTTCCCGCAGCGCGAGCGACTCCCACTTGCAGGCCAGCCCGCAGCCCAGCGCCTTGCCAAGTGATTCCCGCGCCGTCCACAGCAGCAGCAGCGCCGTCGCCTCCGGCAGCGAAGTTTGCTTCAACCAGGCTTCTTCCTCCGCCGACAACGGCACGCCCTTCCGCACCGTCTCCGCGCGCTTTGGGTCAACCAACTCCAAGTCCAACCCGACCAGCTGGCCCGCCGGAAACGCCACTGCCACGCCCAGCCCATTCACATGACTGAGGCTGACGCCCTGTGCCGGCGACTTCCAGTCGCCGTCGGTGGCTCGCATCGCGAGAGAAGGCGGCGGCTGGAAGCCGTCGGCACGCACCACCGGCTCGCCGTGCTCACCGTTCCCGATTTCAAACACACGCAACCTGCGCGCCAGCTCTTCTCCCTCTCCCCCACCGGGGGAGAGGGCCGGGGTGAGGGGGTGATTTGCGCCGCCAGCAGCCACCAACGCCAGCTTCCCCGCCAGCCGCCCCAGCGTGAAATTCTCTCGTGGCTGCCCGAACTTGAAGGCACCCGCCCGTGCTCGTTCCGCTGGAGTCAGAACCGAATCAGCCGGCAGCTCCTTCAAGTCGGCGGAACCCGCCGCTGCGAACCACACCGGCGAAGCCAACCCCGGAAGCGTCAGTCGCATTGCGCGCCCCACCAGCGAACGCGTGGCAAAGAGTTCGAACCAGTCAGGCGTCATCCCGCGCCCCCGTTTCCTCCGCACGAGGTTTGCACCACTAACCGGCACTGACCGGCACTGATGGAAAACCCCGCCGGGCACGCTTGCCAGACCACTCGCCCTACTTGCCTGAGGTCGCATTTCATTAGTGCAGGTCAGTGCCAGTTAGTGGTTCCCAGCTCCGGCCTTCCCCAAGTGCTCCGCCAGCCGCCGCAGCCCTTCCTCCGTGGACACGCGCGGCACGTAACCAAAATCCCGCTTCGCCGCCGCGATGTTGAACCAGTGTGCGGTGGTCATCTCGCGGACCATGAAGCGCGTCAGGCGCGGCTCGATTGGACTGTCCGTGAGCTTGTGCGCAGCCTCAAAGCACGTCGCCAGGAACATCGCCAGCCCCGTCGGCACCGTGCGTGTCACCGGCGGCAGGCCGGCGGCGGCGAGCATCCGGTTCACCATCTCCCACAGCTCAATCGGCTCGCCGTTCGAGATGAAGTAAGCCTTGCCCGCGCACGCCGCGCCGGGCGCGAGCGCGTCCGCTGCCAGCAGATGCGCGTCCGCCGCGTTCTCGATGAACACCGTGTCCACCCGCTTTGGCTGCGTCCCGATGCGCCGGAGTTGGCCCGCCTTCGCCCGCGCGATGAGGCGGGGCAGCAGGTGGTTGTCGCCCGGCCCCCAAATCAGGTGCGGTCGCAGCGCTACGGTCGCGAGTGAAGGCGAGTTGGCCTTGAGCGCGAGTTGCTCCGCCAGCGCCTTCGTGTGCGGGTAGTGCGCCTCGAAGTGCGCCGGATAGGGCGCGGACTCATCCACGCCTTCCATGTCGCGCCCATCGAACACAACGCTGGGCGAACTCGTGTGGACGAGCCGCCGGATGCCGTGCGCGCGGCACGCGGCGAGGACGTTTTCCGTGCCCAGCACGTTCGCGCGGTGATACTCCTCGTAGCCTCCCCAGATGCCCGCCTTCGCCGCGACGTGGAAGACGACATCACAGCCCTTTGCCGCAGAGGAAACCGCCGCCGCATCCGCCACATCGCCGCGCCCATGCTCCACGCCCAACTCGCGCAGCGCCGGATGCTCCTGCCGCGACAGGCTCCGCACTGTGTCCCCGCGCGCCCGCAGCGCCCGGACAATCGCGAGTCCGAGAAACCCACCGCCGCCGGTGACAAGCGCGTTCACGGCGAAGTCCTCCAGGCACGAGTGTTCACTGACGGCCCTGAACACCGCACGCGCGTCCCCTCTCCCCCATCGGGGGAGAGGGTGAGGGGGCGGGCAGCGGAGCAAGTGGAAGCTGCGGATGGAGCAGGCGCTTCGGATGGCGAGGCAGGGCAGGACACGGCTCTTGCCGCTGAACGCCTTGCCCCCTCACCCCGGCCCTCTCCCCCGGTGGGGGAGAGGGAGAAGAAGATGCGGGCATTCGCATGCCGCAGCCGAGGGCGCCGTTTGGTGGCTCTCAAGTTCATCCGAGCTGCTCCTTTGCCCACACGGCCAGTTTCTCCCGGAAGATTTTCGCGTTGTGCCGGATGTCCACTGGGAAGGCGGGGTGGAACAGCAAGGTGCGGATGGCCTGCGTGTGCGGATACTTTGCGCCGAGAGCCAGCAACTCCTCCCGCAACTTCCCTTCATCCCGTCCGCGCGCATCGGCTTCCAGCTCGATGCAAATCACCGGCTCCCGTGCCGGCGACTTCCAGTCGCCGTCCGTGGCTGGCGTTCCCACCAGCGCGGAGCGGAACACGGCGGGGTGCGTGTTGAAGATGGCTTCGCACGGAATCGTGAACATCATCCCGGTCTTCGTCTCGACGCGGTGCGACTTGCGGCCGCAAAACCAGATGCGCCCGTGCTCGTCGAGATAGCCCACGTCGCCCATGCGGTGGAAGAACGTAGCTCGACATTCCAATGTCGCGTCTTGGTGACTCCGCGCGCGCTCGTCTTGACATTGGAATGTCGAGCTACACGGAATCTTGGCCTGCGCGGTGGCGGCGGGGCGGTTGAAGTAGCTGCGTGTCGCGTGCGGTGCCTGCACAACGATTTCGCCAATCTCGCCGCGCGGCAGTTCAAGGTCGTCGCTCCACGCGGCGATGGCTTCGTCGGTGATGCGGATGATTTTGACCGTGAGACCAGGCACTGGCTTGCCCACACAGACGCCCTTGCCGAGTTCGGTCTGCGCACGCGTCTCGCCGAGAATCTCGTCGCTGCCGATGCTGGCGACGGGCAGGCACTCGGTCGCGCCGTAGGGCGTGAAGACCTGCGCGCCGGGCGGGAGCATCGCGGCGAAACGGGCGAGTGCCTTCGCCGGCACGGGCGCGCCGGCGGAGATGGCGCGGCGCAACGTGGGCAGCTTCACGCCATGCGCCTCGCCGTGCCGGCCGAGGCGGTTGATGACCGCCGGTGAGCCGAACATGTTCGTCACGCCGAAGCGCTGGATGGCTTCGATGAGTTTCACCGGGTCCACCTGTGCGGGCCGCGTCGGATCCATCTCGGGTATCACCGCTGCCATCCCGAGCGCCGGACCGAACAGCGCGAAGAGCGGAAAAGTGGGCAGATCAACCTCACTCGGCTGGATGCCGTAGAGCGCGCGGATGTGCTCCACCTGCGCGGTGAAAATCTCATGGGTATAGACCACGCCCTTTGGTGCGCCCGTGCTGCCGCTGGTGAAGAGGATGGCGGCGGTCTCGTCCGGCGTGGGAATGATGCCACTGGCCACCTCGTCGCGGATTACCGGCCTGTTGGTCGCGTTCTCCCTCACCCCGGCCCTCTCCCCAAGGAGAGGGAGAGACGCATCCCGCGCTGGGCTTAAGTCGGGCGCATTCGGTTGCTCGAATGACTGGCTGACATTCTCCCTCTCCCGGCGGGAGAGGGCCGGGGTGAGGGGGGACGGCGCAACTGCCTCACCAAGTTTCCGAACTTGATCCAGCGTGTGCCCGCTCCAAAACCACCGCGTTCCCACCGTGACGGGAATCGAAACCGACGGTGCCCAGCCGAGCAGCACGCGCGCGGCCTGCGCCTTGGGAATGCCGATGAAGGCCTGCGGTTTCGCCTCCGCGAGGCAGTTGCCGAAGTTGTTCAGGCCGATGCCGGGGTCAATCAGCACCGGCACCGCCCCGACCTTGAACAGCGCGAACGTCAGCGCGAAGAAGTCGAGGCTCGGCGGCACGAGCAGCGCCGCGCGGGTGCCGCGCCGGATGCCGATGCGCTCGAAACCGCGCGCCATCTGGCTGCTCACGGTGTCGAGTTCGCGGAAGGTGTATTGCGTGTAGTGGACACCCTGCGCGTCGCGGCGCGCGGGGAAGAGCACGGCGGGCCTGTCCGGCTGCCGCTCGGCCATCACGGCGAGATGCGAGGCGATGTTCGATGTGACCACGCTCATTCAGGCAGATATTACAGCCACACAGATTCGGGGCGGAACACAGATAAAAACCCATGCAGCAATTCCCATCTGTGCTCCGCCCTGAATCTGTGTGGTCGCTTTGCTCTTGGCACTTCTCCACTCATCGGATGGCGGGCACCGGATGCTTTGCGAAGAACTGCTTCACCAGCGTGAGGATTTCGTCCGGCTTGTCTTCGAGGACGAGGTGGCTCGCGTCGGGGAAGCGGTGGACTTCCGCTTGCGGCAGAATGCGCTGCCACTCGGCAAGGAAATGGTCGTCGAAGACCCAGTCCTTCGCGCCCCAGCAGATGAGCGTGGGCGTGCGCTGGAACTGCGCGAGCTTGCCCTGCACTTCGCTGACAAGCGCGTGCGTCGGGTGGTCCGGTGTGAGCGGGATGTCCTGCACGAAGCGAAGCTGCGCCAGGCGGCTCGCCTTCGCGGTGCTGGGCGTGAGGTAGGCGTCGCGCTCGACAGGCGTGAGCGTGCGCGTGGCGACGCCCCAGCGCGCGACGAGGCGCACAAACAGGCCGGTCTTGCGGATGAGCAGCGCGTCGAGCGGCGTGTTGCGGCAAAGCCAGAGCGAAGGCGGGAGCTTCTTGGTCTTGGGCAGGTGGAAGGCGGCGGTGTTCAGCAGCACGAGGCGCGCAATGCGGTGCGGGTTTTGCGCGGCCCAAGTCATGCCAATCATCCCGCCCCAGTCGTGCAGCACGAGGGTGATTTTCTCCGGCAGCTTCGCGTGGGCGATGAGCGCGTCGAGGTCGGCGACGCGGCGTTCGAGCGTAAACTGATAGCGCGCGTCATCCGGCTTGTCCGAAAGGCCGCAGCCGATGTGGTCGGGCGCGATGGCACGACATTGCCCGCTCAAACCGAGCACGAGCTTGCGAAAGTAGAACGACCACGTCGGGTTGCCGTGGACCATCACGACGGCCTCGCCCGCGCCCTCGTCGAGGTAGTGCAGGCCGATGCCGTCGCGGTCGAGGAAATGGCCGACGAAGGGATAATGTTCGCGGCGGAAGTTCACGGGGAAATGTGGAGTGCGGAGTGCGGAGTGCGGAATGGGAATAGTGTGGGCGGCGAGAAGCGGTTCGGCTGTTGAACGGTTTCTTTCCCCTCACCCCGGCCCTCTCCCCAGGGGAGAGGGAGAAACGAAGTCCGCGCTAGCCCGCCATCCAGCGCGCGCGGTTCCACGAAAAGCTGAGTGACTTTCTCCCTCTCCCATGGGGAGAGGGCCGGGGTGAGGGGAAGGAGGCTAGCGGAGGCCGATGGGCCACCGCGCTTCATTCCTGCGCTTCCAAGCTGGAGCTTCACCATTCCACCCCCATCATCATGCAGTTCAGCCCGCTGCCGATGCCAAGGAAGGCCACTCGCTGGCCGGGCTTGAGCACGCCGCGCTCGTCGGCGATGGCGGCGGTCACGGGCAGCGCGGCGGTGCCCATGTTCCCGAGGAAGCGGAATGTCGTGTAGTCCTTCTCGCGCGGCACGCCGATGGATTTCAGGATCGCGTCCTGATGGCCGCTGCCGACCTGATGGCAAATCACCTTGTCCACGCTCGCGGCGTTCCAGTTCATCGTGTCGAGGAGGGACTTCCAAGTCTGCTGGCCCAGCGCGACGCCGTTCTTCAGCACGGCGACGGAATCCGTGACCATGAACTGCTCGTGCAGGCCGTCGGCATTCGGCTTGATGCCCCAGCGGCAAAGCTGGTGAAACTCCGGCGCGACCTCCGACACCGCGCCGAGCAGACGGTGACCGCGCAAGTTCGGGAAGGAGCCGTCCGTCAGCAGCACCGCGACCGCGCCGGAGCCGCCGGTGAATGTGGCGAGCGCCGGGGCAAACTCATCCATGCCGCCGGTGCCGTTGAGCATCCGTGCGAGGGCGATTTCATTGATCTCCCGCGCGCTTTCGCACGAGACGACGAGGCCCGCGCGGATTTGCCCCAGCTCAATGCGGTTGGCGACTTCAATCATCCCGTTGAGCACGCCGAGGCAGGCGTTGCTCAGGTCATACACGAACGCGCCGCCGCGCAGTCCGATGCCGTCCGCGACCGCGCAGGCGGTGGCCGGCTCGAAGTTCTCACGGCAGACACCGCAGTAGAGCAACGCCCCGAGGTCGCGCGCGGAAAGACCGGACTTCGCGAGCGCCTTTTGCGCCGCCGCCGTTGCGCCGCGCGAGAGCGGCGTGCCCGGTTCCCACCAGCGCCGCTCGACGACACCCGTCCACGCCTCGAACTGCCCGGGCTGGATGCCGAGCCGCGTGAAGGCCGGCGCGAGCCGCTCCTCCAGTTCCGTCGTCGTGACCACGACCGGGCCTAGCTCGTAGCCGAGCGCGGAGAGAAACACGCGTTGGTATCGTGGCATCATGTTCAAACGTCCTTCACCCCGCGCACGACGAAGTTCTTCATCCCGTAAATCACCCGCCCGTCCACGCACAGGAAACCCTCGCCCGTCAGCGTGCGCGTCGCGTCGTCCACGGCGATCACGACGGCCTCGACCGTCACGAGCGCGTCGCGCGGGATGACCTGGCCGCGGTAGGTCCACTCGTGCTTGGTGTTCATGGCGACGGCTTCCCAACGCGTGCCGGGCGCGTGGCCCCAGCGCTCGACGGCGGCGAACTTGAGCAGTTGCAGGAACGATTCGAGACCGAGCGAACCGGGCACGACGGGGTCTTGGTAGAAGTGCGCCTGGAAGAACCACTCGTCGGCGACGACGCGTTTCGTTCCGCGAATGAAGCCGAGCCGTTGCGGTCCACCGTCGGCGATGAACACGGGGATTTCATCCACCATTCGCATCATCGTGTCCGCGAACGGCGCGGTGGTCGGATACGCGAGCGACTTCGCGCGCGCGATTTCCGCCGCGCTTGGCTCGTAGAGTTTCGCGCCCTTGATGCCTTCCTGTTTTTCCAGCGCCGCCTTCGGGAAGAAGCCGAAGTAAGTGTCGCCGCGATAAATCTTCTGCGCGCCCGCGCTGACCTCGAAATCGAACCACTGGATAATCATCCCCGCCGAGCTGGAGAGGCGCGTGTTTTTGATGCGCGTGGTGAGCGTGCCGATGTCGGGCCGCACGGGCGCGAACTGCGTGCCGGTGCCGCCGAGATTGCGATAGGAGAGGTCGTCGCTGCTCGTGAGTGCGGAGCCGAGGTAGGCCGAGAGCCAGCCGCAGGGTTGCAACGCGATTTCGAGCAGCACGGCGAACGGCATGTCGCCCTGGCGGTTCGCGGCGAAATACCACTCGCCGGGCGGCACGTCGTAATCCGCCGCCACTTCGCCGCCCGCGACCATCTTGAACGCCTCGCAGCCGCGAATTTCCGTGATGCGGTCGAGGAACTGATACGGCGCACGCGGCAGCCGCGCGATGCGCCGCGCCGCGCCCTCGTCAAAAATGCGGTAAGGCTCGCCGAAGGCGTCGGAAGGGTTGCCGCTGGAAAACGCCGTGATGCGCACGGGGCCGTAGAGTGCGGGCTTCTGCGCGAGCACGACGGTCGAACTCTGAACGCACCGTTCCCCCTCACCCGCCCTTCGGGCACCCTCTCCCCCACTGGGGGAGAGGGATGGGGTGAGGGGGCCGCTCGAAGTAGGTGTGCGTCCAGCTTTACTCCACGTCGCCCGCAATTCCTCCCGCGTCACGCCGGTGTAGCGCAGGCTCATGTTGCTGATTTCCACGATGGCCTTGCCGTCCGCATACATCAGCGCGTCCGCGATGACATACGGCTCCGGCCCGTAACCGATTTCGCGAATCTCAATCTCGTAAGTCACCAGCTTCGTCGTCTCCAGCACCTGCCCGCGGCACTTGAGCTGGCCCACGACGCCCGGCACCGGCTCCAGCGCCACGCCCGGACGCGCCTCGACCACCCAGCCCAGCCGCAGCAGATGCACGCGCAACGTGTGCAGGCAGCACTCATACATCAGCGTGCCCGGCATCACGCGGTCGTCCACGAAATGGCAGGTGATAAACCAGTCGTCGGGATGAATGTCCGCCTCGCCGCGAATCAGTCCGAGCCCGAACCGTCCGCCGTTCGGCTCAAGTCGCTCGATGCGATGCACGAGGCGCATACGCGCCGTAGCTCGACACTCCGATGTCGAGTCCGCACGCCCCGAATCTCGACATTGGAATGTCGAGCTACCGGGCAACGTCACTGGCTTCGCGAGCTTCAGCCCGGCGAACTTCTCGCCAAAACACGCGACCAAATCGCCTTCGCGCAACGCGTCGAGCTGTGCCGCCGAATACGACTCCACGGCCATCGGCACGAAGTCTTCCCAATCGGCGGGGCGCTTGCCGGGCTGCGGCTTGAGTTGCAGCGAAGTGCGAATGACTCCCTTGCCCGCCGCCAAATCCTGCTGCGAGAAAAAGCCCGCGCAACCCTCGCTCATCGTCAGCAGCGGCTGGCCGCCGACGGTGGACTCGAAGTTGAACTTGAAGAGCCACACGCCGCTTTGCTGGAAGAAGCGTTCGATGCGGATGTCGTAACGAATCGTCTCGCCCGGCCCCGGCAGGCTGCGATGGAAACAAACCTTCGCGTCGAGCAGCCGATACATCGCCAGCCCGCGCGTCTCGAAATCAATGCCGAGAAAGCCGGAGAGAAACAAATCCGCCTGCCCCGCCTCCACTGCGATGCACGTCGGGATGCGTCCGCAATCGAGATACCACGCGCCGGGCAGCACATCGTGCTCAGTCACAACACGCCCGTGCGTCATCGAACGCGGTTCGCCCTCGATGGCCGTGATACGGTCCACGAGTTGCAGCGGTGCGTCCGGCAGCCGCACGCGCGTGGGGAAGGAATCCGCCTCGGCGAACGTGGAGCCAAGCGCATTGCCAATCTTCCCGATGGCGAACTCAAAGCACTGCTCCCGCGTGAGTGAACGGGGGACGGTGGGCGGGGGAACGACAGCAGCTGTGCGCGGGGGAGCAATGCTTTGGGGAGCACGCCCGCCTCGGGTGTCGTTTTCCGCGCCCTCGCGGAAAACCTCGGGCGCGCTCGACGAAACCAAGTTGCTCTGGAACTTCGGACGCTCCGGGGTTGGATGCGAGGGCGCATCCAACTGCGCCCGAGGGCGGGCGCGCTCCCCCGCCCGCGCCACCAAATCCAACTGCGTCTGCACCGCTTCTGACAGCGTCTTGAACACGCCCTCCGAAAACGCCAGGTAAGCCTCGTGCGCCTGCAACGTCGTCGCCTGCGCCTGCGCCATCGCGGTGAGCAACTCGGCTTCAAAGGGGTCAATTGGCGGGCCGTTAGCGAATACTTCCGCTCCGGTTGAAAGCCTACGCCCTTCCCCCTCACCCCTGCCCTCTCCCTGTGGGAGAGGGAGCGACGCACTCCGCGCTGGGCTGAAGCCGGGCGCGCTTGATTGCACGGAAGGCGGACTGCCTTTCTCCCTCTCCCCGGGGGAGAGGGCCGGGGTGAGGGGGAACGCGGTGCTAATCTGCAACCCAGCCGCCGAAGTGTTAGCCTCAAGTTCAGCACGGCTTCCACGCGGCAACTCCGGTGCCACGATAGGCGCGCCGGTGATGGGGATGATGACGACTTTGCCTGTCGGTTCCAGTAGCTCGACATTCCGATGTCGAGTTCTCGCGTCCGTCCCCGACTCGACATCGGAATGTCGAGCTACCCCAAATAGCGGTTCCAAGTTCACCGGCAAACCTTCCGCCCACAACGCGCCGACCACGCGCAGCACGTCCAACAACGGTTCCTTCGCCGACACGCACAGCGAACGCGCGAAGTGCGGTTTCCCTTCCAAAATCTGCCCAATCATCCGCGAGCACGACGCGCCCGGCCCCATCTCGATGAAGAATCGAACTCCATCGTCGTAAGCCGCCCGCACCACGCGCGGGAAGTCAATCGTGGCACTCGCCTGCGCGACGATGGCATCCGCCGCCGTCTCGCAGTCGGGCGCGTAGCTGCGGCCCCAGCCGCCGCTGTAGAAGGTCACGCCCGTCGGCGGCGTGGTCGGAAAGCGATGCAGTTCGCGATACGGCTCCAGCACGGGCTTGAGCAAATCGCAGTGGACCGTGCTCACGCCTTCGAGCGCGAAGAAATGGCAGCCGAGCTTCGCCACGACCGCGCGCACCTGTTCCGCGTCGCCGCCGATGACGCATTCGCGCGGCGTGTTGACGATGAGGATGTAAGTGCGCGCCAGCCCGGCCATCGCGGCGCGGACTTCCTCGGCGGGCCGGTCCACGAGGCCCGCGAGCCAGGCGACACTTTGCTTCCCGCGCAGTTTCCACGCGCGACGCAGCGCAGCGGGTTCGCCGGTCAGGTCTTTCGTGAAGAGCGTCGAGGCCGTGACGCGGGCGAGCATTTCGTCGCGCGCCGTCCAAGCGCGCAGGGCGAAGAGGCTCGTGCTCTCGCCAAGGCTGTAGCCAAGCGCGGCGTTCGGTTTGAGGCCGAGCGAAACCGCGACATCGCTGACGAACGCGCCGAGCGCGACTTGTCCGCAGATGGACGCGCGCTGGTCGGTGACGGGCACGGTGGCATTCCAGAACTGCGCCGCGAAAAGCTGGCTGGCGAGGCGTTCGTTCTCGCGGTCTTGCGCGCGGAGGACATCGGGGAACAGCAAGCCCAACTCGCGCCCCATGTCCGCAAAGTGGTTGCCCGCGCCGGGGAAGACGAAGGCGACTTTGCCAGTTACGCGTTGTGCGGGCGGCGTGAAGAAGAGGCGGTCGCGGTCGCGGTGGTCGAGCAGTTCGACTTTGGAGCTGCGAACCGTCTTTTCTGCTGAGTCCAGCAATCGCGCGAACTGCGCGGGGTCTTGGGCGATGAAGGCGAGTGTGTGAAACGGGGCTTTGGATGGCGCGGCAGCGTCTTGGAGTGCGGCAGTCCTCTGCCGCTTTTCGACGCATCCAGAAAGCGCCAGAGGACTGGCGCAGTCCAAAACCTCGCGGAAGCATCGGCGGGCTAGTGTGTCCAGCGACGCATCTGGTGCAGCAGCGGCGAATTGGCGGAGTGCGTCGAGTTGCGCGAGCAGCCCAGCGGCATCCGCGGCGGCAAAGGTGAAGAGGGCTTCACCACGTTTGGCAGCAGCCGACGTGAGGAGGCTCTGTTTGGACTTCGCAGCCGTTGCCCCCTCACCCTGGCCCTCTCCCCCGGTGGGGGCGAGGGGGTTCGTTTCGGGTGCTTCGAGCACGACCGAGATAGCGTTGCCGTCCACGCTGGTCGCGGTGATGGCGGTGCGGCGGGGGCCGTCGGCGCGGTCGCGGAGCCAATGCTGCGGGGCGGCGGTGCTGTTGGCGGGAAATGTTTCGGTGTGCAGTGCCAGCGCGGCTTTCGCCAAGTCCACGAGGCCGCTGGCGGCTCCGGTGTGGCCGACTTCGGAGGTGGCGCTGGGAATCGAAGTGGCGTTGGCAAAGCCGGCCTCCGCAAGGGCGCGGGCGGTGGCGGGATAGGACGGATTCGACGGATGGACGGGGGCGCTCGACGTGCCGAGGCCGCGAATGACGGCGTAGATGCGGTCGCCGTCGCGTTGCGCGTCTGCGAGGCGCTTGAGCACAATGGCGACTGCGCCTTCGCCGGGAAGTTCGGCTTTGCCAAGCGCGGCTTCAGCCAAGCGGGCGCGTAGGTCGCCGGTGAGTTCCACGCCGCCGGCGAGCGCGAGGTCGAGTTCTCCGCGCTGGAGGGCGCGCACGGCAATTTCTAGCGCGCTCAGGCCGCTGGTGTCTTCGCTGCACACGGTGTAGCTCTGGCCGCCGATGCGGAACTCCTTCGCGATGCGGCTGGCGTTGGTGCCGGCGAGCGCGCCCATCGTGCGGTCGGCGTTGAGCGGCGGGTTTGCGGCTTCGACGACGCGCGCGGCCCAGGCGGCCTGCTCGTGCTCAGTAGCTCGACATTCCGATGTCGAGTCGGGCGCATGCGTGGCTGAGGTGGCGTCGGAGTCTCGACGTTGGAATGTCGAGCTACGCAAGGACCAGTCGCTGGCGCGGTCGAGCATGGCCCAGCGGAAATGAAAGTCGGTCGTGCGGAGGTCGAGGCCGAGGCCGATGAAGACGCCGGTGCGCGTCGGGTTCGGGTCGGTCGCTCGGGCGTCGGAGAGGGCGTCGCGGGCGACTTCGAGCATGAGTGCCTGTTGCGGGAGCAACTCGGCGAGTTCGCGCGGCGGGATGCGGTAGCGGCTGACGGGAATCGCGAGGTCGTCAACGAAGTAGCCGGGGAACTGGGGAGCACACGCGCCTCGCGTGTCGTTCGCCGCGCCCTCGCGGTGAACTTCGGCGGCGGGCGGGGGCGAAGGATTTCCGTTGTCGGACGCGCCACTGCCAACCGCGAGGGCGCGGTTGGCTGCGCCCGGGGCGGGCGCGGTCCCCGATGCAGTCGTGGAAATGCCGCGCCAGTCGGGGCGGGCGGTGGGTTGGGTGTCGGTGTCGGCGCCGAGGACGCGGGCGGTGAAGGAGGGGAGGTTCTTCCACGGGCCGATGTGCGTGCCAAGGCCGATGATGGCGATGGGCGCGGTCGCTGGGTAGGTGCCGACGTGAGGAGGCTCACTCTGAACTTCGAGCGGAGAAGTTAGAGCCTCCTCACGTCGTCTCCTACGAAGTTGCGGCGGGCGCTCCACTTGCCCTGTCCATTCCTCGATGAGCACATGGGCGTTGATGCCGCCGAAGCCGAAGCCGTTGATGGCGGCGCGGCGCGGGCGGCCGTCGGGGCGCTTTTCCCACGGCTGGCTTTGCGTGAGTGCGCGGAAGGGGCTTTGGGCGAGCGGGATTTTGTCGCTGGCGCGCTGGAAGTTGGCGACGGGCGGGAGCGTGTTGTGGCGGAGCGAGAGGAGAACTTTCAGCAGGCCCGCCGCGCCTGCGCCGGTGAGCAAATGGCCGACGTTGGCCTTCACCGCGCCGAGCGTGCATTGGCCG
>Ga0172372_10002460_pt1 | contig 28075 bp, 37 predicted proteins | sample LakKiv5m_2_FD_114544 | JGI IMG/M metagenome (GOLD analysis project Ga0172372, IMG submission 114544) | Freshwater microbial communities from Kabuno Bay, South-Kivu, Congo - kab_092012_9.5m | ecosystem: Environmental > Aquatic > Freshwater > Lake | place: Democratic Republic of the Congo...
CTTCCCTGGAGTCTATCCGGAATACAAGCCTCTTAGGAGATAGAACTTTTTTTCCACATAGGCGTATAACAATAAAAAAAAATCGCCATGTCGCTATTCGACGAATATAGAGAATCTACCATAGAGCCTTCTTCGGACAAGAAGGAGCGCCTAATAGTATTGGGCAAATCCGGGAGCGGAAAAGACTTCTTGATGAGAGGCATGGCAAAGCTTGGCGTGGCTCCTGGTGTGAAGACCACGACTCGCCCGCAAAGGAAAGCAGAAGTTCAGTGGGTCACATATGAATTCGTGGCGGACCGGACTTTCAATGAAATGTCGGAAAACGGCGAGTTCGTCGTCGAGCAGGACTTTCTGGTAACCCCTGAAGGAAGAGATCCCGAGACTTGGCGCTATGGGCTTAGCAAAAGAGAGTTCGAAAGGGCTCAGTCGTTCATAATGACTCCTGCCGAATTCTATATGATAGACGCGGAGGCTCGAAAGAGATGCTTCGTGGTGTATCTAGACATAGACAGAGCCACTAGAGAAGAGAGGGTTCTAAGGAGAAGAGACATGAACGATTCGATAAAGCGCCGCATGGACGCAGACGACGAGGACTTCGCGGAATTCTCCAAATCAGGAGACTACGACTTGAGAGTCACCGATCCGGACTTCAACGCCGAAGACGTCTACGCGCTGATGGCCTAAGTACGCATTGAAAATCCAGCCGTTATGTTCATATATAAGTCGGTGCTCGTCTGAGTGACAGAAAGTCTGTATTCTGGATACTCGTCGGCCAGCCTGGCTATCGAATCGGCGGCCATGGAGAGTATTCTGGCAGATTCGACTTCGCTTTTCGCGTATCTCTGGAAATAGGTTCCGCCACCGATAGTGTCTACGTTGATTCCTTCCAGGTCTGCTATTTTGTTATGGTATTTTACCTTGATTTTCACTGAAACGCTTTCATCGTTGAATCTTCCTTGTCGAAGATTCGCTTCCGCAATGCCTTCTTCGATCAGGTCTATGAAGCATTGCCTTATGTATTCTAAGTCTATCGGCTCTACCGCCTCGTTGAACTTCCTTATCTTCATATTTTTTTTTAGGTGCCTAGAATCTTGTCTATCTCGGATATTTTGTCTTTGTTTTCTGGATTGGATATGAAATCTGCGAAGCCGAGGATTTTCGATATCGACGCCGGATCTTTCGCCTTAAGCCCGGAAAGCTTGGTCGGAAGATCGGCTTCTTCCTTTCCGCCTTCTTCCTTGTTCACGAGCTCTCCTAGTTCTTTCTCGACTTTTCCAACTTTTTCGTTGTCGACGGTGAACTTCACTCCGCCATCGTCTTCGATTTTGAATCCTGTTATATTTCCTTCTGCCTCGCCTTCTCCGTCTTTCTTTTTGTATGCTACTTCAAGCTCTTTCTCTTCCGCTATCTTGGAAAGGAAGTCTGGAGACTCTACTTTTGTTCGTAGCTCTTTGAGATTTTGAACCCATTCTCTATATCTCCGGCTCAGAGCTTCCAGACTTCCATTTTCTTCTTTGGAATCCATTTTTTCTTTCGTTATCTTGTTCGAGACCTCTTCTATTCTGTCCAAAAATGAAAAAAGATCCGCGAAGTATTGCGCCAGAGTCTCTACATTCGTGATATCGATCATCTTGCGGCATATGTCTTCAAACTTTCCAAATCCGTTGTAGAAAGGCATCGTGTGCATAAAAGAATCCATGATGTCTTTGTTTTTTCTTATTCTTTCTCCGAATTCCGGCTTTGTCCAGTCAGTATATTCGCTGATTCCGTCCGTCATGGATCTGAGCTTTTTGCTTATATCGGCCTCAAGCGTTTCTACCTCTTTGTCCAGCTCGTCGATTCCTGTCGCCTTTGCTTCTTCTTTCAGATAGGAATATGGCAGCATTCCGTATTTTGAAAATTCTTTTAGATATTTCATGTTTCTATTGTTTTTTTGCCGGCTCTGTGACTATCCTTCCTGAATCGCTGAACGAGAGGCCGGCAAGCTCTCCGTTTATAGAGTCGCATACCTTTCCTGCGTTCGCCAGCGTGTTGTCTAGTATCGACATTATTATGTTGAATATTGAATATGTCTTCAGGTAGTTGTTTTCCGACTCGTAGAAGTCGGACCCGCATATTCCTTCTATTAGGTCTACTATCAGCGTCATCGTGTCGTTGTTTTTGATCCTCATCTTCTCTATGACCACTTTTGGTATTCCCTGCTCTGTCATCTTCCTCTCGTAGTCGAACATGGTCTTGTTTATCATGTCCAGGAACGCGCCTTTTATCTCTGCCGGATCCATCTCCTCGTATCCGGAGGACATGAACTCCTTCAGGTTGTCCTTGTAGCTGTCCAGGTATATGAACAGATATCTCCTGAAGACCGCGTTCCTGTATTCGGTAGAGAAGGCGATCGTCTGTATCCTTGCGTATTTCCAAAGCCTTATGTAGTTGAATACTTCGTGGTTCTTTATCTCGGAGTCGGTTATCTTCTTGGCGAGGCTTTCGGTCGCCTCGGAATGCCTGCTCTTCAGGAAGCTGTCTATCGCCCAGTCAGCCATCTTGTTGAAGATCTTCTTTACCCAGGCGCTCTTCATTCCCCACATCAAGGCGATTATGGCGGCTATGATCGCGCCTGCCACCCATCCGTTTTCTTTGAATACTTTGGCTATGTAGTATAGGTCTTGAGACATTTTTTCTATTTGGATTTCTTTATATATTAAATAAAAATCCCTACAAAAAGCATTCGGGATGGATTGTTTTAATATATATGTAAAAACGATAAAAACTATGATGAAGTTCAACATAAACAAGATACATGGAAATCTCCTGAGCATAAAGGAGATCGGCGACACCGTTTCCATAGCGGAGAAGTCGGACAAGAAGCATGGAAGCCACTTCGAGATACTCGCTGAGATGGCGGGCAGGCAGCTGAAGATGATAGTGAGGAAGAGCGAGCTCGAATCCGACAGGTTTTCCTGGTCCTACTACGCGGACCCTACCAGCGAGGACTCGCATCTGATAGAGAGGACTTCCACTACGGATTCTGTGTCTTCCGACATAGTCGAGATATTCGAAAAGGAAAGGTTCGACTCGGAATATCTTTCAAAAATAGCTAGCTAAGGATGAATTTCATAGAGATAAGATTCAGCAGCATAAAGTCTGAGATAGAAAGCTTTCTCAGATCGGAGTACAACAAGGCCGGGATACTGTTCAGCAACGCCTCTCCTTATGGGCAGATACTCAGCGTTCTGGAGAACCTGCACCAGCTGTCGTTTCTGTATCTGAAGAACGCGATGGCGGGCATGGACGTGCTGACGCCTGGGAGCACGAATCCCAGGACCGTCAAGAACGCCGCCATATTCGCGGGGCATATACCGGGAAGGGCCATAAGCGCCACAGGAACCCTCAGGTTCAGCGTCAAGACCGACATAGACCTAGAGAAGGAGCTTCCAGGCGGCAAGATAACGTTCTACAACAGGCTCTCTATGAAGAACAAGACCAACTCCCTTCTGTACTCTTTCAACATAGGGACGGAAAAGGTGACTCATGCGATAACTTCAAACTACAAGTTCTTCGTTCCCATAATTCAGGGAAAATGGATATCCAAGACCTTCACCGGGACAGGCGAGCCGCTGCAGACTCTCTATTCCAACGAGACTGGGCAGAAAGACGTGGAGAACTTCAACGTGGAGGTGCTGGTCAACGGAGATATGTGGACCATAAAGAAGAGCCTCTACGACATGATTCCCGAAGAGCAGGCGGTAGTCGTCAGGACAGGATTCAACGGGGGAATAGACCTCATATTCGGAAACGGCGGATTCGGCGCCATGCCGCCGCTCGGATCCTACATAAAGGTCTCCTATGTCCAGACAGACGGATCGGTCGGCAACATATTCAGGAGGACGCTCAACGACTGGACGTTCATAGACAGCGCTCTAGACGGGACCGGACAGACCGTTGACATAGACAAGATATTCAATGTAGAGATATACAACGACATAACATTCGGCGCGGACGGAGAGAGCATCGAGTTCACCAAGAGCATATTGCCTATCGCGAGCAACAACTTCGTGCTTGCGCTTCCTCAGCAGTACGCCTACGAGATAAAGAAGCTGGGCGTCTTCTCTCATGTCAACGCTTACGAGAAGTCCGGAACGATATTCATATCCGTGGTTCCGAACATAAACCTTTTCAAAAACCAGAACGCGAACTACTTCAACATGGACAAGGACGCCTTCTGGCTAGACGCCTACGAGAAGTCGAAAGTAGACAACTACCTTAGGACTTCCGGCGTCATACAGCTCACCAGGAAGTACAAGATAATAAACCCGAAGCTCTCGCATTACGCGATGAACGTCTTCGTCATTCCATATTCGGACGCATCGGACGATTCCGTCAACGCGCAGATACTGGAGAAGGTTTCCGAATACTTCCTGAACCTGTCTAGGATAGACAGGATACCAAAGCTCGACATAATAAGAGAGCTTTCTTCCATATCCGACATACATTCCGTGGACATCCAGTTCGTGTCCAAGAAGAACGAGGACTATCACAAGTCCAAGGTTCTCGAGATGCGGAACCAGCTGAGCAGGTTCGCGGATACCGGCACCGCCAGGCAGCTCCCGAACTACGATCCGAACGAGACGATAGGGCTGGATCCTATATTGGGAGACATATTGTTCGATCCCGAGGAGCTGCCGGTTATAAGAGGCGGGTGGAAGAGCAGGGACGACACGTTCTACAGCGACGACATAGATTCCAGCGGGCTGAAGGCGGTCAACATAATAAAGAAGGGAACGATGGATCCTAGGCACAGGCCTCAAAAATAGAATAGAGATATATGCTGCACGAAGAGCGAGAGATTCCGGAAATATACTATATGAAGCACCGGCATGACGACGACAGGGAATGGACAGACTACGAGAACGGGATGCTGGACAACATGCTTTCTCCGTACATATACGAAAACGACATGATGCTCCCTTTTCTGAAGAGGCTTCAGCGACTAACCGCCAAGCTTTTCGACCAGATGAACGTCATGAAGAACTGGAGAAACTACATGGTGGACAAATACCACTACAAACATAGCAAATAGAAGGAAAACCAATATTGGTATTTAATATATAACATAAAATACGTTACTAAAAGAATGGCTGACAAAAACATAATAGGCTTCAAGAAGTTCTCAGACATGAAGAAGAATCCGAAGATAGAAGAAGTGGAACTGAACGGGAAGCCAGATTCCGATTCCGACAGGAACATACCAAACCTTCCTGCAGACTCGAAGAGGATCGAAAAGCCCGCTTCTAGAAAAGGAATACAGCCTGAAGAACAGGACGTGGACCTTCCAGATGGCGAAGGCGCCGAATTCGAGAAAGAGGAAGCCAAGTCGGAAAGCGTGGTGACCACGCATGGAAAAGTCGCCAAGTTCCCTAAGAACGTAAAGGCGTCCAAAGCCTACAACTTCTTGGAAAACGTCAAGGTGAGCAAGAAGTCCATATGGTATATAATGGTCGAGAAGCAGGAAGACGAGCTCCAGATGGTCAAATACAACAACAAAGAAGGCGTAGACCTGAACAAGTTCGTGACGGAGCTAAAAGGATACTATATGAAGAAGTATTCTAAAGACGCCAAAGTATGCGCGCTCATTGAGTCTATCAAAGTAGACGGAAACGACAAATACTCTATGGTGAAGAACATACCGCTCGTGACTATAGAAGGCCGCAAGATGATATCGATAATCACGGAAGACTTGATAAAGCTTCTCTCTAAATAGATTGAAAAGATAACCCCTCCATAGATAGCATCTATGGACCGACCCAGGATACGTTCTGGGTTTCTTTTTTTATATATACTCTATGAATCTAGAATCTATAGCGGAATCTTTCATAGAAGAATCTTCCGCCAAATACGACCTCAGGCTGGGAAAGCCTTTTGACAGAGAGAAGGCCAACTGCGCATGGTTCTCCAAAGAATTCTTCGACTGGTGCAAGAAGAGAGGCATAGACTGCAAGCTAGCATATTTCGACCACGATTCAGAGGCGCACATAGCTCCGCTATTGGAGGGAAAGACCATAGACTTCACAATCAAGCAGTTCACAAAAGATTCATCGGACGACTTCCTAATACTCGATCCCAAAGAATACTATAGATGGGGATATCCGAAATTCGAGGTTCTCAGGGCGATGCCTGACTGGGCGACAATCCGTCCCGCCGATTTAATATATACAAAAAAAGAAGGATTCAAAATGAAGAATTTGAAGACATGGCAGCTCTTTACCGAAGGTAAGACTATGAAGGCCAGCAAAGAAAAAGACTCTGACGTCAAGATAGACGCTTTCAGAGACAAGATAGAATCGCACCTTAAGTCTCTCGACTGCGACTTCAAGACGGTAGGAAGCGACTTCAAGGCGGAATGCGGAGGCAAGTCTGTCGAAGTTATGTTCAGGAAAGACTACGTAGGAGTGAAGGCCAAAGGCGAAAAGCACGCGGCCGAATTCAAATACGACCAGCTCGGAAAGATAAAGGCCGAGATATCAAAATCGCTAAAATGATATGAAGCGCCTAAAATCGTTCAGGCTATTCGAGGCCGTCATAGAGCCATACGACTTCGATCCTGCTTTCGCCGAGCTGAAGGCTCTTTCTCGAATAGAGAAGGAAGACCTAGAGAGAGTTTTGGCGCCTATGGACGTGGAGCTCGTAGACCAGTGCAGGCAGAGAGGAATGTCCGACGACGACATAATAGAGCATCTTAGAGGCGGCAAGCCGCAGGTTTCGTGGATAGAGAAGATATACTCGAGCCTCGATACTAAAGTGCTGAAGAGGTTCAAAAAATACGTCTACGAATACGTGTCAGAGAATTTTGGATTCGAGGATGTACTCGATGACATAAAGTGGATACTGGTCGAGATGTGCGAAAGGCCTTCTCTTTTGGCGCATGAAAAGGACTATTGCATGCTATACGGGATTCCTGGAAGCATAGATTCCGAAGACATCGAGTCCGCCAAAGGAAGGCTGGGCGAGATAGGCTACGAGCTGGTATATCTGGGGACGCCGGGCATCTCCGCGAGAGCTTTTCAAGTAAAGCAGATATGCTGGATAGTCAAGTCCGAATTTTTCAGAGATCCTTATCTGAGTAGCGTCAATAGAGATTCGCTTCCGACTGGAAACGAAGAAAGGAAGACAGTCGCTGCGCTGCAGAAGAATATTCTTCTTGAGATGTGGAAAGAAAGGCCTGATATAGACAACGACAAGCTGGCGGCTCTTCTGATATTCAACCATAGGCAAGTAAAGAAAGTAGACGAATTGTTCAGGGAATTCCTAGGACCGAAGGCAGAGAGCATCGCGCGATCTCTAGTAAAGGAGGGCGACAGGCATCGAATACAGAATGACGGATACGACTTCGAGATAGCGATAGTGGAAATCAAGATGGCTGGCACGGGATATGTGGATATCTACTGCGAAGTCTTGAAAGGCGGAGAAGTCACCATCTTTTCGGAAGAAGGCCAGCCGACCATGAGCCTTGAAGAAGCGACCGAAGAAGAATATGGATGGGAGATCGAGAACGAGATAAGAGACTGCATAGAGGAATACTTCTACACAGGCATCGGATTGAGGAACAAAACCGGATACAGCATAGACGCATGCGATTGGACATTCGAATAGAAACAAAAAAAGGCCGCTCATCGAGCGGCCTTTTTTAGAACTGATGCCTTTCGTAGTCTATGAAAGAATATCCACATTCGTTCTTGTCGTCTTTCTCGAAGTCCTGCCTCGACACTTTCGCCCATTCCTTTCCGATTTCCGGAAAGAACGCGTCGGCCTCGAATTCTCCTCTGACCAGCGTTATGTGCAGCCGGTCCGCTACAGGCATTGCCTGAGAGTATATTTCTCCTCCGCCAATCACGTAGCAGTCTCTTTCGCATGCGTCCAGCGCCGATTCCAGCGAAAGGAAGCATTCGCATCCTTCCGCCGAATAGGCAGAGTCTCTCGTCACGATAATGTTCCTTCGGTTCGGAAGAGGCCTGCCTATTGACTCGTATGTCTTTCTTCCCATAACCACCGAGCTTCCGGTAGTCAGCTCTCTGAACCTCTTCAGGTCGGAAGATAGTCGCCATAGCAGGGTGTTGTCCTTTCCTATGGCGCGGTTCTTCGACATCGCCGCTATTATCCTTATCATCTGTTGAAGAACTGACCGTTCATCTGGATCTTGTTCAGGTCCTCAGGCGTGAAGTATTGGGGATGCGTCTTCGTCAGGTTGACGATTTCCTGATATGTCTGCTTCGCTTCGTCCATCCTTCCTGTGTAGAAAGAAGCCGCAGCATGCGCCTCTGCGAACTTCCACACATAGGTCGCCTCGTCTACGAATAGAAGCCTTGTAGGGTATGGATTCTTTCCGTGGAAGGTCGTCTTCGCGAATTTCGTGTAGAGGTATGCCATATGCCATTCTTGCTGCATCATATAGTGGTCGATGATTACTTTGATAGACTCTCCTCTCAGAGGATCTATCTGGTATGCCTTCAGCAATTCCATGTGGGTCAGATGCCATGATTCTTCCAGCACGCGCATTATGGTTCCTATCCTGTATTGCGAATAGTATATCTCCTCCGCGTATCCGTCGTTTCTCTGAACTCTCTCTCTGTAGTATCTGAGCGACCTCCTGAGCCTCTCGTCGTTTTCTTCCCTGTTGTCCTTTATGGATGCGGCGTCGTGCCAAGACTGGGCGGTGTAGAAGATCCACCTAGGATCCTGCCTGTCTTTGTTGATGTATGCCTCCAGCTTGTATGCGTGAGACGCGTACTTCTCGGCGATGTCTCCCAGCCAGGAGTTTCCTGTCATCTTCACGTCTACGTGTATTCCTTCCGCGAGTCCGGAAGTGATGTTCTTGTCGTCGCATACGATGAACTCGTGCACCGGGCCATAGAACCTGAACGCTTTTGAAACCTTGAAGAAGGTGTTCCTCGTGTACTTCATCGAGCCGATATAGGTGTTGATCATGTAGAGGTCCTTCGTGAACTGCGACTTGCTGAACTTAGGATCGATCACCAGAGTCTCGTCGCAGTCGAACCAGAATCCATGCACCTGGTCTGGATTCCATCCAAGCTCGCCGACGATTTCGCGCAGCTTCTGCATCGCGTGGTTCCTGCTCTTCTCGAAGTCGTCGAAAGGACGCTCGAATACGTATGTAGGGATTCCGTGCTTCTCTCCGAAGTTCTTGATTATCTGCTGCGTTCCGTCAGTTGATCCAGTGTCGTTCACCACGATTAGGTCCACGATGTCCTTGGCGCTTTCAAGCATCTTCTCGATTACCGGAGACTCGTCTTTGCAGATGAAATTGAGTGCTAATTTTCCCATTTATTGATTTTTCTTTTTCATTATAGTTTTTTTGGCTATATTTGTTTCTTCAGTCTTCCAATATCAGAGAGAGCTTCCAGTCTCTCCAGAATTCTTTGTGGATCATATAAGACCTGTGCACCTTTCTGCGGTGCGGCCATGGAGTTTCCGTATACAGCACCAGAGAGTCCCCGGCCACGTCGCCGACTCTGTATTCCTTTCCTTCCTCTATCGATCTGGGATAGCCGCTCTTCTTGCGCCGGAAAAGCACCACTATGTCTCCTATGCAGTATTCGACCTTTCCGCTCCTTATCAGGTCTTTCAGCTTCCAAGTATCCATTTGGCGTCTTTTATGTATTCTTCTATCTTCATATTCCTAGTTTTCCGATCTTGCCGCTTCTCGACTTAGCCTTCAGGTCCGCCATCGCCATGTTCGCGGCCTCGCTGCCCTCTGAAAGGTCTTTGATGCTGGACAGCGCGTATTCGTGCGTCTCTCCGGTCTCTCTGTCTTTGGCCACGAGAATCGGACGATACATCTTGTCTGGTATCTGCAGCTCGAACTCGAAGTATTCTTTCAGCAGCGCCATTTCGGCCGCTAAGTCTTTATTTACCATATTGCAAAAAAAGCATGTTGTTTGACTTCCATGATTCGTATGTGTTCAATATAAGCCCGGCGACGGTCATCGGCCCTACTCCTCCAGGCACCGGCGTGATCCATCCGGCCTTCTTGCTCACTTCTTCGAAGTCGACGTCGCCAACGAGCTTGCCGTCTTCGTCTCTGTTTATTCCCACGTCTATGACCACCGCTCCTTCCTTCACCATGTCTGCGGTGAGTATGTTCCTCTTGCCTACCGCGACTATGATGATGTCTGCCCTTCTGCATTCCTCGTCGAGAAGATCTTTAGGCGTGTTTATGTCGCAGGAAGTCACCGTCGCCCTTCCTATCTCGAAGTCGTTTCCGAGCATTATGGCGATCGGCTTTCCTACCAGGTTCGACCTGCCGATGACGACTGCCTTCTTTCCTCGCGTCTCTATGCTGTAGTGCTGCAGCAGCTTGAGTATTCCGTAAGGAGTAGCTGGTCTCATCGCCTTCTGCCCTATCGACATGTTGCCGAAGTTCAGAGGGTGGAATCCGTCGATGTCCTTGTATGGGCTTATCTCGTTTATGATTCCGTCCGCGTCGATATGCGCTGGGAGCGGAAGCTGCACTATGAATCCGTCGAAGTGCGACTTGTTGAGATGCTTCACTTCGGAAAGAAGGTCGTAGCCGGTTATGCTCTCTTCGAACCTTATCAGCTTAGAGTCTATGCCTGCCTTCTCGCACGCCTTCATCTTGGCCTTCACGTAGGTCTCTGACGCTGGATTGCTGCCGACGATGACTATGGCCATCGTCGGCCTCTTCACTTCGTAGCCGATCTTCTCTCTGCTGTCCGCGATGCTGCTTTCTATCTTCGCCTTCGTTTCCGCGAGTATGGATTCGGAGACTGCCTTTCCGTCTAGTATCATTCTCCGAACGTCAGTATTTTCTTGGTCACTTCCTTCAAGTCTCCCCATACGGTGTTGTATGTGACGCCACTTACCTTGCGGTTGTCGATCCAGACGTATTCGTCCTTGTCGCTGAGGCATCTAGGTTTGTCCATTATCAGGCCGTGGTATTTGAACCCGTTGTCGTCGAGCCACTTTATAGTGACGTCTCTGTCTTTCGATTCTCTGGCGGTGAAGAAGGTGATGTGGTTTCCCTCGTCGTGCCATTTGTTTATCTGCTCTCTGGATCCCGCGAATACTTCCGCTGTCGGATATAGGTGCGAGTCTTCGTTCTTGATGTCGGTGCAGCAAGTGCCGTCGATGTCTATCAAAAATACCATCATATTCTATCTGTGTTTGTTTTTTCTTTCTTTCCGCATCTGCAGTATCTCTCGAAAAGGCCGCAGTCGTGCAGCTTTCCGTAGATTTCCTCGTTTCTGCTGTTTATCGCTATCACTACGGCGTGCGCCGGATTTTTCGGATCTAGCCCTTCGTTTATGTCTCTCATATTCTTATTTCTATTTTAGCAGCTCTCTCAGCAGAGAGTTCCTGTATTCTTGGATGTCGAACTTTATTATCTGCGACCAGAACAGCACCTTCTCGTATTTTCCTTCATAGGTCAGCACGTAGTTGCTTCCGCTCTTCCTGATTTCGTATTTGTCGGAAAGCTTCTGCATTCCTATGGGAAAAAGCTTTTGCTGGTCCCATACTATCTCGTAGCATCCGTCTCCCTCGAACGACTTCATCAGCGAGTCTATCGCCTTTTCCGAGACGACGCCTTCGCTTCTGCTTCCTTGGCTCATCATAAGGTTGAGCTTCTTGGAAAGCTTGTCTCTCGAGTAGGATTCGATCATGCCTCCAGTATTTCGCCTAGCCTAGCCGGAGAGTATTCTACGGACTTAAGCACTTTGTCGTCGGAGTTCCTGTATACTACCCATTTTTCGCCGACCTGCTCGTATCTTCCTTCTGTCCCGTCTTTCTGCCTGTAGTGTGAAAGCGTGGCGATGGCTTCTTGCATCGTCTCGCACGCCTTGCTCATGTTGGACCTCTGAACTTCCGTGAACAGCTCGTCGAACTTGTCTTTCAACCCGAACTCGAGCACCGCGCCCGAAAGAACGTATTGGAGGTCTGCCAGAGCGTCCGCGATCTCCGTTATGTCGTTGTCTTCGATGGCCTGCTTGAGCTCGTTCAGCTCCTCTTGAAGAAGCGAGACTCTGAGATCGCATCTTTCCTTCGAAGGTATCTGCGGACTTTCCAGAACAGGGGCTCTGAATGTTTCGTGGAATTCCGCGACCGATCTTATATATGAATTCATTTTTTTGAGATTATTTTGTTTTTTATAGCGAGGTTTTTATATATAGTTTATACAAAAAAAGAATAGATATGAAATACATTCAAAATTACGAGTCTTTCAAGACTGGAGGAGAGACAGGGCATGTGAACGAAGAGTTTCTGGGAGCGATAGCCAGAGGAATAAAGAACCTTTTCCAGAAAGGCGCCGCGCTTGTCAACAAGATAAGAGGAGGGAAGGAAATAGAAGCGATATACCAGAAATACCTTGACCAGATACAGGATCAGTTCAAGAAGACCGCCAACGTCGACCTGAACATATCCGCCGCAGGAAAGGGAATGCCTCAGGGCACTGGTGGAACTTCCGGAACCGCTGGCGCTGCCGGCACTTCAGGAACCGCTGGCGCTGCCGGCACTTCAGGAACCGCTGGCGCTGCCGGCACTTCAGGAACCGCTGGCGCCAAGAAGGAGAGCGTCTCATATGAAGGGGCGGGGAAGGTATTCGAGGCGGACCAGAACGCCAAGCTCGCAGTCGACACGCTAAAGAAGAAGAAGGCTATTATGGACCAGATAGTGGCCAAGCTCAAGGATGTGGCGATGAAGGAAATGGACGCGGTCCTAAAAAAGTTTGGAGGAGCGGCCAAGAATCCGCAGCTCGCGGCCATACTGCAGACCAAGAAGGACCAGTTCGACCTGGACTACCTGAATTCGCAGCTCGCCTATCTGGACGCGGCAGGTGACAAGACGATGGCGCCTGAGATAATAAAGAAGAGGGACGCCATAAGCAAAGACATAGAGGCCAAGATGAAGGAGATAGAGAATCTGAAGCCGGCGGACTACAAAGAAGGAGACGAAGTGATCTACCTGCTGAAGGGAAAGAAGCCTGAAGACTACAAGAAAGACAAGAAACCGGAAGACCAGAAGAGCGTGGTCGGAGTCCACAAGATCGTCAAGATAGAAGGAGATACATTCACTCTCGAAGACGAGAAGGGACAGCCTACCATCAAGAAGGAGATAGAAGAGATAATGGGCAGGACCGAAGGGTCGGGAGAGTCTGAATTCAAGGAGGGAGATACGGTCATATACCTGCTCAAAGACAAGAAGAAGACGGACTGGGACGCTCTCAGCGACGAAGAGAAGGCGAATCCTGGAGAAGGAAAGGCGGCCGAGATAGTCGGCGTCAAGCCAATAGAAAAAGTAGACGGAGACGATTTCGTCTTCTTGGACAAAGATGGAAATCCTACTATCAAGAAGACCAAGGAAGAGATAGTAGGAAAAGGCAAGACTGCTCCCGTAGAAGGCCAGGAAGACCTCACGAAAAAGCTAGGAGACATGAAGTCCGAAAATCCGGAGTCGCTGAAGAAGGTGGCTAGCTACGTGGACTTCATAAGCGACGAGAAGAACAAAGACAAGGCTGCCGAGATAGACAGGATAATCGGAGAAGGCGGCGAAGAAAAGGAGGCGTGATGAAGAAAGACGAGACTAGGAAAAAAGTCGACAAGATATACAAGCAGCTGAACAAGATCGCGCTCAAGGGAAGAGACCACAAGGCAGAGTACCACAGATATGTCGATTCGCTTGTGGACAAGGGCGACTATGCCTATCTCGAGATGTGCATGTCCGACCGATACGACATAGACGTCACCAAATACTCGAGCGTTCACTCGATGAAGTCCAAGACATGGGAGCTCGTGCTGACGCAGACCGATTCGGGATTCATATCCAGGCTCAGGGGCCTATACAAGAAAGAAGGGATATACCAGCAGGGCCAGGAGATAAGAAGCTTCGATCCTTACTACTCGTCGGTCGCGATTTCTGGCCCTTATGTGGCGGAAGAGCCGTCCAGCAGAGTCGCCGGATCCGTCGCGCTCAGGACCAAGTATACTCTCGCTGGAACGCAAAGCCAGATATCGATAAGGAAAGACGCGGATAGGATCGAGATATCCGTGACGGACGCCGGTTCTTTCCAGATAGGAATATCCAAAGTGATATGGGCCACCTTTTCCAGCCCCTTATACCTGGATTCCGGAGCGACGCAGTCTTCTGGACAGGATCTCATAGTGGCTAGGCTGAAAGAGCAGGCAGAAGGCGGGATAATAGCGACCGCCGCGATAAGGCTGCATGACATAACAGACTACCAGACGCTGGAGGCACTTTTGGGAAAGTCGCCTGGAGACCGCGCGATCGTTCGAATAGACAGGCTGTTCGGGAGCATGGCGGACGCGTCTGCGGCGACAGGGCTGGAGATAGATGAGCTGGAGGCGGCGGCTTCCTTCGAGCTGGAGGTGCTCCAGATAAAGAGGCTGGCCAGGTCGGAATACGAATCTCCGTACGAGACTTCTAGGATATCTTCCATATCGGCGACCGGATCTGGATTCCCGATAGGCGCCACTTTCTCCTCCGACATACCTACTACGCACGGCGGAGACTATATCGTCTCGGTCAGGAGAAGGGCAGAGTCTGGATGGGCGGACCCCGCGCTCAGATACGAAGAGCTCTACTACAGGGTTTCTGTCAGGAAGCAGAACCTTCTGGGCACCATAAAAGAGATCGAGCACTACCAGCATGATCCGAAATACCTGAACATAAAGAGCAGATACGCGACCTATCTAGGAATGAAGAAGACCTATCTGGAGGTGCATAAGGCCGGCTACGATTCTCCGGTGCTCGTGGTCTACGAGAACTACTCTCTTTCGGAGGAGTCAAACCTTTTCGCCAGATACAAATTGGCCATACAATATCTAAACTCTTGATTTCTTATTCCATATAATATAAAAAAAAATATTAGATGGAAATTAGAGTAATTGATTTCGACAAGCTTACAAGATCTTATTCGGAATATAGGACAGGAGTTTCTTCCATAGAAGAAGAAAAGAAAGGATTCATAGACAGGCTTGGGCCGCTCAGAGAGGAGATGGAAAGCATAATAAACAGCGCTAAGTCCGGCCTGGTGCTTGACGCGTCGACGCAAAGGCAGAAAGAGGCGAGGTTCGCGGATCTGCAGAACGAGGCTATGTCTATAGACGGAGACTTCAAGGCTCGAATGAGAGAGCTTCACGACAACCTGAACAAAAAGACTTTCGACGAGCTTTCCGCGATCATCACAGAATGGGCAGAAGCTAACTCGATCGATTTGGTGACTGGAAAGATGGAAGTAGTCTATGCCAAGCAGGCATACGACGCTACGGACGAAATAGTAGAGATCATCAAAGAAAGAGGTCTGTATTTCGAAGAAGCTTCGACGGAGGATTCCAAAGAAGCTGTGGCAGAATAAAAAAAAGAGGCGAAAGCCTCTTTTTTTATTTCATCGACTGGTATATCGCGGATACTTTCTTCTTGTCTGCCTGCAGACCGGCGAACGCCTTCATGATGTCTCCGATGCTCGCAGCTCCTCCTTCGATAAGCTCTTGCACTTTCGCGGATATCTCTATCTCGGACATTTCCGCAGGAAGATAGGCCTCTACTATCGCTATTTCTTCCGAAGTCTGGTCGGACGGAAATTTGGATCTAGTCTCTTCAAGAGACTTCTTTGTCTTCGCGAGTATCTTCGTCACCTCCGAGTCGGAAAGCGATTCTGTCCCAGCGTTCTTCTCTATCGTCTGTATCTCTCCTTTTATCACGGAGAGCAAGTTCTTTGCCACTGCGTTCTTCGTCTTGAACGCGGTCATGTAGTCTGCGTTGATTCTTTCTTTAAGCGTCATTTTTTTTATTTTTGTTTTTCTTTATGGCCATCGCCTTCGCGAATCCAATCTAATATAGATTCTAAGATAGACTTTTGCATCTTAGCTTTCTTCGCAGGGAACCTTCCGTGGTTGCCCATGCTGTCGTAGTCGGCGCACTCGATTGATTTCATGTCTCTTCTTTTATGCTAAGATAAGGAATATTTCCTATTTCTTCAGTATATCTCCTATCTTTTTGTCCCTGTTCCAGTTCTTGGCGAACTCCAGCTCGAATTCGCACCATTCGTCCATGTCTCCCTGCATCGCCTTCTCGTAGTCGAGCTTGCGGTATTCGTATCCGAGATTCGTCATGTATTCCCATTCTTCTCTTCCAGGAAAATAGCAGTCGAATTGCTTTCCGCTAGGGAGATTCAGGTCTTCATACTGCTCGAACCAAATGAACCTGTATTTTGAAAGCCCGTGGTACATTTCTCCTCCGAATATGAACCATACCGAAGGATGCGTGCAGTTCTTCCTGTCCGCGTCGAACCAGGTCTCTTGCGTCATCCATACTATCTGAACATCTCCGAAATCGGGATCCGGCATCGATATTTTCTCTCCTATGTATCTTTCCATCGCGAAACTTTAATATATATTCTATGAAGAATAGACTGCTAAGATACGAAGACTTTCGCATAGACGAAAGCGTTTCTCTACTATTGGAGGCCAACATCGCCTTCTCCGAAGAGTTCGAGAACCTTCTCGACAAGATGGACACCGTCACCGCGGACAAGCTGCTGAACCTTATCGGAAAGGAAATAGACGTGAACGCTAACTACATAGACATAGACATAGACAAGGACGGATTCGTCAAGTTCTTCGCGGACGACAAGGCCGAGAAGATGCCTTTCAAGGTCAAAGCCGATCCTATGTACTACCTTCAGCTGTCAAATGACTTTGGCCTGAAGTGGCAGGACGCGCCTCTCCGAGCAGGAATGGAAGTCGAGCTGGTGAAGAGATATACGAAGAGCGAGTTCTTGGATCAATGCGAGAAGGTCTACTCCGGCTACAATATAGACAACCTGAAAGACTTGGCGGATGCTATGTATTCGGCGGGTAGCAGCATTTGCGTCGTCTCTTTCGAAAGAGATGGAGAGCGAAAGGAAGTTCTATGCCACAGCGACAGCATCTCTAGAGACCTTTCGTCTATAAAGCCGGGCCATATGAAGATAGGAAAGCTAGTCACTGCGCTTTTCACGAAGGCGGGAGTGGACTTCAAGCCTACCGACATAGAAGACTTCGTCAACAAATACAAGTCTGAGGTCAAGCAGATGAGAGACAAGTTCGACAGCTTCGATATCGTCAAAGGCGAAGAGATAAGGAAGGCCTACCTCATGAACAGCTATCTCAACCAAAGCGGCTCGCTTGGCAACTCGTGCATGAGATACGACAATTGCCAGAAGTTCCTCGACATATATGTGAAAAATCCGGAGGTATGCTCTCTCGTGGTGCTTCTCGAGGAGGAGAAGAAGGTGGCCGGAAGGGCGCTTCTTTGGACAGACAGCAAAGGCAGGAAGATAATGGACAGGATCTACACGAACAACAGCGCCAACGAGCAGCTTTTCGTCGACTTCGCCAAAGCGAACGGATTCTGGTTTAAGCAGCGACAGGACATGCACGCGGACACTGCCTTCATAGGGCCTGACGGACAGAGGATAGAAAGCGGCTTCGTCATAGAGCTTTCGATGAAAGGCGAATACGACTACTATCCTTATATGGACACGATGAAGTATTTCAGCAGAGACGGAGGATACCTGACGAACGACGGCAAAATGCAATACAACTACGAGCTCGAAGACACAAACGGAGGAAACGGCGACTGCGAAGAGTGTGGAGGAAACGGAATCGTAACCTGCGGAAGCTGCGACGGCGACAGGACTGTAGAGTGCGAAGAATGCGGCGGCGCTGGCGAGTACGAATGTACTAGATGCGACGGCGAGGGAAAAGAGGAATGTGACTTCTGCGACGGGCACGGCGACTTTGAATGCTCTACTTGCGAAGGATCCGGCAAGGCAGAAGGCGACGATGGCGAAGAAGAAGACTGTCCTGACTGTGGAGGCGGAGGCCGAGAGGAATGCGGCCACTGCGACGGAAAAGGAAGCAGAGAATGTGGAGGATGCGACGGCGACGGAACCAGAGAATGCAGATACTGCGACGGAGACGGCAATGTCAGCTGTCCGGAATGCAGCGGAGACGGCGAAGTGGATTGCCCGGTATGCACCTAAAATAGAAATCGCAGAAGATGAAGAATATAAAGGAATGGAAGACCTTCGGAAAGGTATTCGAAGGAGTCGAGGACGACGTCATAGAGCTTGAAGACGTATGCGCGTGGATGTCGGACAAGGTAGACTCTGTGAAGATACGCCCAAACGGAATAATCAACGGCTAAAGCAGATACGATATAGAGATAAGATACCAAAGACAGGAAAACCAGGATCTTTCTCGAATAGTCCAGATGGATATCCAGGCCGGCATCGAAAGAGTGTTGGAAGAGCATCCAGAATATAGATGCGAGATATTCTTCGATGATGGACTTGAATATGGCGAGCTTATGCGCACGCCCACGATAAAAGTTTCTATATGGGACACACATCATTGACTATATGAAACAGAAAAGCCGCTCCTGAGAGCGGCTTTTCTTATGCAGGCTGTGCCTCGCCTTTCTCGACAAGCTGCTCGAGCTTGCCTCTGATGATGGACAGCGTAGTCTCGTTGTAGAACTTGCCGTCTTCGTAGATGACTTGAAGGATTCCTCCTTCTTCGTCTTCCTTAGAGCATTGCACTTCCACTCCGTGGTCTCCGTCTGCCAATTCGTGTATCGCGATAAGGCCTTTCAGCGACTTCTTCGTCCCGTCGTCAGAGATAGGGTCTTTGTAGATGTCGTGCGCCACGCCGTTCGCCTCGAACCAAGCGCCTTTGGCAGCGAAGCCGAAAGTGTCGCGAGTGTTGTATTGGTATGTATACGATCCTACTCCAAGAACGATGTTCGTAGCCGCGAATCCTTTGGCTGCAAGCCTTTCGTAGATCTCGACCTGGCGTTCTGTTGTGATAGAGTCTCCGTAGATGGCTCCGATATGATGGTCGAGCACTTTGTAGCCTTGCTCGTTCACGGTTCCTCCGAAGATGTCCCACAAGCATTCGATCAATCCCTTCGTGTAGAACTCTGGGTAGAAAGCCTTCAATTCGCCCTCGTTCAATTCTGTCCTTCCGTGTCCGCAGATGATCTCTACAGGATCTCCAGAGTCGGGGCGGATGACCAATTTCCCGTCGCGAGAAAGGATCTGGTCTTTCAAGTCGAAGCAGTATCCGCCTTCTGAAGGCTTCGCCACTTTCGTGATGTCGAACGTGTCCATGACCACGGACAAGATTCCTTTGTCGAACTTCGTCATCCAGTCGACAAGCATCTGCTTCTCGCCGACGGTGAAGATCTTCGTCGTCGACACGGAGTGTTCCGAAGCGTTCACGGAGTTGATTGCCACTTCGTTCGCTGGCTCGCCGTAGAAGTATCTAGCGGCAGGAATCACTACTAGAGTGTCCGATCCTCTGAAAGAAGTCGCGTGACCCAAGCCAGAAGACACCATCGTCCAAGGGTCGATTCCTCGAGCCGAGAAGTCGTGCGCCAAGAAAGGAATCAGCCATGCGTTGGCAGGGTCTGTCTTAAGCACGTATTTCACGAGATTTCTCTTGTATTTAAGCGCGATAGTAGCCGATGTCGCTGGCTTCCAAGCCAATGAAGAGACTACCGTCTCCAAGAACAGGGTAAGCCAGGCGAATCCTTTCTTGGTGTTGACGAAAGTCATGTGAGGCACGTTAGGCCTTGTCTCGATTCCTTCGGGAAGCGCCTTTGCTTTGATCGGTAGGTAGCCAAGCTTGTGGAGCGCCGCGAAGTGGTCGCCGTTGTAGTCCATACCGAGATATCCGGCCATGTCTTTGACGAAGTCTGTCGCTGCGCTTTCCGGCTTGTCGAAGAAGTTCTCTTGGAACTCGTCGTGGATCCATCGCCAAGTCAGCTGCTGACCGAAGGATACGATCTTGTCGACGCCTTTAGGCGCGTGCTTTGTGGATCTCGGGATCCATGTTCCGTATAGGAAGTCTGTTCCGTCTGCTAGCATCGCCTGGTGGCCGATCTTGTAGCCGTCGGTGTAGAAAAGTGTCGTGGGTCTGAATGACATAATGATTGTTTTTATTTTAAATGATCCTGTCTATTTTCTTGTCTCTTATCTTCTGATCGAGATCTTCTATACGAATGATGCTGCCTTTGGTGACGCCGCCTATGTATTCGGTGACGCTGACGGTATACTCCTTCTCTTCGCGATATTTGGGAAAGCCGTCTATTTCGGCATCTATGTCGTCAACGACATACTGCTTCTGTAGCATGGCGTATCTTATCTTGGCTACTCGGCTCGCTATCTTCCCTTCTTCGAGAAGGATGTCTAGGAGGTCTCCTGTCCTCCAGGTCGCCACGACCTCGTGGTCGTCGTCGAACGGAAAGTTCTCGAAGCATTTCACCTCTACCGGATCTTCGTCGGAAGAGAATAGAGAAAAAGTCTTTTTTTCTGAGTCCATTAGAATACGTTGAATATCTTGACTTTTTCTGTCTGCTCGATTTCCTTCACGGAGTTCGTGCAGAAGATTCCGTCGAAGCAGCTCTCGAGCTCTTCGAATCCCGCGGAGAATATTCCGTGAGTGACGCAAAGGTATAGCTTGTCTCCGAATATGGATTTTGGCCTCGCCTCTCTTATCGCCTTGGCTATCTCGACGAACGTGCGTCCTCCGTCGCAGATGTCGTCGCAGATCACGAACTTCTTGCTTCCTGCGTCTTGGCCTATTCCAGGGACTTCCGTGCGTATGATCTTGCCTGTCTCCATGTCTCTAAGCTTGTTCGCCACGATAACGTCCGTGCATTTTATCGCCTTCGCCACGTCGTAGATCTTCTTCAGCGCTCCGGCGTCGGGAGACACGAGAGTGACTCCTGTTCCCGCGTAGTAGTTAATGGCTTTCTCCGCAAACGACACGTTGGATGCCTTGTCGAATCGGTCGATGCATGCTTCAAGAACGTCGGAGTGAGGGTCCAATACCGTCACTCGGCCGAATCCCTGAGAGTTTATGATAGGACAGATAACGGTCTTCAAATAGTTCGACTGTCCGTTCAGGAACTTTCTGTCGGAGCGCGCGCCGATGAAGTAAGGCACGTATAGCGATATCTCGTCGGGCCTAAGCGCCTTGTTCTTCGTTCCCAGCTCGATGAGCGCCTGGTTCGCGCAGATGATGAGCTCTAGGTCCAGGAACGAGTTTAGCCTGCTCTGTATGCGGACAGACTGCGCGCCTGGCTCGAAGCCGGTGTTTTCCAGGTCTAGCGTGATGGATTGCTGTCCGTCTGGAAACTTGGATACTTTGTATTTTATGTCTGATTTCTCGATATTCGTCAAGTCTAGAACTTTCATGGCTTTCGTTTTTTTTTGTAAATATACGGATTTTTAATCCAATAGATCTTTCAGTTTGTTGTTCTTTTATTAACCAATATTATCTTCATTTTTAAAGAAATCATTTATTTTTGGTCTCATATCTCTAACTTTTATCAATCTGGCGTCATCGTCTCCAGGTCCTATATAGACAAGATATGCGCCGCCTATCTCGAATCCCCATTCTTCTAGGATGGCTGCGTACATGGAAAGCTGTATCGAGTATTCGTTGAGGTGGTTCTTCCAGTATTCGTCGAAGGGCCATAAAAGCTTTTCTCTTCTGCCGTCGGCATTTTCGTCATCTGTGAACTTTTTATTTGTCTTGTAGTCTAAGATGAATATCTTTCCGTCTTTTATGAAAAGCGCGTCTATCATTCCTGCCTTCTTCCACTTCTTGGAGAATACCCTGACCTCAAATGCTAGAGGTTCTAATTTGTGTAGTTGTTTGGCATGTATCATCTGGAACTTCGAAATTCTATGCAGAACATCCAAATTCGTTGGAATTTCTTGAAATATTTTTTTATAATAAAGCTCGATGTAATTATGCGTCTCGGTTCCTATCTCGTTTGCGTAGTCGTTCAGCCTCTTCCATTCCTTCTTTATCTCTTCCTGGTCTACGCCGGCCTGCTCTGCCTTTATCTTCGACCACTTCTCGGTATCGAAAGGAACGTGGAATTGTCCGATGAACTGAGTCACGGACTGGAACACGTCGCCATGATAGGTGTATCTGTGAAGTCCCGGGTCGAACTTGAACTCGGGATCTTCGAAGCATTTGAGCTTCTCAAGCAATTCTTCTCTCATTCCACTTTATATGGAACGAGAGCGGATATGTTTACGATTCTGGTTCTGGCTCTGGCTGGGTCTCGGAGCTGGCTGCTCTTCTTGACCTTCTCGCGAACAGCTCTCTAGGAATCATGCTCGATCCGATCAGCCTTTGTACCAGAGAGTCGAAGTCGACTCCGCCGGTTTCGATGTCTTGTAGATTCAGCTCTGATGCGGAATCCTCTTTCTGCTTTGCCTTTTCGGCTCTTTCCGCCTCTCTCTTGGCTCTTCGAGCTCTTACCTCTTCTCTTCTTTCGCTGACGCATGAAGGGTTTTTGCTTTCGTCTCTGTATACGTATTCGCCGATAAGCTCGTCGTATGTCGCCTCTTGGCAGATGATGTATTCGTCCATTATGCCAGAGTAGCAGGCGTTGCACGAGTTCGTCCATCCGTCTATGCCTCTGACGAACACGGCGTCGTGCCTGTATCTGAACACGTCGTCCAGCGCGTCTAGCACAAGGTAGTCGGGTCCGTACTTGCTTCCGTCTGGAGAGCATATCGTGTAGAATCCGCCTTCGGGCTGGTAGTTGTAAAGCGATCCTGTCTCTTGGCTGTAGAACTTGAAGGTGTCCATGTAGGGATAGCGTCCGTATCTGTGGCTTCCTAGCTGGATCTGCAGCTTGAGCTTGGATTTCTTCCCTCCTGCGCCTTCGAAGCTCATGGTGTCGTACCAGTTCTGCGCGGACTTGAACATGTAGTTGTTCGACATCGCCCACTCTTTGAAGTAGAACGCGTATTTCTCGTCGTTGATCGTGTAGATCCTGTCCATTATCTTGTATCCGTCGAATTCCCAGAGTATCGCTCTGCCAAGCAGCTCGTCGTATGAGTTGAACATCGCCAGCATAGATACCTTGTCTTTGTTCTCGCAGTAGATGTCCATGTATTCCTGGCAAGACTCGTATCTCATGCAGCTGCCGCCCAAAGACCCGCAGTCGCTGGCGTATCTGTCGTATAGGTACAGCGACCTTATGGATTCTCCTCTGACTATGCTGAAAGAGAATTCTGGCCTGTTGGACAGGTTTCTGAAAAGCGTGGAGAAGGATTCTACGTCTCTTCCCGAGATGTTCTTGAATACTTTGGATATGAATCCTCCAGGCTTGGCGTGAAACCTCTTTTGCGAGGTCCAGAGATCCTCCTCTGGGATCTGGCCGGCTCTTTCCTGCGTAAGGTAGGATATCTTTGTCTTGTCTTGAGAAGAGACCGATATCCAGTTCACATGATCCTCAGCCAGTTCCTCTTTGGCATGTCTTTTCTTCAGAAGAAGCTGCGCGACAAGCGATTGGCTTTCTATCTGCGAAAGCATCGCTCTAAGCTCTTCTGATATCAATATGTCGGATGTCTTTCTCTCGTATGGCATTGATTTTTTTTTTGAAATTTGTTCTACAAATATAGCTATAATTTCTCTATCAGACGCAGTTGAATGTCAGAATTCTCAATTCCTTGTTGTTGTGAAGCTTTCGCATGGAATAGTACAGCCTCTTGCCTTCGCTTGTCAGGTCTTCGAATCCCGCGTTCCAGCGTCCTATATCCGAAGACAGCTCGTAGCTGAATCTGGACCATCCTATGCATATGGCGGAAGTGAGAGGTATCGAAAGAAGCGAGCTTCCCGATATTCCCGGAAAGTACATGCTGTCGTACTCGTCTTCCTTTTGGTGCATCTCCAGCAGAGCGTCTATGTCGCTCGCTTCCAGGATGGCTGGCCTCCTGGTCACGTCGTCCGAGACGAAAGTGCCTGGCATTTCCATCTTAATGTTCGAAAGGCAGTATCTGCCGCCTCTTGCGTCCTCCGAGTCGAATGCCGCCAGATATACTATGGTCTTGCCAGCGTCTATTTTCATGATTCCGGCGCCTCTCTTAGGGAACTTCACGAATCCTTCGTTGTCTTCTTTCATTTCCATTCTTTTATATTCCGAGCGATTCCAATGCCGCGTTCCTTACCGCCCATTGCGTTATCTTCATTATCCTTTCGGTCTCGTTCTTTATGATGTGCGAGTCCTGCTTGTTGAATATTCTGAGGTATGTCTGCAGCGCCTGCAGCGCGTCTATGTAGAAGTCGCTAGCCTGTCCGATCTCTTTTATCTTCTCTGATGGAGTCGACAGCAGCCTTGCCTGCTCTTTCGTGAGGCTCATTCCTCTCTGCCATCTCAGCGCGTTCTTGAACGCGTCGAACCTGCTGTGCGATATCTGAGCATCGGAGTCTACTATGGCTTCTCTGATCTTCGAGAAGGCGACTCTATGTCCTTCGAGAGATCTCAGAGAAGATATCTGCTCGTCGAATGTCTCTCCGTCTAGGCCTTCGCTGGCGTCGTCTGCTGCCTTTGTCACGCCTCGCAGGTGCTTTTTGGCAAGGCCGGCAGCGTTGGCTCTCGATATGATGTAGAAGTTGGAGTCCTCGCAGTAGAGGCCGGCGTTGAAGCTGAGCACTCTCGACTTGTCGGAGGAGTTGAGTATGTGGAACGACTTGAAGTATTTCTGCCCTTCTATCTCTATCGAGTCCGAAAGCAGCTCGAGATACTGCGCTCCTCTGGTCAGAGTGAACCGGTATTTCGATATGGCGAAGTTGGCTTCGATGGCGTCGATCTTCTCGCGCAGGTATCTCGCGATGTCGAACACTTCGTACTTGCTCGACACGTTGACCGCCTTCAGGACTCGCCCGTCGTATTTGGTCACCACGATGTCGCCTTGCCTCTCGATCTGTATCTTTCCGATGCGGTCGAGAAGAGCCGCCTTGTCGTATGTCGAATATGCCATGTCGCCTATGTTTTGTCCTACAAAGATAATGAATTTTCCGGAAGGAGGAAATAATATATAAGGAATGAGATACATAAAAGAGTTCAATTCCTTCATAGGCGAGGAATGGTCGAAGAACGAGCCGATACCCGAGATACTCGACAGACCGAAAGGCCTCGCGATATTCCTCATCGGCGCTCCTGGAATCGGAAAGTGTATGGAGTATGAAACTCCTATACTTATCAACGACAAAGTAGAAAAAATAGGCAGCTATATAGAGAAGCATATAAATACATCTATGGATGGTGAATTAAAGATAAAGGCACCCGACGGATCTTATGTAAACTCGATCACAGAAGATGGAGATATAGTAAAAAATGAGATATCCTATTTGTATAGAGGTTATTCCGATAAGATGATATCTATAAAGTCGCAAACGGGAATTGAATTGAAGGTAACTCCTATACATCCTTTGTTGGTTTCTGACGAAAAAGGAGAGATACTTTGGAAAATGGCTAAAGATTTGACAAAGAGCGATAGGATAGGCAGACCTAGATTTTCTCTTCACGAGGATGTAGAATCTGATGTGAGCACAGAAATGGCGAGGTTGTTGGGTTATATGTTGAGCGATGGTGATTTTTATAGAAACGAAAGTTCTATGTGGATGAACCTAACAAGCGCTGACAAAGAAATAGTAGATGACTTCAATATGTGTGTGAACAAAGAGAGCGATGGATTTCTTCAGTTGAAAAGCAGCTGTAGATATAGAAATTCTGTTTGTTATGTCGATAAAAAGATGGGAAACAACCTAAAAGGAGGAGGTAGAAATACAATTAAAAGAGACTTCATATCCAAATTTTCAGATTTATGCGGAGATTATATATTTGGTAAAAAGTCATATGATGTTAAAATACCGGAAAAAATAATGCAAAATAAAAATCTGCTCAAGAATTTTTTAGCATGTTATCTATGTTGTGATGGGAGCGTCTATAAAAACAGAGTAGAATACTATACATCTTCTGATGAGATGGCAAGAGACATATGCTACTCTCTTTCTAAGTTTGGAATTTTAGCTATAAAGAAGGATAAATATGTCAAATTGAACAATAAAGAATTTAAATCGAATATTATAAGAATAACCGGAAAAGACTATGATCTTTTTGGAGAAATATTCAATGACTATATATCTCTTGATAGGAAAAAGATATTCAGAATATCTGGAAAATCAAATCCAAATATAGGATCGATTTTGATACCTGAAAGCATAACGAATATTTTAAAAGAAGAAAAGATACTTAAAAAAGTATCGAATGCTTCAAAGCACAGATTCTACAAAAGGGTTAGTTTGGAAAAAATGAACGATGTTTTTTCACACATAAGAGAAGAGGTTAAAGCGGAATCAATCGATAGATTCCAAAGAATAAATAATTCTTTGTTTTTTGATTCTATATTAGATATTGAAGAAATCGATCACAATGACTATGTATATGATGTGGTCTTAGACGAACACCACAATTTTATTGGCGGAAATATACCAACAATACTACATAACAGCACCTTCGTCAACAGGTTCATACATCCTAAGAACCCGAACATAAAGGACTTCTCCACAGACGACATATCGCTGCTGTACACGAAGGATCCGAACGTATACTACAGAGGCAAGGAAAAGCCTGAGGGCGGAAGGACTTCCAACGCCAGCCAGCTGAACATGAAGAAGATGATGCAGTTCATAACCACAGGAAACTCGTTCATCTACGACACTACCGGATCCGGCAAGGAATACACCGACACAGGCTTCGCGCACGTCAAGGAGATATTCGACAAGGCCAGGGAGAACGGATACGAGATCGTGTTCATACACATGCTTTCCACTCTTCAGACTTCGATAGACCAGGACAAGCTAAGGGACAGGCACGTCGATCCGCACTACATACAGTGGGCCTACGCCAAGCAGATGGGCGGAGAGGTAGACGGCCAGAAGGTAGAAGGCAACATGCCTAGATACAAGGCGCTGGGGCCTGACCAATACTATGTCGTGCTCAGCATCGACAGGAAATACACGTTCATGAAATACGTGGACGGAAAGCTCTGCAAGAAGAAAGGGGACAGATACGTTCCTATGAACGAGTCCGTTTCTGACGATTCGTTTTCGGCATACGACCTCCTTCAATACCTGCACGACATGGCAGACGCTGGATTCTCTATGAAGATATCCGACGCCAAGGGAAACGTGGCCGCCGCCAGAGACATATACGACGAGACCGAAAAGGCGAAGTCGCTTCAGATAGAAGTCAGGCATGCCAGGATAGTCAGGACGCACTTCAAGCTGGAGATAGCGATAGATACTTTCGAGAGCCTCAACAAGGCCTTCACGGAGATGTATCTAGTGAATGAGAGGCTCAAGGAAGAAGGCTTCGCGCTTGTGGACCTGGATCTTCAAAAAGGCTATTCGGCAGATCCTAAAGAGATAAGGTTCAATAGGATAACATATATATTCGAGAAGCCGGACCAGGCGCTGGAGAGCGATCAGGTAACACAAATTGATAAATATTCCATTCCTAAAAGCGAGGTTGTGGAAGCGTTCAAGAGGAGGTGGATAGATGTCAACCATGTAGATTACCATGACGAGAAGATATCGGTCCACTACGACCATCCAGTAGACGACTACACTGGAAACTACAGAGACATAGACAGAGATCTGCACTCGATATGCGTCGCGATAGGCGCCACGTCATACGAAGTGATTGACAGGGAGCAGACAGAGTTCTGGTTCGACTGAAAATAGGAAAGCCGCTCAAATGGGCGGCTTTCTTCATATTATCTTCTTGAGCTGCAGGTCTCTCCATTTCTGGGATCCTGCTTGGGCGAACCTGGACCTGGCATACCCGTTTTCTATTCCTTTGTCGTTGATTATGGTATATTGGTCGAACTCTTCGTCGAATCCATGAGGGTCGATGACCTCGTATTTCTTTTCCAGAGTCAGATAATTCTCTATTCCTCTGTTGTTTGTGCAAAATACGTGCATTGCTTTATATATTAGTGGAATACCACGCAGCCTCCTCTGCTGGCGGTATCGAACGCTTCTTTCCATTCCGAGTATTTGGAGAAGAATCCTGGATCCTCCTTCGCCTTCTCTTCCCATTCCGCGAAGTCGCCTGCGAGCTTGGCGCTCGTCTTCGGGCCTATGAATCCTTCCGCGTCTGAGAAGTA
>Ga0172372_10002462_pt1 | contig 28063 bp, 33 predicted proteins | sample LakKiv5m_2_FD_114544 | JGI IMG/M metagenome (GOLD analysis project Ga0172372, IMG submission 114544) | Freshwater microbial communities from Kabuno Bay, South-Kivu, Congo - kab_092012_9.5m | ecosystem: Environmental > Aquatic > Freshwater > Lake | place: Democratic Republic of the Congo...
GGAAGGCTATTGGCAAAATTACTGGTGCCATCAATAGGATCAACCACCCAAGTTTTGTTCGATTTTTTATCAATGACGCCCGCTTCTTCATCAATAATGTTGTAGTCAGGATAGGTTTCCCTAATTTTTGCGACAATCATTTGACCAATTTCAAGATCAGTGCTTGTCAGCACTTGATTGTTGTCGCCAGTTTTAATGGTAGAGGTGGAAACTTTATCAAAGTTTTGATTGGCAATTTGTGAAGCTTCTGTCAACGTTTGCTTGATGAATTGAGTGTAATTGTTCATATTTTATTTTTTTTGTTGATTATAATTATAGTATGAAAACCGAAATTCAATCTGTCGACGAATATATCAATTCTTTTCCTGAAGAAATTCAGAAAAGATTGGAAGAGGTAAGAAAAGTTATTAAATCAGTTGCGCCATTGGCCAAAGAAGGTATTAGTTACGGGATGCCTTCTTATAAATTTCATGGCCAATTAATTTATTTTTCTGGTTTTAAAAGTCATATTGGCCTTTATCCTATGTCTGACCAGATCGTAAAGGCTATTCCCGAAGTGGCAGAGTTTCGCACTTCCAAAGGCACAGCACAGTTTAAACACGATCAGCCACTGCCACTGGAATTGATCAAAAAAATTGTCAAGTTTCGTTTAGAGGAAAATTTGGCCAAAGCCAAGCGCTAGTCTTATTTAGCTGGAGGTTGTAAAATTGCCCCTGCCAGATAGCAACCGACTTTGACGAAGACGTCAGAGACAACTAGCCAGAGTAACTCAGTTGGTAGAGTAGCGGTATCGTAAACCGCAAGTCGCGGGTTCGATCCCCGCCTCTGGCTCCAGATTAAAATAAGTCGTTTTCTTTCGCCAAATTTAGCATTCATCTGTTAGAATCAAGCTACTATGTACAACTTCTCAGACGTTACTCAAAAATTCGAAAAAACCATCGCTCATCTCCAGCAAGAACTCGGTAGTTTAAGAACTGGCAAAGCCACACCTTCTCTATTAGACTCAGTTTTAGTTGACGCTTATGGCACAAAAATGCGTGTCAATGAATTGGCTAATGTTTCCGCTCCAGATCCAAATATGTTGATTGTGTCTCCATGGGACAAGTCTCTCCTTGAAACGTTAGAAAAATCAATTGCCTCTGCTTCGTTAAATCTTAATCCAGTGGTCGATGGTGACATGATTAGAATTGTTGTCCCTGCTTTGACCGAAGAGAGACGCAAAGAAATGGTCAAGGTTTTGCACCAAAAAATTGAAGGTGGAAAAGTTATGCTTCGTAACATTCGTACTGATGCCAAAAAAGAAATTGAAGATCAAGATGGATCTGAAGGCGTGAGTGAAGATGACATCAAGGCTGAAATCGAAGAACTCGATAAAATGGTCAAAGATTACACCATGAAACTTGATGAGCTCGCTAAGAAAAAAGAAGCAGACCTGATGACGGTCTAAAATCTAAAGTATGCCGCTAATTTTGCAAATTATTATCTTTGTTTTGGTGTTGTCTTTTTTGGTGATTATTCACGAATTGGGACATCTTTTTGCCGCTAAATGGGCCAAGATTAAAGTAGAAGAATTTGGCGTTGGTTATCCACCTAGAGCGTTCAAACTCTTTTCTTGGGGCAAAATTATTTTTTCACTTAACTGGATCCCAGTTGGTGGTTTTGTCAAAATGTTGGGTGAAGAAGGCCCAGAAGATGAAGCCAATCAAAAGGGCGAGGACGAAGATGGTCTGGCTCCTTTTTATAGAAGATCGAGAAAAAAGAGATTGGTGGTAATTTTGGCTGGAGTGGCGGTCAATTTGTTATTTGGTCTTTTGGCTTTTTCTGTAATTTTCTTTATCAAAGGTATTCCTACGCCAATTGAAGGAGCTCGCATCAGTCTTATTGCTCCCAACTCGCCAGCAGCAAATGTCGGGATGATAGTGGAAAGCCAAATCACTCATTTAGCTTTCAAAGAAGAAACTAAAGAGGTTAAAACAGCTCGCGATGCAAGTGAATTTATCAATGCTCATAAAGGCAATGAGGTAGTTGTTACGACTACTTTGGCTTGTGAGAGTGCTAAGTGTCCCAGTGAAACTAAACAATTTGTAGTTAAACTGCGAACCGATGAAGAAATTCCTCAGGGTGAAGGTTCGCTAGGCATTGGCTTTACTGACTTTGTTTATGTTCATTATCCATGGTATGAAATGCCATTTAGAAGTATGTGGTTTGGTGTGAATCAAGCTTTGTTCATGGTTTTGATGATCGTGATGGCATTAGTGACTATGATTGGCCAGTTATTTAGCGGGGTAGTTCCACAAGATGTGGCAGGACCGATTGGGATTATTGATCAAGCTGCTAGTAGTGGTTTATTTTCTGAAGGTTTCTTGGCAATTTTGAATTTTGCAGCCATGATCTCTATTAATTTGGCAGTAATGAATCTGTTGCCAATTCCTGCTCTTGATGGCGGTAGAGCATTGTTTATTTTCCTTGAAAAATTTTTGGGCAAAAAGAAGGTCAATAAAATTGAAGGCTATGCCAACTATGGAGGAATGACTCTCTTGCTTCTCTTAATTGTCCTTATTACAATTGCCGATGTCACGAAAATTATTCGTCGCTAATGTCTATTAAAAGAACGCGCAAGCAAAAACAACAAGCTGAAATGCGTCATGAGTCAATTTTGACTTACTCTTTAAATGATATTGGTGGTGGTCAAAAAACCAACGAAGTTGTTGCTCAAAAGCAAAAAGCCGAGGCTCAGCAACTCAAAGAAATCTTTGATCCATCATTTATTAAAAAGGATTTACTCAAAACTTTCCTAGTGACAGCGCTGGTGTCAGGAGTTTTGATCGCGTATACTCTTTATCAGCGTTAAATTTTTTAAATTATGCAAAAGAAAAGTCTCATCTTATTCGCAATTTTATATTTGGTTTCAGCTGTTGGATCCTACGCTGGTTTCAAAGCTGTTTTCAAAGATGGAGCTACTGGACCTGTCGGCGGACAACAGGAGCAAACTGGTGATGGTGAAACACTTTTGTCACAACTTTTGACCATTGATCCATCAGAGCCAAAGGACCAAGTTTGTCCTTTGAATGGTAAGTTTTACACCAATACTGAGCGCTTGGCTTGGGAGAAGAAGCGTCCCTTGGCAGTCATGATCGAAAATACTCCAGACTCTAGACCACAGTCCGGTATGTCACAAGCTGATGTGGTTTTTGAAGCTATTGCTGAAGGTGGCGTGACTCGTTTTATGGGTTTGTTCTACTGTGATGTGCAAAGAAATGACACTACTTTAGCTCCGATTCGCTCTGCTCGTACTTACTTCATCGATTATGCATCTGGCTTCAACTTGCCACTTTATGTTCACGTTGGTGGCGCTAACGTTCCTGGACCAACCGACGCTCTTGGTCAGTTAGGTGACTATGGTTGGAATGGTCAAAATGACCTCAATCAATTCTCAATTGGTTATCCTACTTTTGTCCGCGACTATAATCGTATTCCCGGCAAAGAAATTGCTACAGAGCACACTATGGTAACCACCACCGAAAAATTATGGGAAGTTGGTACTGAAAGAGGTTGGACCAATTTGTCTCCGGATCGTAAAGTCGGTAAAAATGTTGTAGCTGGTACTGATTGGAAGGCAGGTTTTACAGGTTGGAAATTTGAAGAAAAACCAGGTGAAACTGGTACAGTCAACAAAATCTCTTTTGAATTTTGGACTGGTTACTCAGATTACGGCGTAAGTTGGGATTTTGATCCAGCTACCAAAACTTACTTAAGAACTCATGGCGGCGAAAAGCATCTTGATATGAACAATGATAAACAAGTTGCTGCCTCTAATGTGATTGTGCTTTTGACTACTGAAAAAGGACCAATTAACGAAAAGAAACACATGCTCTATACCACCACTGGTACAGGCGATGCTTTGCTCTTCAAAAATGGTCAAGCTATGGAAGTTACTTGGTCAAAAAAGACCAGAACCGATGAGCTTCAATTCAAAGACAGTAAAGGTAAAGACATCGAATTGGGTCGTGGTTTAACCTGGATCAGCATTGTCAGTGACGACACCAAAGTTAACTATTGAGCAAATTTGGTATTCAAATTAGAATCAGGTCAATGGCAAACTCACTTAAAGATTTCATGATCTCGAAAACGAGAGTCAAGATGTTCGAACTATTCTTCACTAAACCTGAAGAGATGTATTACGTTCGTGAAATCACCCGTGAGACCAATGAAGAAATCAACGCGGTTCGCAGAGAATTAGACCGCATGCTTGATTACGGTTTGCTCAAAAGTGAACAGCGCGGCAATCGTGTTTACTACTCATTAAACAGTCGCTACGTCTTTTTCGATGAATTGCAAAAAATGGTGGCCAAGACTGTTGGTCTTGGTAAAAAAATTCGTCAACTACGTCGCAAATTGGGCGAGCTTGAATTTGTCATGTTTTCAGGAAAGTTTGTTCGTGGAATTAAGCCTCATCGTGATGAGGTTGATTTATTGGTAATTGGTGACGTAGTTTTGCCGGAGCTGGAAGCTTTGGTCAAAGAAGAACAATCTAAATTGGGTAGAGAAATTAACTACGCTGTTTTTGATGCCCAAGAATTTGATTTTAGAAAAACCAGACGTGATCCATTTATTATGGACATTCTAATGAATTCTCGTGTCATGATTATTGGCAGTAGCGAGGATTTTGCAGAGAGAAAGATGCCTGGAGTTAGTTAATACTTTCTGGTGGGGAAATTATGTTCAAACAGCTCAGAATTTTTTTGTTGATTATTGTATTAACCTTAGTGGCAGCTTTTATTGCTTTGCCCGATAGTTTCCCCTTGCGTTTTAAAGTAGGTAATTTTGCGGTTGACCGTGAATTTGTCAAACCTCCGATTAATATAAATATTTTGGGCAAAAATTTTGCGCCGAATTGGCAACTTAAGCAAGGTCTCGACATTCAAGGTGGTGTTCAAGTGGTCTTGAAAGCAGACATGTCAGAAATTGCCGAAGTTGATCGACCAACGGCTTTGGAATCTGCTCGCGAGATTATTTTGCGCCGGGTTGACCTTTTTGGTATTAACGAGCCTGTGGTGCAAACATCGGTCAACGGTAACGACTATCGGATTTTGGTTGAATTGGCTGGCGTGAGTGATTCGGCTCAAGCTTTGCGTTTAGTTGGTCAAACTGCGCAATTAGAATTCAAACTAGAAAACCAAGAAAAAATGGCTGACCCACAAGCGACCCAGTCAGCACTATATTTCTTTGGTAGTTTTGATGAAACTGGCTTGACTGGTAAACAGCTCAAGAGAACACAAGTTCAGTTCGATCCCCAAACCAATGAACCAGTAATTTCTTTGGAATTTGATGAAGAAGGAACTAAGCTTTTTGCTGACATCACCAAAAATCATACTGGCGAAGTCTTGGCAATTTTCCTTGACGGCTTTCCAATCACTACTCCAAAAATCAACGACCCTATTCTTAATGGTCAAGCTCAACTTTCTGGTGGCTTTGACGTTGAATCAGCTAAGCAGCTTAATATTCAACTTAGTGCAGGCGCTTTGCCCGTTCCAATTGAGGTGTTAGAGCAAAGATCTATTGGTGCAAGTTTGGGTCAACAATCAGTTAGTGACAGTGTCCGAGCAGGTTTGGTTGGTATTTTATTAGTGATGCTATTTATGATTTTGTATTATGGTTTCAAGGGCTTCTTGGCTAGTTTGGCTTTGGTAATTTACGCCATTTTGACTTTGGCTGTTTATAAAGTCATCGGTGTTACTTTGACTTTGCCCGGCATCGCAGGCTTGTTACTTTCGGTGGGTATGGCAGTTGATGCTAACATTTTGATCTTTGAAAGAATGAAAGAAGAGCTTCGAGCCGGTCGGGGTTTTGCTCAGGCAATGGAATTAGGCTTTGGTAGGTCTTGGGACTCAATTAAGGATGCTAACTTAGCTACCATTATGACTTCATTGGTTTTGATTAATCCACTTAACTTCACTTTTTTGAATACCAGTGGTTTAGTCAAAGGATTTGGCGTAACTCTGCTTATTGGTGTTTTGATTAGTTTATTCACCGGTGTGGTGGTTACAAGAACTCTATTAAGATTATTTTTGAGAAAATAATAATATGAACGTCATGAAGCACAAATTTATTTACTTTGTTGTCTCCTTGGTGTTTTTGGTGCCTGGCTTGATTTCACTTTTAATGTTTGGCTTGAAGCCAGCGATCGATTTTACTGGCGGATCGTTATTAGAGATTCATGCGCCTGGGCTTAGTGACGATAAGGATCTGTACAAAGAAATTGTCGGCGAGAAGTTTGATCTTAGTTCTGTTCAAAAATCAGGAGATGATCAGGTTCTTTTGCGAGGCAAAACGATTAATAACGAAACCAAAGAAGAAGTATTGAATTTAATTTCTGGTAGAGCGGGAGTAACTGTAGAGGAAAAACGCTTCGAAACAGTTGGTCCAACTTTGGGAAAGGAATTGTTGATTAAGACTATGATCGCTATTGCGATTGTGTCGGGTATTATTACTCTTTATGTTTGGAGACAATTTAATGAGCTAAGTTTTGGCGTTTCGGCAATTTTAGCCATGTTCCATGACTCTCTGATTTTGCTTGGAGTATTTAGTTTATTGGGTCACTTTTTCAATGTTGAAGTTGATGTTCTTTTTGTGACTGCACTTCTCACCACTTTGTCATTTTCTGTTCATGACACGATTGTGGTGTTTGACCGTATTCGTGAAATCAGAAAAAAGAATTACCGCTTGAGTTTGGAGAATAGCGTTAGTATCGCTGTTTTGGAAACGCTTTCTCGTTCACTCAATAACTCACTAACGATCATTATCATGCTTTTGGCTTTGGTTTTGATTGGCGGAGCTTCCATCAAATGGTTTGCCGTGGCTTTGCTCATTGGTGCTATTACTGGTACGTATTCTTCAACATTTACTGCTGCTCCACTGCTTTTGCTTTGGGAAGACTTAGCCAAAAAAAGAAAAGCTAAATAGCTTCAAGCTAGTCTATAATTAGACTTCTCAAATATGGCAAAAAAAATAGTAACATTGGTTAACCAAGCGGGTCAGGCGATAGGCGAAGCTGATCTTTATGAAGCTCATCGCCATCCAGCCCAATTACATCTGGCTTGCTCGGTCTGGTTGATTCGTGAAGTAGGGGATAAAAGACAAATTTTATTTCAAAAAAGAAGCGCCAGTAAAATTGTTGGCGCCAATCAGTGGGGCAATGGCATTTGTGGTAATGTTAGACCGGATGAGAACCAAGCTGACTGTGCCAAGCGTCGTTTGCGAGAAGAGATTGGAATCGAAAATGTGTTTTTAGTTCCAGCCTATCAGTTTGAATATCAATGTTTTAGCAACGATGAGTATGGAGAGCATGAACTCGACCAAGTTTTTGTTGGAGAATATGAGGGTAGATTTGATTTAAATCCTGAGGAAGTTCAAGACATCATTTGGATGGATTTGGAAGATTTGGAAAAACAATTGGAAGGTAAAAAAGTCACCGACGCCAAAGATACTTTGAATAAAACAACCGATCAACTGAGAGGTATAACCCAGCCCTTGGAGTTAGTTTTTGACGAACAGAAAATCGAAATTGCACCTTGGACAGCAATTATGTTGGGTGACCAAAGACTATGGTTTGCTTTGCGTAATTTTGACTAGTTTTCACGACTAACTTAATGTGAAAACTTTACCTTCTGTACGAATTACAGATCCTCAACTTTCTGAAATCGAAAAAGTTCAATTTCGACAATCTATTGTCGAGGGAGAATTTAAAAAATTACCCAATCTTTTTGCTCTGCATAATTTGCCAGAAACAGCTGGTCAAAAAAACTGTGAAAACTGGATTGGCAGTGTGGTACTACCAGTCGGCTTGGTAGGTCCTGTGGAATTGATTTACAAAAATATATCTAGTAGCCACTATGTGCCTATTGCTACTACCGAAGGTGCATTGGTGGCGAGTTTGAACCGTGGGGCTAAGGCCTTGAGTAAGGCGGGTGGCAGTCAAGTTTTGGTCAAAAAATCTGGGATGTCTAGAGCGCCTGTCTTTACTTGTAAATCTGGAGAAGAAGCTTTGGCTTTGCAAAATTTCATCGAAAGTAATCTCGACACTATCGGGCAAATTGCTGAAGCTACTAGTAATCATTTGTTGTTTAAGAACCAACAGAGTTGGATTAGGGGTAAGCATTTGTATGTTAGATTTGTTTTTGATACGAGTGAGGCGATGGGGATGAATATGGTAACCATTGCTACCGGCAAAATCTGTGATTGGTTAGAAGAACAGGTTTCTAATATTAAACTGGTTGCCTTATCAAGCAATGTTTGCAGTGATAAAAAAGATAACATGATCAATGGCTTTTATGGACGAGGTTATTGGGCACAAGCTGAAGCCTGGTTGTCAGAAGATGTTTTACAAACTGTCCTCAAAACTACCTCAGATCAAATTGTTACCGCTCATGTCCAAAAAAATTTAATTGGTTCAAATGTAGCTGGATCTTTTTCTCAAAACGCTCAAGTGGCCAATGTTTTGGCGGGCGTTTTTCTGGCTACTGGTCAAGATCCTGCTCATGTTGTCGAAGGTAGTCGTGCTTTTTTGAGCGTGACTAAAGAAGGAGGCGGTGTTTATGTGGCTTTGACTTTGCCCAATCTTAATATGGGAACTGTCGGAGGTGGCACTTACTTGCCTAGTCAAAAAGAAGCTCGTGAATTAATGGGTATGGGCGAACTTAAAACTGATCAATTAGTAGCCGCGACAGCTGTTTGTTGTTTGGCTGGTGAGTTATCTTTATTGGCCTCTTTGACAGAAAAAAGTTTGGCACAAGCTCATCAAACCTTGGCTAGATAATCATGTTAATAAAAAAAGATGTTGGAATCACCAGCTATGGCTTTGCTCTTCCTCAACAGAAGATTCTGACCAAAACTATTGCCTTGGCTCAAGGAAAAGATGAAGGCATTGGCAAGTCTTTGGGTGTAATCTCTAAAACTGTTCCTAGTCTTGATGAAGACACAATTACCTTGGCTACTCAGGCTAGCTTAGAGGCGCTGGCTTCTTTTGGTGGTGAGAAAAACGACATTAATGCTTTGTTTGTGGGCAGCGAAAGTCATCCCTATGCTGTCAAACCGTCTGGCACTGTTATAAAAAGTGCCTTAGGACTAAGTGAAGATATGGCTTTGGCTGACTTGCAATTTGCTTGCAAAGCAGCTACTCAAGGTTTGCAAATTGGAGCTAGTTACGTTTTGTCTGGTTTGGTTAAAAATGCTCTGATTATTGGAGCTGACACAGCTCAATCTAGTCCGGGGGACGCCTTAGAATACACTGCGGGAGCGGGAGCGGCTGCTTATATATTGGGAAGTGATAATTTATTGGTCAAGTTTTTGGCTACGCTAAGTATCGCCACTGACACGCCGGATTTTTGGCGCAGACCAGGGGAAAGTTATCCACAACACGCAGGCAGATTTTCCGGAGGACCAGCTTATTTTTATCATATTTCTACTGCTGCCCAAAAAATTTTGTTAGAAACTGGTTTGAAAGCAAGTGATTTTAAATACTGCGTTTTTCACACTCCCAATGGCAAATTCCCAAGAGAAGTTGCCAAAAAGCTTGGGTTTACTGCTGAACAAATTCAGCCCAGTTTGCTGGTTGAGAAAATTGGTAATACTTATGCTGCAGCCGTACCTTTGGCATTGTCAGCTGTTTTAGAACAAGCTAAGGCTAAGGAAAAGATTTTAGTGGTCTCCTACGGTTCTGGATCTGGCAGCGATGCCTTTGTTTTGGAAACAACAGACTTGTTGGAAAGTTTTAACAAAAAAAGAAACCAAAAAATTGCCGACCAAATTGAAAAATTAATAGAGGTTGATTATCAAACTTATACAACCGCAATGAAATTGTTGGCGCACTAATTATGAAGATTACGGTCTTAGGACAAGCAATCACTAGCTTTGGGGAGCTTTGGCAAAAATCTTTGTCAGATTTGCTAGTGGATGCAATGGTGGGTGCAATAAAAAATGCCAACCTTGAAATCAAGGATATTGATGCAATTTTTGTCGCCAACATGAGTGCGGGTATGGCAGAAAACCAAGTTCACTTAGGTGCTTTGGCAAGTCAACTTATGGGTGGCAATAAACCAGCCATGAGAGTAGAAGGTGCCTGTGCCTCTGGTTCGCTGGCAATGTTGGCTGGTGAGTATTCTTTGCTGGCTGGTCAGTATAAAACTGTTTTGGTGGTGGGTGTGGAAAAAATGACAGATATTGATAGTGCATTAGCCACTAAATACTTATCGGGCGCTGCTTTTTATGGTCAAGAATATGGCAGTACTTTCCCTGGCTTATATGGACTATTAGCTGGGGCTCACATGCAAAAATATGGTACGACTAGAGATCAACTTTCTGCTGTAGCAGTCAAAAACCATCTGCATGCTTTTGATAATCCGAACGCACAATATCACAAGAAATTTTCTCTTGATCAAATCAGTCAAAGCCAGTTGGTCGCTGATCCACTAAGATTGTTGGATTGTTCGCCGATTACCGATGGTGCGGCAGCAGTAGTTTTAACTACAAAAGAAGTAAAAGGTTTGGCTAAGATTAACGGTTTTGGTCATGGACAGGACAGTTTGGATCTTGCAGGTAGACAGAGTATGACCTCGCTTGAAGCCACAAAGACTGCAGCTCGGCTAGCTTACAAAATGTCAAATTTGTCTGCCCAGAAAATTCAAGTTGCCGAGGTTCATGACTGTTTTACAATTGCTGAGATTTTGGCTTATGAAGATTTGGAATTTGTTGGAGCTGGTGAAGGTGGCAAGCTAGTGGCTACAGGTAAAACAACTTATGGTGGCCAGGTGGTGGTTAATCCCTCGGGTGGTTTGAAAGCCGGCGGTCATCCAGTGGGAGCGACGGGTGTTAAACAGATTGCCTATTTAGCAAAAATTTTAGCTCAGGGTCAGTTTGAGACGGCTTTGGCTCATAACGTTGGCGGCAGTGGTGCCACTAGCGTCGTACATATTTTGACCAATAAACATGACTAAACCAGCAGGGTATTGGCGTGACAGAAATGAAGTGGCTGATTGCTTGGGACAAGAAGGACAGGTTTTATTGGTAACAACAATCAGAACCAGTAGCCCAGAGCTTAATTATTTAACTCCCTATGATTATGCCGTGGTTGACTTTGCTGGTCAGAAAAAAGAATTTATGGCTGCAGCTGGTGAAAACCTAAAGATTGGTGACAAGGTGAAATTGGTTTTGAGAAAGAAGTTTCAACCTGATTCAAGTAGTCTAATAGAATATAGTTTAAAATTAATTAAAGTTTAAGAAAAAAATATGAAAAGCACCACCGCTCAATCTAAAGGTAAAGTTATCATTTCCGGTGAGCATAGTGTTGTCTACGGAATGCCTGCTTTAGTTGGTAGTATCAAATTGTTCCGCGAAGTAGTTTTGCGTGAACCAATCAAAAGAAAAATTGCTCAACCTGCCTTTGTTGACAACCTCTTCAAAATTTTTGAAAAGAAATTTGGTCACGTTGCTAATGATTTAGAAGTTGTTGATTTGGGCAAGTTGCCTATTGGTTCTGGTTTAGGCTCTTCAGCTGCTTATGCTCATGCAGTTTTTTTGAGCTTGCTCAAACACTTTAAATTATCGGCTACTAAGGAAGAACTTTATGAAATGGTTCAAGAAAGCGAGCGCTTTGCTCATGGTAATCCCAGTGGTGTAGACGCAACCGCGGTTGTTTATGGTGGTTTATTGGAATTTTTGCGAAAAGAAGATCAAATCATCATTAATAAGTTGGGTGATGAAAATAATGTTTTGAAGAAAACCAATTTTTATTTAATTGATTCTGGTCGACCAGTTGAATCTACCAAGGAAATGGTGGAGGCTGTTTCCGATCGAGTTAAGTCAGATCGAGTAGCGGCAAAAGTTTTAGAACAAATTGGCGAATTAACCACAAAACTAATTACCCAAGTTAGACAAAATAAGTTCGAAGTTAACTTATTGCAAGATAATGAAAAACTGCTCGAACTCTTGGGAGTTGTGGGTGAAAAAGCCAAAAAAATGATCGAAAAATTAGAAGAGGTTGGAGCGGTAGCTAAAATTACCGGAGCCGGTGGTGTTAAAGGAGGATCTGGTATGCTCTTGGTTTATTCGAAAGATCAAGAAAAATTGGCCAATTTAATAAAAGAGAAAAAATGGAAGTCTTATCAGGTGACCATTGGATAGGAAGATTTTATGAACAAAGTTACGTTTTCCGCGCCTGGTAAGTTGATGCTGAGTGGTAGTTATGCGGTGGTTCATGGTCGACCTTGTGTGGTTACATCAGTAGATCAGCGTTTATATGTGACCGTCGAAAAAAATGGTGCTGATAGATTGCACTTGGAAGCTCCAGACTTGGGTTTAATGGCTTATTCCAAAACTTTATCTGAGCTTGGTACAAAGGATGTTCCTAGTACGGTCAAATTTATTGAGATTTTATATATGCACTTTTTGGTCGATTATCCACAAGAAAAAGGTATCATCGTCAAAACAAAAAGTGATTTTTCTAGTTCATTTGGTTTTGGTTCCAGCAGCGCAGTGACGGTGGCTTTTGCCAAAGCTTTGTGTAAACTTTATGGCGTGAGTTTGGATAACAAAGAATTGTTCAAGCTTTGTTATGGAGCAGTAATTGAGGTGCAAGGCGTTGGTTCTGGCTTCGATTTAGCTTCAGCTATTTGGGGTGGAACAATTTATTATGTTTCTCCAGCCAAAGTGGTAGAACCAATTGAAATTAAAAAATTGCCTATCGTGGTTGGCTATACCGGTGTTAAAGCAGACACGCCAACTTTGGTAAGAATGATTGATCAAAAATTGAAAAGAAGTCCAGCCAAAGTAGAAGATATCTTCAATCAAGTTGGTGAAGTTTCAGACGAGGTTTTGCGTACCCTAGGTCACGAAGATTGGGAGAAGCTTGGTAACTTGTTTAACAGACATCAAGAATTGATGAGAAAACTTGGAGTGAGTAGTAATGAGCTGGAAAAATTAATTGAAGCTAGTTTGAAGGCAGGCGCTTACGGCGCTAGCTTATCTGGTGCTGGTGGCGGCGATTGTATGTTGGCAGTTGTTGACGACCATTCGCGAAGACTTGTGGAAAAAGCAATTGAGTCTGTAGGTGGAGAGGTTATGTCGGTTAGTCTCAATGCCACCGGTGTTAGAATGGAGAAATGAAAAAAGTTACTATAAAAACAGCTTCCGATATTGCTTTGATCAAATATTGGGGTAAAAAAGACGAAGTTTTGCGATTGCCAGAAAATGGCAGCGTTTCAATTAAACTCGATGGCTTGGATACAATTACCACGGTTGAGTTTCGAGGTGATTTGACTGCTGACGATATAACCATCGAAGGTGAATCAAATAATGAAGAGACAGCTAGAGTTGGAAAACATTTGGATCGAATCAGAAATTTGGCGGGAGTTAAAACTTTTGCCAAGGTTGTTTCACAAAACACCTTTCCCAAGGGTACGGGTTTATCTAGCTCTGGATCTGGTTTTGCTGCTTTGACTTTTGCTGCTGCAGCTAGTTTGGAACTTAAATTAACTGGACCCGAGCTATCGATTCTGGCTCGCCAAGGTTCTGGGACTGCTTGTCGTTGTGCATGCGGTGGGTTTGTTGAGTGGTTGGATGGCGACACTTCGGACACTTCTTATTCGGTTTCACTGCAATCGGTTGATTACTGGGACATTCGTGATGTGGTAGTTGTGGTTGATGAGGGCAAGAAAAAAATTTCTTCAACTGAGGGTCATGAAGCAGCTCGGACCAGTCCGTTCTATGAAGCTAGATTAGAGAGAATTGGCAATAAAATTGCGCAAATGAAGCAAGCAATTGAATATAAAAATTTTATGGAACTTGGTAGTTTGGCTGAAAAAGAAGCTTTGGAGTTTCATACGATTTTACTTACTTCAGAAGTTCCTTTGATTGCTTGGTATCCAGGTACAGTCGAGGTGATGCAAGCTGTAACTGATTTAAGATCATCTGGTGTGCCATGCTATTTCACGATTAATACAGGTTTCAATGTCCATGTTTTAACGTTGCCGGAATATGAAAAAGTTGTGGCAGAGCATTTGGGAAAACTAAGTTTGGTTAAAAAAATTTTGTTGGCCAAAGTCGGTCCGGCACCCATAGAAATTGATCAGCACTTATTTTAATTATTAAATCTACTTATATGACCCAAGTTGTTCCACAGCATTTAGCAATTGTTTGCGATGGCAATCGCCGTTGGGCCAAAGAGCATGGCTTACCTGTTTTTGAAGGTCATAAGAGGGCTGTAGATAAGGTTTTTGATGAATTGATTGAGGCGGCAGCTCAAAAAGGCATTAAGTATTTAACCTTTTGGATTTTCAGTACTGAAAATTGGCATAGAGACAAAATTGAAGTTGAAGGTCTAATGAACCTATTTAGAATGTTTTTTGACACCAGAATCAATGAATTTAAGAAGAAAAACGTTCGCTTCAATATGATTGGCAATCTTGATCATTTTTCCGCAGATATTCAAAAAAGAATTATTGATGGCATGGAAAAAACCAAAGACTGTGACAAAATCACAGTGACTTTAGCGATGAGCTATGGTGGCCGCGATGAGTTGGTGAGGGCAGTCAAAAAAATTGCTACTAAGGTTGAAGCGGGTGAACTTAGAGCTGACAAAGTTGATGCGACTAAAATTACTGAAAATTTAGATACTTACAATCTTCCTGATCCAGAATTTATTGTTCGTACCAGTGGTGAACAACGTTTTTCTGGCTTTTTACTGTGGCAATGCGAATATTCTGAGTTTTATTTCCCCTCTTGGCAATTCCCTGAATTTGACAGTGAAAAATTAGACGAATGCTTGGAAGAATTCTCCTCAAGAAAAAGACGCTTTGGAAAATAATTTAGAAAATCGTAATTCCTAAAATGACTTCGACAAGCTGCATGATCCAGTAACTAGCAAAAAGCAGTATGAAGCCAATTAATGCTGTGGTAATGCGATTCTTTCCTGCTTCGATAGCTTTGCTGGTGTTATTGGCACCATATACCATTTCGAAGCCACCCCAAACCAACATTACGAATAGAATTAATCCAGCTAATGGGAAAGCAAAATCAAGCAGACGAGAGATGATGCCGCCTGGTGTGGAAAGGTCAGTAGCTAAGTTGGAGCCAGTGCCGCCAGTGCTGTTTTGACCAATCTTGAGTGGATTAAAAGCGTCAAAGTCTGAGCTGGTTACGCCATCAGTTGGACCAACGTTGCCGTCTCCACCGGCTCCACCTTCGTCGCTTTCTAAAACACAGTGATTTTCAGCATCTGTGGTAGTAGGACAAAAACACATCGGGGTGCCAGCATCGTTGTAAGCTAATTGGTTGTTGGCACAATCTCTAACGCAAAAGCCGCTCACGTTTCTGAAGTCACAGGAACAGGCAGGATTACCAGCGTCATTAGTGGTTCTTTGACCATCGGAACATAAGCCAACACAATAGGCAGTTGTAGCGCCAGTTCTTGTAACTGACCTTCTGGGTAAATAGCATGAACAACTCTCGATGGCGGCGCCTGTTTCACAGTCAGGTTCGTTGCTGACACAAGTACCGGCTTCATTGATGATCATATCGGCGTCGCCAGCACAAAAACAGGTTGGTACTCCTGAGGCGTTGAAAACATCTTGTCCAACAGTACATCTATTCACACAAAAACGTTGGGGGTTGCTTGAACCTGAGTTATTGGTTTCGTGATATGGATAGCCTCTTGGCGGAGAACACTCACAACCACTACCTAAAACTTCTTGACCTTCCGTACATTCAGCAGCGAAAACCGGGTTAACTTTGACAACTAAACTTGATAAGAAAAAACCAAAAATAAAGATAGCGGTAAAAAGGAATTTAAAAATCGATTTGTTATGCATTCTCATTTTATTATCCACCAAATCCTGGAATTCGCAAAACGGTATTCCCGATGAACTCAAGGAGGGAGACGGACAGAATAATGAATATTAAGCCAATGACGGCGGCAGTCAGCCACTCTTTGGCATCGCTAGTTTTCTTAAGGTCACCTTGTGACATAGTTAAAGAGAAAGCGCTAGCTAATATAATTAACAGAGCGATACCCCCGGAGATACCAATGCCGATATTGATGAGTTTGCTCACCAAATCTCTGGGGTCTTGAGAAATACAGCCAACAGCAGTCCAAATGCCGCCAGAGCCATAGCAACTTTGACAGGCGCCTGCGGCTGCGGAACTTGGTCCAAGGTTGCTTTCACAAATGGAATAGTCACCAGCTTCGCCGGTATTTGGGTTTAAAGAAACACAGTTGACATCGCCATCAGCACAAACTCTGAAGGTTTTCTTACATTCAAAATTAAAGGAGGAAGCGCCATAAATGTCACTGCCACCATAAACAGTGCTATCAGTAATGTTAAAGGTTAGTTCGTAGTTGCCTAGTCTTTCTGGAGTAAAAGTGGTATTGACGCCAGCACCAAAAGAGAAGCGTTCGTCTAAGACTTCGCCGTCAGGTCCAGTAATAATCAGTCGAGGATCACCAGCATCCTGAGTGCCACATTGCTCTGATTTGGCCAATGGATTGATGGCGCCAGTGATAGTCATGGGACGATTGGCGTAAATTTGTTCACCTGTGCTGGAGATGCTTAAAAAGCTACAATTTTCGATGGAACTTTGCATCTCTTCACACTGAGTGGAGTCATCTGCCAAAATTTGTTGGTTGAAAATAGCTGTAACTCTTCTACAGACAGGCATTTCTTCACGGCAGAGACGGTCACCATCTTTATCAAGTTCAATATCAATGGCCATTGGAGAATTGGAGCGAGCATCGCTTTCGGGAAGGGTGATGGTACCTGAATAACAAGAACCATCGAATTGATCGATGGTAAAGTCACGCCAATTGAGGGTGGAAATATTAATGGCAGCTTTGAGTTCTTGTCCAGATGGACCAGCTCCGTCGCCACCATCCATACAGTTGTTTGGAGAATCTTCTTGATCGCCTAAACCTTGGTTCAAAACTCCACCACAAACTCTAATTGTATAGGCTGCTTGACCACCAGAAGTGGAAGTGGCAAAAACAGTGGCAGAGTTGTCGGGAGTAAGTGAAGTGCCATTGATACTGATATCACATTGACCAAATTGGTTACTGTCATTATCAATCGCAAAAACGAAATGGGGTGCAATTAGCGCCCCGAAAAAGAGAAGAAGTGTGGCCAAGATAACCTTGATCATTTTCACAAAGTGTATTTTACCGTATCAAGGGGTATTTTACTACCAGATAAGTTACAAATATGTATTTTTGAACACTTTTAATGATCAAGCGACAAACGCTCGAGATGGGGTACAATATGATTACTATGTCAAATGTTACCAATGAGCACCTCCTTACTAGAGGTGTCGCCCAAGTTTTACCAGATAGCGAATCACTTTTGGCTTTAATGTATAAAAGACCGATTCGTGTCTATCTTGGCATTGATCCCACGGGAGCACATTTGACGCTTGGTCATAGTGTAGTTTTAAGAAAGCTACAACAGTTTGCTGAGGCTGGTCACGATGTTATTTTATTGATCGGCAATGGTACGGTTCGCATTGGTGACCCAACTGGTAAAGACTCGACTCGTCCGATGCTGACTGATTCTGAGATCGAGGAAAATTTCAAAGATTGGCAAAAACAGGCCAGTAAAATTTTGGACTTTTCCAAAATTAAAATTATGCGCAATGGTGATTGGTTAGATAACTTGAATTTCTCCGATATTGTCAAATTAATGGCCAAAACCACTGTTCAACAGCTCCTAGAGAGAGACATGTTCCAAAAAAGAATGGAAGAAGGTCGTCCGATTTTTGGACACGAAGTTATTTACCCATTACTTCAAGGTTATGACAGTGTGGCTATGGATGTTGATTTGGAGATTGGTGGTACGGATCAGACTTTCAACATGATGATGGGTCGAACTTTACAAAAAGCCTACAACGACAAAGAAAAGTGGGTTTTAGCTACTCCAATTATTAATGGTACTGACGGTCGCAAAATGAGTAAGTCTTATGGCAACTATATTGCTTTGACTGAAAACCACATTGATATGTACGGCAAGCTAATGAGTACGGCCGATAGCGAAATCATTACTTACTTTGAAGTTTTGACCGATTTGCCAATGGAAGAAATCAAAGAAATGGAAAAAGCTATTGCTGGTGGTGCCAATCCGATGGAATTCAAAAAACGCTTGGCCTTTGAAATTACTCGTCAATATCATGATGAAGCTTTGGCCAACCAAGCCGCTGAGCATTTCCAGAAAACTGTCCAAAATAAAGAATTACCTGATGAAATTGCCGAGGTAGAGATTAAAGAAAGCCAGCTCAACATTGTAGATTTACTCAAACAATTGATGTCAGAAGAAAGTAACTCACAACTGCGTCGTTTAGTTATGCAAGGCGCTGTGCAAGTTGATAATCAAAAAATCACTGATGTGGGACAAGTCGTTACATTAACTTCTGGACAAGTTGTCAAAGTTGGTAAGCGCAATTACTATAAAATTAAAGTATGACCAAAAAACAACTAAACTTTCTCAAAAAAGCTTTCGCTATTATTGCTATCTTAGTAATGATTTTTGGTGGTCTTGGTAGCGCTCTGCTTTCCTTATTATAGTAAGATGGGGTTATGTATAGACTTTCCACCTCTTTATTAGAGGTTAAAGGTATTGGTGAAAAAACTGCTCAAGATTTGAGTGAGCGCGGTTTTTTATGCGTGCGAGATTTGCTTTTGAATTTACCGCTTCATTATTTGGATAGATCTACTCTGGGTAAGATTAGTGAGTTAAATGAAGAACGTGAGTTAACTTTTATTGGTGAGGTAACTAGCATTAGTAATTTCTACAAAAGACCGCGCTCGATTCAAAGTGCCACCGTTAAAGACGATACAGGTCGGGTGAAAATGATGTGGTTCAACAATCCCTTTATTTTGAAGAAAATTCAAAAAGGCAAGTCGTATGTTTTTAGTGGCAAGCTGAGTGCTAAGGGTAGTGTGGTACAGCCCGTTGTGGCTGGGGTTGGCGAAGATTCTTTGCACACAGGAAGAATCGTACCAGTTTACTCTGGCTCTTTTGGAGTAAAGGTGGGAACGTTAAGAAGAATTTATAAAGAAGTTTTGGACAATTTGGCGGTGGAGGCTGATCAAGACTTGAGTCAAGTTTTGCCAGACCAAGGCTTGTCGAAGTTGCTGGATACGCTTGAGTATTTGCATTTCCCAGAGACAGAGGAGCAAGTGGTGTTGGGCAAGGAAAGATTGGCTTTGGAAGAGCTACTACTATTGATTAAAAAATCAAATCAAATTCGGGATGAATGGCAAAAACTGAGTGCGGAAAATCACCCGCCCGTGGTCAAAGTGAGAGCTCAAGATCTTATACCAAAAAGTATTCCCTATTCACTAACCAAAGCTCAGTTGAGATGTATCGATGAATTAGTTGCTGATATTGGTGAGTCAAAGCCCATGAATCGGATTTTGATTGGTGATGTTGGTGCTGGTAAAACTGTGGTGGCAGGAACAGCCGCCTATCATCTTGTAAAAGCTGGTTTGGTGGTGGCTTTAGTGGCTCCGACTAAGATTCTGGCGGCACAACATTTAGAGACACTCAAAAGTTTGTTTCCTGACATTCAAATCGAATTGCTGACAACTAAACAAATTCCAGATTTTAAACGAGGTGGGATTGTGGTTGGAACACATAAGGTTATTAATCACTTATTTGAGCTCAACCCTTCGCTGATTATTTATGATGAACAACATCGCTTTGGCGTTTCACACCGTTCGTCTGGCAAAGAGTTGGCGATTAAGCCACATACTTTAACTATGACGGCTACGCCAATTCCTCGAACATTAATGTTAACCATTTTTTCCCACTTGGATTTATCTGTGATCGATGAGTTACCACCGGGGAGAATGGTGGTAGAAACATACTTGTCCAAACAAAACAAACTAGATGATTTTTATGCTTGGGTGGAAAAGTTGAATGCTGAACAACCTTCGAGGCAAATTTTGATAGTTTGTCCTTTTATTGAGCCGTCAGATACAGAAGGGTTTACTGAAATCGCTAGTGTTGAGACAGAATATGAAAAAACCAAGGCGTTTTTCAAAAAAAGATTAGTGGTGGGTAAATTACATTCCAGATTGAAAAAAACTGAGCAAGAGCAAGTGATTGCTGACTTATTTGCTGGAAAAATTCAAGTTTTGGTCACGACACCAATTGTTGAGGTTGGAGTGGACCTGCCTGCCGCTACAGTGGTGGCTATTCATAACGCTGAGCGATTTGGCTTGGCCAGTTTGCATCAAATTAGAGGTCGGGTAGGTAGACGCAATGAGCAAGGTTACTGTGTGCTTTTTTCATCCAGCCGAACCGAGGCGACCAAAAAACGTCTGCAAATGTTCACTAAAGAACATCGAGGTATGAAGTTGGCGGAATTTGATTTATCTAATCGAGGAGCAGGTGACATTTTTGGCTTGGCGCAAAGTGGCGAAGATGGATTGAGATTTGCCAATTGGACAAATCTAGAATTGATTTCAACGGCGCGTAAAATCTATAATGAACTTAACGAAAAAAAGTGGTCGCCTTTATTGAAGCTGAACACCAAAGAGTCATCTTTAACCCCGATGGCAAACTAGTTGACAGCTGATGTAAAATCAACCATCTAATTATAATTTTTAAAGGAGCCCCATGGGTGCACTACCAAAAAACAAAATTACTCGTGTTGAACGCGGCAAAAGAAGAGCCGGAAATATGCCAGCTTTGAAAAAAGATGTCAAAGTTGCTAGAGTTCCAAAGGCTAAGAAAAGTTTGGTTGACCAACTTTTGAAATTTGCTGGTTTTGCTAAATAATTTGATAACAAACAAAGATGAATGAAAGTGTTGATCCACGCCATTTGAAAAGAATGAAGTTGGTCCAAGAGCTTTTTGCTCGAGGCTTCAATGACCTAATTGGTCAGGCTACCATTGATCAAAATGGTGCTTCGATGAACACTGATCAAGATGAGCTAATCGAACAAATTTTGGCCGAAAAGGACGAATTTGATGAGCAGGTTTTAGCTGTCGCTCCAGAGAGACCTTTGGCCGACATTAATAAAGTCGACTTAGCTATTCTGAGGGTCATCATGTTTGAATCAAAACACAAAGACACACCAAAAAAAGTATTAATTAATGAAGCAGTGGAGCTAGCCAAAGAGTTTGGGACAGAAAGTTCGCCCAAATTTATTAATGGTGTATTAGGCAAGCTCCTGATAACAGAAGACCATGACTCAAAGTGATAGCCAAAAAGTCATTGACGCCGTCATGAAAGGGATTGCCGTTTTTTCCAATTTTGACGCCACAGAAATTGGTATTGACGATAATCTCGAAGAAGACTTGTTTTTGAATCTGGAGACAGATTTGCCTGCAATCATCGCCAATGTTTCCAAGGAATTGGGAGTAGAGGTGCCAAGTGAGACAATTGCTGAATACAAAAAGCAAGTGCTTGCTGAACCAGAAGAGGCCACAGTGACTTCTATGGTGGCTATGATTGAAGAAGAAGTCGAATTCAATTAACGATGCAAGACTTGTTTAAGACATTTCAAAACAAAAATTTACTAACTACAGCCTTAACTCATCGCAGTGCTCTCAATGAGCAGTCATCTACTTCCAAAGAAAGTAATGAGCGTCTTGAGTTTTTGGGCGATGCGGTTTTGGAGTTGGTAGCAACTCATTACTTGTACGACCTTCATCCAGATGACCAAGAGGGCATGTTGACAGCTTACCGTAGTGCCTTGGTTAAAACTGAAACATTGGCTGAAGTAGCCAAGCAAATTGGTCTTGGTGACGCTTTATATATGAGTAAAGGTGAAGAGGCTACAGGTGGTAGGCGTAACATTGGTATTTTAGCTGACTCAGTCGAGGCATTTTTGGGCGCTATGTATTTAGACCAGGGTTTAGAAGCTTGTGAAAAATTTTTAAAATCATATTTATTTATCAATTTGCCAGAAATCAAAGCCAAGAAACTTTACCGAGATGGTAAGAGTTTACTTCAAGAAGTGGTGCAATCCAGGGGCTTGAGTGCACCAAGTTATGAAGTCTTGAGTGAAGAAGGTCCCGATCACGACAAAATGTTCAGAGTCGCTGTCTTTGTCGATGGAACTAAAGTCGGCGAGGGTAGTGGTCGTTCTAAGCAAACCGCCCAACAAGAAGCCGCTAGAGAAGCACTTGAGAAATATGATGGAGAGTGATAAAATTCAATTCTATTGTCAATTGTCTTATAACAAGAACAAAATAAACCTATGCTTAAAGTAAAACTCGCTAGATTTGGTAAGAAGAATCAACCTCATTTTCGTATTGTCGTCAACGAGGCTAGAGATAAAAGAGATGGTAGTTATGTTGCCATATTAGGTCACTACATTCCATCATCAGTAATAAAAGTTCTCGAAATCAAATTAGCTGAATACAAAGAGTGGTTAGCCAAAGGTGCTCAGCCAACTGAAACTGTCGCTTCTTTAGTCAAAAAATTCGAATCAGGCAATCCTTTCCCAGAAAGAAAGCCACAATTGTCTAAGAAAGCTAAGGCTAAACAAGCCGAAGCAAAAGAGGCAGCTGCTGCTCCTCAAGCTGAAGAAGTTGCTCCAGAAGCTCCAGCAGAAGCTTAATCAAACAAATCATGAAAAACTTACTTGAATATCTTTTAATTCACTTAGTTAATTTTCCAGAAGATGTAGTCGTTGAAGAAAACGAAACTGAAAGAGGTTTTGAATACCTACTTAAAGTTAACCCAGAAGATATGGGTCGTGTCATTGGTAAAAAAGGTGCAGTTATCGAAGCTATTCGTTCTATTGCCAAAGTAAGAGCCGTCAAGGAAGGCATTCGCGTTTTCATTAAACTCGAAGACTAAATTTCTTTTTTTCTCTTTTGTTTATAAATTTTCCACGTTTGGCAGTGAGTCAACGTTGGGGAATAAGTTTTCAAGTCCGCCACCTTTAATTTCGTTTTGGGCTTCCAATGTCGTGTAAGTGAAGTTTTGGATGCCGTTGATGACGCTTTGTTGGGCTGCGGTTAACTCTGGCAGTGAGGAATCAATAGTGGCAGTGATAGCGCGGTTGAAGAAATAGGTAGTAATAGTAAGTTTAGCCTCAAAAACCGTGTCGCTAAAAGATAAGTCTTGATTGTTGGATGTCTTTTCATTCAGTGTCATCGCAGTTACATTGGTAAACGGAGCCAAAATCTCGACTTCTTTCAGGAATTGGTTGATATTCTGGATTTTGCCTGTGACTGTGACATCGAGGTCAAGGACTTCATATTTTTTAGCTGCGACGTTACTCTCTTTTTTCTTTTTTGTAGTAGCGCTTTCAGCACTCTTGGTGGAAATTTCTCCAGGAGTTAAAGAAATGTCATTAAATGAAACTTGGGTCTTGTTGCCAATACCGTTAATACCAGAGAGTAGTTCAAGCAAAGGTTTTTTAGAGGGTAATGTTGAATTAATTTTATCTGAATTTACTAAAATAGTTGAGTTCGAGGCGTCATCAAGCTGGGCAACTTTTACACGCAACTGTGCTAATCTTTTGTTTTCTTTCAACATTTCATTGTAAAGATTGGTCGTTGAGTTAACTTGAGGAACAATCGAGAGTAAAATAATTCCAACAGATAATAAGCTCAAAAAGCCAGTCCAAACTAAAAATCGCCTAGTATTATAAAAATACTTGATATTGTTCTGTTGGTTTAGTTTTACTTTAATGGCGTCTGTCATTTTTTCTTTGTCGTTGTCGTTTTGGCAGCTTCTTCGTCCAAGCTCAAAGTAATGGCCATACTATATCGACCTCTGTCATTACGAATCAATTCACTTTTATTAATGATGCCGAACTTTTGTTCTACTTCCGGATTTGATAATTGGGCAAAAACTTGTTCCAAAATAAAAATTGAAGTGGCCTGAACTCTCAATGAAAGTATTTTTTCATCCGCAGCATAGTTAATGTTTTTGATCAAAACTTCTGGCCCGAAAATATTGGAAAAATATTCAATGGCTGCTTGCTTGTCATATCTTTGATCAAATAGTTCAGCCAAAATTTTTAGCTTTTCTGTGGTGACGAGAATGGACTGCTCAATCAAGCCATTGCTTAAGATTTGAGTTTCCATTTTTTTTTCTTGGTCTTTAATGCCTTTGATTCTAAATTGCAGGTAAAAATTAATGCCTAAAGCAATTACAAAAACTACAACGAGAACACCAAAAACTGCTCCAGATATCTTGAAAATTTTTAAATCGTTTTCTTGATTTTTTGTCAGTTGCTTACGACGTGATTGGACAAAGTTGATTTCTCTAGACATGTTACATTTCTCTGGTCAAAAGACCCATACAAACACCCATGGCAGCGTGATTGGATTCAGGAATATTGCCGGTACTAGCGGCAAATGGTGTCGCCAGCATTACTTCTGTGCCTAAGATGTTTGCTAAGTGAGGGACAATGCCGGGAAGTTGAACACCTCCGCCTGATAAGAGCACTCTTTGAACATTGGCTGTGGGGTTTTGATTGATGAAAAAGCGAATAGCTTTTTGCATGGCATCAGTCAAAACTTTAACCGCGGGCAATAATGCAGTTTGCACTTTTCCTTGAAACTGGCTTGGATCAAGGCCATATTGTCTTTTGTATTGTTCAGCCTGATCAGCGTCTAAGCCAACAGCTGATTGTAAAGTTTTAGTCAATGTTTGAGATCCACTCATGTGGTTGAAAACAAAAGCTAGCTCACCTTGATGGACAACGGCAAGAGTAGTGGTATTGGCACCCATATGAACAATTAGGGTGGTGGGGTCAATAGTTTCAAAGTGAAGAGATCTGACCACTGATAAGATTTGAGTTTCGAGTAGGGTTGGCTCGATGCCGAGGTAATTAAAAACCATAATAAATTTGTCGACCAAAGTTTTTCTGGTGCCAATTAGAAGAACTCGCATTTGTTCGTTGTTATCAGCTTTTTCAGGACGATAAAGAACTTTATATTCGAGTGTCAATTCTTCTGGTGGAATCGGAATATATTGCTCAGCTTGCCAGCCAATGGCAGAGGAAAGCTCGGCGTCAGAGAGACGTGGCATGTTGATAATTTTGGTGGAAATAATGCTTTCTGGAAGTGACAGTCTGACGTCTGTAGTTGGTAACTTATGATCAGAGATTAAATTACCAATAGTTTCGACCAACTTTTCTGTTTGTGGATCATCAGTGGGAATAATAATGCCGTTAGTATTGAATGTTTCGACAACTTTATCTACAACCACAGATTTTCCTGGTTTTCCAGCAATAGCCTTAATGGTGTAGGAACCGATATCGAGTGCAAGGGCAGGCATAGTTTTTATTTAACAATGGTGGTGCCGCTGAACAGTGCATAATCCATTACTGATGGGGCGGCATCTAAAGTTTTGTTGACTTCTACAGCTCTGGTTTCATTGCCAAGGACATTTTTGGCTTCAGAACGGATATTGTAAGCTTGAACAGGTAGCGTCCAACCTACGCCAGAGACGCGGATGTGGGTGTCATTATAAACAGTTTTAACTCTGACAAATAAATCTCCAGTTTGAAGTGGCAAAGTAACTTGGCGGTAATAGCCACCAGTTCCGCTGCCACCTAGAGTGAAGCCATCAGATCTGTCGCAGGCGCCGTAAGCATAATAACGAGCTCTGGTGGTGCCAGCATCGTTATAGAAAACAGAAATAATCAACGAGGCAGGATCTTGAGTTGAACAATTGGTTTCTTTTGACCATTCAAGCAAGAAGTTACGATTTGAAGTAAGTCCAGAGTCATTGAGAGAATCATCAACGTCAACTTTGACTGTTACACCCTCAAAAAGTCTTGTTTCTAAGACGTTTTGCTTGGTCACTGAGTAATCAACGGTAGTGTCGGAAATTCCGGTAACAGTGCCAGTGCGGCTTTGACCTTCAAAATCAAAGTTGGCTGCCAAAGCATCTTCAACTCCTGCTTCGGCGGCATTAAAAACTCTAGCTGATTCGGACTGTTGCTCGGAGAGGAATAAATCTTCAGTACTTCGGGAAGCAATAGAAAGACCCATCGTCAAAAGAACAGTCATGGTCAATAGGATTGCCACACCAACTTGACCTGATTGATGACGAAATTTTTCTTTCATTAGTAACATCATAAACAATCTTTAAAGCGATGACAATCGGCTAAGTATGATAAAATATTGCTCTCGAGATAGTGATGGATTTTTGAAAAATAAAATAATGGCCCCATCGTCTATCGGCTAGGACATCAGGTTCTCATCCTGGTAAGCGGGGTTCGACTCCCCGTGGGGTCACATTTTCACTTTTTTCCTCAGCAAGAGACTGGATTAGCTCGAAAGATGGGGATAATTTACTGGTTCGGATAATTTTGTCTTTCCCTGCAATGATTGTTCCTTGAAACACTTTACTTAGTAGGGATTGTCTTTTGGGCAGGTCTAGGTTGTCCCACAGCAATGGTAGGTTACGCATAAACCGTTCGGAAAACTCTTTGACTACTTCAGTGTTGTACTGCTCAATGCGGATTTCGCTTCTCTCAATCTCAAGCACCGTTAGTTTTTGTTGTATTTCATCGGCTTCTGCTTTGGCTTGCTCAAGGGTATACATACCCTCGTCTTTAGCCTTCCGAACGCTCTTGAGGTCATCCTTGAGTGTTTGGATACGTTGGTCGTAATTGTCCACATCTTGTCTGGATTGCTCAATCACATTGTCCCAGTTCAAAAAGACCATGTGCTGAAACAAAGTAATCACTCGTTTGGTGGGTTTGACTTGTTCTAATATGGCTGCAAACTGTTTGTGCGTTTCATTAGCGTTAAGTCGCACACCTTTGCAACCCTTTTTGCGGCACTCGTAGTACGACACAACCCCGCCATTACCTCGTGACGGTGAAGTGGTGAGCGGATGTCCGCAAGCTTCACACTTGAGTGTGCCTTTGAGTGGGTACTGTTCTTCATCTTGGTACTGGTAGTTTTTCTTTTTCAGGATGAGGTAATGATACGCCTTTTTCCATGTCGGCTCATCGGTTAAAGGTTCGTGCTGCCCAATAGCATACTCGTCCCATTTCTTGGCATACATGTTGCCGTAGTAGAAAGACTTAGACAGGATGCCGTGGACAATTTTATGGTCAGCCTCGACTCGGTAGTAGTCGCCAAACCCCTCTAAGTTCATCATGCGGGCTAGTTGGCTTTTGTTGTAAATACCTGTGGCAGCATTTGCAAACATCCTTGAAACAATTGGGGAAAGTTCTGGGTGTGGGATTGGTGCTAACCCTTTGTTTTCCTCTTTACTGCGAAATGGTCGCTGGTAGCCAATTGGACATTTGAACGGCCACAGACCATCTCGAAAGACTTTTTGCATATTGTCTTTGACCTTCTCGGCTTTGGTTTCATTGTCGTATTGAGCAGCAGCCATCAGGACGTTTTTGAGAAATGTACCCGCTGCATCATTGCCAAACTGTTCAGTGGCAGAGCAGAGCATTACCCCATAAGAGGCAAGCTGTGCTAGCAGCTGCAAACCATCTGGCAGACTACGAGACAGCCTGTCCATTTTATACACCACCAGATAAGAAATGTTGTTTTTCTTGTTAGAGCAGAACTTAATCAGCTCTGTTAGCTGGGTGCGGGTAGCAACGTGCTTGGCTGACTCACCTTCTTCACGGAACACCTTGACTAACTCAAAACCCTTTGACTTGATAAAGTCTTTGCAGATTTTTTCTTGCGTATCTAAGCTGTTGTTATCAACTTGGGAAGGGTCAGAAACACGGATGTAGATGACTGCACGCTTATTTGTTTCCATATTGTGCCATATTATGGCACTTTAGGGACGTTTTAGCTAGGTTTTTACGGTTTTTAGTGCGAAAGTCGATGAAGAGGCTACAAAACAGTGCAGCAGCTTCGATATCTCGCTCTAGCTCAGCATCAGAAACACCTTGAGCATCTTTGCCAAGTAGTCTGCGAGCTTGATTGATAGTCAGCGTTTTCATGTCAGTTGCTGTGTTTCAACTGATGGCTACAAAAAAACCACCAGTACGTTTGTACTTGGTGGCTTCACAGCAATACTGACTTGGCCTTTAACACTCTTCACTTTGGGCTTATACCGCCGCTCCGAGTGA
>Ga0172372_10002464_pt1 | contig 28045 bp, 20 predicted proteins | sample LakKiv5m_2_FD_114544 | JGI IMG/M metagenome (GOLD analysis project Ga0172372, IMG submission 114544) | Freshwater microbial communities from Kabuno Bay, South-Kivu, Congo - kab_092012_9.5m | ecosystem: Environmental > Aquatic > Freshwater > Lake | place: Democratic Republic of the Congo...
AATTATGATGTCATGCTCGACAACATCCGGATATTGAATCCAATAGCTTAACCAAAAGAGTAAGACGATGACAAGGAAAAAAAGAACCGTTCCAAATCTCAGAATCCAACCGGGCGGGGTACCCAGAATTTCCTGAATTTCATCACTTCTTCTATGCATGTATGGTTCTCTTTCCATCTTACGATCCTAATTCAAGTGTATTTTTTACTAATTGATAATAGGCTCCACGAACAAAAGTAAGTTCCTCATGTGAACCCATTTCCAATATTTCACCATCTTCCATAACAACTATCTGATCTGCTTTAAGGACAGTACTTAACCTGTGGGAAACAATCACCATCGTTTTAGTTTTAAAAGCGGTTTTTATATTCTCCAGAATAAGCATTTCATTATAGGTATCGAGTGAGGAAGTCGCTTCATCAAAAAACAAATAATCCGGATCTTTATAAACTGCTCTGGCTATTAGAATTCGTTGCTTTTGTCCCTGACTGATTCCCTGACCTTCAGGGCCAATAATCGTATTTAAACCCTGAGGTAAATGATCGATAAACGATTGCAGATTAGCGATTTTTATTGCAAAATGTAATTGCTCATGATCTATCATTTCATCACCAAGAGCAATATTTTTCGCAATACTTTCGCTAAATAAATATCCATCCTGCATCACCACACCAATGCGATTTCGCCATAATCTTGGATTAATATTAGAAAGATTAACTCCGCCGAGCTTAATATTACCATCTGTTGGGGAGTATAAACTTAATAGTATTTTTAACAGGGTTGTTTTGCCGCTGCCACTGGGTCCAAGAATGGCGGTTATTTTCCCCTGAGGTATTAATAAATTGATATTTTTTAAATTGGGCAAACTATGCAGTCCGAAATAACTAAAATTTACATTTTCTAATAAAAGATTTCCATCAGATGGCATAGTATTGATACTTTCATCAGACAAATTTTCATTTTCCTTCAGATGAATTTCACCGATTCGTTCCAAACTAATCTTGGCTTCCTGCATAGATTTCAAAAATTCGGTTAATTGATTTATCTGACTATTTAACTGACCTATAATATATTGAATGGCCACCAGCATACCCAGTGTGAGGGTTGTAGCCAGAACGCCTTGAGCAACCAGATAAATGATTAATAAATTTTTAGTTTCATTAAAAAAAAGAGCGCCTGCTCTTTGGATTTGTTCCAGTTTTAGATTTTCAGTGTCTGTTTTAAATAACCTTGCCTGAATTCGTTCCCAGGACCATCTTTTTAACTTTTCTGCATTAAAAAGTTTGATATCCTGCATACCCATTATCATTTCATTGATACTATTCTGATTTTCACTTGCATATTCAAACCTTTTTTTATCCAGGGCCTTTCGCCATTTCATAAATCCAAGTACCCATGAAATATTCAATAATGATCCAATAATAAAAATGGCAAAAATAGCCTTATTCCAAAAAAGCAAAACGATACCAAAAGCGACCAGATTGAGAAATGAAAAAATAGAAATTAAGGAGGTAGAACTTAAGAACTTTTGAATTCTTTCGTGATCATTAAAACGCTGAATTAAATCGCCAGTAAGTTTTGAGTCAAAAAATCGAAAAGGTAATTTAGTCAGCTTTATTAAAAAATCTGAAATCAGACTAATGTTTACCCTGCTCCCTACGTGCAAAATATTCCAGCTTCGTATGAATTCAACAGAAATTTGACTTATGAATAAAATTAACTGAGCAATTAATACCAGAGAAATAAATGATAAATCATAATTGTTAATGCCTATATCAACGATACTTTTTATAAAAAATGGAAATAGTAGCTGTAGGGTACTGCCTAAAAATAAACCAATAATAATTTGAAAAACAAGCGCTTTATATTGATAAAAGTAATTAATTACATACTGCCATTCCCCCTTACGCGGTTCTTTACCATTGAATGAATAGAAATCAGGAGAAGTTTGACAGATTAAAACAATACCTGATTCGTCTGGTTTTGCTTCAGCGCCAAGCCAGTTTAAAAGAAATTCATCATTTTTTAGCTTATATTTTTCTTTTGCTGGATCTGCAATCCAGACATTTTGGTAATCCTGATCATAAACTACAACAAAATGATTTTTCCCCCAATTGATTATACAAGGTTTGGGAATAACCTCCAGTAATTGAGCTAGATCTGCTTCAACGGCAAGGGTTTTAAAGCCAATAATTTCAGCTGCGTCACTTAAATCAAGTAATGAAACACCCTCTTTTCCCGTATTACATATTTCCCGTAAAAAATCTGACGAATAGTTTCTACCGTGAAACCTGGCAATCATGCGCAGGCAAGCTGAACCGCAATCCATAGCCTCAAGTTGTGGATAGAAAGGAAACCGTCTTGGCATTGATTTATAAACCGTTTTTATTTAACCAATTACAAATATAATTAAATATTTCTATTTGCTCAGGTTCGTTATGTATCTCATGATACAATCCATCTGGACTATAAAAATCGACGCCTGTTCTTTTTGCAAATGCCTCACTTGCTGCCGGATCTGTTATTTTATCAGCTGAACCATGAATTAACAATACTTTATCATTAATTTGATTAGCATATTGATCCAATATTTCTGCCCTTTGGAATAATGACTTTGCGGCTGAAAGGGTAATATTACTATGAACCAAAGGATCGTGTATATATTTTTCTACGATAGTCTTATCTCTTGACAACCAATCAGGATCAAGTTCATTTTTCTGACTTAATGCTGGCATCACTCCACTTAAAACATTCATCAGTATTATTTTCCATTTTGGAGGCACCAGTTTTAGCCTTATCCAAGGACCTGATGCAATCACGTAATCAACCGTAAATTCATTTTCCAATATCCAGTTTAACACAATATTTCCACCAAGACTGTGCCCATATAAAATAATTGGTATATCTGAAGATTCATTTACAGTTTTCCTAATTAATCCTTTAACTTCATCCAGATATACCTTATAGTCTGAAAAATGACCACGGATTCCCGGACTATTGCCGTGCCCATAATGATCAGTTCCTATAACGTTTACCTTTATTCCATTAAAATATTTTGCCCAGTGATCATATCTGCCAATATGTTCTCCGGCACCATGAACAAGAATAAGATTAGCTTTGGGGTTCTCTACAGTCCACGATTTTCCTGATAAAGAAACATTGTCAGGTAGGGTTAAAGTGAAATTTTCCATTTTTAATTCTAAGATAGGAAGAGTATAGAACTAAAATTCATTAGCTTCGTTAATTTATCAAATCTTTTGTAGTTATGCGTATTATTTTCATGGGAACTCCTGCATTTGCAGTGCCAACCCTTCTAAAGTTATGTGAGGCAGGATATAATATTCCTGCTGTTATAACTGCTACGGATAAACCAGGAGGTAGGGGTAAAAAGGAAATTCTTCAATCGGAGGTAAAAAAGGCAGCAATCCGACTTAATATTCCAGTCATGCAGCCTTCAAATCTGAAGCAACCAGGTTTTATTGAAGAAGTTAAAGCTTTAGCGCCTGATTTATTTATTGTAGTTGCTTTCAGAATGCTGCCAGAGGTCTTATGGCGTTTACCAACTTTGGGTACTATAAATCTGCATGCCTCATTATTACCAGATTACAGAGGTGCTGCACCTATAAACTGGGCAATTATCAATGGTGAATTACGGACTGGCGTTACCACTTTTTTTATAAGGAAGGAAATTGATACAGGCCCAGTATTAAAAACCAAGGCAATCGATATATTATCAACGGATAATGCGGGTACCTTACATGATAAATTAATGGAAATCGGTGCTGATCTTGTAGTAGATACCGTGCATGATTTATCCAATACTTCCATCTCTGGTATTGCTCAAAAGGAAATTTCCCATAAACTGGCTCCTAAATTAAACTATGAAACAGGAAAAATTGATTTAGCAAAAAATTCCAGAGAAATTATTAATCTTATACGTGGATTAAGCCCATATCCTTGTGCCTGGCTGCCAACTAAATTGGGGGATATCAAAATTATTTCTGCTATTGAAGGAAGTGAGACAGATATAGATTTTAATACTAATCCTCTGTTGACTAATCAAAAATCTTTTATTTATCTTAAAACAGGAAATGGATACATTTCACTTCAAACTTTCCAGATTCCCGGAAAAAAACCAATGCAAGTTGAGGCTTATTTAAATGGCAATAAGGCGGAAACCTGGTTTTAAAACATCATTAACTATATGATTCATATTATTGATTTAAATTTTCAAGGCACCAAAGGATCTATTGCTGCCTTTTTAATGGAAACACAAATAGGTCCTGTTTTATTTGAATCAGGACCCTTTTCTACTTTTAATACTTTAAAAGATGAAATTGAAAAAACAGGATTTAATATTACAGATATAAAACACGTTTTTATTTCTCATATTCACTTTGACCATGCGGGTGCCGCCTGGAAATTTGCGGAACATGGTGCAAAAATTTACGTCCATCCTTTGGGTGTGTCGCATTTGAATAATCCAGATAAATTATGGGGGTCAGCGGTTCGGATTTATGGCGATTTTATGGATAAATTATGGGGGCAAATGAATCCCATTCCATACAATCAATTAGTTCCATTAGCACATTCATCGGTTACAATATTGGGAGATATTCAAATTCAAGCAATACATACACCCGGACATGCCATTCACCATATAGCTTACGCAGTAAATGATGTTGTTTTTTGCGGAGATGTTGGAGGTGTTAAAATTGGAGATGGGCCTGTAGTACCTCCATGTCCCCCACCCGATATACATGTCGAAGATTGGTGTGCTTCCATACAATTAATCAGACAGTTGCAACCTGCAACATTATATTTAACCCATTTTGGAATTGTCAATTCATCCATTGAAAAGCATTTTGATTTATTGGAATCAACCTTAATGCTTTATGTGAACATGATTTCAGAAGAAATGGAAAAAGAAAAAGATATGGTTAAAATAACGGAATCTTTTCAAAAAATGGTGGAATCTAAATGGATTGAATTAAACATGGACAATGATGAAATACTAAGATACAACCTCGCCAATCCTGCTTTTATGAGTGTTAGCGGAATTATTCGATACTGGACTAAAATAAAAGGAAAAATATGGAATTAATTAACAGGTAACCATTCCCTGATTTTTTCCAGGCTCTTTTTAATAATTTTCTGGTCAATCAGCTCTGCAGATTTAGAAATTTTATCTTCTTTTTCGTTAAATTTTCCTTCTTTTATTTTCATAGCTACCTCCAGATCAGATACAACGGAGGCGGAATGATTGTTTTTGTTTTCGTATAAATAACAATAACTGCAAATGCTTAGGACTATTAATATAATTAACATCCAGGTTTCACCGTTAAATTCTTTTTTCATTTTGAAAATCATTTTCATTATACAAATATACAATCAAAGACTTACTAAACGAATAAAAGGTTGCAAGTTTATCAGGAAATATATTGAAAAAGGTCTCTCGATGCCATAGATACAGGATTTTTCATAACTTCTTCGGTATTACCATAATCAACTGTTGTACCATTAGAAAGTACAAGTATGTTATCACAAAACTGCGTAACTCTTTTAATATCATGTGATATAAAAAGGATAGAGATATTTGTTTTTAACTGAATGTCACTTAGTAAGTCCAAAATCGAAGTTTGCCTTTCCATATCTAAACTTGCAAGGGATTCATCTAAAATCAAAAAATCCGGATTCACACAAATGGCTCTTGCAATGGCAATCCTTTGTTGTTCACCCCCCGAACATTCATGTGGGAATTTTTCTAAAAAGTTTTCATTTAATTGAACTAATGCCAGTACTTCCCTAATGCGATGCTTATTAAATTCCTTAGTTTTATTTAATGTTTTTACGGCTTGAAATAAGGTTTTACGAATATTAAATTTAGGATTTAATGATAAATAAGGATTTTGGAAAATCAATTGTCTTTTACCGGAATAATCAAAAAAAGAGATTTTACCCGTATTAATTGGGATTAATCCACATATTGCCTTTGCCAGTGTACTTTTTCCTGACCCAGATACACCAATAACACCTAAATTTTCTCCTTTTTTTAAGGTAAATGAGATATTTTCCAAGGCTTTAAATAAGGTAGGCCTAAACCATCCTTTTCGATAGAAAACAGATATATTACTAACATCGAGTATAACATCCTGATTTGAAACCAATCTTTTTTTATTCAAATATAAATTTGAGGAAGAATCTAAAAAGTCCATTTGTCTTCCTTCCTTAAGAAAAACAAATTTATCTGTCCATTTTGAAATCAAGGCAATGTCATGACTTATAATAATAACGCCGGCAGAAATTGAATCAGCAAGTGTAAAAAGTAAATGTAATACCTGATGTTGAAGAATTGGATCCAGGGCCGTAGTTGGTTCATCTGCTAAAATTAAAGCTGGCTTTTGACAAAGGGCCATAGCGATAATGACTCGTTGAAGTTGACCACCTGATAATTCATGAGGATAAGCATTAAAAATTCGACTGGGATTATTTAGGCCAACTTTAACCAACCATTCCAAACAGGCTGCATATTTATCTTGAATTGAATGATATGACACTACCATTTCAATGGCTTCGGAAAGTTGTGAACCTATAGTAATTAAAGGATTGAGATTCAGTTGAGGATTTTGTGGAATAAAAGAAACTTTTTTTTTAAATGTTACATCAGGATTAAAATGAATTTCTGTATTATCATCCAGGATCAAATTATCTGGCAATATTCCGAGAATAGCTTTTAAGGTAAGGCTTTTCCCAGAACCAGAATTTCCTATGATACTTAACCTATCTTTACTATGAATTGAAAAGGAGATATTTTCAATAAGGATCGACTTATTTTCCTCCTTTTTATGGAAAACAGTCAAATGCTTGACTGTTAATAAGGGGGATGAATATTTATCTTTATTTTCAAGCATTTATTGTATAATCATTTTATCTTGCTTAAAAATCACATTGATATCCTTTTTTTTACATAAAATCTCTATAAATGCTGATCCAAAAAAAGCAGATCGCCAGCCTTTTGAAAATGAATCCAGGCTCTCCTCATTTTGTCTTAATTCTTTAAGCAAATTTTTTGGAAACGCTATAGAAGCTGAAATACCATTTTCCATACAATAAAACTTTATTACACCATAAATAAGATCAATTAAAGCTTCCTCCCTTATATCTTCTTCTGGTTCCTTACTAATATTTGAAATTATTTTAAGTTCTTCCTCTTTAGGCTTCTCTTTAAAAAATTCCTCAAAAACCTTCCAGTAATCATTTGAAAAATTAATTGGGAATCGCCTGTTGTCTTTAAAATAATTTCTACCTGACTTTATACCTTTTACTAAAGTATGAATATATTTTGAAGGAATAATCATATCCCTGTTTACATTTTTATCCTTCGCCATATTTTCTCTCCAAACCATTAGTCGCAGATAAAAAATTCTTTCACTTTGGGTGAGTGTATGAACAATTGGATTTATGATAACCTCATTTTCAATTATTTTGGAATAGGTCTTCATTAATTCAAGGTGTTTAAATTCTTCTCCGGCCCATGATAATCTATTTTTTTCAATCAATTTATTAGTCAATCTCTTGCAAAGTTCCCTGAGGGGTAAGACATCATCAAGTGCATATTGTAATTGTTCTTTGGTTAATGGACGGTTATCCCATTGAGTAACGGTATGAGATTTATCCAGCTGATAGGAGAATTCTGTTTCAACCAACTTTTTAAATGAGATGGGATATTTGAAGTCAAGAAATGCGGATGCAATTTGGGTATCAAAAATGTTTTGGGGAAGAATACCATAATTTTGGTAAAAACCACGGTAATCATTATCACCTGCATGGGTTATTTTTAATATGTTGGGATTCTCAATTAAATTCAAAAAAGGAGTTAAATCTGAAATAGCCAGTGGATCTATGATATAATTACCAATTTCAGAAGAAGTTTGAATCAAACAAATCAAAGGCTTATACCTTTTCTCTCCAACAAATTCAGTATCTATACCAATTTGATCTACCTGATGATGTAAATCTGCAAAAGTTTGTAAATCGACATCATTCTCAATGAAAATGAAATTATTATTTTTTTTCACGTTTGGGTTTAGCACAAGTGTTTTATATTTAGTAAAGATACACATGAAAATATGTTTCCTAAACTAACGCTCAAAAATTATCGTTAGATAAACATAATGAAAACAAATTTAGTCTTTTATTGGCATCGATGTCTGATGATTTCTGCTCGTTTTTTAAGCTGGTTGAAGGAAAAGTGGCAGAAAAAAATATACAGGGTTACCTTTTTCAGCGTTTTTCTATTTTTAGTATTAGGTTTTTCATTACCAATCATTTTTCGTAAACCATTGGCACTTAGAGTTATCAATTCGATAGATATTGATATTATAGAACAGATAAATTTTTCAAGGGTAGATTTTTCATTGTTTAGATCTTTTCCATTTTTAAATGTAAGGTTTTCCAATTTTACAACCCTGGGCAGCAGGGAATTAGGAAATTCCGAATTATTAAGTGTTAAGTATATTGACATTGCTGTTGATGTTTGGTCTGTCATTGATAATTCAAGACCAATATATATCAGATCTGTCCGTTTTTATGAACCAAAACTAACTATCCTTATTTCTCCATCTGGTCAGAAGAATTATGAAGTGCCATTAGCTGAAGAGTTAATTGAAAACAGAGATAGTTCTATCCGTTCTAAATTTAATTTTAATCTGGCATTACAATCTATTGAGGTCATCAATGGATTTTTACTGCTGAAGGATGAAAATGCAAAAATAAATATTAAAGCAGATGGTATCTGGCATGAAGGATCCGGAGATTTAAGTACAGGTTTTTACAATTTGAAAACAGACACCAGAGCCAGTGAAGTAAGTATTTCAATTGGCTCCTCTACCATCATGGAAAAGGCTAACCTTGCTTTAAATATAAATTTTAATATCGATAATAATACAAAAGAATATATTATAACAGATAATGATATAAAAATTAATCAGTTATCACTAAAAATAAAAGGACGGATTAAGAAAAATCCTACTTTTTATTTTTATGATCTTAGTTTATATGCTCCTGATAATCAATTTAATGAATTGATACGTTTATTACCCTCCTTAGAAAAAACATCTTTTAAACAATTTAAGCAAACCCGGGGGAGATTTAATTTAGGATTATATATTAAAGGACCATTTCAGGTAGCTCCCCGCATTTATCCGGAATTTAATGGTTTTTTGAAGGTTGATAACGGTAGTATTCTGGATTATTTTAATTCATCTGGCATTTCTGATATCCATACCTATTTATCCATTTGTAACGATTCTAAAGATTTATCTAATCTGGAAATTCATATACCTGTCCTGGAGGCGTGTATGGAAGGAAAGGATTTCAATTTATCGTTATACCTAAAAAACCCTGTTTATGATCCTTATGTTCATGGATATGTAAAAGGAGAACTTAATCTTAATTCATTACAAAAATATTTACCTCTTTTTTCGGGAAATGAATTAAATGGAGTAATTAATGCCAATATTTTTATGTCTGGAAAAATGTCGGATATTGATAAAAAATTATTTGACAAAGTTCGTATGGATGGAAATATAAAAATGACAGCTTTAAACTGGAAAAATCTGAATGAAAATATATCCATCAAATACCTTAAGGCAAACTTAACTCCTCAAAATCTGAATATTCCCTCCCTTACAGGAAGTTATAATGGCAATGCTTTCAGTGTTTCAGGAAAAATATCAAATGTGCTGGCATATTTCAGCCCCTTAAAAACTTTAAAGGGTTCATTTTTTGTCACCAGCCCTGAAACTAATCTGGATAAATGGATTAAAAATGATGAAACTCCCCAAAAAAATAATTTTTCAGGAGGTGAACAAAAAACTAAATGGATACAAAAAATAGAGAATCTTAAGCCTGGCAAAATATCACCTTATGATTTTGATATAATTTATAAAGCGCCAAAAGTGATAATGAAAGGAAATATTATAGAAAAATTTTCTTTTAGTGGAAATTATAAATTAAATAATCTTACCATAAAAAATATGCGTTTTAAATTTAAAAATATAGAAATTAAAACCAGTGGAAATCTAATTAATGCCAATAACTATTTGTTTGAAAATGGCATCCTTAAAGGCAATCTAAATATATCTGCCTCAAATTTTCCATTTATTCTGCCATCTTCCGATTTAGTTGCTCAAAGTATTCAAAAACAATCCCAGGATGAGCCAAAATCTAATCTGATTAAAAAGATTATTCCTATCATAACTAAAAAGAAAAGTCCCGGCATCATTCCTCTGATCCCGGACAGAACGGAGATAAATGGTAAAGTTAAGATTGATACTATTTTAAGCGCAGATCAAATATTCCATAATGTATCGTTTCAAATAGCCATGAATAAGGAAAAATTAACGATGAATCAGGGAATTGCTTATCAGAGAAATAAGCCTGTCTATTGGAAAGCATTGCTTAACAATCAAAATAATTTTTCAGTACGATTTGACTTCAATAAATTTCAGGATGACCTGTTCTCAATCCCCAAACAATCACCACTTCAATTTTTTAATTTAATTTCTGAAGAAAAAAAAACCAGACCTGCCGGTCTAAAAATAACAGGTAATATTGGAAATGCACCCGGTTATCCTTTTTCTAAATTGAGGTACTTATTCTTCACCAATTTAAATCCGATTTTAGAAGGTTCACAAATCCAAAAATTTAATGGTTTAAAAAATCTTAAATCAAAAACAATCCATGAGGATTTAAAGTGGTGGATTAGTTATGAAAATAAAAAATTTATTTTTTGGCCGGTTTTTCTACAATTCAAGGATATCCCATTCTATTATACAGGTATTCAAAGTGGTGAAAAAGATTGTTTTTTTAAAATCAGAGGTTTAATCCCTATTTCCTATTTTAAGCTGGATGAATGGATAAAGACTAATAATACCGGAAATTTGCCTGAATTTGTGGAGGTTTCTATGGATATCGAAGATTGTCTGACTAATTATTTTGTAATACAATTGCAGATTCAACAAAATATAAATGAAAATTTAAAACAAAGATTAGAAAAATACCTTCAATCTGAATTAAATAAAGAGTTAAGGCGAATGTATGGAATGGATAAAGTAAAAAACAATCAAAAAACCAATCTTAAAGAAAAGTATAACTATCTGCCATTGCCATATTTTATGCCAGAAATGAGCGTATGGAATGAATATCGTAAATTAAATGATAGTTTACAAACAGCTTTCAATACGATGAAACCTTTAAAACAGTGAAAGAAGATTTAGGCTTCCTGAATTTGATATTCCCTTAAATCTACAGCAGCAATACCAGAAACTCCTTGTTCTGCCATATAAACGCCATAAATAGTCTGAACGGATGCCATAGTTAATTTGTTATGAGTAACGATAATAAATTGAGAATCTCTGGAAAATTTATTAATTATTTTATTGAATTTAGAAATATTTGTGTCATCTAATGGTGCATCCACCTCGTCAAAAATACAAAACGGTGCAGGCTTTAATAAATACAAGGAAAAAAGAAGGGCAATGGCTGTCAGTGTTTTTTCACCTCCGGAAAGTTGACTAATTGATTGAGGTTTTTTCCCTTTAGGTTTTGCGATAATTTCAATTTTAGAATCCAATGGGTTATTTGGATCCAGTAATACAAGGTCACAATTATCATCTTCGGTAAACAAACTTCTGAAAACTTCTATGAAATGGGCTCTAACTTGCGTAAAGGCATCTAAAAATCGGACTGTTGCCGTTTGTTCAATCTCATTTAATGTCTTTTCGAGTGATAATTTAGCTTCTAAAATATCATTTTTTTGTGTCAGTATATTTGTGTAACGTGCTTGCATTTCATCAAATGCATCGATAGCTAAGGGATTAATTTCACCGTAATGATCTAATCTGGTTTTCATTTTTTCAACCTGAGGAATTAGTTCATCTATAGTACCCAAACCCTTTGGCTCCAGGTTTAATATATCGTTGACATTGACCTCAAATTCAATTCTTAATCTCTGGGAAAGAGAACTAATTTCAAATTTTATATCATTGAAAGATTCTTTTAGTGAATTGACAGCAATTTGTTTTTCCTGTCTTTCTTTATGTTGCTTTCTTAGCAAATCTTCCAGTCCTACAATTTTATTTCTTTCTTCAAAAAATGCAGTTTCTGCTGCTGTTATATTTAATTGACGACTCGATTTTAGGGTTAAAATGTCCTGGATCTGGTCAGAAAATTTATTTAGATTAGCAGACAGATAATCATTTTCCTGCTTTGATTTTTCAAGTAAAGATTTATTCTGTACTATAATATTTTGTCTTTCAGCAATTTGCTTTTCCTTATTAATTAAATCTCTCTGTATCGTTTCTACCTTGTTTTCTTGCTTTAAAAATTGAATATTTTTTTCGTTGTACAAAGTAGAACTATGGCTCAATCTTTCAGCTAACCCTCTAAAATTTACGTCGGTTGAGGCAATACTGGCTTTTGCATTTTCGAGAGCTAAGAGTTCAATTTCCAATGATTTTTTTATACCATCCAGGTTATTGGTATTTATTATAATTTGTTGTTGGGTATGTTCAATTTTAATATTAAGATCCTGGACAAATTGAACAATTCCATCTTTTCTGGATTGAGAGCTAATTCGCTGTTGAATAATTTTCTGAAGCTTTTGCTTTTCTTCTGATAATATTTTTTGATTATTCTGATTTTGAATATGATTGATTTCATTTTTCAACTGATGAATCAGGTTAACCACTTTTTCTTCTTCTTTTTCTTTTTTTACAATCAACTCCTCAAGAAGTGTAAGATTTTTTTTTCTACCAATTTTTTTACCCTCAAACAAACCAATTGATCCGCCTGAAAGACTGTGTCTTTTTCTGGCAAACTGACCATTGGCGTGCAGCAAAACCAACTCACTTTCGGGTTGTTGAATAATTTGTTGATTTGGTTCTACGATGTAAACATCCTTTAACAGGTAATGACAAAGTTTTATATAAGGTGTATCAACCTGAACTAATTCAATAGCAGGCTGGTAATTTGTCTGTTGAAAAATGGGTGGATTATAATCATCAAAGGAAGATAGAATAAAAAAATTAGCCTTCCCTTTCTGTGCTTTAACTAAGGTCTCTACTGCTTGAAAAGCAATTGAATAGTCAGACACAACAAAATAATTTAAATAAGGCTCCAGATAATTTTCTATTGCCACCCTATATTTTTCCTGAACATAAATGACATCTGTCAATAAGGGTATTTTGGAATTCCAATCCTTTTGTTTGGTCAGAAAATGAATTGATTCTGGAAATCCCTCCAGATTATCCACCATGCTTCGAGTCAATTTAAGTTCATTTCTATTGGCATCAAGCTCCCTTCTGATTTTTATTAAATCCTGATTAAGATGCTCTTTTTGCCATTCCAATTGAGCTAACTTTTCAATTCTTAATTGCTCTTTATCATCAATATCTCTGATAAGATCATTTTGGAGCAATTCATCCTCAGCTAACTTGACTATTTCAGCTGATAGGGTATCCATAGAAGTCTTAATCTGTTCTAATTCAACCTTGTATGTTTCATTTGTTTTTGACAGATTATCTATTTGAGATTGATTTACAGCTTTTAATTTTTCAAGATCATAAACTGACTTCTCATATTTGCTTTGCTCAAGCAGCACATTATCCATTAAACTTTTGGCTTCACTATGATCTTTTTTTATATTGTCGAGTTCCTTTTGTGCGGCATCCAGTTCTTGTTCTAATCTAAAGGAAACCCTTTTTTCAAGATTCAATTCTTCATTTATCTCCACAATTTCTTCCTTTAAACGCGAAAGAAAGGCTTCAGCTTTTAAGATGTCTTCTTGTAAATTTTTTTCATTTTCACTAATAAATTGTTGCCTTTGTATGGTTAATTTTTTTTCATTTTCAAGATTTCTCAAATTCGAAATAATTTCATTTAAACCCTTTTGATGTTCAGAAAGCCAAATTTCTTTATCCAGATGTTCTTTTTTAAGAACTTCAAGAGATGCCTCTTCTTTTTGAATTGAAAAATCCAGGTTTCTATATTCATCCTGAAGTAATTCAATGTCTTTCTGACATTGAATGTATTGTTTTTTAAGAACACTTACTTTTAACAAGGAAAGTTCTACACTTAATTCTTTATATTGATTTTTTAGTTCTACGTATTTCCTGGTTCTTTTAGCTTGTTTTTCCAGACTTTTTAAATTCCCATCAATTTCGTGAAGTAAATCCTCTACCCTATCCAGATCTTCTGATGCGGATTTCAATTTTGAAAGTGCTTCCCTTTTTCTAATTTTATATTTAGAAACGCCGGATGCCTGCTCAAACATTTTTCTTCTTGAATCTTCCTTATCCTCTAAAATATCATCAACCATGCCGAGGACAATAATAGCATAAGAATTAGAACCAATGCCCGTATCCAGAAATAGATTGGTGATATCTTTCAGTCTGCAGTTAACACCGTTTAACTGATATTCGCTTTCTCCACTTCTATAAAGAAGTCTTGAAATAGCTACAGTATTATATGCAGTTGGTAATAAATTTTTAGTATTTTCAAAGGTGAGGGTTACCTGAGCAATACCAGCCTGCTTTCTTTTTTTTGTTCCATTAAAAATGACATCCTGCATTTGCTCTAATCTAAGTTCCCTGCTTTTTTGCTCTCCGAGAACCCAGCGAATAGCATCTACAATATTAGACTTTCCCGACCCATTAGGACCCACAATACCGATAACTTCTTCATTGAAGTTTATCATTGTTTGATTGGCAAAGCTTTTGAAGCCTTTAATTTCTAAGGATTTGAGTTTCATAGCCTGCAAAAATAGAAAATCAACATCAAAGAAAGATTGATTTCACAAAAATTCTATTGAGTTTGATGAAAGCAATGAACCAATGCCTGCATATCGGCTTCATTATTATAAAGATGCGGAGAAATTCGTAAGGAATTTCCTCTTCGGGAGATAAAAACCTTATTTTGTTGTAATAAGGATTGGATCGGTTTATTTAACATATAATCTGGAAGGTGTAGCCCAACTAAATGAGAAGAACGCCATTTTTCATTTTCAATAAAAATCCCCATTGACTGTAAATCATCCAGATAGGGGGCAATTAATTCAGAACAATAACGCTGTATTTCTTCCGGATTCCAGGCCAGTAATTGTTCAAGTGCCTTTGTTAGCATGGGAACCAGCTGAAAATTACTATGTTCACCCACGGAATATCTGGATGCACCTTTCTGGTAGTTATCCTGATAATTAACGAGGGTACTAAAATCTTCACTTCCATAACGGTTAATCCAGTTTTCTTCGAGAGGAATACCATTATCGAGCACAGGAGAAAAATAGGCAATTCCCAGGGAGTAAGGACCTAACAGCCATTTATATCCGCCACAAACCAAGGCTTCTGGTTGAAGTGCTTCAATATGGATAGGCAGAGCTCCCACAGATTGAGTTCCATCAATAACCAGCCATGCTCCAACCTCTCTTGTTTTTTTTCTAATCTCAAACAAATCAAATTTTGTTCCATCTGCCCAATGAATATTTCCTAATGCTACAGCAGCCGTTTTTTCATTAATAGCATCCAGAATTTTAGCATTCCAGTTTTCACCTCTGTTTACGCCATTAGGAGCTGAAACGACTTTTAGCGTAGCACCTTTAATATCAGCTTCTCTCTTCCAGGGATAAACGTTACTTGGAAATTGACCTTCAACAACAATAATTTCCTGCCCTTTTCCCAGATGTAAATTTCTTGCTACGGTACTTAAACCATAAGAAGCAGATGGTATTATGGCAATTCTATTTGGATCGGTTACCTGTATCAATTTAGAAAAAAGCAATTTCAATCTCTCAACTGGTTCAAAGAAATCCATGATTTGCATTTCCCAGGGCGAATTTTTCCGATGTAAAGAGGAGTGACCAATTTCTTCTACTTTTTTCAACTGTGGCGACATGTAAGCACAGTTTAAATAGTGTATATCCTCGGGAATGGTAAATAAATCTCTCTGGCAATTCAACATATCTTTTTAATAAAGATACGAAATTCTAAGCTTTAAAATCAATAGCATTATTCAATAACAAGTCGTATTTTATAGATTCAACCTTATAATTTTCCTTGCTCCATGAAAAAAGATTGGCATAGATATCCACTATAAATGTTCTATAGGTAAGACAAAGATCCCTGTTAAACCATAAATAACCAGTTTGTCTTTGTATAAAATCGACAGGAAAAAAAATCATCTCATGAAAAACACCATATTTAATTTCTGCCTCCAGTAATTTTTCGATAGCTGATTTTTTTTCATCTTTAACGTCCAGATAGGTTAAAAAAACTGCTGCTTTATCACCATATCTTCTAAGATAATTAGCAGCTAATGATTCATCCAGACCATAATTATGAAATTGATTTTTAAGGTTATCCAGAAAAACATTTAAATCTTGTTCGCTTTTAAATGAATTACCGCTAAGGGGTTCAGATTTTGTAGTGCTTGAATGTTTAAATTTTTTATAATCTGTACCTATTATTTGGAAGGATTTATTTAAAACTTTTTCTGCCATTTTTCTAAAACCAGTTAATTTACCCCCAGCGATAGAAATTAATCCGGACTTAGAAATAAATATTTCATCCTTTCTTGAAATTTCAGTAGAAGATTTACCTTTTTCCATGATTAATGGCCTGACTCCAACCCAGGAAGATAAAATATCCGATGGTGAAAGAGATGAAGAGGGAATGATTGTATTGATAGTGTGTAACAAATAATCAATTTCATCAACTGTTGACATTATGTTATTTTTATCACCCTGGTATAAAATATCAGTCGTTCCCAGATAAGTAATCCCATCCCGGGGTATTGCAAAAATCATTCTTTTTTTATCAGGGTCATCCATATAAATGGCATGTTCAAATGGTAATTTGGTATATGGAAAGACAATATGTGTACCTTTGCTTAGTAATAATTCCTTTTGAGGCGGAAATGAATCCAGGTCAAGGACATCCATAACCCAGGGGCCGGCAGCATTTATGACAAGGGGTGAATGGATTTGATGAACCTCACCTGAAAGAACATCTTTATAAATAATCCCATCAATTTTTGAATTATTTTTTTTGATTAACCCAATCACTTTTGAATAATTCAGACAAAAGGCGCCTTTTTCGATGGCTGATTGCAACAGGGACCAGGTAAGTCTGTTATCATCCGTTTGATATTCTGCATAAAGGAAAGAACCTAATAAATTATCCCCTGGCAACATAGGTTCCATTAATTTAGTTTTCTCTTTTCCGGAATAGGAAAATGCATCTGCTTTTTCAACACCCGCAAGTGCATCATAAACTGCCAGTGCGATACCCGCCATCAGCCTGTTCAAAGAACCACCCTTATATATTGGCAACAGCATTTTTTCAGGTCGTACTAAAAAGCGTGCTATATTATGAACAATAGCACGTTCTCTGCCGACTTCATAAACTTGTTTAAATTTGAGTTGCTTCAGATATCTTAAACCTCCATGGATTAGTTTTGTACTTTTACTGCTGGTACCTGACGCAAAATCATTTTGTTCCAGCAATAAAACCTTTAACCCCCTCAAGCTGGCATCCCAGGCTATTCCCGCGCCAGTAATACCACCTCCAATGATTATTAAATCAAAGGCCACATTTTTAATCCGATCTACATTTGATTTACGGTTTTGAGCTGAAAAAACAGGCATAATAATCAAAATACATTACTGTAAAAATAGGCAGCTAATACCGCTCCGAGAATTGGGCCAATAATTGGTATCCAGGCGTAGTTCCAATCGGAACTTCCTTTCCCTGGAACAGGCAATAGAAAATGGGCCAGACGCGGACCAAAATCCCTTGCTGGATTAATAGCAAACCCTGTCGTTCCACCAAAAGATAAACCTATCGCTATTATTAGTCCGCCTACTGCAAAAGGTTTTAGACCCTGGGTAAATTCATTGGCACCAATATAGAGTAATCCTAATATCAAAAAAAAGGTTCCGATAACCTCACTGATTAAATTTGGAATGGTTGCTTTTATAGCAGGCCCTGTACAAAAAACACCTTTAATGTCATCTGTCGATTCAGTAACCTTCCAATGAGGCCAGTAATGAATAACTACTATTCCTGCTCCAGTAAAACAGCCTAAAATCTGAGCCAGCATAAATTGGGGAACATCAGACCATGGAAAATCACCGGTTATAGCTAGTGCAATAGTTACCGCTGGATTTAAATGTGCGCCACTCACCTCTCCTACGGCATAAATACCTAATGTTACAGCTAATCCCCAGGCAATGCAAATGATTAACCAGTTAGAACCATTTGAAATAGTTCCTTTAAGGCTGGAACCAGCACAAACCCCGGAACCAAAGCCAATTAAAATGGCAGAACCAATAAATTCAGCAAGAAATGGTGACATAAAGTTAGATTTTAGAATACTGTTTTAAAAATAGTAAAAATACTATACTAACCTCCTAGTTTTTGTGTTTTTTATAAAATGAAATTAACCCAATGGTTGAACTATCGTGATTATAGGGATTGGTATCTTTTTGTAATTCAGGAAGTATCTGGTTGGCAAGTTGTTTACCTAATTCAACTCCCCATTGATCGAAGCTATAGATATTCCAAATAATTCCCTGAACAAATATTTTGTGTTCATACAGCGCGATTAATCTCCCTAAATTAAAAGGTGTTAATTCATCCATTAAAATTGAATTTGAGGGTTTATTTCCCTCAAACACTTTAAAAGGAACTAATTTTTTTATATCATCAGGGGAAACACCGTTATTACTCAATTCCATTGTCGCAGCCTCTTCAGATTTCCCATTCATCAGTGCCTCTGTTTGTGCGAAAAAATTACTCATCAATTTTTCGTGATGATCACCAATGGCATGTTTAGGTTTAGCTGCAGCAATAAAATCACAAGGAATAAATCCTGTTCCCTGATGTAATAACTGGTAAAAAGCATGCTGACCATTAGTTCCTGGCTCTCCCCAGATTACAGGTCCTGTTGAATAATCTACCCTAAGGCCATTCCTATCAACAGATTTACCATTACTTTCCATATTTCCTTGCTGGAAATATGCAGCAAACCGATGTAAATATTGATCGTAAGGAAGAATGGCTTCAGATTGAGCCCCCATAAAGTTGACATACCATATTCCTATTAAAGCAAGAACAACAGGCATATTTTTTTGTGGAATTTCATTTTTGAAATGTTCATCCATCCAATTGAAACCTGCTAACAATGATTCGAATATCTCATAACCAAGATACAGGGAAATTGATAAACCGATGGCACTGGTTAAGGAATATCTTCCGCCAACCCAATCCCAGAAAACAAACATATTATTGGCATCAATACCAAAATCAACAACCGCTTTTTCATTGGTTGAAAGAGCCACAAAATGTTTTGCAACATGACTGGTATTACCTGCTGTTTTCAAAAACCAGTCTCTGGCTGAATAAGCATTCGTCATCGTTTCCTGCGTTGTAAAGGTCTTTGATGCAACAAGAAACAAGGTATCTTCAGGATTTAAAAATTTCAGTGTTTCAGCTAAATGACTGGCATCAATATTGGAGACAAAATAAACATTTAGGGATGGATCTGAATATGACTTAAGGGCTTCACAAACCATTAAAGGACCTAAATCGGAACCTCCGATACCAATATTTACAACATTTTTGATTTTTTTTCCAGTATATCCCTTCCAAATACCATTTCGAACTTCTAATGAAAATTTTTTCATTTTCAATTTTACAGCATCTATATCTTTCATGATATCATAGCCATCAATAGTAAGAGAAGAACCCACTGGCTTTCTTAAGGCCGTATGCAACACAGACCGGTTTTCAGTTTCATTAATTCTGGATCCATTGAACATACCTGATATTGCCTGAGGGAGCCCGCATTCATTTGCCAGATTATGAAGTTCATTTAATATTTCTTCTGTCAGAATATTCTTGGAGAAATCTACCAGAAGCCCCTCATTTTCAATGGAAAATAAATTAAATCGAGCTGGATTTTCCTTGAACAGTTCAGATATTTTCAAATACGCTGATTGTTTTGAAAGCCTCTGTAAATTTGTCCAGGATGTTGTTTGAGTGGGATTTTGTTTAGGTAGCATTATTAATCTTTTAACAGGGGTTTTATCTCATCCAAAGGGATTAAAAGTTCCGTTGATCCAAGCACGTAAGGTCCGATTTCATAGGCATTATAAACCAGATAAAGCCCTTGAGAGAGCAAAGCTACATTTTCTGGTAACGGCCATTCATTGGCATAAAATCCTTCACTGGTTAAATCAATTTCATCGGATAGATTTCTTTTTCTTTTGACTTCCTTAACAATAAGTTCTTTTAGCTTACTTTCATTTTTTATTATATCAGATATAAAACGTCTTTTACCATTTCCAGGATTAAAAGAAAGGATTCTAATGGCATTTATGGGATGAGCTCCCCCGGTAAATCTATCAGAATGTAGTAAAATAGAAAAACTGTTAAGGTTATTTTCCAGTACTTTATAATGAATTTTTAACGTCCAGTTTTGAGGAAAATTAACTTCTTCACTAAAATTTTTATGCTGAGATATGAAAGAGTCTAACTTTAAATTAATACCATCAAATGATGCTAATGGAGGTGGAAAATTTTCCAAAATATCTTCTAGTTCGTTTAGTATTTCCCTATTTATCGAGGCTGCATGTTCATGGTTTTCAATAAAAGGGACTTCCAGATTTATTTCTGCACACGAACCCAGACTGTCCGGACAAGGAGAAGATTTAGCATTGTAGCTTTTTGTTGTTACAGCATACCTGTATTTATCATTCTTTATTTCATTATCTTTATTTGAGCAGGTGAATACGAATAAACAGATAATCAGAAATGGGAAGATGCAAGACGACGACATGTATTTTATAATTTTCAGCGCCGAAAAATAGGGAGAATCTTTATTATAGCCTACTTTATTTTAAGATATATAAAAATGATGCTAATATTAGGTTTAAATTAACGACAATGTTTATATTTAGCATCCTTTTTATGGAATTTTAAAGACAACATCTACTATGGAATTAATTAAGGATGTAATACAGTTTGAAGAGGTATATGCCAGGAGTTGCCAACAACCTGAATTGTTTTGGGAAGAAATAGCTGAAAGTTTCAGGTGGAAAAAACGGTGGGATAAAGTTTTATCCTGGAATTTTACGGAACCAGCGGTTCAATGGTTTATAAATGGCAAAATGAATATAACCGAAAATTGCCTGGACAGACATCTGGATACAAAAGGAGATCAAATTGCTTATTACTGGGAACCTAACTCACCAGATAAGGAACCCCGATCTTTTACCTATCTCACTTTATATAAAGAGGTTAACAAAGTAGCAAATAGTTTAAAGAAATTTGGCATAAAAAAAGGAGATAGAATTTGCTTTTACATGCCGATGGTTCCTGAACTGGCTATCGCTGTTTTAGCATGTGCCAGAATTGGGGCTGTTCACTCTGTAGTCTTTGCAGGTTTTTCGGCTCAATCCCTTGCAGATAGAATTGAAGATTCTAAGTGTAAAATGGTTATTTGTTCTGATTACAATGATCGTGGTGCTAAACATATTGCGGTAAAACAAGTAGTAGATGAAGCATTAACCTTACCAGGGTGTCAATGTGTAGAAAAGGTGCTGATTTTTAAAAATACCGGAGATGAGGTAAAATGGAATAACCATACCGATATATGGTGGCATGAAGTTGTACCAGCACAATCCGATTTTTGTGAAGCGGAAGCAATGGATTCAGAAGATTTGTTATTCATTCTTTATACTTCTGGTTCAACAGGTAAACCCAAAGGAGTTGTTCATTCCTGTGCAGGTTATATGGTTTACACCGCTTATTCCTTTAACCAGGTCTTTCAAATTAAGGAAAATGATCTCTACTGGTGTACAGCTGATATCGGCTGGATAACGGGACATTCATACATTATCTATGGACCTTTACTGGCTGGTGCTACCTCTCTAATGTTTGAAGGGGTTCCCACCTTTCCTAATGCTGGCCGTTTCTGGCAAATATGCGATAAATACAAGATTACTCATTTTTACACTGCTCCTACAGCTATCAGAGCTTTAATGGCTTATGGAAATGCCTACGTAGATAACTATAAATTATCCAGTTTAAAAGTGCTGGGAAGTGTCGGTGAGCCTATTAATGAAGAGGCCTGGCTTTGGTACAATGAAAAAATAGGTAAAAACAGATGCCCCATAGTAGATACCTGGTGGCAGACCGAAACAGGTGGCATTATGATTTCGACGCTGGCAGGTGTAACGCCATCAATTCCCAGTTTTGCCACCAAGCCACTTCCAGGAATTCAGCCAGTACTCCTTTCTGCTGATGGTATTGAAATTGAAGGAAATGATGTAGAGGGTTTACTTTGTATTAAATATCCATGGCCTTCCATGTTGAGGACTACTTATGGGGATCATGAAAGATGCAGACAAACCTATTTTGCTCTTTATCCAGGATATTATTTTACGGGGGACGGAGCAAGAAGAGATAAAAACGGAAATTACAGGATTATAGGCAGAGTAGATGACGTCATAAATGTTTCAGGTCATAGATTAGGTACGGCTGAAGTTGAAAATGCTATCAATCGTCATCCTCATGTGGTTGAATCAGCAGTGGTTGGATTTCCACATGACATTAAAGGACAAGGCATATATGCTTATGTGATTCCAGTAGATTATAGTATGGATGAAGGTACTTTAAGAAAAGAAATTGCAGAAGTTGTGTCAAGGCAAATTGGGGCAATTGCAAAACCTGATAAAATACAAATAGTTTCAGGTTTACCTAAAACAAGGTCGGGTAAAATCATGAGAAGAATCTTAAGGAAAGTAGCCAGTGGCGAAACAGATGGCTTTGGTGATGTTAGTACCCTTTTAAATCCGGAAATTGTGGAAGAAATAAAAGATGGTGCCGTTTAACAACAGATTTAAATGATTTTATGCTAGGAAATATCCCTTCCAGAAAAAAAATCAGATTTCCTGTGGGGGAAAGACTTTTAGCTTATCTTTCCTATTATAATCGAATTGCAAAACTTCCTCTACAATATAGCGATTTATTGCGTTATCAGGCGGCAATCCCTGTTATTGGTCAAAATGAGAAGGAAACCGGATGGGAATCCGTTTTTTATCCTGAAACTGATCAAACAGAAATTTATGATCATCTAAAATTAATTTATGCCCTTTTGAAAACAGACGGTGATATAACCGTGTTGGAACATCTGACAATCGCCAGAATTGACTTTTGTACTTTTGGTAATTCAAAACCATTCCGAATAAGAATCATTAACCGATTAAACGATAACTACGATCATTTTTATGTTAAAATTTCAGATGCATCCAGAATATATGGATTAGAGCTTGAATCTCTACTTTCTCCAAATTTTTTCTATTTCCTGACCGATGGTGAAACCCTGATTGAAGAACATATTGCAGGAATTCCGGGAGATGATTTTATAAATCATCAACTAAACACCAACCTATTCAACAAAATTAGAATTATTAAAGAATTTGTAAAGTTTAATGAAAGATGTTTTGCCAGATTACTGGGTGATATGAGATCATATAACTACGTGGTTGATATTACACCTGACATTGAGGGAAATCAATACCGAATGAGAGCAATTGATTTCGATCAACAAACCTTTGAAGGTTCCAAAAGATTCTACCAGCCACAGTTTTTCAAAGAAAATAACCCTATCATCACCATGGGAATTAAAAATATTGGCCCGCAATCAGTGAAACAATATCAAATGGAAGAACGTAGTTTAATCGCAGAAAGAATCAGAACCGAACAAGATAGGGTCAATAGTCTGTTCAGAATTTTTAGAATGGACCAGATTTCAACTACAGAAAAAATAGAACAACTTAGGGAAGAACTTGCTAACTTTCATCATTCAGCTGTTTTCAAACAAGCCATGACTATGGGTGAAATAACCCAGTTGCATCTAGAAAAAATATTAAACAAACCTATAATCAACTGGCAATGATGCCTCACGAATTAATTTCTGAGCAGGAATGGAAAAGATATAAACGGCATTTACAACTGCCAGGTTTTGATCAAAAAGCACAAACTGAATTAAAAAAAGCAAGCGTTTTAGTAGTTGGAGCTGGCGGATTGGGCTGCCCGATACTTTTATATCTGGCAGGTACAGGCATTGGGAAAATTGGAATCATTGATTACGATACTATTGAAATTGATAATTTACACAGGCAGATTTTATATAATGAAAGCGATGTAGGAAAATTTAAAGCAGAAGTAGCTGCTAAAAAAATTCGAAAGCTTCAACCTTCCATAGAAGTCACTGTCTTTAATAAATCTATCGACTATCAAAATGTTGTTGAAATTATATCTGCCTTTGATATTATTGTTGATGGCTCAGATAATTTTGCAACGAGGTACCTCTTAAATGATGCCTGTGTTATTCACCATAAGCCATATATTTACGGAGCCGTATTCCAATTTGAAGGTCAGGTTTCAAGTTTTAATATATGTTTAAAAGACGGGACCAGAAGTTGTAATTATAGAAATATTTATCCTGATCCTCCAGCGCCAGGTGTAATTCCTTCCTGTTCCGAAGGCGGTGTTCTTGGCATTTTACCGGGTATCATTGGATGTGTTCAGGCGCTTGAGGTGATAAAACTTATCACTGGTCTAGGCGATTTAATTGTAAATGAAACCTGGATTTTCGACGCCCTTACGATGGAAAGTCATAAAATCAGGATTCCATCTTTATCACCTGTTAAGATAACAGATATTACACCCATTCAAAATCATTGCATCCCTTCTCAGGTAACAGAAATAGAATATTCTGCATTTCTTACATTAAACAATACTGATTATCAATTGATTGATGTCAGGGAATCAGATGAAAGGAATTTAAAAAACATAGGAGGTATCCATATCCCATTAGGAGATGTAAAGGAAAATTATACTGTTTTAGAAAAAATTGACAAAAAAATTATTTTTTATTGCCAATCAGGAAAAAGAAGCCGGGAAGCTGCAATTATGATACAACAATTATCAGAAGGACAAGTTACCAGTTTATCGCTTAAAGGAGGATTAAATGCTATTATATAGTAATATACTATTTATTGGAAAAAAGAATTAATAAGTCTCTCATTGTCTCTTTTAATAATTTTCTATCTACAATAAAATCCAGAAATCCCTTTTCTAAAAGAAATTCAGCTGTTTGAAATCCTTCAGGTAATTCTCTTTTTATTGTTTCCTTGATCACTCTTGGTCCGGCAAAACCAATCAAGCATTCAGGTTCAGCCATATTTATATCGCCCAACATAGCAAAGGAGGCTGTTACCCCACCCGTTGTTGGATCAGTCATCAAACTAAAAAAGGGTAATCCTGCCCTGGCCAGTAAGGTTAGTTTTGCCGAAGTTTTAGCCATTTGCATTAAGGAGTAAGCCGATTCCATCATTCTGGCACCCCCTGATTTACTAATAATTAATAAAGGGCAATTAGCAGAAATGGCAGAATCAATAGCTCTGGAAATTCGTTCTCCTACCACAGAGCCCATGGAACCACCTATGAAACTAAAGTCCATACAAGCAATTACCAGTTTATTTTCATCAATTTGACCTAAAGCTACCGTAATAGCGTCTGATACACTGTTTTTCTTATATGCTTCTTCCAACCTTTGTGGATATGATTTAATGTCCTGAAAAGATAAAGCATCCTTTGATTTTAATTCTTCATGTAACAATTGATAATCTCCATCAAAAATCATTTCGAAATAGGTATCAGATCCGATTCTTGTATGGTCATTACACTTAGGACATTTATGAAAATTTTCCCTTAATTCCTTAACGGTTGAAGTTTCCTTACAACGAACACATTTATACCAAAGACCCTCCGGTGCTTCCTTTTTGTTTCTGGTGGCAGTTTGAATGCCTTCTTTCAATCTTTTGAACCAACTCATAACCTAATATTAGTGCCGGGAGCATTTAAAAACACGGTGAAATTAAAAAATATTTTCATTAGTTATCATACCTGAAACTTTTTACAGCCGAAATAAAAGCCTTCACCCCTTCAAGTGGCGTATCCGGATAAACCCCATGACCAAGATTTGCAATATGATTTTTACCGAATGATTGGCACATGTCAGTAGTTTCATCAAAAACATGGGCTGGATTGGCGTAAAGCAAGCAAGGATCCATATTACCTTGTAATGTATAGTTATTACCCAACTTGTTTCTAACCTCAAGGGGTGAAATATTCCAGTCTATCCCTATGACCTCTGGATTAGTAGTCGCAATATCCTCCAGTTGAAGCATTGCACCTTTTGCGAAAATAGTTAGGGGTGTATCGGGAATTTCTTGTTTTATTCTTTTCATGTATGGCAATGAAAAAGTTTTAAACTGATCCATGCTTAAAAGCCCTGCCCAGGAATCAAACAATTGCAGGGTCTGTACCCCCGCATTTACTTGATTTTTTAGATATTGAATCGTACTATGGGTAATTTTTTCCAGCAATGAATGGGCAAGTTCGGGTTCAGTATATAAAAATTTTTTTGCAATGGAAAAGGTTTTGCTGCCCTTTCCTTCAATCATATAGGCTAAAATTGTCCATGGAGCTCCTGCAAATCCAATCAAAGGAATATCGCCAGGTATATATTTATTTATTTCATTGATTGTTTCATATACATAATCCAGTTGATCAGCAGCAACATCTCCGGTAAGTAAATTTTCTATATCTTGTTTGGTTTGTATCGTTTTTGGAAAAAAAGGACCTCTGGACTCTATCATTTCATAATTTAAACCCATAGCTTCCGGAATAACAAGGATATCACTAAACAATATGGCAGCATCAACATGAAGAATATTTACGGGCTGTAAAGTAACCTCAGCTGCTAATTCAGGAGATTTTACCAGTGTTTTAAAATCATTTAATCTGGATCGGATGGCCTTATATTCAGGTAAAATTCTGCCAGCCTGACGCATTAACCACACAGGTGGTCTTTCAACAGCAATTTTATTTATCGTTTTTAGTAATAAAGTATTTTCTTTCATGCTGCAAATCTATTAAAATAGTGTATATTTTTTCCATTTTAGAACACATAATATGCCATTTATATATGATACCTGCCTAAATTTGTCATCTAATAAATTATGGATAATGGAGACAAAATATTTAGGTGTCGGATCAAGAGTTAAACACCCAGCCTTTGGAGATGGTGTCATTATTACTTTACATCCCATCTCTTACGATGTTTGCTTTACGCTTTATGGCATCAAACAAGTGGGGAAAGAATATGATAAATGGGAAATTATCGAACACATTCCAGCCGAAGAACCTATAACCTACACGGAAGCAGAAAAAAGTTTAATCCGCATTTTAAAAAATTATCATCTTATTCAAGATAATCCGACGATGGGAGACAGATGGAAAAAAGGTACGCTTATTTTACAGCCATTTGATACATCACTCAAAAGTAAGGAAATACCGCTGGAAACGTTTTTTCAAAAAATCATAATGTCCAGAGAGAGACTCAGAGTACTAGAACAAAAATTGAATAATCATCCCTTATTAAGTGAAGAAGATAAAATCACGTTACAACAATACATTACAAAGATTTATGGCAGTTTTACTACCTTTAATTTACTCTTCGAGCACAAGGAACATTATTTTATTGGTGAAAAAGGTGGGGCTTGATCTAAAACTATCATAGTTTGATTTATCCCTGATTTTTTTTTAAAAAAAATAGGCAGTTTTATCCTTTTTTGACTCTTTTGTCTGAAAAAGGTAATAATTTGCATTCTATTTAAGTGATATGTTGAAAATAAATTTTAATGAAAGGAAATTTTTCCCATTTATTTCTTCTCCTGTTTTTATCACAATTGGTTTCATCCTGTTTAGTACCTGATAATCATTTCTCAAAGTTACCAAATGGAATCTGGAGGGGTATCTTAAAACTGGATTCCAGACCTGTGAGCGCAAATCCAAAAGGTGAACCATTACCTGAAAAACTTAATCTTAAATTCGATGAGGTGACAGATGGAGAG
>Ga0172372_10002468_pt1 | contig 28040 bp, 24 predicted proteins | sample LakKiv5m_2_FD_114544 | JGI IMG/M metagenome (GOLD analysis project Ga0172372, IMG submission 114544) | Freshwater microbial communities from Kabuno Bay, South-Kivu, Congo - kab_092012_9.5m | ecosystem: Environmental > Aquatic > Freshwater > Lake | place: Democratic Republic of the Congo...
CGGCTGATGGTGAACTTGCGGGTGTGACCCGCGCCCTAAACCTCAACCCCAGCCGGGCGATACGCTCGGTCTGTGAGCGCGATTGAGGCCAGGGTGGATCCAGCCGACGCCCTCCCCTTCCGTTTGACCCGCGACCCGGCTCGCCGTAGCTTGCATCAGCATGCTCCTCGTCATCGACAACTACGATTCCTTCACCTACAACCTCGTCCAGTATTTCGGGGAGTTGGGGGCCGATCTCGTCGTCCATCGCAACGATCAGATCACGATCGACGAGATCCGCGCCATGGCTCCCGAACGCATCTGCGTCTCGCCAGGCCCCTGCACGCCAACCGAGGCAGGGATCAGCTGCGAGGTCATCCGCACCTTCGGCGGTGAGATTCCGATCTTCGGCGTCTGCCTTGGACACCAGTGCCTGGGCGAGGTCTACGGCGGCGACGTGGTGAGAGCCGACCGACTCATGCACGGAAAAACCTCGCCGATCTTCCACCATGGCGAAGATCTTTTCAAAGGGATTGAGTCACCTTTCGAAGCGACGCGCTACCACTCCCTGATCGTGAAGCGCGACACCCTGCCCGACTGCCTCGAGATCACCGCGGAGACGGCCGAAGGCGAGATCATGGGGCTGCGCCACAAGCAGAAAAAGGTCTACGGTGTCCAGTTCCATCCCGAATCGATCCTCACGGCATCGGGGAAAACCATTCTGCGAAATTTCCTGGAGCTTTAATGTTGGGGCCGGGCGATTCTACTTCAGAGGATTCCCATACCAAGCAACGTTCCCACTGGCGCGACCGGCATTGAGCAGGTCGAGATCTCCATCGCCATCCATATCGAGAGAACGAAGGTCGTAGGACTCCTGATTTACATCAAGGACGTGTTTGGTGAAACTTCCCTTTCCGTCATTCGTGTAAATCGCCAGCACCTTGCTCTCATACCCGCAGGTGGCGCCATCGAGATCACCATCACCATCGAGGTCGGCGAGGACGAGACTATGCGGCGACCTCATCTCGGAGTCGATCTCGTGGGGCTTCCAGTCGGGCGCCTCGAACCAGAGCACGCCCTGACTGTGCCCACGCGAGGCGAGGAAGTCGACCCGTACGTCGCGGTTGAGATCCCCCGGGAGGATATTCGTCGCAGCGAGCTGGTTTTCGGCGAGGATCGTTTTCTTCCAAGGTTTCGTGATGCCTTCGGCTCCGGGACTGCTCCAAAAAGCAAACCAGTTGCCGTCCGCAAAGGGCGCTCCCTTGGATCCGACGCAAATGTCTCCCCACCCGTCGCCGTTCACGTCTCCAAATCCGAAATAGTGGCTACCACCTCGGGCATCGCGGTCGGCAAAAACGAAGCGCTCCCACCGCTCGGCTTTCTTCAGGTCCCGCGGCGCACGGAACCAAGCAATCGAGTCCGCGAGAACCCCTTCGGGCTCGAAGTTGTTGATGATGACGTCGAGCACTCCATCCTGATCGACGTCGGCCTTGAGAAGGCAATGAATCCCCTTGATCTCGTGATCGACGATACGGGCCGTCCACGCGCCCGAACCGTCGCCCGGATTCTCAAGCCAGAAGGGTTTTCCCCACGCCTCACTGCCGATCCAGTCGACATCGCCGTCCGCGTCGATGTCCCAGGATTCACTGTGGATGCAGTTGGCCCCTAGCCCGGGAAACCGGTGCAGCACGACCTCGCCCCAGCCAGGGGCCACGTAGAGGCTCACCTTGCCGGCCGAGCTGCTGATCACGTCGACCTTTCCATCTCCGGTATAGTCGGCGGCGACAGCGGTGTTGGTGTGACCCGCCGCGACGACGGAATGCTTTACCCATTCCGCCGAGGCGATCGGGAATGACGAGAAGTTGAGAAGGCTGGCGAAAAGGACGACACGTTTCATTTCAGACTGGTGAGGCGGGGACCGATCGGCTTCAATGCAATCACTTCCTCGACCGCTTGTCACGCCGCCTTCGGTCACGCGATCACTGCCCATGAAATCTTTCCCCTCCGCCATCTTCGTCGCGCTAGCCCTCGGTCCCGGAGGATGCCTAGACGCCAGCGAGAAGAAGGTCATGGCACCGATCTGGAGGGTATCGGATGGCGACTCCACGGTCTTTCTGGCGGGATCAGTCCATCTCCTTCGCGAGGGAGATCTTCCTTTGCCCGCGGCCTTCGACCGGGTTTACGCCCGGTCGGAGGAGCTCGTCTTCGAAATCGACATGGCAAGGATGTCACTTCCCGAAACCGCCTCGCAAATGCGCGAGCTCGGTTCGTTGCCCGACGGCGAGTCGCTCTCCGACCGACTCACCGAAAAAACCGTCGACCGCCTCGGCGCCTACCTGAGACGGCAGGGCATCCATGAAGACTTTTTCGAGACCTATGCGCCGGGGATGATCTTTCTTCTGATCTCCTCCTTTGAAGCGAAGCGGCACGGAGCCAAGCCCGAACTCGGTCTCGAGGCAACCTTCTACACCAAGAGCGTGAAGGACGGCAAGCCAAGCCGCGGCCTCGAGACAATCGCCTTCCAGCTCTCCCGCTTCGACGATTTCGAACCGGCGAAAGTGGAGGAGCTCATCAACCGCGCACTCGATGAGACCGCCAACAGTGGCGAGACGCTCGACGAGATGACCGCGGCATGGAAAACCGGCAACGCCGTCGAACTTGCCCGGGTCATCAGGGAGGAAGAAACCTTTTCCCCCGAGCTACGCGAAGTGCTCTTGATTGAACGCAATCGCAACTGGATCCCGGAAATCGAGAAAGCCCTGGCGAAGGAGCACGACGTGATGTTTCTGGTGGGGGCCGCCCACCTCGTCGGGAAGGAAAGCGTCGTCGATCTACTCCGAAGAAAAGGCCTTGAAGTGACGCAATTGGCAGCCGGTGACCGCTGACTTGCGAAAGGCAGCCGGTGATCGATGCTGTCGGATGTCCGATCACCCCATCCTCAAGGTCTACATCAAGCCCGGCTGCCCCTGGTGCGTCGAAGCGGTCGCCTGGCTCAAGAAAAACGGCTACACCTTCGAGTCGCTCGACGTCTATGCCGATCCGGCGCTCTACGACGAGATGCGCGAGATTTCCGGCCAAGGAAAGGCGCCCACGCTGACCTACGGCGCTCTCCTACTCGCCGACTTCGGCGTCGAAGAACTCGTGCCCTTCCTGAAGGAGCACGAGATCGAGCCGTGACCGGAAGATCACCGCATTCCCACCGCACCGCCAGCTTCTTCGGCCTCCTTCAGGAAGCCTTCGATGGTGGCGTCGCGGGGAATCCCGAGGTGCAGGGCACGGAAGTAGTGCTTGCCGGCCTCAGTCGGATCGGGTTGATCCTTGGTGGCGTGCAGGACGGCGAGATTGAAATGCGCATCGCCGAAATCAGGATCGATTGAAACGGCATTGACGAAGGCGCGCTGCGCCCGATCCACCCAGCCCTTGCGGGTCGAGATGACGCCGACACAGTTGTGGGCCTTGGCGTTCTGAGGATCAAAGGTGAGGCCGCTCTCGAGTTTCTCAAGGGCTTCGTCGAGATTGTCCTGCAGAAAGTAAGTGCGTCCCAGGAGGTAGTAGGCGAGGCCGCTCTTGCCATCAATCGCGATCGCCTTCTCGAGAAAATACTCCGCTTCGGAGTAGTTCTTCATCGAGATCTTGAGAACGCCGAGATTGCAGAGGCACGGCACGTTCGTGGGCAGATAGCGGAGATACTCGAGGAAACCGGCCTCGGCCTCGGCATAACGGCCCTCCTTGAAGTCGAGCCGAGCGGCCTTGTCGATCTGGGCAAGTTCGACGGAGAGTTTCTGATTCTCGATGACGCCGTCGGGCGAAATCCCTTCGGGAGCCCTGCCGGCGGCGACGAGGGTGGCGGTCATCATGGGTCCTTCGCCACCTTTGACGGCACTGCCTTCACTTGCGGCTGGTTCGTCGGCTCCGGGGGAGGACTCCTCAGGGGCCCCGGCCGCAGCGGCGATGATCTCCTCGAACTGCGGTGCACGGAACAGCGCCTTTTCCTCCTCGCTCAGCTTCGACCCGCGCGCCATGTCCTCGATCAGGCCGAGGAGGACGTCGGAGCGGGATCCGAGACGGTCGAGCTGAGACAAGAGCAGTTCTTTGGCCTGCTTCATCTGCGCCTGGCGGCGGAGCTGCTTCAGCACCATGGACCGCAGGAGCTCGTTCTCCTGACGCTCCACCGGCGTGGCGCTGGCGAGAGCCTGCTTGTCTTCGGCGGTAAGCCCGTCGGAGAGCAACTCGAGTTTTTTCTGGAGATCTTCGATGCTCTGCTGGTGACGCTCGTTCTCGGTGAGGAGCTGATCCCGCTCGAGCTTGATCCGGGTGATCTCGGATTTGAGGAGGGCAATGTCGTCATCCTTCTCCTTGTTTAGCTCGGAGAGGCTCTCTGCGAGTTGCTCGGCGCGATCCAGTTGCTCCGCGAGTCCACGGTTGCGATCCATCAATTCCTTGAGCGCCTTGCCGCCGTTGCCGCCCCCCTGGACGACTTCGAGGAGGTTGTCGCGCTCGCGTTCGAGTTCGCCCATGCGGGCGCGCATTTTCTGCATCTCCTGCTGCGACTGCTCCATCGCGGCAACGAGCTGTTCGTTGCGCTGAGTCGCCGTCTCGAGCTGCGTCGTGGCATCGCGAAGGAGAGTCTTGAGCTGATCGATCTTCTGACGAGCCCCCATGCCACCCCCACCAGCCTCGGCGGCGGCAATCCGATGCATCAACTCCTCCCGACTGGCCCGGGCCCTGACGAGCTCGCCGTTCACCTGTTGGAGGAGCTGCTCACGCTGTTTCACCTCGGTGCGGAGCTTCTGATTTTCGTCGTTGAGCCAACTGATGAGGGCGTCCTTGCTGGATAGGTCACTGTGAAGTGAGTTGGCGATCGCACCGACGGCGGCGCTCCGGTTCTCGACGCGGGGCATCCCCGGGGCGGCGCCGTCACGGGGCAGGGCCTGGCTGGCACCCTCGTTCCAGGTCGGAAGAGCGAACTCCCCCTCCTCTCCGGCGATCTCGAAACTGCCGCCGCGGGGATGGCCTCCAAAGTCTCCTGGCGCATGGCCAAGTTCACCGCCCGGGAGCGGAGGGGGAGCGATCGCGGGAGAGCGTGGGGATTCGCCCGCGCCTGACGAGGCCGGGGAGCCGTTCGCGCTTGAAGGCGGGAACTCAGAGCCCGCCGCGGTGGCCATGGGGTTGGGCCGCATCGCCGACTTGAGCTCGTCCCGCTTCTCCGCGATCAGGTGCCGACGCTCGCGGACGATCTCGGGCTGGAAGTCAGGGAACTGCTGCGCCAAGTGATCATACAGAGGCTTCGCCTCGGTCAGCTTGTTCAAGGCATCGAGCGTCTTCCCCTTCGACTCGAGATCCTGGGCAGCTTGAACAAGCAGGAAGCCGCGATACCAGATCTCGGAGGGATCCAGCCCTTCCTGGGCAGTGGCGCACGATGGCGAGGCGGACGCGAGGAGGAAGAAGGCAGACGCAATCAGAGACGCGAGCAAGCTCGCGCACGGTCTTTGGAGAAGGCCGTTCGTTTGTCTCATGTAGCTGTCCTGTATGGGTGCGCGTTCCGCGGAAAAACCAGACGAAACGATGCAACGAATCCACTGATCCGCCAAGGGGAAAATAAAGGGACGCTGGGCCCGCCTTCCTCTTCGGGGCTACCCGAGCCCATGATCGGCGGCGGAGACAGAGGAGTTTATCAAAAAAGCCACCGGGCGCACTCCTTTTTTCCGTGAACGTTCCATCCTCTTCCACTGCGAGAAAAAACGGTCGTGCCCGGCCCGCGAAGAGAGACCCGCGGGATCGCGATGACGCAAGCGTTTTCTCTCCTTCCGACAGAAAAGCGACCGGTTGACGGGCTTCACCGCGTGGGCCAAGTTACCCGCCCGCTTTTGCAGCGCTCCGGTCTTTTCGGCGACCTTCTCCGCTCCTTCTTCAACCGTCTGCAGGGCATGACCCTGCATCGATTCCACCCCTCTCCGCCTTGCTTGCCACCCCCGTATGAACGTAGACCGTGCGACGCTCGACTTTCTCAATTCATTCTCCAACGACGAAAAAAAAGAGGGCCAACGCCTCCACAAAGAGGGAGCGGTCACCCAGATTTTTGGCAACCATCTTCTCATTCAAGGACGCGTCGAGGACGACGATTGGGCTTGCCGCACCCGCATCCAGCTCCAGGGCAATGAATGGGTTGGCGAATCCGATGAAAAGAGCGACTCCGGCCGGGCCGCCCTCTATGCGACGATGCTGGAAAAGGTGGCACGCAAGGGCGACCTCCCCGAGGCCCCGAACGAGGTCGGCGAAAAGACCCTCACCGAGGTGATCGAGGAGAAGCTCGGACGCGGGCTGACCGGGGAGGAAGACGAATACCTCGGCAAGATCGAGCGCCGTTTCCGTCGTTTCGAGCTCGAACGCGAAATCTTCGACTCCGACCTCGTTCGTTTGAATCCCAGATGGCCGGTCGATTCCTTCGATCCTCTGATCCTTTGGCCAAGCCCGCCAAAGGACATCGCCGAGTTTTGGAACTACGTTGCCTATGCCTTCGAGAAGGGTAACTACCCCATCCCCGGCTTCCTCGAGGTGATCACCGACCGCGACTGGACCCGCGAGAAGATGGCCTCTTGGGAAAAGCGCCGCGAAGAGAGCGAATGGCGCTATCAGGTGGAGGTCTTCGAGAAACGACCGCCGGAAGAGTCCGTCGAAACGGTCGAATTCCGCCTTCGTATCAGCACCCGCGAAGCCCGCCTGATGGTGCGCACGGGAAACGACGCGGTCTTCGAGCGGATCTCCGATACCGAACATTTTGCCCGGCTCGAAGAACGTTACTCGAACGGAGGTCTTCGCATGGGGGCCGCCTCTGAGATTCTCTGGAGCAAATTCCTCCACGCCGCCGCCAAAGAAGACTCGAAAGAGGGCGGTCTCAGCCTTGAGCGCGTTGAGAATTGCCGGCTTCTCAATCGTCTTTTTCACCAGCGCGAACTCGAGGGACTCATCGTGAATCTCGACGAACTGCCCTTCCGTCTCAGTAAGGAACCCTTGCGCTGGGCCTGCCGCCCCGATGCGATGGGATCGGAGGATTACGAACTGCAACTCGTGACTGGATCGGGGGAGGATATCTCGCACACCGTGCGCCTCCTGCCCGGGGATGAGGCCCTCTACCTGAGCGACGAGTGGGTCTTCCGCGGTCCCGAGCATTGGGCTCGCGGGGAAACCCTCATCGATCCGAGGGTCGTCATCCCCTGCAGTGTCATTGAGAGCGAGTCGGGCGTGGCGTTCCTCTTCCGTCTTGGCGCCGCACTTCCCGCCGCCCTCGGACAGAAAATACGCGAGGAACCGCTCCGGGTCATTTTCAATCTCGGCATCTCCGCCGGGTCCACCGCCGCCTCGAGCGAGCACATGCTGATGAAGATCAGCGCGGTCAATGCCGACGAAAGCCGCGAGGAAGTGCTCGGTCGCGAAGGATGGGAAATCGTGAGGCATCCCAAGGGCGACGCCGAGCACATCTTCCGCTACGATCGCAGCCTGCAGCGCCGGGTCGGGCGGCTGATCGCTTCGATGCAGCCGACCTTCGACGGCAATCTCGGCTGCTACCGCGCCCGGGTGACAAAGAATTTCCCGGAGAAGTATGCCGAATGGCTCGATTCCCTCCCCGAAGGCATAGAAATCATCGCCGATGCCGATCTCGCGACGCTCCAAGCGGACCCGGTCGAGGCCCAGGTCTCCTTTGAGGTCGTGGATCAGGAGATCGACTGGTTCGATCTGAAAATCGTGGTCAAGGTCGAAGGAATGGACCTCTCGCAGGAGGAAATCCGCGCTCTCGTTCACGCCCGTGGGCAATTTGTCAGGATGGAGCGGGGCGGCTGGCTGCGCCTGAAGATGAACCTGAGTCAGGAGCAAGCCGAAGCCGTCTCCCGCATCGGGCTCGACCCCTTCGATCTCAGTGGCGAGGTGCACCGTCTCCACGCCCTCCAGCTCGCCGACCCCGGGGCGAAGGAGGTCTTCGACGCGACCGCGTGGGAGCGCATTTCGACCCGCGCCCGCAGCCTCAAGCTCCAGGTCCGTCCCGAGATTCCACCGGGCCTCAACGTGAATCTCCGCCCCTACCAAATCGAGGGTTTCCACTTCCTCGCCTACCTCGCGACGAACCGTTTCGGCGGCATTCTCGCCGACGACATGGGTCTCGGAAAAACGATCCAGGCCCTCACCTGGCTGCTCTGGCTGCGGGAGGAAAGCGGCGACCAGGCCCCGCCCAGCCTCGTGGTTTGCCCGAAGTCCGTCCTCGACGTCTGGGCCGATGAGGTGAAGAAGGCCTCGCCCTCGATCCGCGTGCAGGTCCTGCGCAACAAGGTCGAGCTTGAGGTGGATCGTCTCGGCAGGGACATCGACCTGCTCGTGCTGAACTACAGCCAGCTCCGCACCTGTGCGGACGAGCTGAAGGGCATCAATTGGCTCGGCATGATCCTCGACGAAGGGCAGCAGATCAAGAACCCAGACTCCAAGGCCGCCAAGGCCGCGCGGGCCCTCGCCGGAAGCAACCGCCTTGTCCTTACCGGGACCCCGATCGAGAACCGCCTCCTCGACGTCTGGAGCCTCATGAGTTTCGCGATGCCCGGGATCCTGGGTGATCGCAAGTATTTCCGCGACAATTTCGACAAGCGGAAGGACGGCCATTCCCAAACGCGCCTTACCGCCCGCCTCCGCCCCTTCCTCCTGCGCCGCACCAAGGGCGAGGTCGCCCTCGACCTGCCGCCGAAAATCGAGGAGGACGTCTTCAGTGAGATGGAAGACACCCAGCAGAAGCTTTATCGCGCCGAACTCGAGCGTATCCAGAAGGTTCTCCTCGGAATCGAGAACGATGAGAGCCTCCGCAAGAACAGCTTCGTCATCCTCCAAGGACTGATGCGCCTGCGACAAATTTGCTGTCATCCGGGCCTCATCGACGCGAAATACCGCTACGAGGAAAGCGCCAAGCTCAACGCCCTCTTCTACCTGCTCGACCAGCTCCACGAAGAAGGACACAAGGTGCTCGTCTTCTCGCAGTTCGTCTCCATGCTCGACATCATCAAGGAAGAGCTCGAAGACCGCGAGCGTCCCTACAGCTACCTCACCGGACAGACGAAGAACCGCCACGAGGTCATTAGCGATTTCCAGGAATCAAAGGAAGCAAAGGTCTTCCTCCTTTCCCTGAAAGCCGGCGGCAGCGGTCTCAACCTCACTTCGGCGAGTTACGTCATCCTCTACGATCCCTGGTGGAACCCCGCCGTGGAAAACCAGGCGATCGACCGTTGTCACCGGATCGGACAGGAGAGCCGCGTCAACGCCTACCGCCTCCTCATGCGCGACTCGGTCGAGGAGAAGATCCGCATTCTCCAGCAGCAGAAGAGCGCGATGATGACGGGCGTCCTCGGCGAAGAGGGCTTCACCCGCAATCTCGAGCTCGAGGATCTCAAGTTCCTCTTCAGCAACGGGCAGGCTTTCGCGCCCATGCCCGAGCTGGCGATCAAGTAAGCGGTTCCTGCGGGTCACGGGTTGGCGCGGGGGCACTATTGCGCCTTGCGGGGCCGGGCTTTCGCGCTTTACAGGACGGGCCGTTCCCGATTCAATGTCGTGAATGAAATCACGCCCCCTCCTCCTCGCCCTCACCGGCCTCTCCCTGGTTGCTTCTCCCCTGTTCGCCGAGCCGCTCGAAGTCGGCGCCGACGCCCCGAAGTTGCAGACCGTCGATCAGAAGGGCAATCCTGTCGATCTCGCCAAGGAACTCGCCACCGGACTCACCCTCGTTTATTTCTATCCCAAGGCCGATACCCCTGGCTGCACGAAACAGGCCTGTAATCTCCGCGATGCCTTTGCCGACGTGAAAAAGGCCGGGATCAAGGTCTTTGGTGTCTCCGCCGACACGCCCGAAGATCAGCTCGCCTTCGCCGAGAAATTCCAGATCCCCTTCACCCTTCTTGCCGACAAGAAAGGCGAAGTGATCGCCGCCTTCGGCGTGCCCACGAACGACAAGGGTTTTTCCTCCCGCCAGAGTTTTCTCATCAAGGACGGCAAGGTGATCTGGCGCGACCTCAAAGCCACGCCGACGACTCAAGCGCAGGACGCCATCGCCGCGGCGAAGGAGTGACCCAGGCGCCGCCTCACTTCGCGGCGAGGGCCTCGCGCAGCTGCTGCAGTTCCTCGTCAAGGATGGCGAGGTATTGCGAGGTCGCCTTGAGTCGCTTCGTCGTCAGTTTCGCGATGAATTCGTAGAGGCAGGCGTAGAAGGCCGGATTGTCGTCCTTCGGCAGAATGTGCTCGAGGAACTTCTGATCCACGGCGAGACAGAAGGAATCTTTCACCGCGACGACCGAAGCCGAGCGCACCTCGTCGTCGAGGGCGGCGAGTTCCCCGAAGATGTCGCCGGCGTGGCTCATCCGCACAAGCTGTTTGCCTGCCTTCACCACCGCGACTTCGCCGGCGAGGAGGATGAAGATGCGGGAGGCCTCGTCGCCCTCGGCGATGATGACATCGCCGGGCTCACATTCGATGAAGGCGGAGGCGTGGAGGACCTGGTCGAGGTGCTCCTTGGAAAAGGCTTCGAGGAAGGGAACCTCCAGCAGGGGGGCCGGGATGTCGTCCTCGTCGTGGATGTAGGCGTACTCTTGCACGGCAGCGAGTATAGGGATCGGCGCGCACCCTGTCGAGACCCGATTCTGTGCCATTTTGTTTTTTGTCAGGACTCCGCACTGGCCCGCCTGGCTACGAAAAAGCGGCGGGGATCACTCCCCGCCGCCCGGTTGGAATCATTGTCCGGGAGAACCGGCGCAGGATCAGATGTGGTAGGCGGGAGTGCCGTGCTCGGCCACATCGAGACCCTCGTGCTCTTCCTCGGCGCTCACGCGGACACCCAGGGTGATCTTGAGCAGGAAGAAGATGAGGAAGGAGGCCGCGAAGGCGAAGACCGACACCGCGAGGGTTCCCGTAAGCTGCGTCATGAAGGACTTCGTCCCGAAGAAGGCCGGGGCAAGCGTCCCGAAAATCCCGCAGACACCGTGAACCGAGATGGCACCGACCGGATCGTCGATCTTCAACTTGTCGAAGAAGATCACCGAGAAGACCACGAGGACACCGGCGATGGCACCTGTCGCGACCGAACCAAAGGGCAGGATGTCATCCGCACCCGCGGTGATGCCGACGAGACCGGCGAGCATGCCGTTGAGGGCCATCGAGAGATCGGGCTTCTTCAGCACACCCCATGAGGTGAGCATCGCGGCGATACCCCCCGTGAAACCGGCCATGGCCGTGGTGACGAAGACGCGGGAGACCGCCTGGGGATCGGCCGAGAGCACCGAACCGCCGTTGAATCCGAACCAGCCGAGGAAGAGGAGGAAAACCCCGATGGTGGCGAGGGGCAGGCTGTGGGGAAGGATGGGCTTGAGACCTTCCTTCGTGTATTTGCCCTTGCGGGGACCGAGGACGATGACGGCGGCGAGCGCGGCAAAACCACCGAAGGCGTGGACGAGGGTCGAGCCCGCGAAATCGTGGAAGCCCATTGTGTTGAGCCATCCGTAGCCCCATTTCCAGGATCCGGTGATGGGGTAGAAGAAGGTCACGAGGATCGTCGCATAGATCATGAAGCTGCCCAGCTTGACGCGCTCGGCGACGGCGCCGGATACGATCGTGGCGGCGGTGGCGGCGAACATCGCCTGGAAGATGAAGTCGGTCCAGTAGGTCATCGGGCCGGTGCCGTAGGCGGAAGTCATGTTGGCGACGATGCCTGCCTCGTCAAAGGTGTTCGCAATGGGAGACCCGAGAGCGAAGAAATCCTTGGAGACCCCGGCTTCCCAACCGGGATACATCCCGTTGAAACCGTAGAACATGTAACCCAGGGCTCCGACGCAGACGATAAAGACATTCTTGAAAAGGATGTTCGTCGTATTCTTGCTCTGGCAGAGACCGGATTCCACCGTGGCAAAGCCGAGGTGCATGAGGAACACAAGCGCGGCGGCGATCATGATCCAGAGGTTGTTGGCGAGGAAGCCGGCGTATTCCGGCCCCGCTTTGAAGTCCTCATAGGTCGCGTAGGCGGGGGCTTCGGCCGTTTCCTCGGCGGCGGGAGCGGCTTCCGCGGCTGGCGCTGCCGGGGCAGTGTCCTGGGCGATCAGGTTTCCAAACAGCAGCGGCATCGCCACAAGGGCCGCCAACAACAGGGTCTTTAGGTTGAATGTATCTCTCATTAGTTTTTTGGGTTGGTTCACAAGCGACTCAAAACGAAGCTCTTGATCACTGGTTCAACCCCGAAAAAGCACCCCCCGTGCCAAGTGCGAATTTTTCCCGTTTTTTTTTCAACTTTGCCCGCGAACCCCCATCCCACCGGGCTTTGCAAAGACACCCAGCCCGCCTGATCCAATGACCCAACCCGGTCAGATTCACCCGCTTGGGCTAAATCCATCGGCACGACCGAACAAGACGGCGCTTCTCGGATCTGATTCTCACCCCATTGCGGGACGATGAAATACCTCGAAGCAATGCCGCGATTCCTCACGCGTCACGCACGATCCGTCCACCGAGGGAAAGAATACGCGCCTTGCCCTTGGCATCCTCGGCTTCGCCGATCTGGCCGTCCTGCACATACATTTGCGAGAGGGCGGTCCACGCCAACAGATCGTTCGGCTTGAGGGTCGTCGCTTTCAAACCCGCGCCAATCGCTTCCTTGAGATGCCCCGTCTTCATCAGGGCCATGGCGAGGGCATGCCAGCCGTCGAAGAAATCCGGATCGAGATCGACACAACGACGATACTTCAAGACGGCATTTTCAAGATCGCCCACGGCAAGGTCGCCGTTGGCATCATCGAAAAGGTCGTCGAGGGCCTCGCTCACGGCTGCTGGTTGCCGATCATGGGACGCTCGGAACCCGACTCGGAGCGGCGCTGATTGAACCACGAGGTAAAAAGGGTCCGATCGGTCTGATTCTTGATCGAGGCGAGGAGGGCATCCTTCTTCGCCTGAGCCTCCGCGTCCTTGTAGATCTCGAGCTTGTCGACGTGCGCGACGAAGTAGCCTTCACCGGCGGGACGCTCACTCACGGCGGACAATTCCCCGGCTCGAAGGCCACCCACGGCGGTGGCAATGGCGGCCGCATCGGGGCGGTCGGCAAGTGGCTCGGCTTGAGAAAACGAGGGCAACGTCTCGGTTTTCAAACCCAGATCCTTGGCGGCATCAGCGAAGGATTTCCCGGCTTTGATCGCCTCGCTCAGCTTGGCGTGGGCGGCGCTGGCGGCATCGTTGGCGGCCCGGTTCGACTTGGTCGAGGTGAGCACCTCTTTGATCGCAGAGGTGGCTTGCTCGAGCGTCAGCGGCGCGGGTTCGACGCTCTTGCTGAAGTGGAACACAAAATAGGCTCCCCCGTCGGTCTGAATCGGCACGCTCACCTCACCGGCCTGCTTGGCTCCGCTGAAAATCGCCCCGAGGGCCTCCTCGTTACCCTTGAGCATTTCCGGAGCCTCGGTCCGCGCGAAGGGCTCGAGATTGCCGCTTTCAGCGGTGAAATCGGCCTTCTCCCCCACGTATTGCTTCGCAAGGTTCGGGAAATTGGACTGGTCTCCGGCGAGATCGGCATACGCCCGGTTCACCGCGTTGGCAAAGGCGAGATTGGCCTTCGCCTTCACCTCGTTGGTGGCGTCTTCGGCGACGGGCTTCGGGATGAATTTCACGTAATCGAAACCGCGCTTGGGCTCGCTCTTCAAATCGTCCTGGTTCTCCTCGTAGTATTTCTTGACGTCCTCGTCGGTCACCTTCACCGCCTCCGCCTCGGCATTCCGGTCGAATCGCAACACCGTTGCGGTGTAGCGCTGGTGGTTCCTCGTGTAGAGTTTCGCAGCCTCGCTAGGCACGGCGGCGACACCGGCACTCACGAGGTCGCGCATTTTCTGAAAGGAAAGGTAGTCCTTCACGAGTTGGGCAAGGTCGCCCTGGGTGAAGCCGTTCGGACCGAGGATGCGGTTCTCCACGATCTCGGCGGTGACCCAAGGCTGCTGGAAGATGGGGAGTGATGGGATGGCTGCCTTGATCTCCTCCGCGCTCGGTTCAATCCCCAGCTTCTCGGCTTCCCTGCGCAGGATCACGAGACTCATCACGAAGTCGGTGGGGTCGCGGTCCATGCGATTTTCCCCGAAGAGCACCATCGCGAAATCATACATCCCGAGTTCGAGGGAAACATCAAAATGGCTGGCGAGCTTCTGAAATTCCTTTTGCCGGTAGCAGCGATTGTAGACCTTCACGACGCAGTCCTGACGACCGAGCGTTCCTTCGACAAAATCGAAATCAGAGTAGAAGAAGGCGAAAGACACCACGATGATGACGGTGACAAAAACGAGAACGCCCTTTTGGATGTGTCGGATCTGGGTGAGCATGGGGAAATAAAATCGCGGATGACCCACGGGAACCGGTCGATTCTGGCAGGGGTGGGGAAGGTAGTGATGTTCGCCCGCCACTTCAACCGCTTTTTGGCGGCGTCAGAGTGACGTTCCCGCCCACGCCGTGCGGCATTGCGCCACGCTTTGCGCTTGTCGGAATCAGGCACGAACTGCCAGCATCGCTCCTCCGCCGCATGAAAAGACTCTTCACCCTCCTCCTTTTTCCGGTCTTGTGTCTCTCCGCGCCTCTCTCCGCCGAGGAGTCCAAAACCGCCGCCCTCCGCGCCGGTGCCGCCACCAGCGTCATCACCCCGCCTCTCGGTGAGCCCATCGTCGGCGGCTTCACCCCGTTCCCCGCCGAGCATATCCACGACGAACTCCATGCCCGCTGCCTCGTCCTCGATGACGGCAAGGCCAGGGTTGCTCTCGTCGTCTGTGATCTCCTCGGGATGCACCGTAGCGTGGTGGTCGAGGCAAAGCGCCTCATCGAGGAGGAACTCTCGATCCCGGGGAGTCACGTCGTCATCTCCGGCACCCATACCCACTCCGCCACCAACGCGATCTACGGAGAGGTGCGGACCTACGCCTCCGACATCGAACTCACCAACTACCAGCGTTTCGTCGCGCGCCGCATCGCCGACGGCGTCCGGCGCGCCGTGAACCTGCTGCGCCCCGCCGAGGTCGCCTTCGGCCACCTCGACGTCCCCGAGCACGTCTTCAATCGCCGATGGTTCCTCAAGGAGGGCACCATGCCCGTCAACCCTTTTGGCAAGACCGATGAAAAGGTGAAGATGAATCCCGGGGCCGGGGCCGGAAATCTCGTCGAGCCGGCCGGACCGGTCGACCCCCGCGTTTCCTTTCTCGTCCTGCGAGAGCCCGGCGGCAGGATCATCTCGCTCTACTCCGCCTACTCGCTTCACTACGTCGGCGGCGTTGGCCAGGCCCACGTCTCCGCCGACTACTTCGGCTACTACAGCAAATCCCTCGAGGGTTTGCTGGCATCCGGGCAGCAGGATCCTCCGGTCGTCGCGATGATGGCGAACGGCACCAGCGGCGACATCAACAACATCAACTTCCGAGAGCCGCGGGGCCGCAAGGAACCCTACGAACAGATGCGGTTCGTCGCCGACGATCTCGCCGCCAAGGTGAGCGCCGCGGTCCCCTCGCTCGAATGGAAGGGCGAGGCCCCGCTCGACGCCCGATACCGAGAACTCGGGGTGAAATGGCGCGCCATCCCCGAAGAGCTCCTCAACTGGGCCCGCGCGACCGAGTCAAACGCTCCGCGGATCGGGGACAAGTCCGTGATGCCCCTTTCTTACGCAGGCCGGGTCCAGCGCCTCGCCCAAGCCTCGCCCGAGACCAAGCTGCCCGTGCAGGTGCTGAAGATCGGTGAAATCTGCATCGGCACGACTCCCTGTGAGACCTTTGCCGAGACCGGTCTGGAATTCCGCGAGAAAAGCCCCTTCCCCCAATCCTTCATGGTCGAATTGGCGGGCGGCTACTACGGCTACATGCCAACCCCGCGACACTTCCCACTCGGAGGCTACGAGACCTGGCCCGGCACCAACAACCTCGAGCCCCAAGCTTCCGTGCGGGTGATGGACGCCCTCCTTGAAATGGCCGCCGAGGTGAAATCAGCGAACTGATCCCGTCGGTTGATGACGGAGCCCGCCCCAATCCTCCGGCGCAAAATCGATGCCGAAGACCTTGTCACCGGAGTCCTCGCGACGCAACCTTTCTGCCACGGTCGTGTCGAAATCGTCCCGGTCTTCCGCGTTTTCCGAAGGCCGCCTCCCCGCTCCAGATACGAAACGAGAAGAGGGCCAAGCCGGTGACTTGACCCCCTTCAAAATTCGCGGGATCCCGCGGTGGTTCACTGACCAAGAATGTCGAGCAGCTCGACTTCGAAAATCAGCGCGCTGTAGGGTTTGATATCGGCACCGGCACCACGCTCGCCGTAGGCGAGATCGTAGGGGATGAAGAAGCGGTATTTCGCGCCCTTAGGCATCAGTTGCACGCCCTCGGTCCAACCGGGAATGACGCGGTTGAGCGGAAACTCGGTCGGCTCGCCGCGATCGACGCTGCTGTCGAAGACCTTGCCGTCGATGAGGGTGCCGTGGTAGTGCACCTTCACCTCGTCCGTCGCCTTCGGCTTGGCCCCGTCGCCCGCCTTGATGACTTCATACTGAAGCCCGCTCGCCGTCGTCTTGACGCCTTCTTTCTTCGCGTTTTCGGCGAGGAAGGCGGCCCCCTTGTCGAGATTCTCCTTGTCCGGCCCCGTCGCGTTCTTCGCGTCGAGGATCTTCTGGTTTTCCGCAAAGGCCGCCGAGACCTCGTCTTCGCTCAGGATGGGCTCCTTCTTTTCCACCACCGCCTTGAAGGCTTCGCTGAACTGGGCCAAATCGATCTCGATGCCCCGCTCCGTGAGCTGGCGCGCGATCATCAGGCCGTAGGAGTAGCTGATGCGTTCGGTGAGGGACTCGGGCTTTTTCGCCTCTTGGGCGCGGGAGGTGTCGGCAGTCATGTGGAAAGAAGAAAGCGCGACAAAAAGACACGCGATCCGGTGGGTCGTGGGGGTTTTCATGGAGTTGAGAGGACGGTGGAAAGCCGGAATTCGCCCAGCCTCGCCAAAGTAAACCCGAACGCGGAGGGGTCAAGGCGGGGAAACGGGGGGATGCGGCGGCGCGCCGTTGGTGAGCCTTCACGGGACGCCCATCCATTCTGCACCCCAGCCCTTGAATCTTCCGAACCCCGCCGACTCCCGAACCGCCCGGTCGGTCGGATAGTAAAACGTCATCAACCAAGGCGATCGTGGCAGATCCCACCAACGCACAACCCAAGCATCCGGTTACCCGGCCCGAGCCGACCAGAGTGATGGAAAAACGATCCCCTCACCCCCGGATCCGAGCCAACACCATCTCGGTCACCTGCTTGGGATTGGCCTTGCCTTTGCTCTGCTTCATCACCTGCCCGACAAGGAAATTCGCGGCCTTGTCGTTGCCATCACGCACCTCGCCCACGGGACCGGGATTCGCGGCGATGACTTCATCGACGATGGCTTCGATCTCGCCGGAGTCGGCGGGTTCGAAACCTTTGGCTTTGGCGATTGCGGCGGGCGATTCGCCGGGATGATCGAAGAGATGGGCGAAGATCTCCTTGGCCTGGTTGTTCGCGACCTTCCCGCTCTCGACAAGGTCGACGAGCTCGGCGAGGGCGGCCGGGGTCACTGGACAAACGTGGATGGAGAGATCGCGTCCATTCAGCTCGGCGAGGAGGTTGTTGATGACCCAGTTCGCGACCTTCTTGGGGGCTGAGGATCCCGAAGCGGCCGACTCATACCAATCGGCGAGCGCGCGGTCGGAAGCGAGGACAGAAGCATCGTAATGGGTAACCTGATAGGCGGTCTCGAAACGCGCCACCTTTTCGTGCGGCAGCTCAGGGAGATGCTCGCGGACGCGCGCGAGGATCGCGGTGGTGCGAACGGGAAGCAGATCGGGATCGGGGAAATAACGGTAGTCGTGCGCGTCTTCCTTCAGGCGCATCAGCTCGGTCTGGCCGACTTCGTCGTTCCATCGCCAGGTCGCCTGCCGAATGGGACGCCCGGCTTCGACCTCCTCGATCTGGCGCCCGATCTCATGGTGGATGGCGCGGCGCACAGCGGAGACGGAATTGAGATTTTTCAACTCGATCTTGGTGCCGAGTTCGGATTGTCCTTTCGGACGCACGGAGATGTTCACATCGCAACGCATCTGGCCTTTCTCCATGTCGGCATCGGAGACACCGCTGTAGACGAGGATCTGGCGAAGCGAGTTCAGGTAGGCGACGGTCTCCTCGGGCGACTCGAGCTCGGGCTCGGAGACGATCTCCATCAGGGGCGTGCCGGCGCGGTTGAAGTCGATCGTCGTGAAAGTCGAGTGGTGGGTCGATTTGGCGACGTCTTCCTCAAGATGAATGCGAGTGAGCGTCACCGCCTTGCCGGGGCGAGCGATATCCTTCTGCGCGTCCTTGGGATAGGCCAGCTCATACAGCGGCACCGCCCCGCCGAGGCAGAGGGGCAGGTCGAACTGCGAGATCTGGTAATTTTTGGGCATGTCAGGGTAGAAGTAGTTCTTCCGGTCCCACTTCACGATTTCGGGAGTCTCACATCCGAGCAACTGACCGGTCAGGATCGTGCGCTCAATCGCGCCCACGTTGAGCTTGGGCAGGGCCCCGGGAAGGCCGAGGCAGGTCGGACACGTGAGCGTGTTCGGCGGCTCACCGAAGCGGACAGCGCAACCGCAGAACATCTTGCTTTCGGTCTTTAGCTGGACATGGACTTCGAGTCCGATGCTGACGAGATAATCGGGGGACGCCATGGGAGAATTGGAAAAAGGAGGGCTCAGACAGATTCCGTCGCGGGCAGTGATACGGGAGCGAGAGAACGGACGAATTCGCGCAACGCGGGAAGAAGGACCAGTTTCTCGAGATCGATGCCGTCGGAAAACGATGCGGCGGCGTCTCGCAGGGCCGGGGCCGTGACGAGGCCGATGCGATCCCGGTTGTCGATCAACGACCCGACCACCGGGTCAGCGGCGAGTCGCCGCCAAGGCTCCGCCTCAAGCAGCTTCGCGAATTCGGGATCGGAGAGGAGGTGCGAGCGCAGTTCCGCAGACCGTGAGATGATTGTGAGCGCCGCGGCATTGCGGGAGCGGCGGCGACTGAACGGATCAGTGGCGTCGAGCAGCGAAGCAAGAAAGGGGATGGATTCGACCGAATTCCGCCATTGGATCGAGGGAGGAGCCGGGGGGATCTTTCCCGCCATGCGCTCGATCCCGGGTTGGGCGAGCGAGTCGACGTAGTTCAACTCCTGCACCGTGCCGGCAGCGCGAACGCAGGTAAAGAAGAGGAAAACGGCCACGAGGCTGGGAAACAAGGAAAGCAGGCCCCCGGGCGCCCCGTCGACAAGCGAGTGCAGGGGACTGTCGGGGTTGAAGAGGGGCTTCAACGCAAAGGCCAGGACCACTCGTGAAACGATGAAGACAAGTCCTCCCACACAAGCAGAAAGACCGAGGGTGAACTGCCAGGTCAACTCGATGTCGAGGTAGGTCTTGGCGAATGCCGGCAGGTAGTGGAACCCGGCGAGAAGAAGAGCCGTCCCGGATCCGACGGCCGCGCCCGACGCGAGCAGGCCGATGACTCCCCGTTTCGAAGCGTAAACAAAGGCGACCACGACAAAGAGAAGCGCTGCGAGTAGGGGGAATTGCTCCGTCATGGTGTCAGGGTTCGCGATCGGCGCAGAGCGCCCGCTGCCGCAGCAGGTGATCAACAAGGACCAGCGCGGCCATCGCCTCGACCATGGGCACGGCGCGAGGGAGGACGCAGGCATCGTGCCGCCCCCGTCCCTTCAACTCGGTGTCTTCGTGGGAGGTGGTGACGGTGTCCTGCGCCGTCATGATCGTGGCGGTGGGCTTGAACGCAACGCGGAAGAAGAGATCCTCCCCGTTGCTGATCCCTCCTTGCACCCCGCCGGAACGATTCGTCACGGTGCGGACGCGGCCGTCCTGCATGCGGAACGCATCGTTGTGCTCGCGTCCGGTCATCTCGGTGCCGGCAAAACCGGAGCCGATTTCAAAACCCTTCGTCGCGGGGAGGCTCAGCATCGCTTTGGCGAGATCGGCCTCGAGGCGGTCGAACACGGGCATGCCGAGACCGACGGGAACATTGCGGATGACGCAGGCAACGACGCCTCCGACCGAATTCCCCTCGCCCCGGACCTGTTTGATAAGATCGATCATGGGCTCGACCGAATCCGGATCACCGGTTCGGACGATGTTCGACTCGATCATTTCGCGGGTTACCGAGGCAGCGTCGACCTTTGCCGTGATCCGGCCGATGGACTCGACGTAGGGGAGGATCTCGAGAGTGGGGGCGAACCGCGAGGCGATGACTTTTTTCGCAATCGCGGCGGCGGCGACCCGACCGATCGTCTCTCGGGCGCTGGAGCGTCCCCCGCCCTGCCAATTGCGGATTCCGTATTTGGCTTGGTAGGTGTAATCCGCGTGCGAGGGACGGAATTTCTCGGCCATTTCCGAGTAGGCTTCGGGACGATGATCCTTGTTCCGGACCAGCACCGCGATGGGAGAGCCGAGGGTAAGCCCCTCGAAGGTGCCCGAGAGGATCTCCGCCTCGTCGGATTCGTTGCGGGGAGTCGTGACCTCGCTTTGACCGGGGCGGCGGCGGTCGAGATCGACCTGGATGTCGGCCTCGGTCAGCGGGATCAGGGGCGGGCAGCCATCGACGACGACCCCGACCCCACCTCCGTGGGATTCCCCGAAAGTGGAAAGGCGAAAGAGATGACCAAAGATGGAACCCATAAAACTCCCGGAATGAACGGGAATCGCGCAGACAGTCAACCGACTTCGTCGCCAGACGATTCGTCGGTCCCCGGCGGCTTCAGCGGTTGAAACGGGCGATCTCGCGGTCCACTTCGCGTTTGGTGACCTTTTCCTTGAGGTCGTGGCGTTTGTCGCGTTGGTCCTTACCCCGCCCGATCCCCATCTCGATTTTTACCCGCCGGTTTTTCCAATACATCCGGAGCGGCACGATGGTCAGGCCCTGCTGTTCGGTCATCGCGGCCATCCGTCGGATCTCGCGCTTGTGAAGGAGAAGGCGCCGATGCCGCAGGGGCGCATGAAACTCGTGACTGGCCTGCTCGTAGGGGCGGATGTCGCAGTTGTAGAGCCAGACCTGGCCTTTCTCGACACGGGCGTAGGCCTCGCTCAGATTGATCCGGCCAAGGCGGATGGACTTCACTTCGGTGCCAAGCAACTCCATGCCCGCCTCATAGGTGTCGGTGATGTGGTAGTCACGTTTGGCTTTGCGATTGGTGGCGATGTCGCTCATGGAAATAACCCGCCGGCCTTTTTCGCCGGACCGGAAATCTAGCCTCAATCCCCACAAAGCCCGACGGAAAAATACGGATTTTTTCCGAGCGGAAGAGGCCCGCCCTTCCCGGGCATCGGTCACCGTTAGTCAAAACCTCCGCCCACCTCGGAAGCGCGCGGCGAGGGCTCGCATCCCGGCGGCTTTTGCCAGCGGCGGCGGACTTCTCGGGTCCAAAAATAAACCCTGGTGCCGCTTGCGCAGCACCAGGGCCCTCCTCCTTACAAGATCGAACAAGATTCGTTCAAAAATGAACGAAAAATCGTTCTCACAAGGAGTTTGTAGGAAAATCCCGCACCGTCGGCAAGAAAAAAGTCGAATTTCTTCCAAATGGCACCAGATGGAATCACTTGATTTCCCGGATGCGCAGATTTCTCCACGCCACCTCGTAGGGGCCGGTCCCTTTCTTGATTCCGTGCACCTGAAGTCCGATGTGGCCTTTGGGGTGAGTCTGATAAATGCCCTCGTGGCTGAGGTCCGCGACGGCTTGGCCGTTGATGAAAGTCTGGATACGGGGCCCCTTCGCGACAATGCGGAAGGAATTCCACTCGCCATTTTTCATATGCGAATGAGAAGCCTCTGGTTTCTGCTGGGGCTCGGGAGAGAGCCACCCAAGGCCGGTCGCTTCGCCGTAGATGAAACCGGCCTGACCCGGTGAGGCCTCGATCTCGCATTGGGGTCCGAAGAAACGGGCGAGGTCCTTGGCGGGTTTGCCATCTTTCCCGCTCTTGGAGAGATCCTCTTCGGTTTTCTCCCGCGAACGGATCTGCACTCCGGAGTTCAGGCTGTCGTGAACCTTCACCTCGAACTCGAGTTCGAAATCTCCGTATTGCGCCTCGGAGAGGAGGAACGTGTTCGGACTGCCTTCGACCGTCTCTCCGCGGATCGATCCATCGGCCACGGTGTATTTGGCGGTGCCGACGGTCGAGGGTTTCCAACCGCTGAGAGTCTTCCCGTCAAAAAGCGAAATCCACTCCCCTTCGGCGGAGAAGATCGGCAGGGAAAGGGCGGAGGAGACGGCAAAAGCCGCAACGGCGAGAATGAGTCGATGGGTTTTCATGGATGCAGACTGGGAAGGCCTTGAGTTTAGGAGATCTCTCCGCTCCGTCCACGCCTTGTTTGCGCCCATCATGTCGCCTTTCGGGAAGGATCATTCCCCCGCAGACGAAAAAATCGTCCCCACGACTTGATTCGACGGGAATTCCAGATACCGTCCACTTAACTCCGTGGTGTAACGGTAGCACAACAGATTTTGATTCTGTTTGTTCAGGTTCGAATCCTGGCGGGGTTGTATGATCACTGCGAGGCGCTCCCAAAGGGGGCGCTTTTTTGTTTGTCGAGGGCCGGGTCGTCCTTACCCCAAGCAAAGCGGGGAGTTGTTCTCCGGCGAAGCCGTGGGCGCCCCGCCCCATCGCGCGCGGAAGCCGTGTCGATGCCGGCGAGCAGTGGGGGTGGAATCCCCTTGCCTCCCTTCGCCCGACTCCTTAACTTCCCCGGATGCCTCTGCTTTCCCTGCTGCGCACTCTTCTCATTCTCGGCCGGATCTCGAATCTGCCGACGGTTTGGACCAACGTGGCGGTGGGATGGTTCCTCTCGGGCGGAGCCTGGACCGGGGAGTTCGCCTTGATCCTTCTGGGGATGAGCCTCGTCTACCTCGCCGGCATGACTCTGAACGACGCGTTTGACGCCGACTGGGACCGCCAACACGCGCCGCAACGGCCGATCCCCGCGGGACGGGTCAGCAGCGGCGCAGTCTGGACGGCAGGCTCGATCGAAATGCTGGTCGGCGCCGGCGTGCTGTCAGGTCTCACGACGGCGTCCCCTCTCCTCGCGGGCGGTCTGGTGCTGGCAGTGCTGCTTTACAATGTTCTCCACAAACGCTGGGCCGGCTCGGTCGTGATCATGGGATTCTGCAGGGCCCTCGTCTATCTCGGAGCGGGTAGTGCGGTGGCGGCGCACACGCGGGCGATCGAGCTGCCGGGGACGCTCCTTCTCATCGCAGGCGGAGTCGTGCTTTACATCGCGGGTCTGACCCTCGCGGCGAGGCAGGAGCATCTCGCCGCCCCCCCGGGTTTGCGACGGGTTCCCGGAATGATGCTGATGCTGCCGGTGCTGTTTCCCTTGATTCTCTGGCGCACGATGCCTGGAGAGGTCATCTGGTTGGCGACGGCCGTCGTCGGTGTGCTTGGCGTGGGCGCATGGCTCACCCGAATGCGACGCGCGCTCGCGGAGCGGGTGCCGAAAGGGATCGCCTTTGCCATCGCCGGGATCGCTTTCTTCGACGCGGCGGTGGTGGCCTTCGCAGACTGGCGGGCCGCGCTCGCCTGCCTCGCCGCCTTTGTCCTGACGCTCGGGCTGCAGAGACTCATCCCGGCGACCTGACCGCCTTCGCTCCCCCATGTCCGGCTCGTTCACCATCGAAATCGTCCCCTGGCAGACCGCCGACAGGGATCTGCTGGGCGTCCGACGGGTCGTCTTTGTGGAAGAACAAGGCGTGCCTGTGGAAGACGAGCACGACGAACACGACGCCGATTCGGTCCATTTCCTCGCCCGCGATGCCTCAGGTCATGCCATCGGGACCGCCCGTCTTCTTCCTTCGGGCCGGATCGGCCGGGTCTCGGTGCTTCGAGAATGGCGAGGCCGGGGATTGGGCCGCGCCCTGATGGATGCAGTCATCGGAGAGGCCCGCCACTGCGGAATGCTCCGACCTCACCTCCACGCCCAGGTCCAGACGATCGCCTTTTACGAGTTGATCGGTTTTCGCGTTTGCGGGGAGGAATTCGAAGAGGCTGGGATCCTCCACCGGGAAATGGAGCTGGTTTGAACCGTTCCAAAAACCCGTTGACCCCCGGGGGATCGCGGCTTGAGTAGCGCCCACTATCATGGGGAAACGAGCTGTATTGATGTTTGCCGGGCAAGGAGCCCAGACCGTCGGAATGGGACGCGATCTCGCGGAGAAATATGACTCCGTGCGCGATCTTTTCGCCCGTGCCGACAAGCAACTGGGCTTTTCCCTGACGGAGAAGATGTTCGAGGGTCCAACGGCGGAGTTGACACGCACCTCGATCTGCCAACCGGCTCTCTACGTCCATGGTCTTGCCTGCCTCGAAATCCTCAAGAGCCATGTCTCCGGCCTCGAAATCGCGGGCTGCGCCGGTCTTTCGCTCGGTGAATTCACGGCCCATGCCGCGGCGGGGACCTTTTCCTTCGAAGCCGGACTCGACCTCGTCGCGAAACGCGGGGTTTTCATGGAGGAAGCCACCTCGGCGGTGGAGGGCTCGATGGCGGCACTGATCGGCGGCGAAGAGGCCGACATTCGCGCCCTTGCGGCCAAATGCGACGTCGACATCGCGAATTTCAACTGCCCCGGACAGATCGTGGTCTCGGGCAGGGTGTCGGGGATCGAGCAGGTCATCGCCGAAGCCTCTGACCATGGCATCCGCATCGCCCAGAAGCTCGAGGTTGCCGGGGCCTACCACTCGCGCCTGATGATGCCGGCGCAGGTGAAACTGGCCGAAGTCCTCGCGACGACTCCGCTCGCGGTTCCGTCCCTTCCCGTGGTCTGCAACGTCGAAGCCCGCGAAGTGAGCGAGGCCGGCGAAATCCGTGCCACACTTGAAGCGCAGGTGAGCGGCTCGGTGCGTTGGAGCGACTGCGTGCAGCACTTCCTTGGAAAGGGTGAAACGATCTTCATCGAACTCGGGCCCGGCCGAGTCCTCGCCGGCTTCATGCGTCGCATCGACCGCAATGCCAAAGCGCTGAGCTTCTCGGATGTGGAGAGCTTCGAGAAGGCACTGGCGGAGTTGGGATAGGAGTTTGCCCCCAATAAAAACCGGCCGCGCCTTTCGGACCGCCCGCCGCAGCGCGCGCCCCTACTCACCGCGGCCGGTCGCCGATTCTTCTACCGCTCCGGCATCGCTGCCGGGACGCGCCGGACGAACGGGTAGTCCCTGAAAACGGCGCGGTCCGGCAAGTGCGATCACTCGCTGGATTCTGGCCTGGGCTCGGACGGGATCGATTCAAAACCGACGCCGCCGTTCGCCTTCCAGGGGCTTGCCACGCGGAAACCGATGTTGTTGTTCTTGTTGTCGGGGTTGTTGTTGTTCCGGTTGGAAGAACGCAGGTTGTTCTCGTTGTTGTTCCACGAGCCGCCCCGCAGCCCCCGAAACGAACCGACTGGTCGTTTTCGCCCCCGTCCGCCCGTCCGCATCATCGCCCGAGCAGATCGCGGCGCAAGCCGTAACTCTGGGCGTGGGAGGCGTGCGCGACCCATGATTGCACGCTCGCCGTCACCTCGGCCCAGGTCCGTTCGCCCAGCGAGACCTCGTGCCGCATCCGGGCGAGGCGGCGGTCGAAGCGACGGACATTCTCCCGGCGGAGCTTTCGTCGCCCGTCGGGGTAGCAGACGAAACCGACGAAATCGACCCCGCACCCGGTCGGGAGGAGGCGGTATTTGTCCGGGTGGATCGTGAGGCGCAATTGCCCGACTTTTTCGCGCACTGCCCGACCGTGTTCCCTGAGCTCGGCGCGATCCGTTCCGAAAAGGAGGAAATCGTCCACGTAGCGGACGTAGCCGCGCACCTTGAGCTCGTGCTTCACGAAATGGTCGAGCGGGTTCAGGTAGATGTTCGCGAAAAACTGGCTCGTCAGGTTGCCGATCGGCAGGCCACGGGTCCGTTCACTCATTGAAAAGAGATCGCCGCCCGGCACCCAGACTTGCTCCACCGCATCGCGATGGCTCGCGAGGATCGTCGCGACGAGGTCGAGGATCGCCCGGTCGCCGACGACCCGCTCGATTTGGCCCATCAGGATCTCGTGATCCATCGAGGGGAAATAGCGGGCGATATCGCACTTGAGGACGTAGGGCGAGGCTTTCGTGAACTGATGGGCGCGCCGCATCGCCGCGTGGGTGCCCTTCCCGGCACGGCAGGCGTAGGATTCCTCGATGAATCGCCGCTCGAAGATCGGCTCGAGCACCCGGACGAGTGCGTGATGCACGACCCGGTCCCGGAACGGCGCCGCCGCGACGGTGCGCTCCGTCGGGTCGTGGATCTGGAAATAGTGGTAGGCCCCGTGTTCGTAGGTGCCGCCTAGCAGTTCGGACCGCAGCGCGACGACTTCGTCCTCGAATCGCGCGTAGAAGGCCGCCGCCGATGGACGGGAGCGTTTGCCCCGCCACGCCTTGCGCGCGGCAGCGAGGAGGTTCTCGAAGGAGCAGACCTGCTCGAAGAGCTGTTTATGCCGCTTCATCCGTTCCACCCGCCTGCCGGATCCAGCCGCCGAGCATCCGGCCGCATTCGCTCAGATGTTCGCAGGAAAAGGCGAACTGGCGCGCCGACAGGAGTTCCCGCTCGTGGGCCATACGGATCAGCCAGCGCAGCACCTCGATTTTGCGGTTGGCCGCTGAGAGGTGATCGCGTTTCTTCGCTCCGCGCGAGTAGGCTCCCTCGATGAGGCATTCTTGAATGTCGAGGCTCGTGTCCACGACCCGTTGACCGAGGATGAAACGCTGATTCTTCGGGAACTGATCCACCCGAGCGATCACCCATTTTGTGTATTCGTATCACTTCGACAACAATACCGGCGGCTCAGACATCCTTCATAGACTCTTCCGAATTTCCTAAAAAATTTCCCCGCCTCCGGCGGGGTTTCAAAGCGTAAGAGAGCAAGAGGGAAAAGGGATCAGGGACTTGCCACACGGAAACCGAAGCTGTCGAACCCGAAGTCGGGGAGGCTGTTGTCCCGGCCGGAGGAACGCAGGTTGAACTCGTCGTCGAGCCACGAGCCGCCCCGCAGCCCCCGAAACGAACCGCTGATCACCGCCTCGTTCCACTCGAACACATTCCCGCCCATGTCGAACGCTCCATAAAAACTCGTAATTCCAGAGCCTCCACTGCCCACCGTGGTCACGTTTCCGTTTTCATTGACCTCGTCTCCATTGGAGTCCCAATCCGCCCCGGTGTTGTAGTTGGCGATATTCGCCGTGTCGGGCTCGATCTCTCCGATCGCATTCACCGCCGCCACGGTCGGTATGTCGTTGCTTTTCGTCGGATAGAGCCAATAGCCGTCCGCAGGGTCGCCACCAGCCGACTCCGGTTGGTGATAGGCCGCCTTGTACCACTGGTCTTCGGTCGGCAAAAAGAACTTTGCTCCCGGCGACCGCGTCACGGTGTTGCCGGCAATTGCTCCCGGAATCGTCAGGTCGTAACTCCCCGTTTCCGTCGTGCCTGCGCTCTGCAACCCGCTAGGGCGCCCATGGTGCAGCCAGTTGCAGAACCGTACCGCATCGAACCAGCTCACAAAGTTCACCGGCTTGTCGCCCATTCCCGCCCGCACGGCGTAGCGGAAACTCCCGGACGTACCGAACTGGTCGATCCCGCCCCGTGCATTGGTTTCCATGCTCGAACTGAACAGCCCGTTCGTGTCGGTTGCCGCCACCGCGTTCAGAAAGGCGACATACTGCGCGTTGGTCACTTCGAATTTTCCGATCCGGAACGTGGCCGCCACTGCCCCGAAATTCTGCGTGCCTCCAGTGCCCGAATCCCCGTCGGAGGGATCAACCGCATTCCCCGCATTCCCCACCGTCACCATCTCGATGAAGGGCGCGGGTGTCGCCTTCGCGGCAGCGAGTTGCTTCTTCAGGCTCGCGATCTGCTTCTTCAGCTTCTTGATGATCCGCGCCGAGGCGCTCGACGAGGCGGCCGCCGCATCCGGCACGAGACTGAACGGGCCGGGCAGACTGAAGGCGAAGGCCAGAAGAAAGAGGCAGGTCAG
>Ga0172372_10002469_pt1 | contig 28035 bp, 25 predicted proteins | sample LakKiv5m_2_FD_114544 | JGI IMG/M metagenome (GOLD analysis project Ga0172372, IMG submission 114544) | Freshwater microbial communities from Kabuno Bay, South-Kivu, Congo - kab_092012_9.5m | ecosystem: Environmental > Aquatic > Freshwater > Lake | place: Democratic Republic of the Congo...
AACATGGGGGTGGGCGCGGCGATCGGTACCGGTTTCCGGATGGCGGCTGAGCGGGGCTACCGAGCGGTGGTGCAGGTCGATGCCGATGGGCAACACGATGTCGAGTCGATCTCCGACATCCTCGCTCCCGTGTTGGCCGACGAGGCCGATCTCGTCATCGGCTCGCGGTTCGCCAAGGGGTACGAACTGTCGAGGCCGCGAGCAGTGGCGATGCGACTGTTGTCCGCAGTGGTGAGTCGGCGGATCGGTCAGCGCATCGGCGACACCACCAGCGGATTCCGGGCGTTCGGCTCCGCCGCCATCGAGCGGTTCGCCGTCGAGTACCCGTCCGAGTACCTGTCGGACACCGTCGAGGCACTGCTGCTCGCTCACGCGTCGGGGCTGAGGATCATGGAGCGCCCGGTCACCATGCACCAGCGGGCCGGCGGGAAGGCGTCGACCGGGCCGATGCGCAGCGGGTACCACCTCGTTCGCGTCCTGCTGATCGTCCTGTTCCGCCCGGACCGTCCGGGGCCGAGGAGTTCCCGGTCGTGAGGGCGGTTCTGGACGAGCGATTCGGGGCGTCGAGGTGACCGCCGTCGGTCAAGGGTCCCGGGACTGGAGGCATCGGGCTCCTTGGGCGTTGCCCTGCCTCGTCGCGGTGGTCGTCCTCTTCATGACCGTCACCGGGATCTCGGGAACGTCGTTGCCCCTCCTGTCGAAGGATGGCGGCGCTGGCGACTCGGTCATCATCGGAACACCGAGACCGGTCCGATCCGATGAATGGCTGATCCGGACCCCACTGCTCCTCGCCCAGAAGGAGAACGGGTTCCCCCGGATCGCCGAGGTCGGAGTCGGCGACCACGACATGTCCGTTCTGGCCGACCTCCCGGTCGCCGACTGGCCCGCAGTGTTCAAACCCCATCAGTGGGGATTCTTCGTGCTCCCCATCGCCAATGGATTCGCCTTCGAGTGGTGGGCCAGTGCTGCGGTTCTGATCCTCGGCGCCTACCTCTTCCTCCTGGCGGTCACCCGGTCGCTCCGGTGGGCGCTGGTGGGTTCCGCCGCCGTCTACGCCACTCCCTACTTCCACTGGTGGTACGCGCCGACCACCTTCGCAGCACCCGGGTGGGCGTTGGTGGCCGCCTCCACGTACATCCTGTCTATGGACCAGGAACGGAGCACTCGCTCCCGCGTGCTGCTGGTTCTGGCCTCGGCGTTCGCCATCGTCTGCTTCGGTCTCCTGCTCTACCCGCCATGGCAGGTACCCATCGCGCTGACGGTGGGGATCATGACGGTGGGGACGCTCTGGACCCGGAGCGAATCCGGCGTGCGCGATGCCCGGCGACTGGTGGTCACCTCGTTCGCAGTGGTGGGTGCAGCCCTCGTCCCCCTCATCGCCTACTGGTTGACGAGAAGGGGTGTCTTCGAGGCCATCGCATCCACCGTCTATCCGGGTTCGAGGACCACCTCTGGCGGTGGCCTCCCCGTGGTGAACCTGTCCTCGTCGTGGTTCGGGTGGACCTTCATCAGGAACGCTCAGGCCTTTCCGACGACGGTGTACCCGAATGCGTCGGAGGCGTCATCGTTCTTCCCGCTCGGGGTGACGCTGGTCGTCGCGCTTCCTCTGGTGTGGCGGTTCGTGGCGCCTCTCGGAACTCGACTCCGCGGCGCGATCATCGGTTGCCTGGCCGCGATGGCCCTGTTGCTCACTCACGCCTTCGTCGGGCTGCCCATGCTGCTCGCCCGGTTCACCGGTCTCTCCACCGTCGCAGTGAATCGAAGCATCGTGGGGTTGGGGATCGCCTCCCTCGTCCTTCTCGTGGTGGTGGGACTGGTCGTGGAGCGCACGGCGATCCCGGTGCGGGCCCGAGTTCTGGCGGGCGTGGTGCTGGCCGTGGTCACGGTGACGTCGGCCGGCACGGTCCTGCAGCGACTCGACGAGGCCGGCTCACCGCTCTCGTGGAGGAGCGCGCTCCTCGCCCTCCTCGCCGCCGCCCTCTGTTCGGCCGCCTATTTCTGGCGGCCCTTCATCGCCATGGTCGGACTGGTCCTGTTCGGACTCATGGTGTCCCTGCCGGTGACTCCCCTGGTGCACGGAGTGTCACAGGTGACCGACTCGGAACTGACCTCCGAAGTTCGCCGTCTCGTGGCGGAGGGTGGTCCGGAGTCGACCTGGGTCAGCGAGTCGGTCACGGCGTCGGGCGTGCTCACCGCGGCCGGCGCAGCGAACCTGAGCGGGATCAATCTCTATCCGAACGCCTCCGCATGGCAGATCCTCGACCCGTCCCGGTCGTCCGAGTCGATCTGGAACCGCTATGCCCACACCCGATGGGTGTTCGACGGAGCGGTGCTCGAACCTCGACTCTCCCTCGTCCAGAACGACGTCATCGCCGTTCGGATCTCGCCCTGCGCCCCCGAGCTCGATCGGTTGAACGTTCGCTGGATCGTGACGACCCGGGAGATCGAAGGAGCGTGCCTCCGGCCGATGCCATCGGTTCGCGGTCCGGAGGGGACGCCCATCCGGCTCTATGAGCGGCTTCCGGGCCGATCCGCTCCTGACGGAGGTCCGGACGCGAGCTAGCGGCCGCCGCGCTCGACCCAGTCATGCCGTTTGGGTTCGAGATTGACGTTCGAATACGGATCGCTGGCGAGGCGGTGCGCCCAGCGCTGATGCATGAGGGCGTACTCGTCGCCACTCACCGAGGGGTCCCGGGACACGCTCTCGAAGTGGTAGAGAACGGCGAACGGCGTCCAGACGGTCCGATACCCCGCCTCCTGGAGCTTCAGGGCGAAATCGACGTCATTGAAGTTGTTGTCGAACACGGTGCTGAATCCACCGACCGCATCGAACACCTCGGGTCGGATCATCAACGCGGCGGCAGTCACCCCGATGCACTCACGTTCCAGTGTGAGCATGCTGAACGGTCCGTGGTCCTCCGACGATCCCTTGAAGAAGATGTGAGACGGGTCGCCGTTGTACACGTGTCCCGCGTGCTGAAGCGTGCCGTCACTGAACAGCAGCTTCGCTCCGACCGAGCCGACATCGGCATCGAGGGCGAGTCCGACCATGGTCTCGATGGCGTCCGGGGTCACCAACTCCACGTCGTCGTTCAGCAGGAGGAGCAACTCGCCGCTGGCATGGATGCGCCCGAGGTTGATCTTCTCCGAGAAGTTGAACGGTCGATCGAACCAGACCAGACGCAATCGGTCGCCGGCGACGCGTCGCAGCGCCTCGACCACCGGTTGACTCGTCGACGTGTCGGCCACGACCACGAACTCGAGGTTCTCGTAGGTGCCGCGTTCCAGCAGTGAGCGCACCGCCTCCACGATGAAGCATCGCTCGACGCCCCACACGCGGCCGCTCGATCCCCGAGTGGGAATGATCACGCTCACCAATGGGGGATCGGTCAGGTGCCGGCGCACCCGGTAGGTGCCCGGTGGTTCCTTGCTCTCCACCGTGGCGTCCAGGCCGATCCGGTCGCAGTGCGCCTGGATGGCTCGGCGGCCGGCTTCGATGGCGTAGGGCTTGACCCCGATGTCCGACGCAGTCGACGTGGGGAGTTGTCGCCAGTGGTAGAGCACCTCGGGGATGTGGTGAATGCGTCGGGCCCGCTCGGTGACGCGCAGGATCAGGTCGTAGTCCTGTGAGCCGTCGAATCCGTCGTGGAAGCCGCCGACGGCATCGACGAGTTCGGTGCGCATGACCGACAGGTGGCAGCAGTAGTTCTGGGAACGCAGTCGCTCGGGCGACCAGTCCGGTTTGTAGAACGCATTGATGTGATCGCCCTGTGGCGAGAGTTGGTCCTCGTCCGAATACAGGTAGTCGATGGTGGGATCGCCGTCGATGGCGCGGGCCACCGAGGCCAGCGCCCGTCGGGCCAGGAGGTCGTCGTGGTCGAGCAGGACGATCCACTCGCCGGTGGCCGCACTCAGCCCATCGTTGGAGGCGCTGACGATTCCGCCGTTGTCAGCACGAAGGACGACTCGGATGCGGGGATCACTGGCCCGGGACTCCTCGAGGACGCCGCGGACCCGCGGATCGGTGGAACGATCGTCGATCAGGAGCAGTTCCCAGTCGCCGAACGTCTGCTCCCGCACCGAGTCGATGGTCTGACGAAGGACGTCGGGCGGCGGATCGAAGACGGGGGTGACGATGCTGAAGCGTGGGCTCATCGTCGGGCGGTGCGGGCGGCGACGCCGACGGCCCGCCGAGCGAGCCCGAGCACTCGGGTGCCCCGGGCCATCTGCCGGATCACCAGTCGCCGGATGAGCACGAAGTCCCGTCGGTAGCGAGCCACGTCGGTCTCCAACGCCGAGATCCGGGCTCGGGCCCGACCGAGTTCGGCTTCGGCGGCGATGGCCACATCGCGGGCTCCGAGCACGTCGAGCCGGAGCTTCCCGTAGGACTCCTCGGAGGGCCCGACGAGGGCGCGAAGACGCTCGACCTCGGCCCGCAGGGCGAGGAGTTCGCGCTGTTGCGCGTCGGTGTCGAGGGGGGAGGACTCGCTCATCGCCCCGCGAGCATAGGGGGGTGTCAGGGCGTGGACGGTGCGCCCATCAATCCCGGGCGAAGCGGGCCAGCAGCGTGCGGGCCGCCCGGGTGGGGGTGAGGGTGCCAGCGGCCACCTCGACCTCGATCCCGGGAAGGAGCGAAGCGACGGCCACATCATCACGGAACCGATCGAGCAGCGTGTCGCCGATCTCGCTCCACAGCCACGCCGTCGATTGGCCGGCCCGGGCCGTGGCCAGTTCGCCGCTGTCGGACACGGTCGACTCGAACCGCTCCACCGCCGACCACACCTCGTCGATGCCTCGGCCCTCCAGCGCCGAACAGGCCAGCACCTCGGTGGCCCATGCCTCCCACTTCGGTCGTAGGAGATGCACGGCGTTGGCGTAGTCGGCCCGGGTGCGTCCGGCCGCCGCGGCGAGGTCGCCGTCGGCCTTGTTCACGATGACGAGATCGGCCAGTTCCATGATCCCGCGCTTGATGCCCTGCAACTCGTCGCCGCCGCCGGGGGCGACCAGCAGTGCGAACAGATCCACCATGTCGGCCACCGCCACCTCGGACTGGCCCACGCCGATGGTCTCGATGAGGACCACGTCGAAGCCCGCGGCCTCGCACAACAGCATCGCCTCGCGCGTGCGACGGGCCACACCCCCCAACTGCGTACCTCCGGGGGAGGGACGGATGAAGGCATCGGGCCGGTTCGACAACTCGGTCATTCGCGTCTTGTCGCCGAGGATCGACCCGCCGCTGCGTCGACTCGACGGGTCGACGGCCAGCACGGCCAACCGATGACCGGCACCGACGATGTGGAGACCGAACGCCTCGATGAAGGTCGACTTGCCCACTCCTGGTGGACCGGAGACGCCCACCCGCACGGAACCGCCCGTGGCCGGCAGCACCGCGTCGAGTACGGCATCGGCGATGGCTCGGTGATCGACCCGGGTCGACTCGGCCAGGGTGATGGCGCGGGCCAACGCCCGTCGGTCACCGGCGCGCAGTCCGGCGACGAGCTCGTCGGCGTCGTCGGCCGGACGGTCCAAGGCTCAGGAGTTCCGTCGGGCCGAGACGAGCCCCAGCACCTTGCGGGCGGCCACGGTGATGTTGGTGCCCGGGCCGAACACGGCGTCCACGCCGGCCGCTTCCAGCATCGGGTAGTCCTGCGGGGGGATCACCCCGCCGCACACCACCACCACGTCGTCGGCCCCGGCCTTGCGCAACTCGTCGATGAGCATGGGCACGAGGGTCTTGTGACCGGCGGCCTGTGACGAGATGCCGACCACGTGCACGTCGTTCTCCACCGCGTCGCGCGCCGCTTCGGCCGGGGTCTGGAACAACGGACCCATGTCGACATCGAAGCCGAGGTCGGCGAAGGCGGTGGCGATCACCTTGGCGCCCCGGTCGTGGCCGTCCTGCCCCATCTTGACCACCAGGATCCGCGGGCGGCGGCCCGCCTCGCGGGCGAACTGCTCGATCTCCGCCTGCAACTCGGCGTAGTCGGCGTCGCCCTCGTAGGCCTTCCCGTACACACCCGAAATGGTACGGACTTCGGCCCGATGACGGCCGAATGCCGACTCCATGGCATCGGAGATCTCGCCGAGCGTGGCCCGGGCCCGGGCCGCTTCCACGGCCAGCGCCAACAGATTGGCGTCGCCGCGAGCCCCGTCGGCCAGGGCATCCAGTGCGGCGCGGCACGCGTCCTCGTCACGGTCGGCACGCACCCGAGCCAACTTGGCCAACTGCTCGTCGCGCACTCGGGTGTTGTCGATGTCGAGCACGTCGACCAGTTCCACGTCCTCGGGCACGTACTTGTTGACACCGACGACGATGTCCTCGCGACGATCGATCCGGGCCTGCTTGCGGGCCGCCGACTCCTCGATGCGCAACTTGGGCATACCGGATTCGACGGCCTTGGTCATGCCGCCCAACTCCTCGACCTCGCCGATCAGCGCCCACGCCGCGTCGACCAGTTCGTTGGTCAACGCCTCGACGTAGTACGAGCCACCGAGAGGATCGACCGTGCTGGTCACTCCGCTCTCCTCGGCCAGGATCAACTGGGTGTTGCGGGCGATGCGCGCACTGAAGTCGGTGGGGAGACCGAGGGCCTCGTCGAACGAGTTCGTGTGCAGGCTCTGGGTGCCACCGAGCACTGCCGCCATCGCCTCGATGGTGGTGCGCACGATGTTGTTGTACGGGTCCTGCTCGGTGAGCGACACGCCCGAGGTCTGACAATGCGTGCGCAACATGAGCGACGCCGACTTCTTCGGTTCGAACTCGCTCATCACCCGATACCACAGCACACGCGCGGCGCGCAGCTTGGCCACCTCCATGAAGAAGTTCATCCCGATGGCGAAGAAGAACGACAGGCGACCGGCGAAGGCGTCGACGTCGAGACCTTTGGCCAGTGCGGCGCGCACGTACTCCTTGCCATCGGCGATGGTGAAGGCCAACTCCTGCACCGCCGTCGCGCCCGCCTCCTGCATGTGGTAGCCGGAGATCGAGATCGAGTTGAACTTCGGCATCTCCTCAGCCGTGTACTCGATGATGTCGGCGATGATCCGCATGCTGGGGGTCGGCGGGTAGATGTAGGTGTTGCGGACCATGAACTCCTTGAGGATGTCGTTCTGGATGGTCCCGGCCAGCAGCGAACGGTCGACACCCTGTTCCTCGCCGGCCACGATGAACATGGCCAGCACGGGGATCACCGCACCGTTCATCGTCATCGACACCGACATCTGGTCGAGAGGGATCCCGTCGAAGAGGATCTTCATGTCCTCGACCGAGTCGATGGCCACACCGGCCTTGCCGACGTCGCCGACCACGTTGGGGTGATCGGAGTCGTAGCCGCGGTGCGTGGCCAGATCGAAGGCCACCGACAGACCCATCTGTCCGGCAGCGAGGTTGCGCCGATAGAAGGCGTTCGACTCCTCGGCGGTGGAGAAGCCCGCGTACTGGCGGACGGTCCACGGTCGGCCCGTGTACATGGTCGCCCGCACGCCGCGGGTGAACGGCGCGAACCCGGGCAGGGTGTCGGCCGTGTCGAGGCCCTCGGTGTCGGCGGCGGTGTAGAGGGGCTTGACGGCGATCCCTTCGGGGGTCTCCCACACGAGTGAGGAGGGATCGGCGCCCTTGAGGTCCTTGGCGGCGGCCTCGGCCCAGGCGGGGGGGAAGTCGGATTGGCTGGTCACCCCGTCAGCCTAAGAGGGTCGGTTCACGGGTGTCATGCTGAGCGGGTGACCGGGACGGCGGGGCTGCTGGAGATGGAGGGCGTGTCGTATGAGACGGCCGACGGCACACGGCTCCTCGACCATGTCTCGCTGCGCGCCGAGCGGGGACGGATCACCGTGCTGGCCGGGCCCTCGGGGGTGGGCAAGTCGACCCTGCTGCGCCTGGCCAACCGGCTGGCCGTGCCCTCGGCCGGCATCGTGCGCCTCGACGGGGTCGACTGCGCCACGCTCGATTCCCGGCACCTGCGACGACGGGTGGGCATGGTGTTCCAACGTCCCACCCCGTTCGCCGGGACCGTGGCCGACAACCTGCGCGTGGCCCGCCCCGAACTCGACGATGCCGGGGCGCTCGAGGCGCTGCGCCGGGTCGGCCTGTCGTCGGACATGGTGGGGCGTCGAGCCGACGATCTCTCGGGCGGTGAGGCCCAGCGGATGTGTCTGGCCCGCACTCTGCTCACCGAACCGGAGGTCGTGCTCATGGACGAACCGACCTCCTCGCTCGATCCCGACAGTCGCCTCGCCATCGAACGAGTGGTGAGCGAACTGGTCCGTGACGGACTGGCCGTGGTGTGGGTCACCCATGATCTGGCGCAGGCTCGTCGCCTGGCCGATCACACGGTCGTGCTCCTCGCCGGTCGCAACGCCACCGATGCCGAGGCCGAGGCGTACCTCGCCGAGCGGGAGGACGAGCGATGACCTCCACCGCAGTGGGCTGGGCGGGTCTGGCGGCATCACTCGTCCTCGTAGTCGTCGCCCTCGCGCTGTCGGGATGGCAGCGACTGCGACTCGGTCGATCGATCCTGTGGGCCGCGGCTCGGGCCGGCGTGCAACTGCTGTTGGTCGGGCTGGCACTGCGGCTCATCCTCGATCCCGATGCATCGGTGTGGTGGGCGTGGCTGTGGGTCGGGTTGATGGTGGTCTTCGCCGGTCGGGTGATCCGCAATCGGGCCCGCGAGGTGCCCGGTGCGGCACTGCTCGGCACGGTGGCGATGCTGGCGGTGATCGTGGTCAGTCTCGCCGTGGTGTTCGGACTGGGGATCTTCCCGGTGCAGGGCCGCACCATCGTGCCGCTGGCCGGGATGATGATCGGCAACTCGATGACATCGTGTGTGCTGGTCGGTCGACGCATCGTGGCCGAGATCACCGAACGGCGCGAGGAGGTCGAGGCGCGACTGGCCCTCGGCCTGTCGTCAGCCGACGCGGTCCGCCCCTTCGTGCGCGCGGCGTTGCGCACAGCACTCATCCCGCAGATCGAGTCGACGAGGGCGGTCGGGCTGGTGTTCCTGCCCGGGGCCATGACCGGCCTCGTCCTCGCCGGTGTCGACGCGCTCGATGCGGTGGAGGTCCAGTTGGCGATCATGTACCTCGTGCTCGGTTCGGTCGCCACCAGCGTGGCCGTCATGGGCCTCGGTCTGTCTCGTCGCCTGTTCACCGACGACCACCGTCTGGTCGAACTGACCCGACCGGTACCCTGAGGTCCTGTGCCGCATCGATTCGTGATCATCGGAGGAGGCCCGGCCGGTAACACGGCGGCCACCTACGCGGCACGATTCGGCGCTCAGGTCACCATGATCGAGTCGGATCTCGTCGGTGGCGCCGCACATCTGCGCGACTGCATCCCGTCCAAGGCGATGATCGCCACCGGCAGCGCGCTCGGCCTCATCAACGATTCGCATCGCATGGGCCTCACCGATGTCTCGGCCTCGCTGGCCTTCGACGCGCTGCGCACCCGCATCGCCGAGATCGGTGCCCGTCTCGAGTCGTCGACCCGGACGCTGTTGGAGAGCCAGGGCGTGGAACTCGTGTCCGGCCGCGGTCGACTGGTGGGCGAGCGGAAGGTGGTGGCCCAGACGGCGGACGGCCCCGTCGACTTCGAGGCCGACACCGTGCTCATCGCCACCGGGAGCCGACCGCGCATCCCCGAGTGGGCCGTGATCGACGGCGTGCACGTCCTCACCACCCGCGACGCCTATCCGCCGGCTGAACTGCCCGAGCATCTCGTGGTCATCGGCTCCGGCGTCACCGGTGTCGAGTTCGTGCACATGTTCCGATCGTTCGGCTGTCGGGTCACGCTCGTCGTGAGTCGACAACAGGTGCTGCCGTCGAAGGACCCGGAGGTGGCGGCTGCGCTCGAAGCCGACTTCCTCAATCGTGGCGTCGATCTGCTCAAGGGGGCACGGGCGGTGGGCGCCACCGTCGCCGATGGCGGTGTCACCGTCGAGTGCTCCGACGGCCGGACGGTGACGGGCTCCCACGCGCTGCTGGCCATCGGTTCCATTCCCAACACCGGTGCGCTCGGTCTCGAGGAAGTTGGCGTGGATGTCAGCGACGACGGGTACATCCGGGTCGATCACAACTGTCGATCCAACCTGCCGTGGCTCTACGCCGCCGGTGACGTGTCCGGGAAGTTGCCGTTGTCGTCGGTGGCGTCGATGCAGGGTCGCAAGATCGCCGAGCACATGATGGGCCTCCACATCGGACCACACCGTCACATCGACTACGACAAGGCGGCATCGGCCATCTTCACCGAGCCGGAGATCGCCGATGTCGGTCTGGCCGAGGTCGACGCCTTCGCCGTCGGTCGCAAGATCCGCGTGACCAAGGTGCCGTTCTCGGCCAACGCCAAGGCGCTCATCGAGGACGATCCCCGCGGTTTCGTGAAGATCATCTCCGATCCGGCCACCGGGGTCGTGCTCGGCGGCTCCATCGTCGGGCGACATGCTGCCGAGTTGATCTCGGTGCTGGCACTGGCCGTCACCGCCGGACTGCACGTCGCCGATCTCCACGAGGCGTTGTTCGTGCATCCGTCGATGGCCGAGGCGCTGTCCGATGCCGCCGAGTGAGTCCTCGGGCACGGCCGATCGTCGGCCGCCCGTCGCCGAGGACTTCCCCCGCACCGGACCGTTCAGTCTCGCCGCGCCCGCGCCGCGATTCGCCGCCCGGGCCGTGGATCTCGCTCTGGTGCTCGCCCCCGCGGCGATCGTGGTGGCGTTCACCGCCCGCACCGTGGGCGGCCAGGTCCGCCTCGACATCCCCGCGTGGTTGGGGCCATCGCTCCTCGCCCTCGGCGTGACCTACGAGTGGCTGTCGGTGCTGGTGGCCCAGCGCACGGTCGGCAAGGCGCTGTTCGGCCTGCGGCTGGTGCGCTACGGCGATGGTGGTCGTCCCACCACTGCTCAGGCGCTGCTGCGGGCACTGCTGCCCTGGTCGGTGCTGGCCCTGCCGCTGGGGCCCTTCGCCGTGGCGCTCTTCCTGTGTGTCTACGGCACCGGGATCGCCGGTTCGCTGCACCGAGGCTGGCCCGACCTGGCCGGGGGGACCATCGAACTCAGCACTCGCTAGGTTCGGATCGTACAGGGGGTGTGGAGATGCGCAGGATCGTGCAGTGGACCACCGGCAATGTCGGGCAACGCTCGGTGTTGGCCACGCTGGCCAATCCGGGCCTCGAGCTCGTGGGTTGCTATGCGTGGGGGCCGGACAAGGTCGGTCGTGACGTGGGCGAGTTGTGCGGCGTCGATCCCATCGGGGTGCTGGCCACCGATGACGTGGACGCGCTGCTGGCCTTGCGCCCGGACTGCGTCGTCTACAACCCGAAGTGGCCCGACGTCGACGAGATGGTGCGCATCCTCGAGTCGGGTGTGAACATCGTGTCGACGGCCGGGTTCATCACCGGTCACGCCCTCGGCGCCGGACGGGATCGCGTCATCGAGGCCTGTCGACGAGGTGGTTCGTCGATCTTCGGATCCGGCATGAATCCCGGCATGGCCAATCTGCTCGGGATCGTGTCGACCGGTGTGTGCGATCGCATCGACTCGGTGCGGATGCTCGAGTCGGTCGACTCGACCGGGTACGACTCGGCGGACACCGAGTTGTCGGTCGGGTACGGCCGTCACCCCGACGATCCCGATCTGCCGGCCATGACCCGCGCCGGCACCGCCGTGTTCGGTGATGCCGTGCACCTGCTCGGTCGCGCGCTGGGGGTCGAGTTCGACGAGGTCCGCTGCGAGACCGAGTACGCGGTGACCACCGAGTTCCTCGATCTCGGTTCGTGGTCGATCGAGGCCGGCATGGTGGCCGGAGTGTCGGCCTCGTGGCAGGGATGGGTCGGTGACCGCTGCGTGGTGTCCTGCGATGTGCGATGGCGCAAGGGACGCACCCTCGACCCCGACTGGCGCGTCGAGCACGGCTACGTGGTGGAGATCGCCGGTATGCCGTCGGTGCGCACCAAACTCGAGGTGTTCCCACCGGCCGACTTCGTGGCCGAGTCGTTCAGTGACTACATGGTCCTCGGCATGGTGATGACGGCCATGCCGGCGATGAACGCCATCGACGCGGTGTGCGACGCCGCTCCCGGCATCGTCACCTACCTCGACCTGCCGCTGCCGGCACTGGGAGGTTGGGTGCCGCGCTGAGCGCGGTCACTCGATGACGACGACGACGTCCCCGGAGCCCACCGAGTCGCCGGGAGCCACCTTGATCTCCTTGACCGTGCCGGCCTTGTCGGCGGCGATGTTGTTCTCCATCTTCATCGCCTCCAGCACGCACACTGTGGCGCCGACCTCGACCTCCTGACCGACCTCGACCAGCACCTTGACGATCGTGCCCTGCATGGGAACGGTGACGGCGCCCGAGCCGCCGCCGGCTCCGCCTCCGGTACCGCCCGAGGAACGACGTGGACGTGCTCCGCCGCCGGCCGAACCTCCAGCGGCGACCACGGCTCCGGCCTGCGACTCGGGCACGAACACCTTGACCGAGAACCGCTTGCCGTTGACCTCCACGTCGACGTCGCGCTGCACCTTGGCCTCGGCCTCACCGTCGGTGGTGGCCGGTGCGGCGCCGACTCCGGTGAGATCCAGCACGTCCTCCACCCATTTGGTGGAGTGGGTGCCGGCCACGAAGTCGGGGTGCTCGAGGATGGCGATGTCGGCCGGGATGGTGGTGGCGATGCCGTCGATGCGGAACTCGCGCAATGCTCGCAGCGTGCGGGCGATGGCCGTGTCGCGGTCCGAGCCCCAGCAGATCAGCTTGCCGACGAGATTGTCGTAGTACTGGCTGACGGTGTCACCCGACTCGTAGCCGCCGTCCCAGCGGGTTCCGAATCCGGCGGGTGGCACCAGCGTGGTGATGTGACCGGGGGAGGGGAGGAACCGGCCGCCGGCGGGATCCTCGGCGTTGATGCGGATCTCGATGGCGTGACCCGACAGTTCGATCGAGTCCTGTGAGAACGACAGCGGCAGCCCCGACGCCACGCGGATCTGCTCGGCCACCAGGTCGATGCCCGACACCATCTCGGTGACGGGGTGTTCCACCTGCAGACGCGTGTTCATCTCGAGGAACCAGAACTCGCCGTCCTGGTAGAGGAACTCCACGGTGCCGGCGTTGACGTACCCGCAGGCCTTAGCCACCTTCACCGCGGCCTCGCCCATGGCCTGGCGCACCTCGGCGGGGAAGGCCGGGGCCGGGCTCTCCTCCACCAACTTCTGGTGACGACGCTGCGCCGAGCAGTCGCGCTCGGCCACCCACACGCAGTTGCCGTGGGTGTCGGCGATGATCTGCATCTCGATGTGACGCGGCCACGTGAGGTAGCGCTCGACGTAGCACTCGTCGCGACCGAAGCCCTTGAGCGCCTCGCTGCGGGCCGAATCGAAGGCCTCGGCGGCCTCGTCGGCCGTGCGCACCACGCGCATGCCGCGGCCGCCACCGCCGTAGGCGGCCTTGATAGCGACCGGCCAGCCGTGGGCGTTGCCGAAGGCCACGACCTCGTCGGCGTCGTTGAGGAACTCGGTGGTGCCGGGTACGCCCGACACGCCGGCGGCCTGCGCGGCGATGCGGCTGGAGACCTTGTCGCCCATCACCTCGATGGCCGAGGGCGGCGGACCGATGAAGGTGACACCGCGCTCGGTGATGGCCCGGGCGAAGTCGGTGTTCTCGGAGAAGAACCCGTAGCCCGGATGCACGCCGTCGGCGCCACTGCGTTCGATGATGTCGAGGATCTTCTCGGTGTCGAGGTAGCTCTCGGCTGCGGTCTGACCGCCCAGTGCGTAGGCCTCGTCGGCCAGCCGCACATGGAGCGCATCGCGGTCGAGATCGGAGTACACCGCCACGGTGGCGATCCCCATCTCCTGGCAGGCACGGATGACCCGGACGGCGATCTCGCCCCGGTTTGCGATCAGGATCTTCGTCAGCACGCCGGATACATTGGCACGAATGGGGGAGGCGGACGGCACTGGGAGCGGCCGGTTCGCCGAGGTGTGGAGGGTGGCCGAGACCGGCTCCACCAACCGGGATCTGCTGGAGGCGGCCGCTGCTGGCGCTCCCGACCGCACGGTGCTCGTCGCCGCCCACCAGACGGCCGGTCGCGGGCGGCGCGATCGCACGTGGTCGGCCCCTCCGGGGGCCTCGTTGTTGGTGTCGGTGCTGCTGCGTCCGACCCTGCCCCCCGAGCGCCTGTTCCTGCTGACCATGGCCTGCGGACTGGCTGCGGTGGACGCCGCCGACGAGGTGGCCGGGGTGCGACTGGGGCTCAAGTGGCCCAACGATCTGGTGGCCGCGGCCGCCCCCGGGCTCGACCCGACCGAGGTCGATCGCAAGGTGGGCGGGATCCTGGCCGAGTCGCTGGTGGTCGACGATCGGGTGGAGGCCGTGGTGGTGGGCATGGGCTTGAACGTCGACTGGCCGTTCCCCCTGCCCGACGACCTCGCCGCCATCGCCACGTCGGTCGATCGACTGGCCGGCCGGCCGGTCGAACTCGAGGCCGTGCTCGCGGTGTGGCTCGGCCACTACGGCCGACTGCTCGACGACCTCGAGACCAGTGACGGTTCGGCGGTCCTCGACCGGGCCCGGTCCGTGTCGGCCACCGTGGGCCGCACCGTCGAGGTGGTGCTGGCCGATCGCACCTTCCATGGTCGAGCGTTGGCCATCGCCGACGACGGTCACCTGCTCGTCGAGCACGACGGCGTGACCGAGGACGTGGCCGTGGGCGACGTCGTCCACGCTCGACTGGCCGACTGAGGTCGCTTCGTCTCAGCCGGCGACGTCGAGGGCGGCGCGGGCGCAGTCCAGCGCGTCGGCGTCGGTGTGAATGGTGCGGTCGTCGATGGCGTGCACCGGCGTGATGCCGGTGGTCGATGTGGTGAGGAAGACTCCGTCGGCACGCGGCACGTCGGCCGGATGGAGATCGGCTTCGGTGGCAACGCCGGCGTCGAGCAGCACGGCTCGCACGGTTCCGGCCAGGCAGCCCGACTCGAGCGACGGCGTGACGATGGCGCCATCGAGCACGAGGAAGATGTTCGCCGTCGCACATTCCGACAGACGCCCCTGGGTGTCGCAGAACAGCGCGTTGTCGAAACCGGCGGCAACCGCAGCGCGCAGTGCATGCGCGTTCTCGGCCCAGTTGATCGACTTGATGCCGGCCAATGCCGACCGTTCGTGGCGCGGCCACGGCACCAGGTGCAGCGACACCGACGCCGGCGCCGGGTCGAGCCGAGCGATGGTGATGAACATCGTGGGGCTGCCCGTCCGTGTCCGTGGTGACGAACCGGGACCGGCGGTGACGGTGATGCGGATCCGGGCATCGGTCAGACCCGACGCGGCGACGAGTTCGTCGATGGCGTGGCGCACGGTGTCGTCGTCGGGTCCGTTCACGATGTCGATGCGGTCCATCCCGGCCCGCAGCCGATGCAGGTGACGATCGAGCAGACGAGGGCGGCCCTCACGCACGGCCAGGGTCTCGAACACCCCGTCGCCCAGCAGCACCCCGTGATCGGTGGCGCCGATGATCGGCGTCGAGGGTTCGACGACGCGACCGTCGTGCCAGACGAGCATCGTCATGTCGGTGAGGCGATCGACAACAGTCGGTGGGCCTTCAGCTCCGTCTCCGCCCATTCGTCGTCGGCATCGGAGTCCCAGGTGATGGCACCCCCCGTTCCGAAGCAGAGGTCGCCATCGTCGACGAAGAACGTGCGGATGGCCACGTTCATCTCACCGACGGCGCGATCGGCGTCGACCCATCCGATGGCGCCGCAGTAGAGGCCACGACCGGTGGGTTCCAGCGCGGCGATGTGGGCCAGCGCAGCGATCTTGGGGGCACCGGTCACCGAGCCCGGGGGGAACGCCGCGGCCAGCAGTTCGGGCCACCCGGCGTCATGGCGCAACTCGCCTTCGACCGTGCTGACGAGATGCACGAGACCGGGGTGGTGTTCTTCGGCCAGCAGGTGGGGGACACCGATCGATCCCGGCTCGCACACCCGTCCGAGATCGTTGCGGACGAGATCCACGATCATCACGTTCTCGGCCCGGTCCTTGTCGGTGAACGGTCGACCGGGTGCGGTGGTGCCCTTGATGGGCGAGGAGCGCACTCGTCGACCGCTGCGGGCGAGGAACAACTCCGGCGAGGCCGAGGCCACGCGCACCCCGTGCTCGGGCAGTTCGATCAGGGCGGCGTAGGGAGCGGGGTTGCCGGCGGCCAGACGGGCGCCGAGGGCCAGCAGGGACGCGTCGGGGGACAGTGGGGCCCGCAGCATGCGGGTGAGGTTCACCTGGTACACGTCACCGGCAGCGATGGCGCCACGGATCGACGCCACCCGTGCGGCGAAGCCGTCGTCGTCGAGTGAGGATCGCCACATCCGACGATCGGGACCGCGCCACACACCGTCGGTTCGCGGGATCGACGAGGTGGGGCGGCGCCGGGCGAAACGGGCGAACACGGGCTCCCCGTCGAAGGGCACCACGGCGGCCCACCACCCGGTCGAGTCCAACACCGACGGATCGCTCGTCACGTCGAGCAACTCGGAGGCCACGACCCCGCCGACCACGGCGACCGGGGCGACCCGTCGGGCCAGGGTGGTGGGGGCGGTGTGGACCACGGTGCGAGCCTAGGACCGCACACCGGTCGCTCGACCGGGCGACCAGCTCCTCGCCGCACCGATGGACGGCCGGGGCGACCGTGTCTGTCGCAGGTGCTCCGGTAGCGTCGGAGTCCGTGCGTCGTCATCGGACTTGGCCCCAGCGGCTGTTGCTCTCGCTGAACATGTTCGTGGCACTGGCCTGTCTGGTGGCCGCGGTCGGGATCTGGTGGACCTACAACCAGGCCTCCGCCCTGCCCCGCATCGATGTCGGAGCCTCACTCGAGGCCCCGTCGGCGCCCGGCGAGCCCATGAACATCCTGTTGGTGGGAATCGACGACGGGATGGGTCTCGGGCAGGACGATCCCGTCAACCGGGGCCGCACGCGGTCGCTCAACACCGACACCATCATGATCCTGCGCGTCGAGCCCAAGACCCAGCAGGCCGCGGTGCTGTCGTTGAACCGTGACCTGTGGGTGGATCTGGCCGGAGGAGGACAGGGGCGGATCAACACCGCGTTGTCGCTCGGTGGTCCCGAGAAGCTGATCGAGACGATCAAGCAGGACTTCCAGATCCCGATCAACCACTACGCCATGGTCGACTTCGCCGGATTCGAGGCGCTCGTGTCCGCCGTCGACGGTGTGCCGATCTGGTTCAACTTCCCCTCTCGTGACGAGGCCACCGGTCTGTTCCAGTACGAACCCGGCTGTCGGCTGCTCGACCCGGGTCAGGCCCTCGCCTTCGCCCGATCGCGACATTTCGAGATCAGTCGCAACAACATGCGCTCGTGGCAGGAGGATCCCTCCAGCGACTTCGGTCGGGTGACGCGTCAGCAGCAGTTCATCCGCGCTGCGCTCAAGCGGGCGGTGACCAAGGGCGCGCGCAATCCGTTCGTCATGAAGGACCTGCTGGAGATCGCGCAGAAGAACGTCACGCTCGACACGACGTTCGCCATCAAGGACCTCGTCGATCTGGGCACCCAGTTCCGGACGTTCGACCCCGACAACCTGGTGAGCTTCACCCCGGTGTCCACGGGGATGTTCATCGGCGCCGCCAGCGTGTTGCAGTTGAACCAGGCGGCGTCGCAACCCATGTTCGACGTGTTCCGTGGGCTGCGTCCGATCCCGTCGCCGTCGAACACCGAACCGGCCCCGTCGCCGATGCCGGGGCCGAGCACGACCGCGGGTCAGACGCCGACGACGTCGACGACGATGGTCCCGACCACGCCGACGACGCTGCCCATCACCACCACGACGCTCAGTGACTTCATCCCCAAGGTGCCCGAGGGTCAGACCTGTTCGTGACCTCGCTCAGCGGTCGCGGGCTTCGGCCTCGGTCCGATTGGCCAGGTACCACTCGAGCGTTCGTCGCAGGCCCTCGTCGAACGAGGTCGCAGCGCGGAACCCGAAGCGCTCGAGAGCACGCGACCCGTCGACACCACGTCGCGGCTGGCCATCGGGGCGCGACGTGTCCCACCGCACTTCGCCGGTGAAGCCGACCAGGTCGACGATGATCGAGACCAGATCGCGGATGGGGAGTTCACGGTCGGCACCGAGATTCACCGGGTCGCCGTCGTCGTAGAACTCAGCGGCGAGCACGATGCCCTCGGCGGCATCGTCGACGTAGAGGAACTCGCGACTGGCCGCTCCCGTTCCCCACACGTCGATGTGATCGGCCCCCGACTCGGCCGCGTTGACCGTCTTCTTGATCAGTGCGGGGATCACGTGCGACACCGCCGGGTGGAACTTGTCGCGCGGGCCGTAGAGGTTGGTGGGCATGAGGTACACGGCGCGCTGTCCGTACTGGGCCCGGTTGGCCTGCAGCTGCACCAGTTGCGCCAGTTTGGCGATGCCGTATGGAGCGTTGGTCTCCTCGGGGTATCCCTGCCACAGCGAGGACTCGGCGAAGGGCACGGGAGTGAACTTCGGGTACGAGCAGATCGTCCCGACCATGACCGTCTTGTCGGTGCCGCGCCGTCGGGCCTCGTCGAGCACGTAGGTGCCCATGAGGAGGTTGTCGAGGTACAGGTCGGCCGGCCGCTCCATGTTGGCGCCGATGCCGCCGACCCGGGCGGCCAGATGGATGACGAGGTCGGGTGCCAGGGCACCGAACATCTCGCGCACCGCCTCCGGGTCACGCAGGTCGTAGTCGGCGCTGCCGGGGGTTTCGACCTGCGTCGCGCCGCGGGCCCGGACCCGTTCGACCACCGACTGACCGAGGAAGCCCGTCCCGCCGGTGACCAGCACCCGTCGACCGCTCCAGAACGCCGGATCGGGGAGGAAGTCCATGTGGAGACCCTACCGATTGCCGCAACTCGCCCCGGTCGGAACCGTCGCCGTGGGAGACTCGAACGTCCATGAGCGGTTGTCATCGGGTGGCGATCACCCTCGAGCAGTTGTGGCACTCGGTGCCCGGGGGGACTGCCCGAGCCGCGCTCGACGGGGTGGAGGCGCTGCGCCGTCACACCGATCTCGAACTGATCGGAGTGGCGGGCCGTCACTCCTCCCCACTGGCACCGTCGTGGCGCCCGTCGATCCCGATCCGGCACCTTCCGCTGCCCCGACTGGCCCTGTACGAGTCGTGGCATCGCCTGCGCCGGCCGGCCGTGGAGCGGGCCACTGGTCCGGTGGACGTCATCCACGCCACGGGGATGGCCGTGCCCCCGCGCTCGGCGCCACTCGTGGTCACGGTGCACGATCTGGCCTTCCGTCGCGACCCGTCGCGGTTCACTCGTCGTGGCGTGTCGTTCTTCACCCGGGCGATCGAGTTGGCCCGGAGCGATGCCGACATCGTGATCTGTCCGTCGCGCTCGACTCTGGAGGACTGCGTCGCCGATGGTTTCGATCGGGATCGCCTGCGTCTGGTGCCGTGGGGCATCGACATCGCCCCGGCCGACGAGGCCGCTGTCGAAGCGGTGAGGACCCGGTTCGCACTTTCCGGTCGCTATGTGCTGTGGGCGGGCACCATCGAGCCGCGCAAGAACCTCCCGACGCTCCTCGATGCCTTCGCCGACGTGCACACCGACGCCGTGCTGGTGCTGGCCGGCCCGCAGGGATGGAACGAGGACCTGACCGATCGACTCGGGCGACTGGGCGAGCGGGTGCGGACGGTGGGCTTCGTCGATCCCGACACCCTGCGCGCCCTGCAGGCCGGAGCCGAGGTGTTCTGCTTCCCCAGCCTCGAGGAGGGATTCGGGTTGCCGGTGCTCGAGGCCATGGCCCAGGGCACGGCGGTGCTCACCTCGGCGGGGACGGCCACCGCCGAGGTGGCGGGCGATGCCGGTGTGCTCGTCGACCCCGCCGATCGGCGGGCGTTGGCCGAGGCGATCACCATGCTGCTCGACGACCACGATCGGCGATCGGCGCTGGCCCTCGCCGGTCTCGAACGGGCCCGCGATCGGTTCGGATCCGATCGCACGGCTGCGGCGCTGCTGGCCGCCTACCGGGACGCCGCCCGATGAGTGCTCGACGTCGCATCGGCGTGAACCTCCTGTGGCTGGTGCCCGGCGAGGTGGGCGGCAGCGAGGAGTACACCGTCCGACTGCTGCGGGCCGTCGCTCGACAGCGCCCCGACGATCTCGACATCGTGCTCTACGTCAACCGCTCGTTCTTCGCCGCCCACCCGGATCTTTCTGCTGCGTTCCCCACCCGCGTGGCCCCGGTGTCGGGCGCGTCGCGACCACTGCGGGTACTGACCGAGTCGACGTGGTTGGCGTGGCGGACACGGCGAGACCGGTGCGACGTCGTGCACCACGCCGGCGGCACCATGCCCTTCGTGCGCCCGGCGACCGGGATCGTCACGCTCCACGATCTGCAGCCCCTCTCCAATCCGGAACGGTTCGGACCGATCAAGCGACGGTGGCTGACGTGGGTCGCGCCGCGTTCGTTGCGAGCGGCCAGCACGGTGATCTGTCTGGCCGGATTCACCGGCGATGACGCAGTGCAGCGGGCTGGTGTGGACCGGACCCGTGTGCGCATCGTTCCCTGTGGTGTCGACGATCCGGGCGCGGCTGTGGATGGGCAACTGCGTCAGCGCGTGCTGACTCGCCTCGACCTCGTCGACCGGCCGTTCGTCCTCTACCCGGCCATCACCTATCCGCACAAGAACCACGAGACCCTGGTGGCGGTATTCGCCGCGCTGGTGCCGACGCATCCGGAACTGCGACTCGTGCTCACCGGCGGCGCGTCCTCGGCCGAGGAGGTGGTGCGGGCCGCCATCGGCGCCTTCGGTCTCACCGAGTCGGTGGTGCGCACCGGCCGCATCCCCGAGGACGAACTCGATGTGCTCTATCGCTCGGCGATGGTGATGGCCTTCCCCTCGCGTTACGAGGGATTCGGACTGCCGGTGCTCGAGGCCATGGCCCGGGGGTGCCCCGTGGTGGCCAGCGACGTCGGTGGTCTGCCGCTGGTGGCCGGGGATGCCGCCATGCTCGTCGACCCGCTCGATGTGGCGGGGTGGACCTCGGCGTTGGCTGCCGTCATCGACGACACCTCGCGTCGTAGCGTCCTCGTCCGTCGTGGTCTCGAGCGGGTCCGTGCCTTCACGTGGCCCGACTCGGCCACTGCGCTCCTCACCGTCTACCGGGAGACCCGGTGAACCTCACCGTCCTGTGCCCCCACTTCGATCCGGATCTGGCGCCCACCGGTGTGGTGATGTCGCGGATCGCCCACGAACTCGTCGAGCGCGGTCATCGTCTGCATGTCGTCACCGCCCTTCCGTGGTACGTGCGTCACGACGTCGAGCCCGGGTGGGAGGGACGGCTGGTGCGCACCGAGCGGACCGACTGGGGTCGTATCTCTCGGGTGCATCCGTTCCCGACCGACAAGCGGAACATCCCCGCCCGTGCACTGGCCTTCGGCGGCTTCACCACGCTGGCCACCCTCGTTGGAGCCAGCGCTCGTGAACGTCCCGATGCGGTGTTGGCCATGTCGCCCCCGCTCACGCTCGGACCCGCCGGACGGGTCGTGGCCGGCCTCCGTCGGGCGCCGCTGGTGTTCAACATCCAGGATGTCTTCCCCGACGTCGCTGTCGAACTCGGTCTGCTCACCGGTGCGCGCGTGATCGCCCTCGCCCGGCGGTTGGAACGCATGTCGTATCGCGCAGCCGACGCAGTGACCGTGCTGTCCGATGATCTGGCCGACAACGTGCGGGGCAAGATCGCTTCCGGACTCCCGACCGGTGCGGCCGAGCGACAACGAGCGAAGGTACGGGTCATCCCCAACTTCGTCGACACCGATCGCATCCGGCCCGGCGACCGCGACAACGACTACCGACGCGAGTTCGAACTCATCGGCTCGCGGGTGGTGATGTACGCAGGAAACGTCGGGTTCTCGCAATCACTCGATCTGGTGATCGAGGCCGCCCGTCGTCTGGTCGACTCGCATCCCGATGTCGTGTTCGTCATCAACGGTGGAGGATCGGCCCGTCCCGAACTCGAACGAGCCGCTGGCAACTCGCCCAACATCCGGTTCGTCGACATGCAGCCCATCGAACGACTGCCCGAGGTGCTCGCCGCCGCCGATGTGCACGTGGTGCCGCTGCGCACCGGGCTGGCGTGGTCGAGCGTGCCGTCCAAGCTCTACTCGATCCTCGCCGCCGGCCGTCCGCTGGTGGCCAGCGTCGACGAAGGCACCGAAGTGGCTCGGACCGTGGTGCGCGCCGGCGCTGGTGTGGCCGTGCCCCCCGACGATGCCGATGCCTTCGTCGCCGCCCTGCTCGGCGTGCTCGACGACCCGGCGGCGGCCGAACGGATGGGAGCGGCCGGGCGGCGCTTCGTGGAGGGTTGGGCCTCGCCGGCGGCGGTGGCCGAGGCCTACGAGGGGCTCTTCAACGAACTGGTCGATCGGTCCGGTCAGGATCCCCGATCCGGGTGAACCTGCGTGGTCCACTCGGGCCCCGACCGGGGGTTGACTACCATCGGAGCCCATGGGAAAGGCCTCGCAGGCGAAGAAGGCGGCCCGCGAGGCCCGCGAACGGGGCGAGACCGCTCCTCGGCGACGTCGCCGACCAGGGTTCGCGGCACTCATGGCCCTCGTGGTGGTGCTCGGCGCCGTCGTGATCTGGTGGGCCCGTCGACCGGAGCCCCAGTCCACCCCGGACCTGGTCGTGCCCCCGGTGGAGATCACCGACACCACCATCGCGACGGCTGATCCCGTGCCGTCGACCACGGTCGCTCCGTGAGGGCCGTTGTCCTCGTCGGCGGGTTCGGAACCCGCCTGCGTCCGCTCACCAACGACGTGCCCAAGCAGATGCTGCCCGTCGTCGGAGCCACCATGCTCGAGCGAGTGGTGTCCGGTCTCGGGGCACAGGGGGTGAGCGAGGTCGTCCTGTCACTCGGATTCCGGCCCGATGCCTTCCTCGACGCCTACCCGGAAGGGTCCTGCGCCGGCGTCCTGTTGCACTACGCGGTGGAGCCGGAACCGCTCGACACCGCCGGTGCTGTTCGGTTCGCGGCCCGATCGGCCGGCATCGACGAGACCTTCGTGGTGGTGAACGGTGACGTCCTGACCGATCTCGATCTCACCGTGTTGTGGGAGTCGCACGCGCAGACCGGGGCCGAGGCCACCATCGCTCTCACTCCGGTCGACGACCCCTCGCGCTACGGGGTGGTCCCCACCGATGATGACGGTCGGGTCCTCGAGTTCGTGGAGAAGCCTGCGCCCGGAACCGCTCCGACCAACTGGATCAACGCTGGCACCTATGTGCTGGAACCTTCGGTCGTGGATCGGATCGCCGATGGTCGCCGTGTCTCGATCGAGAGGGAGACCTTTCCCGCGCTCGTCGCCGACCGCTCATTGTTCGCCCTCCGCAGCGACGCCTATTGGCTCGACGCCGGCACGCCAGCCGCCTATCTCCAGGCCCAACTCGACCTCGTCGATGGCACGCGCGGTGCGGAGTCGGCCGTGGCGCACTCGGCGCAGGTGGATCTGTCGGCAACGGTTCAGCACTCCGTGCTCATGGACGACGTGGTCATCGGCAACGGCGCCGTGGTGCGCGATTCGGTGATCCTTCCCGGCGCCACGGTGGGCGCCGGCGCCCACATCGTCGGTTCGATCGTCGCCTCCGAAGCCCGGATCGGTCCCGACGCGCGCATCACCGATCTCAGTGTGATCGGTGCCGGTGTCGAACTCCCGGCTGGCGTGCAGTTGACCGGTGTCTCCGTGCCCGAGGTGGGATGACGATGCGAGCAGTCGTGACGGGTGGTGCGGGATTCATCGGCTCGACGTTGGTCGACCGACTCCTGGGCGAAGGCCACGAGGTGGCAGCCATCGACAATCTCGCCACCGGGTCGGTGGCCAACCTCGTGGGTGCCTCGGCCCACGCGGGCTTCGAGTTCGTCGAGCTCGATGTGCGTGACCCGTCGATCCCGACGGTCATCGCGCGCCTCCGACCGGATGTCGTGTTCCATCTCGCCGCGCAGGCCGATGTGCGCGTGTCGGTGGACCGGCCGCTGTTCGATGCCGAGGTCAACGTGCTCGGTGGACTCAACGTCATCGAGGGGGCTCGGCTGAGCGGTGCCCGCAAGGTGGTGGTGGCCTCCAGCGGCGGGACGATCTACGGCGATCCCGATCCCGCCGATCTGCCGGTCGACGAATCCCACTCTCAGCATCCGATCTCGCCCTACGGGGTGGCCAAGAAGGTGATCGACGACTACCTGTTCGCCTTCCGCTACCTGCACGGCATCGACTACGCGTCGCTGGCGCTGGCCAACGTCTACGGCCCCCGGCAGGACCCCCACGGTGAGGCCGGGGTGGTGGCGATCTTCGCCGGCCGTCTGCTCTCGGGTGAGCCGTGCACGGTGTTCGGCGACGGTGAGCAGACCCGTGACTTCGTCTACGTCGACGACGTGGTCGATGCCTTCGCCCGGGCGGCACACGCCGGTGAGGGTGTGCGATGCAACATCGGCACCGGCGTGGAGACGTCGGTCAACCTGCTCTATCGCACGATGGCCGATGCCGCCGGCGTCACCGACGGAGCCGTGCACGCGCCGGCCCGCACGGGTGAACTGCAGCGGTCGGCACTGGATCCGTCCTTCGCCGGGCGTGCGCTCGGGTGGCGACCGAGCACGTCGCTGACCGACGGCGCGCTGGCCACGCTCGACTGGTTCAGGACTCGCTGACCCAGGTCCTTGACGTCCCCGACGTCCCCGACTTGGCAGTCGTCGCAGCACGGCGCGCCGGATCCGCAGTGGAAGGGCTCGGCGCAATCGAGCCAGATGTTCCTCGGCGGCACTCAACTGTGCCCTGACCTCCGCCAGTTCGGCCGAAGTGTCGTCGAGGCGGCGTCGGGTGTCCTGCAGTCGGGCCCGATAGTCCTCGAGGCGCGGTTCCCACTCGCCGGACAGCGAAAGACAGGCCCGGCCGTGTGTCACCTCGACGACGAGATCGCGGTCCCGCGGATCGAACGACGCCACCACCACTCCGTCTCCGCTGACCGACTCGGTGACGCTGTGCTCGCAGATGATGTGGGCACCGGCCTCCACCAGCAGGGCCAGCACGTGCTGATGGGTCATGGCGCTGCCGGTGATGGACAGATCGTGCGTGCTCACCACCACGAAGCGGATCTTCCCGGAACGCAGCACGTCGAGCGAGTGCGCCAGCAACGGGTGCTCGCCACCCTGGATGTCGGCTAGCAGCACGTCTATGGCGGGTTCATCGAGCAAACCGAGCAGAGAGCGGAGATCGTGGGTGGGGAGGTCGATGGGTGGTGCGCCGTCATCGGGGTGGAACGGCATCGTTGCGCCCGAACCATCGCCGATGGCCGCGTGCAGGAACGTGCCGCTCCGACCGTTGAACGTGAAGTTGTGCTGTCCCACCGCCATGTTCCGCGGATCGGGTTCGAGGCAGATCGCATGTCCATCGGGGAAGGAGTCGAGGAACCACAACGCGTAGTAGGCCCAGTAGGCGCCCAGCTCCACCATCACCGGCGCGCGGTGCGCAGGGGCAGTGTCCGCCAGTCGCCGCAGGATGGCGTCGTAGGCCACTTCCTCCTGGGGCTCGTGGACGCCGCGCAGACAGCGGATGATCTCCGACGACAGCACGCCGTAGTACCCGCCTTCGGTGACGAGTACGCCGTTGTGCATCACCTGCAGTCGCGCACCGTCGCGTTAGATCACGTCGCCGGCGCCCTCCACCCGGGGCAGGAGATCGGCATCGGTGCAGGCCACCGTGGCGGCAACACGAGCGGACAGCCAGTCGGGGATGATCGACCAGTCCGGTTGCCGATCGGGGGGACGGTGGGAGAGATCGACGATCGGCACGAGAGGTGATGCCGGAAAGGGTGGCGGCGGCACATCGGGCGGCACGGGCTCGATGGCGGGACGTCCTCCGGGGAGGAGGTCGCTCAACGGAACAGGTCCTCGGTCGGGTGGCGGACGATCTCGTCGCGCACGCTGCCGTCTCGCAGCCACGAGTGGTCGACGCCGCGCACGACGGCCACCGGGACACCGGTGGACTTGCCCATGACCAGTTCGGCGGCGGCGGCCAGTTCGTCGACCAGCGCCACCTCGGTGACCTGCATCTCCCGTCCCAGGGCGTCAGGAGTGCCTCGCAGATCGAGGATTGGGGCGACACCGGCGCTGCCGATGGCCACATCGGTGACACCGCGACGCCACGTGCGGCCGAAGGTGTCCGACACGATCACGGCCACGTCGACGCCGATGCGATGACGCAACCCGTCGCGGATGCGGCGAGCCGACCGGTCGGGATCGACGGGCAACAGCGCCGCCCAGCCCCGTTCGACGTTGGACAGGTCGATGCCGGCGTTGGCGCACACGAAGCCGTGAGTGGTCTCGCTGATGATGAGCTCGCCCCGACGACGAAGGATGCGCACCGACTCACGTTCCACCAGGGGCTTGTGGGAGAGGGGATCGTCGGGATCGATGGCCACGAGCCGATCCTCGGCCTTCGACACGATCTTCTGCGTGACGACGACGACATCGCCGTTGCGCAACGTCGTCGCCGGATCGGCGGCGGCCGCCTCGGCGATGATGCCGGCCAGGTCGTCGCCGGCGCCGATCTCACCGATGCCGGCGATGCCGAAGATCTCGAGCCGACTCATCGAAGCACGGCTCCCATGATCGTGGCGGCCAGGGCCGTCGCCACCGCCGGGTCCCGCATGATCGTGTCGGTCACGACGCAGCGCAGGCCCAGTGATTCGATGTCGGGGGCGAGCGCGTGGTCGACGGTGTCGATGACGAACGTTCCGACGAGGTCGACGAGGAGACGCGCCACCCCGAGCGCCGAGGCGTCGTGCCCCAGCTCGCGCAGCATCCGGTCAGCCGGACCCTTCAGTGCGGCGCCGCCCACGATGGGGGACACGGCCACCACGTCGGGGCGGCGGGCAGCGATTGCGGCACGCACACCGGGGACGGCCAGTACCGGCGCGATCGACACGATCGGGTTGGACGGGGCGATGACCACGAGGTCGGCCGACGCGATGGACTCCACTACTCCCGGTGCGGGGCTCGCTCCTTCGGCGCCGTCGAAGCGCACGGCCGCGACCGGCACCGAGTGCTGGCGGCCGACGAAGTACTCCTGGAACGGGATCTCGCCCTCGTCGACGACGGTGACCATCGTGCGCAGGTGATCATCGGTGACCGGCATGAGGTGGTGACGCAGTCCCCACGCCGATGCGATCTCTGCGGTCACGGTGGACAGCGCGGCTCCCTCGTTCATGCGCTGGGTGCGGTACAGGTGCGTGCCGAGATCGCGGTCGCCGAGACTGAACCAGGTCGGACCGCCGAAGCGATCCAGTGCCTCCATCGCTCGCCACGACTCGTCGATGAGTCCCCAACCGCGTTCCGGATCGATGGCGCCGGCGAGGGTGTAGGTGACCGTGTCGAGATCGGGGGAGATGTGGAGGCCGCCGAGCTCGAGATCGTCACCCACGTTCACGATGGCCGAGATGTCGGCAGGATCGGCGACCGATGACAACGCCCGCAGCAGCCGGGCGGCGCCGACGCCCCCGGCGATGACGGTGATCATCTCAGGCGTGATCCCGCTGTTGTCGGGCCACGACGTCGAGATCGGCATCGACCATCATCCGCACGAGTTCCTGGAATGAGGTCTGCGGCTCCCAACCGAGTTCGGTGCGGGCGCGCTCCGAGTCGCCGACCAGCAGATCGACCTCGGCCGGGCGGAAGAATCGCTCGTCGATGACGACGTACTCGCTCCAGTCCAGATCGGCGTGGGAGAACGCGATCTCGCAGAACTCGCGCACGGTGTGCGTCTCGTTCATCGAGAGCACATAGTCGCCGGGCTGCTCCTGCTGGAGCATCCTCCACATGCCTTCGACGTAGTCGCCGGCGAATCCCCAGTCGCGCTGCGCGTCGAGGTTGCCGAGTCGCAGTTCGCGGTCGATGCCCAACTTGATGCGGGCGACACCGTTGGTGATCTTGCGGGTGACGAACTCCAGTCCTCGACGCGGACTCTCGTGGTTGAACAGGATCCCGGAACTGGCGTGCATGTCGTAGCTCTCG